>FTFU01001316.1_pt1 | contig 16534 bp, 13 predicted proteins | sample 1640511 | NCBI WGS metagenome assembly FTFU01 (sample SAMEA3914789, study PRJEB12502) | metagenome | biome: forest; material: soil | place: Canada | collected 2011-07-03 | depth 0.3 m | reverse complement strand
GGTCAACAAGGACGCCAACGTCACCGGCGCGGGCATCGCGGCCTTCGAGCCGGCGGCCAATGTCGCAGCGCCCAATGTCTACCTGATCGCGCCGCGCGGTACGGTGGACGCTGGGGCGGCGGGCGTGCGCGTGGCGGGCAACCTGTTCATTGCAGCCAACGCCGTGGCCAACGCCGACAACTTCAAGGTCAGCGGAACCTCGTTCGGGATCCCGCAGACCGGGGCGGTGAACATCGGCGCCCAGACCTCCGCCGGGTCGGCTGCGGCCGCCGCGGCGGCCAACGCCCAGTCGGTCGCCGGCAATCAGGGCGCCCAGAACCCGCACTCGCAGATCAGCGTCAACATCCAGGGCTATGCGGGCGATACGGCCCCCTGCTCACCGGATGATCCGAAGTGCAAGCGATGAGCCGTGCAGCCGGTCCGAAGATCGTGCGCGCGGCGATCGGCGGCGCAGCGGTCGGCCTGCTCGGCCTGGGCGCAGGCCATTTCGCCGGGCTCGCCTCCGTGACCGCGGCGGAAGCTCCAGTGGCGACGCTGCGCCTTCCATCGTCGGCCACGCAAAGCGTGCGCGCCACCCTGCGCAGAGCCGGTGTCCGCGTCGGCGACGCCAACGGCGCGGCCTTCGCGCTGTCCGACGTTATGGATCCGGAACATCCGCCTTCGGGTTTGGATTTCGACCTCAGGGTCGAGCGCGCCGATGACGCCAGCGGCCTGAGGCTGATCGCGCTGGACGTTCGCCGACAGGGCGAACGGATCGCCGCCCTGACCCGCTCGGCCGACCAATCCTGGCGGTTGGACAAGGCGGTGGCGAAGCTTTCGCCGCCGGACGCTGGCGGCCTCCATGATGCGCCGGCCGTGCTGCAGGGGGCGATGGAGGACGTGCTCTACGGCGACCCCGCGATCACCGAAGACGCCGCCATGGTGCTGAAGGCCGCGCGATTGATCGCCAGTCGCCTGGATATGGCCCGCGATCTGGCGCTGGGCGACCAGGTCCGCCTGGTCTTCACCCGTCGGGTGAGCGGGGATGGGCGCATCGTCGGCGCCGGCGACCTGCTCTATGCCGAGGTCGACACCCGCGACGGGCCTGTCCGTTTCTACCGTCACCGCCGAGCCCATGGCGAAGCCGAGTTCGTCGACGATCAGGGCGTCGAGCTGGACCATGCCCTGTTGCGTACGCCGGTGGACAGCCCGCGCATCACCTCCGACTTCGGCATGCGCCTGCACCCGCTGCTCGGCTACACGCGCATGCACCAGGGGCTGGATTTCGGCGCGCCGGCAGGGTCGGCCGTGGTGGCCGCCGGCGACGGCGTGGTGGAGGAACTGCGCTGGGCGGGAGGCTATGGCCGCTGGATCAAGCTGCGCCACGCCGGCGCGATCGAGACGGGGTATGGCCACCTGTCGGCCTGGGCGCCCGGCCTGCGCGCCGGCAGCGTGATCCGGCAGGGCCAGGTGATCGGCTATGTAGGCTCGAGCGGCCTGTCGACAGGCCCCCACCTGCACTACGAGGTGATCGAGGGGGGGCGTCCCGTTGACCCGAAAACGGTCCAACCGACCGGCTCCTCAGCCCTGACCGGGGCCGATCGGGCCGCCTTCGAGATCGAAAAGCAGAATGTGGCGCTGCTGCTGCAAACAAAAAGGCCCGTGCAGCCGAGTGGGGCTCAGGCAAGTCTAGGTGGCGGCAATTGAACGCAAAAGGTGATACTGTCGTAAATCCTTCACGAGCCTTGTTCATCTGTCTCTATTCAGGGAGCGAACGGGTGATCGGCTGCTCCCGCGCTGGGGCCGGCCCGAATGTCTGATTCGATCAGTGAAATAGAGCGGCTGCTTTGCGGCCCCGCCACGGTCGGGGACCTGGAGGCGCTTGCGCCGCGAAACGCCGGCGCCTGGAGCCTGCGCCTGCCTGATCTCTCGGTAGCGCCGGAGGGGCGCGAGCCCTGGCGCAAGCTGCGCTGCTGCATCGCCACGGAGGATATCGCCGGTCCGGTCCGCAATGGCGGCATCGGCACCACCTATGCATATCTCGCCGAACTGCTCGTCCAATTGGGGCACGAGTGCACCATCCTGTACCTGAAGGGCGCCGAGGTGGAGACCGGCGATCTGGACCACTGGGTGGCCCATTACGCGGAGAAGGGCGTGCGTTTCGTGCCCGTCCCCGACTATGCCGGCCGGGAAGGGTTCCGCTCGCATGCCGATCGATGGCTGCGCTCGCCCTACAACATGATGCGATACCTGCAGGATCATCCGATGGACGTGGTGCACGTCTCGGAATGGCGCGGGTGCGGCTACTTCAGCCTGGCGGCCAAGCGGCAAGGCATCGCCTTTGCCGACACCCTGTTCATCGTCAAGACCTCCTCGCCCTGGATGTGGAACCGGCTCTATGGCGCCGAGCCGGTGGAGAAGCTGGACGACCTAGCCAAGATCCACGCCGAGCGGCGCAGCGTGGAGCTCGCAGACATCGTGATTGGCGGCAGCCTGCATCTGCTGCGCTGGATGAGCAGCCAGGGCTACCGCTTTCCTCGCGGCCGCAGCTTCGTTCAGCCGAACGTGGTCACTTTCGACAATCTGCAGGATCTCCTCGGCCGCCGCGCCGTCGAACGCGGGACTCGCATTCCGTTCGACGAGTTCGTCTTCTTCGGCCGCCTGGAGGGCCGCAAGGGCCTGTTCGTGTTCTGTCAGGCGATCGAGCGCCTGATCCGACTGGGCGTCCCCCTGCCGCCGACCATCACCTTCATGGGCAAGGAGGGGCGCAGGCTGACCTCCAGGCCCGACCTGACGACGCTCGAATATATCGCCGAGGCGACTCGCCACTGGCCGACCAAGGTCAAGGTGCTGACCGACTATCAGCAGTATCAGGCCTTGGAATATCTGCTGGACGGGCCGCGGCTGGCGGTGATGCCGTCGGTGATCGAAAACTCGTCCATGGCCATCTATGAGGCGGCCATCTGCGGCATTCCCTGCGTCGCCAGCAACGTCGGCGGCAACGCCGAACTGGTGGCCGAGGCGGACTGGCCGCACATCTTCTGCGATCCTCATCCCCTGTCGCTGGGCGACAAGCTGGCCGAAGCGATCCGTCTCGGCGGTTACGTGCCGCATCCAAGCTTCGACAACGCCGCCAATCTCGACGCCTGGCGCCGGTTCCACGATTCGCTCGCCCGCGGCCTGCGCGAGCAACTGCTGGCGTCAGCCGATCCGCTTCGTTCAGCCGCCGGCGCCCCCGCAGCCAGCAGCCCCGCCGCTCATGAAGCCCCGTCCATCGGCGCGGCCGGCGCTCTGGTCCGGGCCGCCGTGCCGGCTGTGGTTGCAAGGAGGTCCAGCGCGAGCCTCGGCCAGCGCTTGGGACAGCTCATGCGTCTGCAAAGGGCGGCCGTCGATGACGACGCCGAGTTCGTCAAAGGCCTTCGGGCTCGCGCCGAGGGGGGATCGCGCCCAGGCCGCGATCAAGCGCCGCCCGGCGCCGCCCGGCACGAACCGCAGGCCGTCTCCGTCTGTCTGTATGTGGCCGGAACGCCGGGCGCCTTGCAGGCGAGCCTCGACTCTTTGCTCGCCCAGACGACGCCCCCGCTCGACATCCGCCTGGCGGTCGATGCGGGCAGCCCGGAACGCCTCGAGGAGGCGAGGGCCATGGCGGCCGCCTCCGGGCTGGACTGCCAGGCCGTGGAAGCGTTCGACCTGGACGCGGGAGCGGCCCTGAACCGGGCGGCGGAGGCCGCGCGCGGCAGTCTGTTCCTGTTCCTCTGGGAAGGGTTCGAACTGAAACCCGAGGCCCTGGCGGTCCTGATGCAGGTGGCGGAGCGGCGGCGAGCTGACGTCCTCACCTTCATGCACCGGGCTCCCACGCCTGGCGATCGCGCGGCCAATGACGAGGTGGGCGTCTTGCGGGCGCCGCTGGTCACCAGTCCGTCGGACGCCTTTTTCCGCCAGGACGTCATGCCGACGCCGCTGTTTGTGACACGATCGGCCTTCGAGCGCCTGGGTGGTTTCACCGGCGACCACAGGCTGCTCGGCCACGAGGCGGAACTGATCGCCCGCGCGCAGATCGAGGGCCTGTGCTGCGATACGGCGCTGCAAGACCTCGGCGCGGCCTCAGGACCTACGGCCGATTGGATCGCCCTGCGCGGCTACGACCTGCAAGCCAGCAGGTTCCGGATTGTCCGCCCACTGCTCGCGGCCTCGCCGCTGGCGACGCGGGAACTCTTGCTGATGGCCAAGGGGCTTCAGGGAAAAGGCGCCAGCGTGGGATCGCCGACGAAGAGCAAGGCGCCCCGGCTGGACGCCATCATCGAAGAGCCTTTCACCCGGATGATGCACGCCATTCTGACCGAAGGGCGCGGTGCAACAGGCTCAGGCCGACGATCTTCGCCCGCGCTGGAAGACTGATACGCGCTTAAGGCCGCGCTTGTCATCCGCGTGTCTAACTTGGCGGCTATCAGCTTAGCCGTCCCACGCCCGGCGATGGCCGCTCACGCGAACCCGCTGGTCGCCCTTCCAGACCTGGATCCTTCATGCGTGTGCTGATCACCGGCGGCTGCGGCTTCATCGGCGCCAATCTGGTCCGGCGCCTTGAGGGCCGGACCGATGTGCGCGTGCGCGTGTTCGACAACGAAAGCCTCGGGCGGCGCGAGCATCTGGGCGACTTTCGCGGCGAGTTCATGTCGGGCGACATTCGAGATCGCGCCGCGCTCGACCGCGCGCTCGACGGCGTGGACCTTGTCGTGCATCTCGCAGCCGACACGCGGGTCATCGAGTCGATCGCCAACCCCGCCTACAATTTCGACGTCAACGTCCAGGGTGGCCTGAATCTGCTCGAGGCGATGCGCGCCAGGGGCGTGAAGCGCCTGATCAACGCCTCGACGGGGGGAGCCATCATCGGCGAGGCCGAGCCGCCGGTGCACGAGACCATGGTGGCGCGACCGCTTGCCCCCTATGGAGCGGCCAAGCTGGCCATGGAGGGCTATTGCTCCGCCTATGCCGCCAGCTACGGGCTGGAAACGCTCTCGCTCCGCTTTTCCAACGTCTACGGGCCGGGCTCGCGCCACAAAGGCAGCGCCGTCGCCGCCTTCTTCAAGCGGGTGATCGCTGGGCAGCCGCTGGTGGTGTATGGCGACGGCTCCCAGATCCGGGACTTCGTCTATGTCGACGACCTGTGCGACGGCCTGCTGGCCGGCCTGTTCGGCCAAGCCTGCGGCGTGATCCAACTGGGGTCCGGGCGGCCGGTTTCGGTCGCGACCCTGATCGAGACCATGCGAGCCGTGGCGGCCCCAAAGGCGTTCGACGTCATCCATGAACCGGCGCGGGCCGGGGAGATAGCCACCACCTGGTGCGACATCACCAAGGCCAGGACGATGCTCGGCTTCTCACCGGATACGTCGCTGCGGCAAGGACTTGAGCAGACCTGGTTGTGGTTCGTCAGGGAAATGCAGCTGGCTGATTAGTTCCGTGCTCGGATTGATTGTCTTAAATATTACGTAATCGAGGTCATTGTGACCTGAAAATACTATGAGTTCCTCGACATCCTGCGTTGACGAATTGTTATCAAAACGATAGATCCGGAAAGAACTTTGAGGCGGGGGTCTGATGCTTATTTTTGTTGACCAGGATAAGCACGTCCGGGTCGTGCGAACGCAATCTGAAGATGGCGTAAGCACTCGCGCTCCGATCGGGCGCATTCAAAAGAACCGCCTCGAAATCGCAGACGACCTGCAAGCCCTGCTGACCTCGGAGGAGATCGGCGAGGTCGAGGGCGTGATCGATGTCTACAAGCAGGCCGCGGCCGCCAAGGCGGAATATTATTCGCTGAACTTCCCTGCGATCGCGCGGGAAGTGATGGACCGTTTCGAGGAGAGCGCTTCGGACGCCGAGCGGCGGCTCATCATGGGCGCGCTGATGGAGGCGGTGCGGCGCATGCGCAAGTTCGAGCGGGAAAGCCAGCCGGCCTAGTCCGGCCTGTGGCCGTCAGCGGCGCCGATCCCTCGGCGGCCGCGAGCGTATGCATATTGATCAAGTTGGGCGGGCGCTTCCGGCGGCGGGAGCGCGCACTTGGGGATGGCCGATGTCGAGCGTTTTGATCCTGGGCGGCGACGGCTTCTGCGGCTGGCCGACGGCGTTGCATCTGTCGGAGCTGGGGTTCGACGTCACCATCGTCGACAACATGTCCCGTCGGCGCATCGATCGCGAGCTCGGCGTCCGTTCGCTGACGCCCATCCGGGCCATCGGTGACCGGCTCGCGGCCTGGAAGGCCGTCAGTGGCCGGACGATCGGGTTCGAGCGCCTGACGCTGGGCCGCGACTATGCGGCGTTCATGGACCTGCTTCGCCGGCGGCGGCCCGCCCACATCGTCCACTTCGCCGAACAGCGCGCCGCCCCCTATTCCATGAAGTCGTCGCGCGAAAAGCGCTACACCGTTTCCAACAACCTCTGCGCCACCCATGATGTGCTCGCCGCCATCGTCGAGAGCGGCCAGGACATCCATCTGGCCCACCTGGGCACCATGGGCGTCTACGGCTACGGCACCGCGGGCATGGCCATTCCGGAAGGCTATCTGCCGGTCTCGGTGGACGCGCCCGAGGGGCCAGTCGATCTCGAAATCCTCTACCCGACCAATCCGGGCAGCGTCTATCACATGACCAAGTCCCAGGATCAGCTGTTCTTCGCCTACTACAACAAGAACAACGGACTGCGGATCACCGACCTGCACCAGGGCATCGTCTGGGGCACCCAGACGCCGGAGACGGCGCGTGACGTCCGGCTGATCAATCGTTTCGACTACGACGGCGACTATGGCACGGTGCTGAACCGGTTCCTGATGCAGGGGGCCATCGGCTATCCGCTGACGGTGCATGGCACGGGCGGCCAGACCCGCGCCTTCATCCACATCAAGGACACGGTGCGGTGCATCGAACTGGCGCTGCGGAACCCGCCGGCGCAGGGCGAGCGGGTTCGGATCCGCAACCAGATGACCGAGACCCACAGGCTGATCGACCTGGCCAAGATGGTCTCCGACATGACCGGTACGCCCTCGCGCCTGGTGCCCAATCCGCGCAACGAAGCGGCGGAAAACGAGCTGGTGGTCAGCAACGACAGCTTCCTGGCCCTGGGGCTCAATCCGACCCGCCTTCAGGACGGGCTGACAAGCGAGGTCGCCGACATCGCCCGTCGCTTCGCCCACCGCTGCGACACCACGAAGATCCCTTGCGTCTCGACCTGGCTGGGCCAGCCCGAGGGAGTGGTGCCGTTCCCGACCCAGCGAGGCCCAGCGAACGCCCGCAGCGGAGTCGTACGGCTGCCTGGGTTCGGCCGCCGGTTTGGATAACTCGTCGCCGCCGCGGACCCGGGCCCAGGGTCGCGGACCGGCGGATCTGAAGGGGACACCCGCGTGAACGACCACCCGAAAGACAGCCCCAAGTCCCAGGCGGAATCCGATCTGTCGAGGATGATGAACATGCCCAAACGGCAAGGCCAGCATCCGGACGGCGTCGAACCGGCGCCTTTGGGGCCCCAGGGGCTGAGCGGCGGCCGAGCGCAGTCGTCGGGCCGCGCGCGCTCGGACACGGCGACGCTGGAAATGGAGCCGCGCCTCCGTCCGAGCCGACCGGCGCTGGGTGCGATGCTGGGCGCTCAGCTCGACCTGAAGCTGCCTCGGCGGCGGGGCCCGCCAGCGATCTTCAGCGTGGCCTGGTTCGTTGTCGCCTTCGTCGCCCCGGTGCTTCTGGGCCTGATCTACTACGGGCTGGTGGCGTCCAAGCAATATGTGGTCGATTTCCACTTCACGGTGCGGGCGCCCCTGCCCGATGCGGCCCAGGCCAATAACGAGACCTCGAACAGCGCTGTCGCCCTGCTCGGCCGCAGCGTGCCCACGGTCTCGTCCACCGGTTCGGTCGACACCCTCGAGAACTACACCATCGTCGACTATGTCCGCAGCGATCAGGCCGCACGCGACCTCGACCAGCGATTGAACCTGAAGTCGATGTTCTCCCAGGCCGGCGCCGACCCGTTGTCGCGCTACGGAGGCGACCCCCACGCGGAAACGCTGGCCAAGTATTGGCGACGGATGGTGTGGGCCAACTATGACCCGGCCACCGGCTTGGCCGAGGTCAAGGTGCGCGCCTTCCGGCCGGCCGACGCCTACGCCATCGCCACCAACCTGCTCGACCTGGCCGACGGGGTCGTCAACACCTCCGGACGCCGCTCGAGGGCCGATTCGCTGCGCGTGGCCCAGCAGCAGGTCGACACCGCCCAGAGCCGCATGACCGAGATCCGCAACCGCCTGACGGCGCTGCGCAATCAGATCGGCTCGATCGACCCCACCAAGGACGAGAACGTCGGCAACGTGGCGCTGTCGAACACGCTCCGCCAGGAACTGACGCAGCTCGAGTCGCAGCTCGCCTTTCTGTCGAGCCAGATCCACAGCCCCGACGCGCCGCAGATCGTCAAGACCAAGGCCGAGATCGCCGCGACCCAGAGGCAGCTCGCCGGCGTGGATGCGCGGGTGAACCGGACCCAATCCGGCAACGTCGCCCTGACTACCGCGGTGGGCGAATACGAGCAGCTGACCGCCGAGGAGCAGGCCGCGGAGCAGTTACTGTTCCAGAGCCTTGGACAATTGCAGCAGGCTTCGGTGCAGGCCGACTCGCAGCGGCTCTATATGAGCACCTATGTCAGGCCTGCCTCGCCTGAGAGTTCGACCTATCCGGAACGCCTGAACAGCATTCTGATAATCGCCCTGGTCTCGGCTCTGATCTGGCTGCTGGGCGCCCTGGTCGGCAAGTCGATCATGGATCACGTCAGATGACGGCGCTTGCGCCAACTCCCCCAGGCCGCGGCGGCCTGGGGGATGATCTCCGCTACGCTTTCGACGCCGTCGCGGTGCAATGGCGCGTGCTGTGCGCGGTATTCTTCAAGGAAGCCCAGCTTCGCCGCGGCCGCGCCTTCTCGTTCGGCTGGCTGATCGCGGGCCTGGAGCCGCTAATCATAGTCGGCGCCATCTCCACCCTGTTCGTGCTGCTGAACCGCGCGCCGGCCTATGGGACCAGCATGCTGCTGTTCACCGGCACTGGCGTGTTCCCCATGTACCTGGTGATCTACACCTCGATGCGCGTGCGCGAACCTATCGCGACACCCCACGCCCACCGCTATCCGTTGGAGACGCCGCTCGACGAGGCCCTCGTCCACGGCCTCCTGCACCTGGTCTCGACGGCGCTGGTGGCCACCGGCTACTTTTATGTCCTCGCCCAGTTGGGCGTGCGTGACGCCATTCCATTCGATCCGATGACGGGCGTCGAGGCCCTGGGCGGCATGTTCGTCCTGGGCGTCGGCCTCGGCTTGATCAATTCGGTGATCTCGCGCTTCGTGCCGATCTGGGCCTCGCTGTGGCCGGGCCTAGTCCGCGCGTTGATCCACTTCTCAGGCCTTTACATCGTCGCCGACTACCTGCCGCCCAACGTGCGAGGCTATTTCGACGCCAATCCGGTGCTGAACGGCGTCAACTGGTTTCGCCACGCCTTCTATCCGCACTATCCTGACGCGACGTTCCACCCGCACCGGGTGATGTTGATCGCGCTGATCACGCTGGTCATCGGCATCATGTTGGAGCGCGTTCTACGGCGCGGCGTTCGTCGAGGGGACTTGCCGTCATGATTTTCCTGAGTGCGGTGACCAAGCGCTTTCAGGCCGGTTCCGAGCAGAGGACCGTCTTTCACAATCTCAATCTGGAGCTGCCGTCGAACGCCCGGCTCGGCGTCCTCGGCGGCGTGCGCTCGGGCAAATCGGTGCTGCTGCGCCTGTTGTCGGGCCTGGAAGAACCCTCGATCGGGGAAGTGGTCCGCTATGCCGCCCTGTCCTTTCCCGTCGGCTATGCGCGGGCCTTTCGCCCCAACATGTCGGGCCGCGAAACCGTGCAGCACGCCGCGCGGCTCTATGGCGCCGACCCGGGCGAGGTTCTGGAGATGGTCGCCTTGGTCAGCGATCTCGGCGCGATGATGGACGAACCCCTGCGCCGCTTTCCGCAGTCGGATCGCGCCACGCTCGCCTACGCCATCGGCTACGCCTTGCCTTTCGACACTTATCTGATCGACGAGTTCATCGCCATCGGCACGCCAGCCTTCCGCCAGCGCTGCATGCAGATGTTCGAGGCCCGCAGCCGGGACAGCGGATTCATTCTCGCCACAGCCTATCCGCGCAAGGTCAGGGACCATTGCGACATGGTCGGCGTCATCGCCGATCAGCAGCTGCGTCTGTTCGACGACGTGCAGGAGGGGATCGACTTCTTCGAACGCATGGAGGTTCTGGGCGCAGTCTGAGCCCACCCCTCCGCCGATCATTCCGCCATGACGATCCAGCGCAGCGAGCCTCAAATGGAAGCACTCCGTAAGATCGCCCGCTGGCGGGCCTGGCTTGTGGCGCCGCTGGTTCTGGCCGGAATGTCGGCGGCCGTCTCGGCGGCGCCGGCTGAGCCGACCTGCTTCAGCGGGCTCAACAGCAAAGCCCTCGGTTTAGAGATCTATCAGCAGGCGCCGCCGCCGGTCTCCGGCCGCGAGCGCAGCTTCGTCTACTTTCCCGCAAGCGCCTTCGTCAGCCAGTCGATGGACCGCCTCTGGCAGGCTAGGGGCGGCGCCTACCAGCTCTACTATTTCCAGTGGGCCAATCGGTCGAACGAACCGTTGACCAGCCCCGAAGGCGTGACGATCACGCGCAAACTGAACTTTCAGCCCGGATTCGCTGGCGCGCTTGATCAGCGCACAGCCTTCACGTCGATACGGAAAGCCGACGCCTGCACCCTGGCCCAGACCGCCGCGGTGCTCGGCAAGCCCTTCGCCGGGATAGACGACGCCTTGCGCGAGGCGGGCGTGCAGCCGCGGCGCATGGCGGGCGCGGGTAAGGCCGGCGTCGAGAGCGCGTCGGACCTCTGCGTCATCCCGCCCCGCCCGCTGCCGCCGGACGCAGCCGGCGTCATGCTGGACTATGAAGTGCAGGACGGACGCACGCCCGACCACACCCTGGCCTTCCTGACGGGGTTCGCCGAGCTCGTCCGGGGGGCGGGCAGGCGCCCGATGCTGCTGGTCGATCCGTTCGACGCGCCGACCCAGGCCTATACGGGCATCTCTCCCACCAACGCCAACGCGATCCACCGCCTGTTCGACCGCACCACCCTGTTTGCGTGGTCGCGCAACGCCCAGGGCGACATCGGCCGCAGCCTGGCCAAGCAGATGGAGATTCTGCAGACTGGCGGACCTGTCGAGCCCAAGCGCCTGATCGTCGATTTCGAGCTGGCCAACACCAGCCAGGACGACGCCCGTGTCGTGCGCCGGTTCATTGAGGAGCATGGACTGGCCGGGGCCTTCTTCTGGCGCAACCGGGCCCGCCAGGGCGGAAGCTGCGCCTCCGACGTCAACCAGAAGATCGCGTGCGTCGCCCTCGGCGCCTGCGCCGCCGCGCATTGACCGCCGCGCCCAAAGCCTCGTCCGCACTTTTCCAAAGACGCCTCATGCCGCCACCGGCCAGCAACAGCCAGGCCGCCATCAACGCCTGTATGTCGTGGCCTTGCACCGATGCGTCGGCCCCGGATTCCGCGTCGACCACCTCGACCTGGACCGGAGGCGGCCCTACCGACGATTGGCCGATCAACGCTTGGCGCTGTGTCCGGGCCGACCGCCGTGCGGGCTAGACCTGCTCTGGCCGGCGCAGCACGACGGTAAGTTTGAGGGTGTTGAGGTCCTCGTCCGGCCTGCTGGACCAAGGCTCGAGCAGGCGGTTGCGGATATCATCCGGTATCGGATGATTCTGCCGGCGAACCTTCAGCACCTCGAATCCCGCCGCCTCGAACGACGCCAGATGGTCCGAGGCGCGCAGCCGATTCAGGCCGGCCGGCGCAGCCCTTTCGGTCAGAAAGCCGAATGGGCTGCATTTGCTCCCCGCCTCGTAAGAGCGGTGATCGGCGAGGTCGATGAAGTGATAGTGGACGCCGCCGGGTGTGGTCCGCGAAAACAGGAACCGGTTGACCGCGTCGAGATCATCGACGTGTTCGAGGACGGCGAAGGACACGACCAGCCCGAGCGACTCCGCATCGAACCCGATGTCGCACACGTCGCCAATATGATAGTGCAGGTTGAGTTGTTCCGATTGCAGCCCCTCGATCAGTCGTCCGGCTTCGAACTGCGCGGCGTCGAACTGCTTCCAGCGGGCAAGAATATCGCTGATCTTCGACTCTCGAAAACGATAGCGCTGCGGAAACGCCCTGATATTGGCCATGATCTCGTACATGGAGAGGGCCGAGTAGAATTCATTGCGCGGCCGGCTCAGATCGCAGCAATAGGCGGGCTCGTAGCCGTTGAGATAGAAGTAGGCGGCCAGGCCCAGCGGATCGTGGGTGCCGCAGCCCAGGTCCAGCATGCCGCCCTGCGGCAGATGGGGCAGGAAGGCGAGGTCGTTCCTGAGCTTGGTGACCTTGCGCAGCAACTTCTGATAGCCGTACTTGGCCGCGCCGCCAGCCTGGATCGTCCGGCTCATATATAGAAGATGGTTGAGCTTTTCCTGACTGGATATGCCCGACGCTATCAACTCGCCCAGGGATCCGAGCAAGGCCTGGGTCGCTTCGCCGTGGCGCTTGTCCTCGACCAACCGCCTGACGGTCGCCAGCGTCTTCAATTGATTCTTGCTCATCAGACCGGCTCCACAATCTGTTCGACGCGTTCGGTCCGGTTGTGGGCGAGAGCGTTCGGCTCCTGCTCCCGCCTGGCGCCCGACGAGTGACTACGGATTCCAGGCGCCGCGCCTGCGTCGGCGTCACTCCTCGTTGTGGGGCGACTCAAGGTTACACTCCATAGACGAACTCGCTCCCGCCCCCGCGCCGGCTCTGGCGGTGGGAAGCCGATGAGGTGCTCAATGCATAAAAATTGGCGCCCGCGTCCAGATAATTCTGAAGCCTGCAATATTCATCAAAGTGTCATCATTCGGCCGCCGGCGTCGAATATTCGGATTGGGGGAAATTTTGCTCAGTTTAGGGACCGATCTGAACTCAAGCAACCAACCAATGGCTTGACTGATCTCCCAGTAACCTTCATGGAGTCGCCGCACTAAGGGGGCGTTTTCAGACATGATGCGTGACATGATCGGTGTCAGCCTGCGGCCGTTGGCTTCAACGCGCCGCTTTGCGCCATTGGCGCTCGGCGCTGTGCTCGCGGCCGTCGGCCTCTCGGCTTGTCAGACCATGCCAGAGTCGGGGCCGCCCACGCGCGCCGTCATGGATGGGGCCAAGTCCCAGCCTGGGCTGAACTATTATCTGATCCGCGCTACGCCGCAGGTCATGCAGATCATCAACGAGCGCCGCACCCAGGACCTGGCCAAGGTGTTCGCCAACGGCCAGCCGGCGCCGATGCAGCCGATCGGCGTCGGCGACACGGTGTCGGTGACCATCTGGGAGAACAGCGGCCTGTTCGGCGCCGCTCAGGCGATCGGCAATCATCCGGGCCTGGGCGCGGTCGCGCCCACGGGCTCCGGAAACGAGGCCGTCACCCTGCCGAGCCAGGTCGTCGGGCAATCGGGCGACATCAGCATACCCTTCGCCGGCCGCATTCCGGCCGCGGGCCTGACCCCGGCCCAGGTCGAGCGCGAGATTGTCGCCGCCATCAAGAACAGCACCATCGCGCCCCAGGTCCTGGTCACCGTGACCGAGAACGGCAGCGCTTTCGTCACCGTCGGCGGGGACGTCAACCATCCCGGCCGGATTCCCCTGTCGATCACCGGCACGCGCCTCCTGGACGCCTTGGCCATCGCCGGCGGCGCCACCGCGCAGACCTCTGACATCGCCATCCAACTGACCCGTGAGGGGGTGACCCGCCGCGTCCGGCTCGACACCCTGGTCAAGGAGCCGAGCGAGAACATTTATCTGAAGACCGGCGATCTGGTCTATCTGGTCAGGGAGCCGCAGACGGCGGTGATCCTTGGCGCGACCGAGAAGAACCAGCAGGTCTCCTTCATCAAGGCGAACATGTCGCTGGCCGAGGTGGTCGGCAACGGCGGCGGCCTGGCCGACACCCGGGCCGATCCGTTCGGCGTCTTCGTGTTCCGCTACGAGCCGGCCTCGGTGGTGCGCTCCTTGGGGCCGGAGACGGTCGAGCCCGATCCCAGCGACCTGGTGCCGGTGGTCTACCAGGTGGACCTGAAGTCGCCGCAGGGCTATTTCGTGGCCCAGTCCTTCGCCATCCGCGACCGCGACCTGGTCTATGTCGCCAACACCGAAACCGTTCAGATGGCCAAGATCGCCAACCTGGTGCACACCTTCACCAGCATCTTCCAGCGCTCGACCTACGTGGTTCCGTTCCAGTAGGGCGAAGTGGTGGTGACGCCGAGCCTCTGTGATCGTCCGAGGTCGGCGTAAACCATAGAAACCGCTGGAGCGGAAAGGCCTTGTTCAACACCGTTACTCAACCTTAAATCTGTTATTTACGGCAGATTCATCTCGTTTCGACGGCGCTTGTTAAGCATCAGGCGCGACACTGGCCGGGCTTCAAACAAAGACCCGACCAGGCATGCGCCAAGACCTGATTCTCGAGCCGGAACTGCTGCCGCCGACGCCGCTGCCGCCAATCGCGCCGCGGGCCGTGGCCGGCGCCGCCGTGGCCAGCGCGGTCCTCCTGGCCATGGCGGGCCTCTGGGGGGGCGGGGCGGTTTCGCTCGGCGTCGTCCCCCATGCGCCTCTGGCTGCGGCGCCGCACGCGGCCATGCTGGCGCCGGCGGCCAGGTTGCTCCCCCCTGCGCCCCTCGCCGACATTGCGGCTGGCCAGCCGTCAGTGCTCACGGCGCCGACAGGAGAGGGCCAGGCCGGTGACCCGGCCCCCGGGCTCGCCGCGATCGGGGCCGCGCGATGACCGACAATCCCTGGCTCGAGCGGCTGTTCATCATTCTCGGCGTGCTGGCGGTCGCCAAGGCCGCGCCTCTGCTGGCCGCGGTCCTGCTGGTCCTGGCCACGGCCGCCGTCGCCCTCATCTTCCTCGTCAAGGGACGCTTCCTTCCGGAGTTCGTCATGGACATTTTAGATCGCCTGACCAACCGGGCCGCCCTTGAAGCGGCCTTCGCGGCGAAGAAATCGGAACTGACCACCATCGACGCCGAGCGCCTGGCCGCCGAGGTCAAGGCCAAGGTGATCGGCCAGGACGCGGTGATCGACAGCATCGCCGCCAGCCTGCGCCGCCGCGTCGCCGCCCGCCGCCCCGACAAGCCGCTGGCGGTCTATTGCCTGTGCGGCCCGGCCGGCGTCGGCAAGACCCACCTGGCCAAGACCCTGGCCCAGGCGCTCTATGGCGACAAGAATCACCTGCACTTCTTCGACATGAGCCAGTTCGGCCAGCCGCACGCGGCGGCCAGCCTGTTCGGCCAGGCGCGCGGCTATGTCGGCTCCACCAGCTACGGCTCGCTGACCGCCGCCCTGCGCGACACGCCCAACTGCATCGTGCTGCTGGACGAGTTCGAAAAGGCCCACCCCGACGTGCACAAGCGTTTCCTGACCGCCTGGAACGACGGCTTCGTCACCGAGGTCAGCGACGGCGCCAAGGTTTCGACCTCCGAGGCGATCTTCATCCTGACCACCAACGCCGCCTCGCGCCGCATCGGCGAGATGGCGGGGGCCCACAGGGGCTCGCTGGAGGACCTCAGCCGGATCGCCAAGTCGGCTCTGCTGGACGCCCAGTTCGCGCCGGAAGTGCTGTCGCGCATCGACGACGTCTTCCCTTTCCGTCCGCTCGAAGGCCTGGACGTGGCGCGCGTGGTGGCCCTGGAGCTGGAAGCCCAGGCGCAGCAGTTCGGCCTGCGCATCAAGGATGGCGGCATCGATCCCCAGATCCTGCTGCAAGCGGTCGAACGCCTGTCCGGCCCGATGCAGGGCGGCGTGCGCGACATCGCCCGCGCGATCGAGCGCGACGTCTCCAACAGCCTGATCGACGCCCGGGCTGCGGGCGCCGAGGAGATCACCCTGGTCGACGCCGGCGGGCGCATCCGGGTGCTGGCGCGCGGCGCCGACCTGCGCGCGCCTCTGTCCACCGCCGCTTGAAGAGCTGAGCCGTCATGACCCGACACAACCCGGGAAGCGGCGCGGTGCTTGGCGGCTCGCCTCGCCGCAAGGGCGCGGCGGCGGTCGCCGCCGACCTCTATGCGACCAACAGCGGCTTCCGCTTCCTGACCAATTTCGTGTTCTTCGGCTGGCTGACCCTGCTCTGCCTGGCCTTCTCCTCCAACCTCGGCCCGCATGCGGGCGCCGCCCCGTTCAGCCTGGACCTGCCGTCCGTCTTCGCCGCCGCCCCGGCGGCCCAGCCGGCGACTGCGCCCCAGACAGCGGCCCCGGAGCAGGCGGCGGCCGCGGACCACGCTTCGGTTGACTTCAGGGCCGCGGCCCTCGGCCAGGCCCTGGGCGAGGGCGGCGAGGCCGCGCCGGTCCTCGCCGATTACCGGGTCCCCCCGGCCGCCGCGGGCGAACCCGACGGCGCCCGGGCGCAGATGGCGGCTGGCCTTGCAGCGCTCGGGCGCGGCGGGACCGCCGAGACGGAAG
>FTFU01001596.1_pt1 | contig 16764 bp, 12 predicted proteins | sample 1640511 | NCBI WGS metagenome assembly FTFU01 (sample SAMEA3914789, study PRJEB12502) | metagenome | biome: forest; material: soil | place: Canada | collected 2011-07-03 | depth 0.3 m | reverse complement strand
TGAGCCTGGACCTAGTGACGACGGAGCTCAGCGCCGACTATGTGCTGCCCATGTCCGGCGATCGCAGCCTCAAGCTCGGCTACGATTTTGAATACGACGACAACGCCTTCGACAACCGCGGCGACAAAGTCGATCCCACGACCGGCCAACTCAACGACAATCCCAACATCACCAATCACTTCCGCTACAAGCAGAAGATCAACACCGCCTATGGCGAGTTTCAGACCCCGCTGGGAAAATGGAGCCTGCAGAGCGGCCTCAGGCTGGAGCAGACCAACGTCGACACCCTGCAGATCACCGGCGATATCGCGGGCCGGCACAGCTATTTCCGCGCCTATCCCAGCCTCAATCTCGACCGCCATCTGTCTGAAACCGCGAAGCTGTCCTTAAGCGTCAGCCGCCGGGTGAACCGTCCGGACCCGGAGGCGCTCAATCCGTTCACGGACTACCAGGACATCCACAATCTGCGGGCCGGCAACGCCAATCTGCTGCCCCAGGACACCTGGTCCTACGAGGCCGGTTACAACGACTCGGCCGGATCGCTCAGCTACGGGCTGACCGGCTATGTCCGGTTCAATCGCGACAGCGTCACCGACGTCACACAGGTGATCAGCGCCGATGTCGTGCTGGTGACCAAGGCCAACCTCCCCAAGAGCCGCGCGGCCGGTTTCGAATTCAGCGCCAACGGCAAGATCATCCCTCAGCTGTCCTACGACGTGAGCGGCAATCTGTTTTACAATCAGATCGACGCCACCGGGCTCGGGGCCGCCGGCCTGAAATCGACGGTGGGCCTGAACGCCAAGGCCAGTCTCGATTACAAGCCGACCAGCGCCGACACGTTGCAGCTTTCCTTCAGCCGGTCAGACAAGCGATTGACGCCGCAAGGCTATGTCAGCGCCATCAATTTGCTGAATCTGGGCTACCGGCGCCAGATCTCGCCGAGCCTGTCGGCGGTCGCCACGATGTCCGACGCGCTGGACGGGCAACGCTTCGAGCGCATCGTCAAGACCTCCACCCTGAATGACGACTATCTGCGGCATCAGTTGGGACAGGTCGCCTATGTGGGTCTGGTCTACACGTTCGGCGCGTCCAAGAAGACCAAGGCCGGCGGGTTCGACTACGACCAATAGGAACGCATCCGCCCCGCCCTACTCCGCCGCGTGACGCAGCAAGGCCTCCGGGAACATCTGCTCAAACTGGCCGAGCGCCTTAGAGTCCAGGCGCACTGACAGCCGCACATGGCCGTCCTCGGCGTCCAGACGATCCACGATCCGGCCGTGGCGATAGAGCCAGGCCAGCGCCCGGCCTTCGCTTGGGGCCAGATCCGCCTCGACCGCGCCGCCCTGGTCGATCAGCCCTGCCAGAATGTTCAGCAGCCGGTCGACGCCCTCGCCCGTGACGGCTGAAACCGGCACGGGCCCCATGCCGTGATGTTCGCTCCGCAGCGCCCTGGCCTTGGCGGCGCCCTGATCTTCCTCATCCAACAGATCGATCTTGTTCCAGACCTCGACGATCGGCTTGGGGCCACCGGGGTCGACACCGATCTGGGCCAGGACCTGCATCACATCGGCGGCCTGGGCGGCTGTGTCGGGATTGGCGATGTCACGCACGTGGACGATCACGTCGGCCGAGGCCACCTCTTCCAGGGTCGCGCGGAAGGCCTCGATCAGCTCGTGCGGCAGGTCGGAGATGAAGCCCACCGTGTCCGACAGCGCCGCTGGGCGGCCATTCGGCAGCTTCAGCGAGCGCAGGGTCGGATCGAGCGTGGCGAACAGCAGGTCCCTCGCCTCGACCTTGGCGTCGGTCAGGCGGTTGAACAGGGTGGACTTGCCGGCGTTGGTGTAGCCGACCAAGGCGATCGTCGGGAACGGGGTGCGCTTGCGGGCTGAGCGCTGGAGGCCGCGGGTGCGGCGCACCTCCTCCAACTCGCGCTTCAGCCGGCCGATCTTGCCGGCCAGCAGCCGACGGTCGGTTTCGATCTGGGTTTCGCCGGGGCCGCCCATCACGCCGAAGCCGCCGCGCTGGCGCTCCAGGTGGGTCCAGGTGCGCACCAGGCGCGAGCGCTCGTAGGCCAAGCGCGCCAATTCCACCTGCAATCGACCTTCGCGTGTGCGGGCTCGGCGGGCGAAGATCTCGAGAATCAGGCCTGTGCGGTCGATCACCTTGACCGCCCAGGCCTTTTCCAGGTTGCGCTGCTGGACCGGAGTCAGGGCGTCGTCGACTACGATGACGTCGACGTCCAGTTCGGCGGCCAGTTCGCTGATCTCGACCACCTTGCCCTTGCCGAACAGGGTGGCCGGGGTCGCGGCGCGCAGGGGAAGGATCTCGCCGTGGCGGACCTCGAGATCGAGGGCCACGGCGAGTCCCATCGCCTCGTCCAGCCGGCCTTCCGGCGCACGAAGATCACCTCCATGCGCGCGGTTTGGGTAGAGAACGAGCGCCGCCTGGACCGGCGGGCGATGGTCAATCAGTTTTTCGGTCAATCGTCATCCTGATCGGAGCCGGGCTCATAAAGTTGAACCGGCTGTGAAGGCATGATGGTGGATATGGCGTGCTTGTAGACCAATTGCGACTGGCCATCGCGCCGCAGCAGCACACAAAAGTTGTCGAACCAGCTGACCACGCCCTGCAGCTTGACCCCGTTGACGAGGAAGATGGTCAGGGGAGTCTTGGAACGGCGGACGGAGTTGAGGAAGGGGTCTTGCAGGTTCTGCTTCTTGTCGGTCGACATGGCGCTGGAGCGCTCCTTTGGTCAGCATTTGTTCGGAAGCCCAACGCTTCCACACAGAGGTTAATTTCGGCCCGGCGGACGCACCGCACAGGCCAGCCCGCGATCACCGGGCGGTGGCGCGAGCATTTTGAACATATAGAGCGCGAAGGCGCTCGCTGATAGGGCCTGGACGCCCGTCACCCACAATCGCCTCATCAATAGCCACAACGGGCATCACGAAGGTCGAGGCTGCGGTGATGAAGGCTTCTTTGGCCGCTTTGGCCTCGGCGAGGGTGAAAGGCCTTTGCGAGACCTCGATCCCGGCCTCCTCGGCCAGGACCAGCAGAGTCTTGCGGGTCACGCCGCGCAGGATGTTGGCGTTGGTGTCGCGGGTGCGCAGCACGCCGTCTGCGTCCACGATCCAGGCGTTGGTCGAAGAGCCCTCGGTGACGAACCCCAACTCGTCCAACAGCCAGGCCTCGTAGGCCCCGGCTTCGCGCGCCGCAGTCTTGGCCAGGCAGTTGGGCAGGAGACCTACGGTCTTGATGTCGCAACGGCCCCAGCGGATATCCGGCTGGGTCAGGACCTTGATTCCCTTGCGCGCCTTGGCGTCCGCCTCCGTGTAGTCCACAGGCTTGGCGGTGATGACCACGGTCGGCGCCGGCGCGGGGTTGGGAATGGGATGATCGCGCGGGGCGACCCCGCGAGTGATCTGCAGATAGACCGCGCCTTCTTTGAAACGGTTGCGCCGGACGGTCTCGTGCATGACCATCATCAGCGCTTTTTCCGACATCGGCCGGTCGATGCGCAGTTCCGACAGACTGCGCCACAGGCGCTCGAGGTGGCCCTCGGCGTCGGCCAAGCGGCCGCCGAACACCGCGAAATACTCATAGACCCCGTCGGCGAATTGAAAGCCGCGGTCCTCAATGTGCACGCCGGCCTCGGCATGAGGCCGATAGCGGCCGTCGACATAGGCGATACGCGACATCAGAGTTCGTCTTCCTCGCCCAGGCGCGAGGGCGAAACCCCCAGCGACTTCAGCTTGCGGTGCAGGGCGCTGCGCTCCATGCCGATGAAATTGGCGGTGCGCGAGATGTTGCCGCCGAAGCGGACGATCTGGGCGTTCAGGTATTCCCGCTCGAACACCTCGCGCGCATCGCGCAGCGGAAGGGCGATGATGCGCTCGGTGCCCATCGAGCCGACTGCACCCGCCACCGCCACCTCGGCCGGCAGGCGGTCGCTGGTGATCGGCTCGCCGGGATCGCCGGTGGCCAGGATCAGCATGCGCTCTATGTTGTTGCGCAGTTGGCGCACGTTGCCTGGCCAGTCATGAACCTGGAGCGTGGCGATGGCGTCTTCGGCCAGGCGCCGCTTGGGCAGGCCGGTCGCCTCGCCGATCTTTTCGATATAGAACTCGACCAGCTCGGCGATGTCTTCCCGACGTTCGGCCAGGCCCGGCACATGCACCGGCACCACGTTAAGCCGGTGAAACAGGTCCTCGCGGAAGCGGCCGGCGGCGATCTCCTGACGCATGTCGCGGGAGCTCGACGACATCACCCGCACGTCGACCTGCACCTCCTGGTCGCCTCCGACCCGGCGGAAACGGGGCTCGACCAGCACCCTGAGCAGCCTGCCTTGCGTCTCGCGCGGCATGTCGGCGATTTCGTCCAGATAGAGGGCGCCGCCGTGGGCGCGTTCGAACACGCCGATCTTGCGCGGCCGACCGCCCTCGCCTTCCTCGCCGAACAATTCGATATCCATCCGCTCGGGCGTCATGCCGGCGGCGCCGATGGCGATGAATTCGCCCTTGGCGCGGGGACTGGCGGAGTGGATCAACCGCGCCACCAGCTCCTTGCCCGAGCCGGGGGGGCCGGTGATCAGGAGGCGGCTGTTGGCCGGCGCCACCTTGGCGATCAGCTGGCGCAGCTGCTGTGCGGCGTGCGAGCGGCCCAGAAAGCCCTCCGGCGCCAGGGTCTGCTGGCGCAAGCGGCGATTTTCGCGCTTCAGCGAGGCCTGCTCCAGCGCCCGCTCGATGACCAGCAGCAGGCGGTCGGACTTGAACGGCTTTTCCAGAAAGTCGTAGGCGCCGCGCTTGATGGCGCTGACCGCGGTCTCGATGTTGCCGTGGCCGCTGATCATCACGATCGGCAGATCGGGATCCAGGCTCTTGACCATGTCCAGGAGCTCCAGCCCGTCCATGCCCCCGCCCTGCATCCAGATATCGAGCACGATCAGCGACGGCTTGCGAGCCCTGAGGCTGGCTAACGCCGCCTCCGAGTCGGCTGCGGTGCGGACCTGATAGCCCTCATCCTCCAAAATACCGGCGACCTGATCGCGGATGTCCGCCTCGTCGTCGACTACCAAGATATCGGCCGCCATCGTCACCCTCATGCCACCGCAACACCTTCATGGATCGGCGCGGCCGCCGCGTTCGCCCGTGGGAATTTAAGGACCGCGCGAGCGCCGGGCGGCTCGCTGGCGTCGAGCAGCATCAGCTCGCCGCCGTGGTCCTCCATGATGCGTTTGACGATGGCGAGGCCCAGGCCCGTGCCTTTCTCGCGGGTCGTCACATAGGGTTCCGTCAGCCGGTCCCGGTTCTTGACCGGCAGGCCCACGCCGTTGTCTTCGATCTCGATCGCAAGGTCGCGTTCGTCCTGGAGCAGGCGGGCGCGGATCCTGCCTTTCAGCCCGGGCTCGGTCGCCCGCCGGGCCGCGACCGCCTCACCGGCGTTCTTCAGCACATTGGTCAAGGCCTGGCCGACCATGCGCGCGTCGCAAAGGGCGATGACGCCGTCCGGCAGTTCGCCGAGCTCGATCTCGGTCGCGGGATCGGCCACCCGTTGGGCGAACACGCCTTGGCGGAGCAGCTCGGTCAGGTCCGCCTCGGCGAACTTGGGCGCCGGCATGCGGGCGAAGGCGGAGAATTCATCGACCATGCGGCCGATGTCGCCCACCTGGCGGATGATGGTGTCGGTGCAGCGGTCGAAGGTCTCGAGATCCCCCTGGATGTCCTTGCGATATTTGCGGCGGATGCGCTCGGCCGACAGCTGGATCGGGGTCAGGGGGTTCTTGATTTCATGGGCGATGCGGCGGGCGACGTCCTTCCAGGCCGCGTTGCGCTGTGCGGCCACCAGACGGGTGATGTCGTCGAAGGTCAGGACCAGGTCGCCATCCATGTGGCCGCTGGCCCGCACCCTCAGGCGCCGTGTTTCGCCGCCCCGGGTCACGTCGACCTCGGTTTCAGCATCACCGCCTGACTGCAGGGCCAGGGCCGCGACCTCGGTCAGCTCCGGGGCGATCTCGGCCAGAGGCGCGCCCCCAGCTCCCTGAGGCGGCAGGCCGAGCAGGACCAGCGCCTGACGATTGGCCGCGGAGACGGCGCCAGAGCTGTCCAGGCCGATCACGCCGGCGCTGACCCCGGCCAGCACAGTCTCGATGAACTGCCGTCGCGACTCCGCCTCGTCCCCCGCCGCGCGCAGGGCCGCCTGCTGCGCCTGCAGGTCGCCGGTCATGCGGTTGAACGAACCGGCCAGGTCGGCGATCTCCTTGGGGGCATGGTCGACGGTGACGCGGGCGGTCAGGTCGCCCGACGCGACCTGATCGGCGGCCTGGACCAGGCTGGCCACGGGGGCGGCGATGCTGTTGGCGGCCTGGATGCCGAGCCAGACCGCGCCGACCAGCACCAAAAGCGCCGTTTCCAGGTAGGCCAGTTCGAAAGCGGCCTTGATCCGCGCCCGGTTGGCGGCGGAGTCGCGATAGGCGGTGACGGCGTCCGAAGCCTCGCTGAGGTGCGCCAGGATGCCGTGGTCGACAGCGCGCACCACATAGAGATAGCCGTCATCATAGCCCTTCAGCTTCAGCACGGCGCGCAGAAGGTCGGCGCCGACGAAGCTGTGGATGACCAGATCGCCGGTGTCGGCCGACTGGACGGTGTCACCCGGCGGCGCCAGGTAACGCGGCGGATTGTCGACCTCGGCGCGGGCCAGGATGCGGCCGTCGTGGTCGATCAGATAGGCGGCCAGAAACCGATGATAAGAGGCCTGGACCGCCAGGAAGTGGTTGAAGGTGACCGGATTTTCCTTGAGGCCCGGCGCCGCCCGGTTGAGGTCGTCGGACATCAACTGCATGTCGTCGCGGATGCCGTTGGTCTCCGAGCGATAGTAGGACTTGGCCACCTTGGCCGAATTCTCCACCACGGCGCCGACGCGCTGGCTGAACCAGCTGTCGACGCCCTGCGTGACCAGGACCCCGAACACCAGCGCCACCACCACCGCCGGCGCCACCGCCGCCCCGGCGAACAGCGCCACGAACCGCAGGTGCAGGCGCGCCCCGGCGTCCCGCCGCTGGTCGACGATCAGGCGCAGCACGCGCCAGCCCACCGCCGCCGCCAGGGCCGCGATCAGCGCCAGGTTCAGGCTGAGCAGGGTCAGGATTGTGCGGCTGGGCGGGCCTACTGGGCCGCTGACCGGCGCCGATGAGGCCATCCACACCGCGATGGCGGTCAGCGAAGCCGAAAAGGCGTAACCGGCGGCCAGGCGCGAATTCGAAGCAAGGGTGCTCTTGCGCCGCGGCGCGGCCTCCGACGCGGGCGCGGCCGGCGACAATCCTGTGCTGTCCAAGTGAGAAGCCGGATCGGCCATGGGGCGACCTTGGCAAGGCTGTGCCCCATTTTCAACAGTAATGTTGCGCTAATCCCTCACCGTTTGGCGCGCGCCGTTTCGACCCCCAGGTCCTGGATTTTCTTGCGCAGGGTGTTGCGGTTGAGGCCCAGGATCTCCGCCGCGCGGACCTGATTGCCACGGGTGGCCGACAGCGTCAGTCGAATCAGGGGCCGCTCGATCTCGTGCAGCACGCGGTCGTAGAGGCCGGGGGGCGGACCGCCATCGGGCTGGTCGGCGAAATATCCGGCCAAGTGACGCTCCACGAGCGTCGAAAGGGTTACAGGCCCGCTGGGGTCCGCCGGCGCCGGGCTCTGGTCCTGCAGTTCGCGCTCGACGATGCGGGCGGTGATCAGGTCCTCGCCGTAGAGAGCGCATATGCGGCGGATCAGGTTCTCCAGCTCGCGCACATTGCCCGGCCATTCATAGGCCTTGAGCCGCTCCAGGGCGCCGGAGTCGATGGCCTTGGCCGGCAGGCCTTCGCGATGGGCCCTGAGCAGGAACGAGCGCGCCAGGTCCGGAATGTCGTCGGTGCGATCGCGCAACGGCGGCAGGCGGATGCGGGCGACGTTCAGGCGGAAGAACAGGTCCTCGCGGAACAGGCCCTGCTGGATCAGGGCGCGCAGGTCGCGGTTGGTGGCGGCGATCACGCGCACATTGGGCCGACGGCCGGTCTTGGGGTTGATGGTGGTTTCGGAGCCGTCGATGACCCGCAGGAGCCGGGTCTGGGCGTCCAGCGGCATATCCCCGATCTCGTCGAGGAACAGGGTGCCGCCGTCGGCCTCGACCAGCTTGCCCACCTCCCCGTCGCCCTTGCCGAACAGCTCGGTCTCGACCCGCTCGCGCGGCACGGCGGCGAGGTTGATCACGGCGAAGCGCCCGTCCTTGCGAGGGCCCAGGTCGTGCAGGGCGCGGGCGACCAGTTCCTTGCCCGAGCCGGACTCGCCGAGGATCAGCACCGTCAGGTCGGCGCCGACCAGCCGGGCGATCGTGCGATAGACCTCCTGCATGGGCGCCGAGCGCCCGATCAGCGGCAGGCGCTCATCACGCACCGCCCGCGCCTGGGCCTTGGTGGCCTCGGAGTCCGCTGGCCGCGCCAGGGCCCGCTTGGCCGCGGCGGTCATGTCGTCCAGGTCGAAGGGCTTGGGCACATATTCGAACGCCCCGATCTCCGCCGCATTGACCGCGGTCAGGAGGGTGTTCTGCGCGCTCATCACGATCACGGGCAGTTTGGGCCGCTCCTTGCGGATTCGCGGCAAGACGTCGAACACGTTCTCGTCAGGCATCACCACGTCGGTGATGACCAAATCTCCCTCACCTTCCGATACCCATTTGAGCAGGGTGGTCGCGTTGCCCGTAGCGCGGACCTGATATCCTAACCTGCTGAATGCTTGACTTAAAACTAGACGGATCGAGGCGTCGTCGTCGGCGATCAGGATCTTGTGATGCGTGCTCATGCCCAAGACTTAATCATCTGCCGCATCTATCGCGATTGGAAGCAGCACCCGAAACGCGGTTCGGCCCGGCTCTGACTCGAAATCGATCAAACCGCCATGTGCAGCGACCAGTTTTGCGACAAGCGCCAGGCCCAGCCCGGCCCCGAAGCTTTTCGAAGTGACAAACGGCTCAAACAGATGCTCGCGCAGATGCGCCGGCACGCCAGGACCGTTGTCGATCACCTTCACCTCCAGCGGCGCGCTGCGGATGCGCTCGCCGTTGGCGGCCCGCATGCGCACACCGTGGCGATAGGCGGTCTGGATGCGGACCGCGCCACGGCCGTCACCGCGGGCATGGGCGGCCTCGGCGGCGTTCTTGACCAGGTTGAGGAAGACCTGGATCAAGAGGTCCTCGTCCCCCAGGGTCGGCGGCAGGGAGGGGTCGTAGTGCTCGCTGAGCGTCAATCCGTCAGCCACCCCGTTGGCCGCCAGCGCACGCACCCGCTCCAGCACCTGGTGAATGTTGACGGGGCTCAAAGTCGGCTTCACCGCCTCCGAGAAAGCCTCCATGCGGTCCACCAGGCGGTGGATGCGGTCGGTTTCGTCGACGATCAGCTGGGCCAGCGCCACGTCCTGGGCTGGAGCCGAACTCTTCAGAAGCTGGGCCGCCCCGCGAATGCCGGCGAGAGGGTTCTTGATCTCATGAGCCAGCATGCGTCCGAGGCCCACCACCGTGCGCACGCCTGGTCCCTCGGAACGTTCGATCCCCAGGGCCCCGCTCCGGACCTGAAGAGTCAAAAGGATCGAGCCGTCGCCCAGCGGCGTCGCCGCCGCATCCGCCTCAAAGGGCGGATGGCCGAACAGGGTGATCTCCAGGCCCCGCTCGCGCACCTGCAGCTTGGTCGAAACCGCCAGGTCCACCAGGGCCGTCAGGGTCGAGCCCGGCGGCAGAGCGTCGTGGAAGCGCCCTCTGCTGAGCAGGGCCAAGCCTTGGCCGAACAGGGCCTCGGCCGCCTCATTGACGGCGACGAGGGCCCCACCGGCCGCCAGGATCAAGGCCGGATCCGGCGCCATATCGAAGGCTGCTATTCTCAGGCCCTGGTCCATGTCGATCAGCTGGACACGCGGTCTTGTATTCATGCGGCCCACCTCCCCCTGTTCGGATCCCAAAGCTCGGTCAGTTCCCGTTCGATCATCGCAGGATCCTCCAGTCGGCAGAGCCGCCCCTTGGCCAAACGTCGCTCGGCGGGATCGGCGGGCCAAGGCGCCCGCTCGACATACCATCCGAGATGTTTTCGAAAGATCCGCACACCCAGGCGGTCCCCGTAGAAACCGAGGGTCTCGGCGAAATGTTCAAGCACCATGTCCAGGCGCTCGGAGAATTCGGGTTCAGGCTCGGGCTCGGCCCCGCTGGCGAGGGCGGCCTCTATAGATCGCGCGATCCAGGGGCGGCCGTAGGCGCCGCGTCCGATCATGACGCCGTCGGCGCCGGATTGATCGAGGGCCCGCCGGGCGCTGGCGAGGTCGACGACGTCGCCATTGACGACAACAGGGATCGACACAGCCTGTTTCACTGCACGCACCGCCCCCCAGTCCGCCTCACCGCCATAGAATTGGCAGCGCGTGCGGCCGTGGACCGTGACGCCGGCCACACCCAGACGCTCGGCGCGCTGCGCCAATTCCGGCGCGTTCAATGCGCCATGGTCCCAGCCGAGCCGCATCTTCACCGTCACCGACAGGCCCGGCTCCAGGGCGGCGGTGATCAGCCGCTCGGCGAGATCGAGGTCGCGCATCAGGGCCGAGCCGCAGGCCGCGCCGGTCACTTCGCGTGCAGGGCAACCCATGTTGAGGTCGATGACCTGGGCTCCAGCCTCAGCTGCGAGGCGAGCGCCGCGGGTGATCCAGTGGGGATCGCGCCCCACCAATTGCACCACCATCAGCGGAAGGCCGTCCCCGACGGCCGCGCGCCGCACCACGTCGGGCCGCCCTTTGGCCAGTTCGGCGCAGGCCACCATCTCTGTAGCCACATAGGCGGCGCCGCGGCGCGCCGCGATTCGGCGGAACGGGAGGTCCGTGACCCCTGTCATGGGCGCAATCCAGACACGCCCAGGCGTGCGAACCGCACCGAGCTGAATGGTTCTGCTCATTATTTAATCATCCCCTGAGGCTAAGTTTTAGGCAACATTTTGTTTAGAGTCCAGCCTTTCCCGCAGTGCAGCATTTTAAGGGTGGTCTGGACTTTCACGCCGCCGGCGAACAAACAGGGCCATGGACTTCTCAGCAGTGATCGTGGCCGCCGGTTCGGGCTCGCGTGCGGGCCAAGGGCGGCCGAAACAGTGGCGAACGCTTGGTGGAAAGCCAATTCTCCGCTGGTCGGTGGAGGCCTTTCTAGCCGCCGGAGCCAAGCATATCGCCGTGGTGATCCCTGACGGCGACGAACCGCTGGCGGCCGCTGCGCTGCAAGGCCTCGATGGCTGGGGTGCGACGAAAGGTGGCGCCGTTCGGGCTCAGTCGGTGCTCTCCGGCCTTGCGGCGCTCAGCCACCGGCCCAAGGATGAAGCAGTTTTGGTGCACGACGCCGCGCGCCCCTTCGTAACCTCGCGCCACATCCAGGACCTGCTGCAGGCGCTCGAATCCGCCAACGGCGCCCTGCCCGCCTTGGCGGTGGCCGATACGCTGAAGCGGCGCGATCAAGACGGCGCCCTGTCCACCATTTCCAGAGACGGCCTCTGGCGCGCCCAGACGCCGCAGGCCTTCCGGCGCGATACGCTGCTGGCGGCCTATGCGGCGTGGCCCGTCGAGCTTGGCGAGCCGACCGACGACGCCGGCGTGGTCGAACGGGCCGGCGGGGGCATCGCCCTGACCCCTGGCGATCCGCGCCTGATGAAACTGACCTATCCCGAGGATTTCACCATGGCCGAGGCCCTCGCCGCCGAGACCCGCGTCACCGTCATCGGCCAGGGCTTTGACGCCCACAGGTTCGGCCCCGGCGATGGTGTCTGGCTGTGCGGGGTCAAGATCGCCCACGACCGTTGCCTGGTCGGCCATTCGGACGCAGACGCCGGCCTGCACGCCCTGACCGACGCGCTCCTAGGCGCCATCGGCGAGGGCGACATCGGCGACCACTTCCCGCCCACCGACCCGAAATGGAAGGGTGCGGCCTCGGCCCTGTTCCTGGAGCACGCCGCCGGCTTGGTGCGCGCCAAGGGCGGCCGCATCGACAATGTCGACGTGACCCTGATCTGCGAGCGGCCCAAGATCAAACCGCACCGGGCCGCCATGCGCGCCTGCCTTGCCGACCTGTTGGGCCTGCCGGAGACCCGCGTCAGCGTGAAGGCCACCACCACCGAGCAGATGGGCTTCACCGGTCGCGAGGAGGGCCTGGCGGCCCAGGCCATCGCTGCGGTCAGCTTGCCGGCCTGAGCGGGATGAGGAAAAGTGCGAAGCGGTTTTCCGCCCGCATCCCGCTCAATTATTTAGAATGGATCACTCTGATCTTGGATTGCAGCAATCCAAGATCAGAGTGATCGGGGCTTCGCAGCGTCTGCGGCCTCAGCGGCGGAGAGCATCGTTTCACGATCGTTGTGGCCGACGCCACGGATCAAAGCGCCCAAGAGATCTGTGTAGTCGTCGGTCCAGGCGTCGACGCCTAGCGGATCGCCCGGCTTCCAGCGCGGGTCGAGGGTGAAGGTCGCCAGGGCCTTGGCGTCACGGGCGATGATGACGACATCCTGCGCACTGTCATAGAGATCGGGCGTTCCCGGCGGGGGCCGATAGAACTGGCGCAGAGCCGCGCCCCCCGCCGCCTTGGCCACAGCCGCCACCGGCTGGGTCAGTTCCAGGTTGCGATTGGAAAGGTGCATGATGATCACCCCGTCGGGGCGGATCTTCTGCAGATAGCCGCGCATCGCCTCTACGGTCAGAAGGTGCGCCGGCACGCTGTCGGAGGAGAAGGCGTCCACCAGCAGGATGTCGAACCGGTCCACCGGCTCCCGCGCCAGAGTCAGGCGAGCGTCACCCAGGACCCAGTCGACGGAGCCCTGGGCGCAGCCCTTGATGTAGCTGAAATTGGCCGGATCGGTCGCCAGGCGCACGACCAGGGGGTCGATTTCGAAGAAGCGCAGGCTGTCTCCGGGCCGGGTATAGGCGGCGACGGTCCCCGCGCCCATGCCGACGGCGCCGATCCTGACCGACTGGCGCGCGCCCTGGATCAGGCGAAACACCTGCCCGACCGGGGTCGTCGGCGCGTAATAGACCAGCGGCCGACACTTCTGGACCGGATTTTGGGCCTGGGCGCCGTGCAGGGTTGTGCCGTGGGCCATCAGCTTGACCTCGCCCAGGCCCTTGACCTCGCGCTGGCTGAGCCGGACGACGCCGAAAAAGCTGCGGTCGGTGCGGATGATATCCTGATGCTGCACCACCGCCTGGGTCGCCAGCACCAGGGCCAGGGCCAGGCTGACGAAGGCGATGGCCCGCTCGCGCAGCAGGAAGCCGCAGGCCAGCGTCAAGCCGAACAACAGCGTCATGACCAAGCCTGGCCCCAGCCAATGATTGGCGGCGATGGCGGCGCCGGCCCCCGCGGCGCCGAGCAGCCACGAACCTGTTTGCGGCAGGCTCAGCCAACCCTTGCCCCAGGGCCTGGCCAGGCCCGCGGCCAGCATCACCAGCGGATATTCGATCACGCTGTGGAACACGACCGGGGCCAGGAAGGCGTTGAAGGCGCCGCCGATCACCCCGCCGAAGGACATCAGGAGGTAGAACTCGGTCAGCCGCTCGGGCGGTGGCCGGCGGATGGCCAGGGCCTGGTGACAGACCAGGGCGGTCAGGAAAAAGCTGAGCAGCTGGAGGCCGATCTGGCCCCAGAAATAAGGGATCGGCATGCCCCAACTCAGCAGGGCGGCCAGCAAGGCGGCGGTCTGCAACACCAGGGCCAGGCGTGGCGGGAGCACAGGACGGGTCTGAAAGGCGATGACGAAGGTCAGGAGATAGAGGGCCAGCGGCGCGACCCATAGGAACGGCGCCGAGGCGATGTCGGTGACGATATAGCTGGTCACCCCCAGCATCAGGCTGGCCGGCGCCGCCGCCAGCAGCACCCACAGGAGTCGACGCCACCAGCGCCCCAGGGCGGCAAGGCGCGTGGCCGGCGGCTTGACCTTCAAGATCTCGATGCGGCCGATGCCCGAACGCCAGACGGCGATGGCGACGACGGCCATCATCAGGATGAAGCCGGCATAGCCCGCGCTCCAGCCCAGGGTCTGGCGGCCTAAACCCACAAAGGGCTCGACCACCGCCGGATAGGCCAGCAGCGCCAGAAGGCTGCCCAGGTTGCTGGCGACATAGAGGCCATACGGATTGCCCCCGCCCCAGGCCGCCCGGACGCTCGCATACCAGGCCTGGATCAGGGGCGCCGTCGCCGACAGGGCTGCGAACGGCAGGCCGATCGACGCTGTCAGCACGCCCAGCAGCCACAGGGCCGGCTGCGACGAGGACGGCTCGCCCAGGAGGCTGGTGACGCGCAGCGGCAGCACGGCCAGCCCGGCGATCAGGACCAGGCCATGCACCAGGGTCTGCAGGCGCACCGATGCGATCCGCTGGAGAAGGTGGGCGTAGCCGTAGCCGACCAGCAGGGCGGCCTGGAAAAAGGCCAGGCTGACCGCCCAGACCGCCGCCGATCCCCCCAGTCGCGGCAGGATCAGCTTGGCGACCATGGGCTCGACCAGGAACACCAGGCTCGCGCCGGCGAAAGCCGCCAGGCCGAACAGGGCCGGCGCGACCGCCGGGGCCGCCTTCGTGGCGCTGGGCGCGCCGGCGGAGGGAATCGCTTCGATGTCGGACTTCATGCGGCGCGGCGAATCGGCTTGATCGGAATGAGCTAGAGATGTTGGTCTGAGCGCTTCGGGTTTGGCAAACGCCCACCCCGGCGGCAAGACGCGGAAGGGTATTTCATGTTTTCCCTCGAAATCGAAACCCTGGCCCGGCTCCTGATCGACGAATGCGCCGAGCGCCGCCTGCGCATCGTCACCGCCGAAAGCTGCACCGGAGGCCTAGTGTCAGCCGCCATCACCTCGATCCCCGGCTCCTCGGTGGTGTTCGAACGCGGCCTGATCACCTATTCCAACCGCGCCAAGCAGGAGATGCTGGGCATAGCCGGCGACCTGGTGGCCGATTATGGCGCGGTTTCCGAACCTGTGGCGCGCATGATGGCCGAAGGAGCGCTGGAGAACTCCAACGCGCACATCAGCGTCGCCATCACCGGGGTGGCGGGGCCTGGCGGCGGCACCGAGCGGAAGCCCGTTGGTCTGGTGCATTTCGCGACCGCCCGCTCAAACCAGTCCGTCCACCACCGGGTCGAGCGCTTTGGCGACATCGGCCGCCACGAGATCCAGCTCGCCTCCACGCAGATTGCGTTGGAGATGCTGCGGGATCGGGTCGGTTAGGAAATTCACCACAAAGGACAGTGCGCCAGCCTCCCTGCGCACTGTCCCTCGTAGTTATCCCTTTTCTTCATAGAGGGCTTTCGCCCGCGCCTCGAAACAGCCGATCAAGCGCTCGATGGCGTGCTGCATGTTCGCCGCCAGGATGGTCTGCAAGAGGCGGGACTTGAAATCGAAGTCGATCAGGAAATCGATTTGAGTTCCAGAGGGATGAGCTGAAAACTTCCAGCGATTTATCAGATTCTTGAACGGGCCGCTGATCAGGCTGACCGTGATTTCGCAGCGCGTCGGATCTCGCCGCACGCGGGTGGAGAACCGCTCGGTCAGGAACGAGAACCCGACCCCCGCCTCGGCGTCGAGTTGGCTGACCCCGTCCACCTCCTCGCGCCGGTTCCAGACCCGCATGGAGGTGACCCACGGCACGAAATCGGGATAGGCCTCCACGTCCCCCACGAGCTGGAACAGCTGTTCGGGCTCGTAAGGCAGGATGCGGACCAGCGTGTGGCGCAAGCCTAGCGTCCGGCCTGCAGGGCCTCGCGGGCGGCTTTCAGGCGGGCGAAATCCTCGCCGGCATGGTGCGAGGATCGGGTCAACGGGCTGGCTGAGACCATCAGAAAGCCCTTGGCCCGGGCGATGGCCTCGTAGGCGGCGAACTCCTCAGGCTCGACGAAGCGGTCGATCGCTGCATGTTTTCGCGTCGGTTGCAGGTATTGGCCAATGGTCAGGAAATCGATGCCGGCCGAGCGCATGTCGTCCATCACCTGCATCACCTCCTCCTTGCTTTCGCCCAGGCCGACCATCACGCCGGACTTGGTGAACATGGAGGGATCGCGCTCCTTGACCCGCTCCAGCAGGCGCAGCGAGTGGTAATAGCGGGCGCCGGGGCGAATGCTGAGATAGAGCCGCGGCACGGTCTCGAGATTGTGGTTGAACACATCGGGCCTGGCGTCGATCACCTGATTGGCCGCGTCGCCCTTGCGCAGGAAATCCGGCGTCAGAATCTCGATCGTGGTCGTGGGATTGGCGGCCCGGATCGCCCGCACCACCTCGGCGAAGTGAGCCGCGCCGCCATCGGCCAGGTCGTCGCGGTCGACGGAGGTGATCACCACGTGCTTCAGCCGCATCTGGCGCACCGCGTCGGCGACGCGCTCAGGCTCGGTCGGCTCCAGCGGCGACGGCAGGCCGGTGGAGACGTTGCAGAAGGCGCAGGCCCGGGTGCACACCTCGCCCATGATCATCATGGTCGCGTGCGACTGGGTCCAGCACTCGCCGATGTTCGGACATGCGGCCTCCTCGCAGACCGTGGTCAGGCCGTGCTCCTTCACGATCCGGCGAGTCTCGTTGTAGCCGGCGGAGCCCGGCGCGCGCACGCGCAGCCAGTCGGGTTTGCGCAGGATCGGCGTCTCGGGACGCGACTGCTTTTCGGGGTGACGCACTGCGCGTCCGTTGCGGGTGTCGATGACCGTCGCCATAGCGTCTAAATCGTCTTTCCGAGCCTTGGGATCAAGCGCTGTTGCGCGCATCAC
>FTFU01002087.1_pt1 | contig 16779 bp, 10 predicted proteins | sample 1640511 | NCBI WGS metagenome assembly FTFU01 (sample SAMEA3914789, study PRJEB12502) | metagenome | biome: forest; material: soil | place: Canada | collected 2011-07-03 | depth 0.3 m | reverse complement strand
GTCGCGCGCTCGTCACCAACCGGCTTGAGCGGAAAAAGCTCTGAACGTGACCAAAATCATGCCAAGAACTGACGGCGGCCGCACGCAGGGGGTGATGCTTGGCGTAGTCCAAGATGCCGGCGATGAAACTGCCTCGCGCCCTGGTGATACCTCGGATCAGCCCGGCGCTTCGGGAGAAGGCGAAATATCCACAAGCTATCGGCTTGCCGTGCTCGTCCGGTCGCCCAGCAGGGATGGTCTCCAAGCCGGTGATACGGTCACCCTCAAGCTCAACCTCAGCCCAGGAATAGCCCTCGCCGCTCGCCGCAACGCCGATACTATCCAGCTCTGATGTAGATATGCCGTCTACGAGCGTGTCACCGTGCAATATCCAGACCGGTTGATCAGCGCCCCCAATAAGATTCAACGCAAAAACAATCGACTCTCCGAGACTAATTCCCTCCGGAACAAATAAGGGCGTTGCACCAAATTCATCGAGTCGGCGAAGATCCTCCACCGGGATAGCATAGGATTCGGGTACGGTTACGTAAATTGGATGGTCTCGGCCAATTCTCTCCAGCTGGTATTCGTATAGGCGCCGGGTTCCGACCGGCAGAAAAGACGGTGGCATCTGCCCGAATTCAGCGGCCAGCTCCTGGCCGACATAGGCCCCTGACGTGATCAGCCATAGCCCATCGCTCATGATTCAATATTGTCCTCGAGCAGAGCGGGACCCACATTTGATGGATGTCCGACAAGATCCTGAATTTGGGACAAAGTCATCGACACGAACTCCGACGGCCTTACTGCACGGTCGTCAACATAGAATCCCTCATGGCCGCACCATGGTTTGCCGACGTGTATCTCATCATATGGGATTTCGTGGCGGCGCAGCCAGTCTATGATCACAGGCAGAGTGTGCGCATTGATTTTACCAACCGAATTATCGTAAGTCTGCATATTGCGGGCCGAGCAAATGACGATTGTAAATCCCATTTCACGATACGCACGGATCTTCGAAACCACCTCAAGATTCGGCTCCTTGTCCGCGTAACTACGCGACGGATCCTCTCGCGTGATCGTCCCGTCTAAATCCATCACAAGCCGCTTCATGTCATCATCGCTCAAACAACCCATTTACCAATTTCGAACGGAATCGAAACGCAAAAGGAGAAAATCTAGTGCTTTGAAATGAAATGCTACAATTTACTGAATGATATAGTCAAATATCTGCATCTTTTCTTCACATATACTGACAAAATACCTCTTTTCATCGTCGGTCCAGTCAGTATCATTCAATGTAATCGAGCGAGTCCAGCTGTGACTAGATAGCTTATCCTCGCAATTATTCTTTAAAAAGAGAGCCACCTTCCTACCCAACTTCGGCTTTCCTAAATGCCCTGCAATCTGCAGGCCTATCTTCGCAGAATTGTTCGTAAAATCGAACTGGTCGACCACCAGTATGTCCGGATCGCGGGCCGTCACCTGTTCTATCCCCTGCATGACGCTCACCCAGCTCCGCGACGCGTCCTCGATTGAGCTGTTGAACTTGCGCCGGAAGGAGTCCACCACCTCTATGCCGTTGCGCTTGGTCATGATGACCTTGGCGTCCGGAAAGATGCGGCGGATCAGGCCGGCGCTGTGCACCGCCTCGTCGCTGGGCGTCTTGTCGACCCAGCCCTTGTCGCCGAACATATCGGCATAGAAGGCGCGGATCTGGCGAAACAGCGTGCGCTCGAACTCGGTGATCGGCAGCCGATGGATGAGCAGATCGTCGGCCGAGTCCCTGAAACGCTCGTAGTAAACGCGCAGTTCGTGCAGGGCGCGGGCGACGGCGGGGATGACGTGGCTTTCGCCACGTGCGGGCAGGCCGAACTCGCTCTGGATCGCCCGCAGCAGGACAGAGGTGCCCGATCGCGGGCTGCCGACGACGAACACCTTGAGCCCCGGCAAGTCCGGCTCGACCTCGTCGGGCGCCCGCAGCGCCACGGCTTGATCGCGCGGTAGCTCCAGATAGAGCGCGCTGCCGGCGATCCGCAATTTGACGCGATCGACTTCAGCCTCGGTCAACGGCGGTTCCATGTAGAATTCGAACGCACAATTTCCGCCGGCCCAACCGGCCTGTTCAAGGTCCGGCCGATATCTATCCGCGGCGGCGACCTGGATCGCGTGTTCATCGAGGACCAGTTCAAGCATGAGTTTGGAGTCAGGATCGCGCTCCAGCGTCAGCCAACCGCTGACCGTCCGGCGATTGAACTGTTCGACGTTGCCCTTGACCAGCATGCTTAAGCCCCGATTGCGCTGGCCGCGCTATCAGCGACAGCCTCGCCCGCGTACACATCCAAAAACCCCTCCACCATCCGCGCCCTGCTCGGCGGCGGAGTGATCTGGCCGGACAGGCGCTCCCACAGGCCCTTTTCGGTGCAGGCGCGTTTCATGGTGTCGGCCAGGGAGCGGGCGTCGGCGACCTGGAAGTGCAGGCCGTCGACCTCGTGGCGGATGCGCTCAGCCGGGCCGCCGACATTGGAGGCGATCACCGGGCGCTTGAACATCCAGGCCTCGGAGATGACCAGGCAGAAGATCTCCCACCAGACCGAGGGGACGATGCACCAGTCGATGCGGTTCATGCGCTCGCCGATCTGGTCGGCCTGGTAGGAGCCGTTCAGGCGCACGCGCTGTTCGGCCGTGGGACGGGCGGTCTCGGCGGCGAAGAAGTCCTCGATCTCCTTGCGCCGGGCTTCGGAGGCGTAGCGCAGGTTGTCGCCGTTGACCTCGACATAGAAGTCGTCGAAGCCCTCGTCGCGCAGCAGGTTGACGGCCTCGAGGATGACATAGAGGCCCTTGTTGTCGACCAGCTGGCCGAAGAAGCCGAAGCGGTTGCGCTTTTCGCGCGGGGCCTGGGCGACCGCCCCCTTGGCGTAATCGTCCTGGCCGTTGGTGACCTGGACGATCTGGTCGCGCTCCAGGCCCCAGTTCACATAGTGCTCGATCATGAACTTCGAGGGGGTGGTGAAGACGTCTACGGCCGCAAGGTGGCTCTTCACCCACAGCTCGCGCATGAAGAACTCTTCCGGCCGGCGCTCGGGAAAGCACTGGTGGCAGCGGACGGACGAGGCCTTGGAGCACAGCGAGCGGTCGGTCTTGCGCAGCATCTGGCCGTCGGCGTTGCAGATGGCCAGGAACTCGTGGAAGGTGAAGACGATGCGGGCCCTGGGCAGCACCTTGCGCGTCAGGGTGACCAGGTCCAGGCCCAGGAGCAGGAAGTGGTGGAAGTGCACCACGTCCGGCCGGGTCAGCTCCAAAAACTCGGCGAAGGCCTCCCGCAGCAGGGTGTCCGAGGTCTTGTGCCACCAATAGTCATAGTCGCGGCTGAGGAACAGGTACTCGCCAGGACGGCCGTCGAAGCCGGTGATGCGGGCGCCGCTCTTGAACAGGGACGCGAAGCTGGGGTCGATGGCGGCGAGCAGCATGGGCTCGACGCCCTCCTGGGCCTTCAGGCCCTGGAACAGTTCATAGCAGACCTGCTGGGCGCCGCCGCGGACCAGCTCGGGGTGGAACAGGCTGACCAGAAGGACCTTCATGCGCGCCAGCTCCTTCGCGAAAGTGGGGCCAGAACTTCTGCCGGAGGCCGCACGACGCCGGCGCGCGCCTCAATGCTGAACGCCGGATGAGTGGGGCGCGGCCCCAAGAGGTTTTCCATGATGCTCGCCCCCCAGGTGGTCGAGAACAGCCAGCGGTTCACCAGCGAGCCGCCCTCGTGCACGGGAAGGCGGGTCGAGCCCTTGCCCTCCAGGTGCCAGAGCTTCAGGTCCTGCATCCACACCGGCGTGCCGGCGTGGAGGCTCTTCAGGCAGAGATCCGCATCTTCATAGTGGCCGAACACATAATCTTCGGTGAAGCCGCCCAGCTTTTCGAACCAGCCGCGCTCGCAGGAGATGAAGGCGCCGGTGAGGGCCGGCACCGGGCGCGGGCGGGTGAACTGGATCGTGTCGGGCGGGGCGCCCTTGCCGTAGTGCTCGACGCGCATCAGCTGGCACACCCGGTGGCGCCCACGCTCCAGCGAAACCCCGGCGTCGAGTTCGAAGAACATGCCCCCATGCATCAGCGAGCCGTCGTCGTAATAGAGCGCGGCGCCGAAGATGCGCGATTGGTCTTGCGGCGCCGACTTCAGAATCTCGGAGTGGCGCCTGGCCCAGGCCTGGTCCATCGGCAGGACGTCGGGATTGACGATCATCACCCGGTCGCTGCGGGCGAAGCGCGCCGCGGCGTTGTTGGCCGCGCCAAAGCCGGCATTGCCTGACAGGAGGACGATGGTGATGTCCACGCCATAGATCAGCGCCGCCGCTCGCGCTTCCCGCAGTAGCGTCTCGGCCAGTTCCGGGCTGTTGGAGACGTAGATCAGCTCATAGCGGTCGATGCCGGGGACTGCGCTGAACAGCGAGGCCTGCAGGAACAGGAACTCGGCCCGGCCATAGAGGCAGACGATGATCGAGCCGTCGTACTGGGCGTCCTGCCGCCCGAACCGCTCCACATAGGGCGAGGCGACCAGGGTGTCGGTGATGTGGCGGTTGAGCTGCAGGATCTCGCGCCCGGCGCCGCGGTCGAAGCCCTCGATGGCCTTGATGTGGGCGGCGCCGAAATGCTGGGCGGCGCAGATATAGGAGAGGAGCTGGTCCCTGAGTTCGATATCCTCGACCAGGCGGGGATTGGCCGGCCCCTTGATCTTGCGGCCGGAGCGCAGGACGATCTCGATCTCGCAGCCGCCCACGGCCGCGATCGGCTCGCCGGAAAACACGAAGCCGTAATAGCCGTAGGGGTGCATGACCCCGGAGCCGAGGACCTCCTCGACATCGAACCGGCGGACCCGGCCCAGCGCGTCGCCGGCGAAGGTCAGCCGCCAGCCTTGCGTGAACAGACGCACGTGATCGATGGGGTCGGCCGTGTCGTCGATCCAGCCGATCACCAGCACGCCGCCGCCGCGCGAAATGATCAATGTCTCGAAATATTGCGCGATCTCGCGTGACTGGCCGTCCACCAGCGCTGTGGGCGCGGTGCGAATGAGCTTGTTGCGCGGCTCCTCCGCGGACACCGCGATCGTGCGGCCCTCCCGCAGGCCGTATTGCAAGTAGTGGACGTAGCCCGAGGCCACGTCGCCGCGCGCGATGGCCCCGGCCACGTCCGGGTTGTCGCGCAGATAGCTCGCCTCGTCGAAGAAATCGGGCCGCGGAGCGTCGTCCGCGCCAAGCTCCTGACGGGCGGCGCCCAGCGGGATGTCATCGCTGCTCACAGTCGCGCCCCCTCATTCTCATGCTGGCCATGTTTTCGGCCACTCGTTGCAAGATGATGCAGTCTTCTTACCTGTTGATGGCCGATGCAAAGTCTGCGCCAGCCCTGAAGATATACCCATTCTGGGCACGAAATCGCGACACTGCGGCGTCGAACGACCCAAGATGGAGATCACAGATCTGGCATGAGGCTTGCTGGGCGAGGCGAGCATAGGGATTGCGCAGGAACGCTCCATTTTGACACGTGATGGCTGAATAGTGCGACCTGTTTGTTTCCTTGACATTCAATAATGCTGGTGAATTGTCCGCCTTAGCGAAACGCCTCTAGGAGTTGACGATGGGCCTCCCCACCTTCGCCACTTTGGTGAACAACAAAGTCGTTGTCCTGCCCAAAGATGCGAGCCATTATCAGGTAGAGCAATATTTTTTTCAGGACTGCATGGCGGACCTGTTAAGCAAAGTTAAAGTTGACGAAGCCTGGTATCTGAGCGCCTATCCCGATGTCGGCCGCGCGCTGGCGGACGGCGTGGTTCCCGATTGTAAGACACACTTCATACGTTTCGGCTATTACGAACACCGCATGCCCTATCGGATCGAAGTCGACGAAAAGTGGTATCTCAAGGTCTATCCGGATATTGAAAAGGCGGTCGAGCGCCGCAGTTTCGCGTCGGGCCAGGCCCATTTCGACCAGTTCGGCTATCGCGAAGGCCGGTTGCCCTACGCCAACTTCTCTCTTGCCTGATGGGGCGTAGGTTCGAGTTCTGACGCGCGCGTGAAGCCCCCGGGGGGCGGACCAGCCGCTGTTTGCCGTTTTGCTGAAACCGATCGCAGAGAAGTCAGTTTATGACCACTGAAGGTCTGGCGAATGACGTGCTTGAGGCCCTGGCCCTTCTCGGCCAGCGCCACGGCGTCGACGTGACCGCCGATGCGATCCGGCGCCGGTTCGTCATTCAGGACAAGGACGTCGGCGACGCCAATCTCGTCGCCATCGCCAGTGAGCTTGGCCTTCAGGCCCGCTGCCTGCGCGTCGGCTGGCAGGACCTGCCCCGGTTTCAAAAGATCTTTCCCGCCATACTTCGCCTTCGCGATGGGGGGACCCTGATCATCGAGGGCGTCATGGACGACGCCAACTCCGGCCGTATGGCGGTGCTCAGCGATCCGTCGATCGGCGCGGAATCCCGCGCCCTGGTCGATGAGGCCCAACTGGCCGCCGTCTGGGACGGCGCCCTGGTGCTGGTCAAGCGCCGCCACGACCTGACCGACGAAGCCCAACCGTTCGGCCTCGGCTGGCTGATCGGCCAGGTGCTGCGGGAGAAGCGCCTGTTTCGCGACATCGCCATCGCGTCCCTGATCGGCACGGTGTTCGTGATCGCCCCGCCCTTCCTGGCGATCATCGTCCTCGACCGCGTCATCGTGAACCAGTCGGTCTCCACGCTCTATGTCGTGGCCGGGGCGCTGGCCCTGATCATCGGCTTCGACGCCATCCTCGCCTTCCTGCGCCGGCTGATGATGGAGACCACCGCCACGCGGATCGATGGCCGGCTGAACCTCTACATCGTCGATCGTTTGCTGCGCCTGCCGATGGACTATTTCGAGCGCACGCCCAATGGCGAGATCATGAGCCGGGTGGCCAAGGTCTGGCAGATCCGAAGCTTTCTGACCGGGCAGTTGTTCGGCACCTTCCTCGACATGATCACCTTGATCGGGCTGGTCCCGGCCCTGCTCCTGCTGCAGTGGCGGCTGGCCCTGATGGTGTTCGCCTGCGCCGGCGCCATCTTCGCCATCATCTACGTCTTCATGAAACCCGTCGGCCGGCTCTACGCTCAGGTGGTGGCGGCTGAACGGGACAAGAACTCACATCTGTTCGAGACCGTGCACGGCATGCGCACGATCAAGTCCTTGGCGCTCGAGGGGCGGCGGCGCATGGAGTGGGACCGGCTGGTCGCCACCAGCCTTTCGGCTCGCAACGCCTGGGGCAAGATGGTCAACCACCCTCAGACCTACGTCATGCCCTTCGAACGGATGATGTACACCGGCTCGATCGTCGTTGGCGCTGCGATCGCCCTCGGCAAGCCCGACCTGATGGCGCCGGGGGTGATCATGGGCTTTTCGATGCTGGCCGGCCGCACCGCCCAGCCGCTGGTCCAGCTCGCCAGACTCATGCAGGACCTGCAGGAAGTGCAGGGGGCGGTGGGCGAAGTGGCTTCCGTGATGAACCTGCCGCCGGAAGAGGACCGCGCCGGAACAGGGCTTCGCCTGCCGGTGCGCGGCGAGATTTCATTTCAGAACGTCCAGTTCCGCTATGTGGCCGGGGCGCCGCTCGCGCTCAAGGAGGTCAGCTTCGACATCCGCGCCGGAACCATCTTCGGCGTCATGGGCCGAAGCGGCTCGGGCAAGACCACCGTCACGCGCCTCCTGCAGGGCCTCAATCCGAACTACGAGGGCGTGATCAAGATCGACGGCATGGACCTGCGCGAGATCGAACTTCATCACCTGCGCACCAATATCGGCGTGGTGGCCCAGGAGAATTTCCTGTTCCGCGGCACGGTTCGCGAAAACATCGGCATGGCCCGGGCGGACGCGTCCTTCGCCCAGATCGTCAGGGCCGCACAGCTGGCGGGGGCCGAAGAATTCATCGAGCGCATGCCGCGCGGCTACGACACCATGCTGCAGGAAGGCGCGACCAACCTTTCGGGCGGCCAGCGTCAGCGCCTGGCCATCGCCCGCGCCCTGGTGATCGATCCTCCGGTGCTGATCCTGGATGAGGCCACCAGCGCGCTGGACGCGGAGAGCGAGGCGATCATCAACGCCAACCTCCTGCGCATCGCCAGCGACCGCACGATCATCTGCGTCTCCCACCGGCTGTCGATGCTGGTGCCGGCGGACGCGATCCTGGTGATGGAGAAGGGCGGCGTCTACGATATCGGCCGCCACGAAGAGCTTCTGCACCGCTGCGATATCTACAAACATATGTGGTACCAGCAAAACAGGCACGTCGAGCCGACCGGATCTCATGGCACAATTACCCTCGTTCAGTCGCCGGCCGGCCGCTGATCTGATCGCGGCGCCGATCAGCGCCTTCGAGTCGGAAACCCAGGCCGTCATCCAGCGAACCACGCCCTATAGCGAGCACGCTATACTGCACGTGCTGGCGGCGATGATGGTCGTGATCCTGGCCCTGATGTGCGTCGTCAAGCTCGACCGGGTGGTCACGTCCACCGGCCGCGTGCTGCCGTCCCATGGCTCGCTGTTCGTCCAGCCGCTCGATCGGGCGCTGGTCACCGGCATCCTGGTCAAGACCGGCGACGTGGTGAAGAAGGGTCAGGTGCTGGCCACGCTCGATCCGACCTTCGCCCAGGCGGACCTGAAGGATCTGGATCAAAAGAAAGCCAGCTCCGACGCCCTGGTGGCGCGACTGAAGGCGGAACAGGCCGGGCGCCCCTTCGCCGCCGATCCGTCCGCGCCCTACAGCGTCCTGCAAGCCTCCATCTGGCGTCAGAGGCAGGCTGAATATCAGCAGTCGATCAACGACTTCGACGCGCGTATTCGCGCGGCTCAATCCGCGATCGACCGTGGGCAGCGGGACGCCGAAAGCTATCGCCAGCGGCTGGCCCTCGCCAGCGAACTGGAGAAGTCTCAGCTTGCGCTTCAGGCCAAGGGCTACGGCAGCCGCGTCAGCGTGCTCACGGCGACCGACAATCGGGTCGAAAGCGAGCGGCTGACGGCGCAAAGCGCCAACGAAGCCACCCAGGCGCGCCATGACCTGGCCGCCTTGACGGCCCAGCGCGCAGTCTATGTCGGCAAATGGCATGACGACATCGCCTCGCAGCTCGTCACCGCGCAGAACGATCTCGACGCCGCCACACAGAACGCCGCCAAGGCCAGCAAGGTCAGCGACCTCTCCAAGCTGGTCGCGCCGGCAGACGCCATCGTGTTCAAGGTCGGCAAGGCCTCGGTCGGCTCGGTGGTCGACGTCAATGGCGGCAGCATCGACCCCCTGTTCACCCTCGTCCCCCTCGACGGCGCCCTGGAGGCGGAGGTTCAGGTCGACGCCAAGGACATCGGCTTTATCCGGCCGGGCGATCTGGTCCGCGTGAAACTCGACGCCTACAAGTTCACCAGCCACGGCACCGCCAAGGGCGTGATCAAGACCATCAGCGAAGGCTCGTTCACCGACGCCGAGAACGGCCAGGCCAGGGCGCCCTATTTCAAGGTGCGGGTGGCCTTCACCGACCTGCATCTGCGCAATGTGCCGGCGAGCTTCCGCCTCATTCCCGGCATGACCCTGCAGGGCGAGGTGATCGTCGGCCGGCGGACCATCATGTCCTATCTGCTTGAGGGCGCCCTTCGGACAGGATCCGAAGCCATGCGCGAACCGTCCTGAGGCCATCCGGCATGGCCGACCATGGGATTTTCAGGGGCTTCGGCCGCAAGGACAGCGCCTGGCTGCGCAAGCAGGCGGAGCGGGAGGATGAGCGCCGCAATCCGGTGAAGGCTGCGCCGCTGTGGCGCGAACTCGCCGAAGCCGGCGATCTCGAAGCCTGCGAACGCCTGGGCGAGCGCTACGAGACCGGCGCCGGGGTGCTGCAGAACTTCGTCGAAGCCACCCGCTGGTTTCGCCAGGCCGCCGAAGGCGGCCGGGTGTCGGCTCAGGCCAAGCTGGGCGAAATCTATTTTCACGGCCGCGCCGCGCCAGCCACCGTATCCTCGCTCGCAGCCGGCAGCGACGAGGCCACTCAGGCGCCGGGCGCCCTGAGCCGACTGTTTCCTGACGGCCTCACGGTGCGTCAGGACTTCACAGAGGCGGCCAAGTGGAACGAACTGGCCGCCCAGGCGGGCGACATCGAAAGCCAGATCCGTCGCGCCTATCAGTGTGCGGCCGGCCTTGGCCTTGAACCGGACCTCGCCGAGGCCGAGCACTGGTTCGCCGCCGCGGCCGCCAAAGGCCATGAGGCCGGCGCCTTCGGCCTCGGCATGCTCTATGCCGGCGGGCATAGCGGGACGCCCGACCTCGCAAAGGCGGCGACCTGGTTCGAGAAAGCCGCCGGACACGGCAACAGCAGCGCTCAGTTGTCCTTAGGGATTCTCCTGTCCCGCGGAGAAGGAGTCGAAAAGGACGAAATCCGCGCCGCCGAATGGATCGGCCGGGCGGCGGAAGGCGGCCAGCCCGAGGCCATGTACCTGCTGGGCCAGTATCACCGTTTCGGCCTCGGTCTGCCCGTAGACGCATCGGCCGCCGAGACCTGGCTCAGACGCGCAGCCACCCGCGGCCACATACGCGCGATGGTGGCAGTCGCAGGTCTGCTGATCGAACGGCCGCTCCCGGACCACGCTTCGGCGGCCGCCTATTTTCGTGACGCGGCGGACCTTGGCGATGGCGAGGCTCAATTCGGCCTGGCCCAGCTCTATCTGCATGGACGGGGTGTGCCCAAGGACGGCGAAGCTGCCGCGGCCTGGTTTCAGAAGGCGGCCGATCAGGGCGTGGTGGCGGCGTTCGAACGCCTGGGCGCCCTTTACGCCGAGGGTTTCGGACTCCAGCAGGACCTGAAGGCGGCGTCCGACTGGTTCCATCGGGCGGCGGGGGAAGGCAGCGCCGTCGCCTTGTTCCATATCGGAACCCTGCACTATGCCGGTCTCGGCGTTCCCCAGGATGCAAAGCTCGCCGCCGAGTGGTACGCCAAGGCGGCCGAGCGCGGCAATCCGGAGGCCTGCCTGCGCCTGGGCCTCCTCTACGCAAAGGGCGAGAGCATGCCGCAGGACTATGCGGCGGCCGCGCATTGGTACGAACGAGCGGTGCAGTTCGGCAGCCTCGACGCCCAGTGCAACCTCGCCTTCCTGCATATTCGTGGACTGGGGGTGACGAGGGACCTGGCTGCGGGGGTGCGCCTTCTTGCGGAAGCCTGCGAGGCCGGCAGTCGGGCGGCGGTGTGGGCCCTGCACAACCTCTTCTCCGAAGGGCTCTACGTCCCCCAGGACCCTGAAGCCGCCCAGGCCTGGCTCCAGCGGGCAGCCCAGATGGGCAGCGGAGCGGCCGTCTGCCGGCTGGCGGACCAACTCGATGAGGAGCGGGCTGAAGCCCTCGACGCCAGCCAGGTGATCACCCTGCTGATCCGGGCCGCGGAGGCTGGGGAAACCGAGGCCCAGGCTCGGTTGGGGCGGATCTACTACGAGGGAAGACTCACGCCCAGGGCCATGGGCGAGGCGGTGCGCTGGTTCAGCCGCGCCGCCAGCCACGGCGAGGCCTTGGCACAGGCCTGGCTTGGGGATGTGCTGAGCACCGGCGACGGCGTGCTGAAAGACAGGGAGGCGGCGCTTGGCTGGTATAGCAAGGCCGCCGAGCAGGGCCATTTACCGTCCCTGTCGATCCTGACCGATGCCGCGATGCCGTCTTCGGCGAGCGAGGAGGCCAGGCGCGAGGTCCGCCAGCTTTGGCTCAAAGCCGCCGAGATCGGCCATCCCCTGGCCCAGCGGATGATGGGCGATTTCGCCCTGAGCGGCTTTGGCGGGGAGCCGTCCGTCTCGGAAGCCGTCGACTGGCTGCGCCGAGCGGCCGCGCAGGACAACGTGACCGCGCAGATGATGCTGGCGGGCCTCTATCTCCAGGGCCGCGCGGAACCCCGCGATCCGCGCGAGCCGGTCGATCTTCTCCGGCAAGCCGCGGCCGAGGGAAACGTCGAGGCCGAATATAATCTCGGTGTCTGCCACCGTCGCGGCCTGGGCGTGGAACAGGATCTGGACCAGGCGGGCTATTGGTACCGGACCGCTGCGACCAAGAACCTCGTCTCCGCCCAGCTCGCCCTGGCGGACCTGCTGGCGCAGACGGCGACCACCGACGCCGGGCTCACGGAGGCCCTGCGCTGGTATGGCGCCGCCGCCCAGGCCGGCTCGCCCCAGGCCCTGTTCAGCCTCGGCCGCCACTATGAGAACGGCCTTGGCGTGAGCCAGGACTTGGTTACGGCGGAAAGCTACTACAAACGCGCCGCCGAAGCCGGCCTGCCGGAGGCCCTTGCCGCCCAGGTGCGATTGGTCGCTGCTGCTGGTCTGTAATTTAGGCTGAATTCAGATCGACAGAGAGCCCGCTCATCCCGGCGAATGTCGGGACCCAGATCATATGCCGCGACAGCAAGGTGATTTGAGGAAGTTTTCTTTTTTACAGCTTGAGTTTTGTCATCTGGGTCCCGGCGTTCTAGGCGCTAACTTATGCGGCTTCACCATAGATCCTCATCCTGAGGCGCCCGCGCAGCGGGCCTCGAAGGACGCGTTGGCGGCGCCGTTAGTGCGTCCTTCGAGGCTCGCCGCTACGCGTCGAGCACCTCAGGATGAGGATATTTGTGGGATGCGGGCCTTAAGTTAGCGCCTATGGGCATTCGCCGGGATCAGCGGAGTTCATATAGGCTCAAACAGATTTCGTCACGTGCCGGTTCAGGTCTTTACTGCGCGTCAGTTCAGATAAAGGCTCGGCCTGCGCCCCGCGATCAGATCGTCCATCAGCTGCAGCCACTTGGGCAGGGCCTGGGTTTTCAGGTCGAACTGGCTAACGGCGGTCTCGCGCGCCGCTGCGCGCAGATGGGCCATGCGCGTCGGGTGATCCAGCACCTCATCGACCCGGTCAGCGATGGCTCTCGGAGAAAAGAAGTCCACAGTCAGGCCGTTCTCGCCATCCTGCAGCACCTCCAACACCGGCGGCGTCGCAGAACCGACCATGGCGCAACCCGCCGCCATGGCCTCGATGAAGGACCAGGACAGGACGAACGGATAGGTCAGGTAGACGTGAACGGATGAGATCTGCAGCAGCTTCAAATAGTGCTCGTAGGCGACCTGCCCCAGAAAATGGATCCGGCTGAGATCGATGTCACCGCCCAGCTCCCTCAGGGCCAGGCTGCGATAGGTCGTCCCTTCCGGCGCTGGCGCGCCATAGCTGACGCTGTCGCCGCCGACGATCAGGATGCGGGCGCGGGGCCTGCGGCGCAGGATCTCGCGGGCGGCGCGCATGAAGATGTGAAAGCCGCGATAGGGCTCGAGATTGCGGGCGACATAGGTGATGACCTCGTCGGCCTGAGACAGGACGATGTTGTCGCGTTTCAGCGACAGGTAGGCGTCCTTGTCGGGGCGCACGGCTTCAGTGTCGACGCCCTCGTGGATCACCGAAATCCTGGGGCGGATCTCTGGCGGATGCACCGAGCGCTGCCATTTGGTCGGCGCATTGCCCCAGTCGGCGACGTCGGTGCTGAGCAGGTTGACGGCGTTCTTGGTCCGCAGGCGAAAGGCGTCGTAGGGATGGCTCGGGTATTCCGGGTCGAAGCCGACGTCGACATTGTGGGCGTGATAGTAGAATTCGAAATACAGCAGGACCGGCACGTCCGGATAGACGTCCTTGATGAACATCATCTCGCCCCAGCCGTTGTGACCGACGATGATGTCCGGCCTGATCCCGAGATCGGCCAGTTTTCGACAAGCCTCCACCACCGCCATGCCGTTGCGCACGGCCAGTTCGAAATCGACGGTGAACGGATGGCAGTTGAGGTTTTGCGGCGTGACCGGCGTGTAGACCACCTTGGTCACGCCCTGCATGGCGTTGTCGTTGGGCTGGGTGATGCAATAGACCGAATTGCCGGGCTGGTCGGCCAGGTGGCGGATCAGATGGCGATACTGCCCCGGAAAATTCTGGTGAATAAAGACATAGATCATAGGCGAAGCTGTTGCGCCAAGGCTTCGCGCTCCGCATCGCTGGCCCAAGTGGTCTTGTGCGCCAGCACCGCCAGTTCGAAATTGGGGCGGCGCATCACCAGGAACTGCCCGAATTGCGCCGCCTGGAGATGTTCGACCATGGCCGAGGGCGTAAAGCCGCAGCGATGGGCCATGTAGGTGTAGCCCTTGGCGATTTCGCGCCCAAAGCCGAACACCACGTCATGCGGCGTGATCGGGCCGGCCGGCGATTCGTAGAGCGGCTCGTGCATCTTGTCGGCGGCGATGTAGCTGGCGATGGTCTGCAGGTCGGGGACCAGGATGCAGACGAAACCCTCCGGATGCAGAATGCGGTGGATCTCGGCCAGGGCCGGCCCGACCTGGTGCTGGTAGAGGTGTTCGACGCAGTGCGAGCTCCAGGCCCCGTGGACGGAGTTGGAGGGGATAGCCGACAGGTCGGTGATATCCGCCAGAATGTCGGGATCGACATCAGGCTCGATGTCGACGCGCAACTCGCTCCAACCCTCGAATAGCGGCGGCCGCCGGCTTCCTTTCGGGCCGCAGCCGAGATTGGCGAATATCTTGTCAGCCAGCACTGGCATGGGTGGTCTTTCACCAATCACGGCGACGGCGCTCCCGGATTTCAGCCAAACAGACGCCGCCCCTATTCGACTTCTTCACGAAACACGCTGAACTTCGGGCCGATCTTGCGCGCCTTGGCCGGTTCGGGGGCGGACATCCGCGGTTCGGCCTCCCGGGCGCCGGAGAGCTTGATCGATTTGCGGCGTTGGACGATGGTCAGTTGAATTCCCTCGAGATGGTCGTCCGCAGCAGCGGCGCGGCATGGCGCGCCGTTGGTGATCGGGCCCACGATCCGCCCAGAGCGGAAAGCGCCGCGATACTCGCAGTCGTATTGCTCAGCCGCAGCGCCGACCAGTCGAAGGGCGAAGCCGATCAGAGGCATTTGCATCCCCCGGGTGCCGCAAGCGAGCCCGCCGCTGGTCCAGGGGGTCTCCACCCCGCTTGAGGTCAGGCCCTTGTATTCGATCTCGACGGCCGGAACGCCTTCCAGCGGCGCCACGGAAAAAGCTTCGATCGGCAGGCCTTCTCCGAGGGCGCCCGCCCAGAAGGTGTCGACGAAGCTGACATCGCCCTTGTTGCGGATGTGCGCCATGATCTGTGTGCGGACCACGTCACGTCCCAAGGGATCCGTACGCGCGCCCCCTGCCCCGGCCTGGGCCAAGGCGGCGACTTCCGCGACGCGCGACGGCGGGGGCGCTGTGAGCTGTGGCATCGGCGGCGAGGGCGCGGGCTGCGCCGGCTTTTTGACGTCGATCCGCTCCACGGCGATCTCGAGCGGCGCCATGCCTTCGCTGCGGACCGAGGTCAAAAGGATCGCGGTCGGACTGGACTTGATCTTCACGATCAGGGTGTCGCGGGGCTCGTAGAGCCAGGCGCTGTCGTTGCGAAGGCCCGTCATCATCTCCACGCTGTCGGCGGAGATTCCGGGGCCCGGGCCGATGTGGATCGCGGGCAGAACCAGCTCGCCCTCATCGCCCACCCGCCTTGGAACGGCGGACTGGACCGCAAACTGATAGATCCCTTTGTTGAGGGACAGGACCTCGGCGGAGACGGTGAGCCCGGGTTTGGAGTCTTGCATGGGATTTCCAACCGTTTCGGAAAGGATGGCGGCTTCTTGCATCGGGGGAGAGGCCGGGGGGCGAGGGTCGGACACCGCCAGACCGGCGGCGGCGTCGAAGGCGTCAGGCACAAATCCATCGGGCGCTGGGCTTTCCTCCTCGCCCAGCCCCGCCATGGCTAGCAGGCAATCATTGATTTCACGTGCATCCGCCGTGAGCGGCGCCAACCGATGGCTGCAGCCAAATGTACGAAGCCGCTCGGCGATGGCCCCAAGATCAAAGGCCAGGACCGGCAGGCCGGCCTGGAGCGCCTCGCTCAAGGCGAAGCACCAGGTTTCGGGCCACACGGAGGGAAAAAACCCGAGATGCGGCGCTTCGCGGGCGATCAGTCCGGCCGCTTCGCCCTCGGCGTATTCGCCGGTGATGAAGACCTTGCCGGTCTCCCAAAGAGGTTGGTCGTCCTTGGTGAAGCCGATGACGACAAACTCGATCGGGAGATTTCGCGCGGCGGCGTCCTGGGCGCAGGCCATCAGCACCTTGTAGCCCTTGTGGTCACCGATGGCTCCGATCAGCGCGACCTTGACGGTTTCGCCTCGCGCAGCCTTCGGAGCCGCGGCTGTCGGCCTCAGGTCGCATTCCCAAGGCTCGACCTCGATCTGCGCTGCGCGGAAATATGACCCCAGCCGGACCGCCGCGTCCTGCGAAGGCGCAACCACCCGCCGTGCGCCATTGATCCATTTTTGGCTTCTCAGCCGCAAATTGCGAATGGTCAGGTCCGGCTCGAGCCGCCCCCCTAAGCTCTTGGCGCAGGCTTCACAGTTGCGAACCCTGGGCTCGCCACAATAACGATCCTCGGCGCCGATCAGGGTGATGCGTGAGCAGATCCAGGAATAGTCATGGACATAGATGTCGTAAGGCAGCCCCAGGCCCAGGATCTGCTCGATCGTCCCCGGATCATGGTCCAGGAAATGGTGAAACTCGCTCGATGTCAGCGGCAAAGCCTTGAGAAGCCCGACCAGGGCTTCGCCCTCGGCAACCGACCGATAGACCAGATGCTCAAGGCCGCCCGCGCCATGGAGGCTCAACCTCGCGCCTGACGCGCCCGCTTCCGGCTGAAGAACGAGAATATCGAGGCCGTCCGCCTGAAATTTTGCAGCGCGCTGTTCGACAAGGCGCTCGACGCCGCCCGG
>FTFU01001455.1_pt1 | contig 16854 bp, 18 predicted proteins | sample 1640511 | NCBI WGS metagenome assembly FTFU01 (sample SAMEA3914789, study PRJEB12502) | metagenome | biome: forest; material: soil | place: Canada | collected 2011-07-03 | depth 0.3 m | reverse complement strand
GCATGGAAGGTCGTGGCCGGCCCCTTGGACCCTGCGACCTCCAGCAAGGCCTTCAGGCCGGGATTGTTCCAGCCGGACATGACCTTAAGCCCCTGGGCCGTCAGGGCGCGGTTGAAGCCGACCAGCTGGGTGACGTCGCAGATGGCGCCCAGGGCCGCAAGGTCCAGCCACTGCCGGATGTCGGGCTCGGAACGGTCCTGGAACAGGCCCCGCCGCCGGGCCTCGCGGTTGAGCGCCGCCAGCAGCACGAAGGTCACCCCGGCGGCGGCCAGCACGCCCTGACCGGAGGCGCAGTCGGGACGGTTGGGATTGACCAGGGCTGCGGCGGCAGGCGGGTTCTCGCGCATCAGGTGGTGGTCGATCACCACCACCTCCAGGCCGATCCGTCCGGCCTCGGCGATGGCGTCATAGGCGGCCGCGCCGCAATCGACCGTGACCACCAGTTCGGCGCCCTGTTCGCGCAGATGGCGGAAGGCGGCGGGGCTTGGGCCATAGCCCTCGGTGATACGATCCGGGACATAGATCGGCAGGTCGCAACCGACGGCGCGGAACCAGCGCACCAGTTGCGAGGCGCTGGAGGCCCCGTCGACGTCATAGTCGGCGAACACGGCGCACGGGCGGCGGCGCTCGATGGCGTCCACCAGGATCGCCGCGGCCCGGTCCATGTCGGTGAAGCTGGAGGGGTCGGGAAACAGCGCCTTGAGGGTGGGGTTGAGGAAGGCCCCCGCCGCGTCTTCAGTGACACCGCGCGACGCCAGCGCCCGCGCCAGGGGTTCGCTGAGCCCGAGCCGCTGGCCGTGAGATCGTGCGAGGTGGGTGTCCGCCGGCCGCTGGCGCCAGGCGCGGCCGCTCAGGGAGCGGGAGACACCGAGGAAGGCGTCAAGGCCGGCGGCGTCGTCCATTGAGCGATCCTGTACCCGCAATTCAGTCCCGCTCGTCCCGGCGAATGCCGGGATCCAGATCCTATGGCTTTTGGATCGGTGATTAGCCCCGAACCGGCGAGCTTTATGATCTGGGTCCCGGCATTCGCCGGGATGAGCGGAGAATCAATAGAGCAAGCCTACCCTAAAGCACCCGCTTCATCCGCACTTCACGCACGGTGCGGCTGGAGGAGTTCAGGACCAGCGAGTGGGTATAGACATGCCCGCGGTCGTAGCGCACGCCGTCCAGCAGGGCGCCCTTGGTCACGCCGGTGGCGGCGAAGATCGCGTCGGCCCGGACGATTTCGTGCAGGGAGTATTTCTTGTCGAAATCGGTGACCCCAAGCCGGGCGGCCCGGGCGCGCTCGTCGGCGTTGCGGAACACCAGGCGCCCCTGGAACTGGCCGCCGACACACTTGAGCGCCGCGCAGGCCAGCACGCCCTCGGGCGCGCCGCCCTGGCCGATATACATATCGATGCCAGTCTCCGGCTCGGCGGTATTCATGACGCCCGCGACGTCGCCGTCGGTGATCAGGTGCACTCGCGCGCCCAGACTGCGCAGAGAAGTGATGATGTCAGCATGACGCGGCCGGTCGAGCACGCAGACGGTGATCTCGGACGGCTTGACGCCCTTGGCCTTGGCGATCGCCGCAGCATTGTCGGCCGGCGAGGCGTCGAGGTCGATGATCCCCTCGGCGAAGCCCGGGCCGCAGGCGATCTTGTCCATATACGTGTCGGGGGCGTTCAGTAGGGTGCCCTTGGGCGCCCAGGCCATCACCGCCAGGGCGTTGGCCATGGCCTTGGCGGTCAGGGTGGTGCCTTCCAGGGGATCGAGGGCGATGTCGATCGCCGGGCCTTTGCCCTGGCCGACCTTCTCGCCGATGTAGAGCATCGGCGCCTCGTCGCGCTCGCCCTCGCCGATGACGATCTCGCCGTCGATGTCGAGGGTGTTCAGCGCCGTGCGCATGGCGTCGACGGCGGCCTGGTCCGCGGCCTTCTCGTCGCCCCGCCCCACCAGCTGCCAGGCTGCGATGGCGGCAGCTTCGGTCACGCGAACCGCGTCGAGCACCAGGCTCCGGTCCAGATCGGTCGAACTCATCAATGGGTCTCCTGCCCGGGGTTGGTCGGTGAGGTCAGACGCGCGCGATGCGCAACATCTTCGGCGGGGCCAGGACCGCCGGCAGCGCCGCAATGCGCCTGGCCGCCTCCAGCACCGCCGCCTCCGGCGTTACGTGGGTGGTTAGCACAATCGGCACGCCGCCTGCATCCTCGACCGGCTTTTGCAGGAAACTATCGATCGACACGCCAACCTCGGCCAGGGTTTCGGACACCGCCGCGATCACGCCCGGCTGATCCCTAACCAGTAGGCGCAAATAGGCCTTTCCGACATGGTGAGCCGCGTCGATCTTGGCGAAAGGCTTCAGCTGCTGGGCCGGCGCCTGGAAAACAGGCCGCTGGGCGCCCGTCATGACGTCTGCGATGTCGGCCGCGACGGCGGCGGCGGTCGGCCCGGCCCCCGCCCCCGGCCCCTGGATGAAGATGCGGCCGATGCGGCGGCCTTCGATGAACAGCGCGTTGAGGGCGCCCCTGGTCTCGGCCAGAGGATGGCCCACCGGCGCCAGGGCCGGATGCACACGCACGGAAACCCCGTCGGCCGAGCGCGTCGCCTGGGCCACCAGGCGGACGCGGTAGCCGAGGTCGGCGGCGAGCTTGATGTCGAGCAGTTCGACCTGGTCGATGCCCTCGACCTCGGCGGCGGCGTAGTGCGGGGCGCAACCGAAGGCCAGGGCGGCCAGGATCGAGATCTTGTGCGCGGCGTCGAAGCCGCCGACGTCGGTGGTCGGATCGGCCTCGGCGTAGCCCAGGCGCTGGGCCTCGGCCAGGACCTGGGCGAAGGGCCGCGAGCCGGTCTCCATCTCGGTCAGGATGTAGTTGCAGGTGCCGTTGAGGATGCCGGCCACGGCGTCGACCTCATCGCCAACCATGGCCTCGCGCAGCATCTTCACCGCCGGCGTGCCGCCCATCACCGCGGCTTCGAACAAGAGCGACACGCCCACCGATTCGGCCAGTTCGGCGAGTTCCGCCCCGTGCACGGCGATCAGGGCCTTGTTGGCCGTCACCACCGGCTTGCCGAGCCTCAGCGCCGTCTCGACCGCCTCCTTGGCCGGCCCCTCCGAGCCGCCGACCAGTTCGACGAAGATGTCGACATTGGGCGAGGACGCCAGGGCGACCGGGTCATCGAACCATTCCACGCCCGACGTATCGAAACCACGATTGCGGGTGCGATCGCGGGCCGAGACACCGCTGACCACTGCCGAGGCCCCCGCCGGCGCGAAATGCGGGCGCTCGCCCAGGAACTTGAAAAGGCCCCCGCCGACCGTGCCGAGGCCGGCGATCCCCACGCGCCAAGTGTTCTTGACCATGCTAGCCCCTATTCCACCGCCGTCGGCAGCTCTTCGCGCACACGGCTGAGAATCTGCCCGGATTGTTGCAGGAATTTTTTCACGTTGCGCGCGGCTTGGCGGATTCGGTGCTCGTTTTCCACCAGGCCGATGCGCACATAGCCTTCGCCGTACTCGCCAAAGGCCAATCCGGGCGCCACCGCTACGCCGGCCTCCTCGACCAGAAGCTTGGAGAACAGCATCGAGCCGGCCTCGCGGAAGGCTTCGGGGATCGGCGCCCAAGCGAACATCGAGGCCGGCGGCGAAGGAATGTCCCACCCCGCCCGCTGCATGGAGGTCACCAGCACGTCGCGCCGGGACTTGTAGATGCCGCGGATCTCTTCGACGCAGTCCTGCGGCCCATTCAGAGCCGTAGCCGCCGCCACCTGGATCGGGGTGAAGGCGCCATAGTCCAGGTAGGACTTCACCCGGGCCAGGGCCGCGCAGATGCGGGCGTTGCCGACCACCATGCCTACGCGCCAGCCGGCCATGGCGAAGGTCTTGGACAGGGAATTGACCTCGACCGCCACATCCTTGGCCCCCTCGACCTGAAGGATCGAGGGCGGCGGATTGTCTTCGAAATAGATCTCGGAATAGGCGATGTCCGACAGCACCAGCATGTCGTGCTTCTTCGCCAGCGCGATCACGTCCTTGTAGAAGTCCAGGCCCACCCACTGGGCGGTCGGGTTGGACGGATAGCTGACGATCAGCACGCTGGGCGGCGGCACGGAATGGCGCACCGCGCGGCTGATTCCCGACAGGTATTCCTCTGGCGACAGGGCCGGCACGTGGCGGATCACGCCGCCGGCCATGATGAAGCCGTAGGCGTGGATCGGATAGGCGGGGTTTGGACAGATGATCACGTCGCCGGGCGCGGTCAGGGCCTGGGCCAGGTTGGCGAAGCCCTCCTTGGAGCCGAGCGTGGTGATCACCTCGGTGTCCGGGTTCAGCTTCACGCCGAAGCGGCGTTCATAATAGCCGGCCATGGCGCGGCGCAGGCCGGGAATGCCCTTGGAGGCGGAATAGCCGTGCGTGTTGGGCCGCTTCACCGTCTCGATCATCTTGTCGACGATGTGCTGCGGGGTCGGCATGTCCGGATTGCCCATGCCGAAGTCGATGATGTCGACTCCCCGGGCGCGCAGGCCGGCCTTGATGCGGTTGACTTCTTCGAAGACGTAGGGCGGCAGGCGCCGGATGCGGTGGAATTCGTGGGTCATGGTCTTGGCCCCTCCCGAGGGGCCCGGCATAGCGTTGGCGGACGCATGAATAGACGAAGCCCGGCCTCGCTATCCAGCTTGTGATTGGCGATCCTTAAGCCCCCGGAGGCCCTATTGCGGCGCCGGGGGCGGGGTAGCTCGCGCGCGCTGTGCGGCGGCGTAGGCCTCCGATGCGGCTGCCTCGTCCGGCGCCACCGGCTTCAATTCGCCTTGCGGAATCTTGGCCAGTTCCGCCTGCGCCCAGGCTTCGCTGTCGCCCAGAGTAAACGGGGTCGCCGCGGCCTCGGCCTCGACACTCTGTTTTTCTGTCAGCTCGCTTCGCACCGCCGAACGCCAGGCCAAGGCGGGCCGGACATCGTTCGGAACCGGCGGAATGGCGGCGAAATGCGGGTAGGAACCCGGTGTGCGAGCGGCTTCGGCCACATCGGCGGCGACCGCCGAACGGGGATCGACAGGGCCTGGCGAGAAGGGCGAAACGATGGGCCCCGTGGCGCAGCCGGCCAGGGTCGCGGCCACGCCGAAAAGCGCTACCGGACATTTCCATCGCATCAGAGTCCGATCTGAAGTCGACAAACTAAATTCTCGCCATACAAATGCTTGTCGGTCTTATGCGATCATCGACGAGAGTGAAAGGGCGCGTGGGCCCGTGACGCTCCGCCACACCGACTAGGGAGACTTTTGGCCATGGCGACCAAGGCGACCTCGAAAGCCGGAAAACCAAGCAAGGAGAACAAGGCCGAGGCCGTCAAGCCCAAGCATCCAGCCGTCGCCGCCGTCAAGTTGGAAAGGCCTCGCACCGTGGCCGAGGCGGCGCCGAAACCCAAGGCCAAGACCGCGGCGCCTGTGAAGCCCAAGCCGGCGGCGAAGGTTGTCTCCAAGCCGAACGCCGCTTCAACCGCCAAGGCCAAGCCGGCGAAGGCGGCGGCGCCGAAGCCGAAGCCTCAGCCCCAACCAGCGCCCAAGGCCCCGGCGCCCGAACGCCCTCAAGCCAGCGCCCAGCAAGCTAAACCGGAGACGCCCAAGCCAGAGCCAGCCGCTGCCGAGGCTGTCAAGGCCCAGGCCGCCGCCTCTGTCCTGGACCTGCTGACGGGCGAGCAGCGGGACAAGCTCGAGGCCATTTCCGCCAATCTGGCGCGCGCCACGCTCACCGCCCAGGGCGCCTTCGCCGATGCGGCCATGCGCCAGGCCGACCGCCCAGCCGCCCTGTCGCCCGATCCGTTCCACGTCGCCCCGGCCCTGACCGAAGTCATGGGTCGTTTGGCCGCCCAGCCGGATCTGCTCATGCGGGCCCAGGCCGATCTGTTCAGCCGCTACACCGACCTTTGGCGCACCGCCTCGCGCCGCGTGGTTGGGGGTTCCGCCGAACCCGTGGTCGAGCCGGCCAAGGGCGACAAGCGCTTCACCGATCCCGGCTGGTCCGAGAACCCGGTGTTCGACGTGATGAAGCAGTCCTACCTTTTGACCTCGAACTGGCTGAACGGCCTGGTTTCCGGCGTCGACGGGGTCGATCCCCTGGCCAAGCGGCGGGTCGAGTTCTTCACCAAGATGCTGACCGACGCCTTCTCGCCGTCGAACTTTCTGATCTCCAATCCCGCGGCGCTGAAGGAGATCGCCGAAACCAAGGGTGAGAGCCTGGTGCGCGGCATGGATAACTTCGCCGCCGACCTCGCCCGCGGCGCCGGCCAGCTGTCGATCAGCCAGACCGACTTCGATAAATTCAAGGTCGGCGAGAACGTCGCCACCGCCCCCGGCAAGGTGGTGTTCCAGAACGAACTGATCCAGCTCCTGCAGTTCACGCCGACGACCGAGACGGTTCACGAGACCCCGCTACTGATCTTGCCGCCGTGGATCAACAAGTTCTACATCCTCGACCTGCGGCCAGAGAACTCGATGATCCGTTGGCTGACGGCCCAGGGGTTCACGGTGTTCGTCGCCTCCTGGGTCAACCCCGACCAGCGGCTCTCGACCAAGACCTTCGAGGACTACATGATCGGAGGCGTCTATGCGGCCACCCAGGCCGTGCTCACCCAGTGTGACGTCCAGGAAGTCAACACGGTCGGTTACTGCATTGGCGGCACCCTGCTCTCCTGCTCCCTGGCCTATATGGCGTCACAGGGGGATAACCGCATCAAGTCGGCCACCTTCTTCGCCGCGCAGCAGGATTTCAGCGAGGCCGGCGACCTTCTTCTGTTCACGGACGATAACTGGATCAACGTCGTCGAAAAGCAGATGGACGAAGGCGGCGGCGTGCTGCCGGGCCACGCCATGGCCGACACCTTCAACGCCCTCAGAGGCAACGACCTGATCTGGTCGTTCTTCGTCAACAACTACCTGATGGGCAAAGAGCCCAAGCCGTTCGACCTGCTCTACTGGAATTCCGACCAGACCCGGATGCCCAAGACCCTGCACCTCTATTACCTGCGGGAGTTCTATCGCGACAACAAGCTTGCCAAAGGCGAACTGATGTTGGGCGGCGAGAAGCTGGACCTCGGCAAGGTCAAGACCCCGGTGTTCGTGCAGTCCTCCAAGGACGACCACATCGCTCCGTTCCGCTCGGTCTATCGGGGGGCCAAGCTGTTCGGCGGGCCGGTGACCTTCATGATGGCCGGCTCGGGCCACATCGCCGGCGTGATCAACGCCCCGGCGGCGAACAAGTACCAGCACTGGACCAACCCCGCCCTCCCCGACACTGCCGAAGAATGGGTCTCGGGAGCCGAGGAGCATCCGGGCTCCTGGTGGCCCTATTGGGCCAAGTGGCTGGCGGAGCGGTCCGGCCCCATGGTTCCCGCCCGCGATCCGACCAAAGGGCCGCTGAAGCCGATTGAGGACGCGCCGGGGAGTTTCGTGAAGGTGCGGTCGTAGGGGACCGAGTTTGCATCGAGTGCGGTGCGTGGTTCGAGACGCTCGCTGTCGCGAGCTCACCATGACTAGGTTAGGTGGGCCGCACAAAAGTTAGTCATGGTGAGGAGGGACCCGCCAGGGTCCCGTCTCGAACCGCGCAAAGGCGACCGCCGCCTATGCCCCCACGAACTTCAGCGCCACCCCGTTGTTGCAGTGCCTGAGGCCCGTCGGCGGCGGGCCGTCATCGAATAGGTGGCCCTGGTGGCCGAGGCAGCGGGCGCAGTGGTATTCGATGCGCTCCATCCCCAGCGAGGTGTCGCGCCGCTTGGCGATGGCGCCGTCGATGGCGCGCCAGAAGCTGGGCCAGCCGGTATGGGAGTCGAATTTCCACTCCGAGCGGAACAGGGGCAACTCGCAGCCCAGGCAGACGAAGGTCCCCTTGCGGTGCTCGTCATTGAGAGGGCTGGAGAAGGGAAACTCGGTCCCCTCCTGCCGCAGCACATTGAAGGCGGCGCCCGGCAAGCGCTTTCGCCAGTCGGCCTCGGTCAGCTTGCGGAACGGCGAGCCGGCATAGGCGGCTTCCGGGCCGGCCGCGTAGGCGGCTCCGCGGGTCAGGGCGAAAAGGCCGAGGGCGGCGGAGGAGACCATCAGGCCGCGTCGGGTCGGATCAGGCAGGGTGCTCATCATGCCCCTTGATACGAAGCTCGGCCCCCGTCCGGTTACAGGCGCGATGAATTATTCCTCCGGCGAACGGGTCCACACATAAAGAGCGTCCGGTTCGTGCTCTTCGTTGTGCTCGCCGTCGGTCAGCTGCTCGATGACGAAGCCGCGGCGCTCGTAGAAGCCACGGGCGTGGCCGTTCTTCTGGAACGCCCAGAGCTGCAGGTGGTCGTCGTCCGCCTTGACCCGGCGCACCAGCGCATCGCCGACGCCACGGCCCTGGTGGTCGGGATGCACATAGAGATGGTTCAGCCAGCCGGGGCTGTGGGCGGCGTAGCCGAGGACGGCGCCGTCCTCCTCGGCCATCCAGACCTCGTTGTTGGGATACAGCTGCCCCTCGAAGAAGGCCACGTCCTCTTCGGCGGAGTGCAGTTCAGGCAGGTAGTTCAGGCTCTGGCGTACGGTCTTGCGATGCAGCCGCGCCAGCGCCGCCATGTCGTCCAGCCTGGCGCGACGCAGCTTCAACCTAAGCCCGCTCCCTCATCCAGCCCGAGCATCAGGTTCAAGTTCTGCACGGCCGCGCCCGAGGCGCCTTTACCCAGGTTATCCAGCAGGGCCACAAGGCGCGCCTGGCCATTGGCCGCATTGCCGAACACGAACAGCTTCATGCGGTTGGTCCCGTTGAGGCCCTCAGGGTCCAGGGTCTTCAGGGCCGCGGCTTCCTCCACCGACGCCACCTCGACGAATCGCTCGCCGGCATAGGCCTTGGCCAGGGCCGCGTGCAGGTCGGCCGGGGCCGGCCGCTCGGGCATGGCCCAAAGCTGCAGCGGGACCTCGACGATCATGCCCTGGGCGTAGCGGCCGACCGCGGGGGTGAACAACGGCCGATGGGCCAGGCCGGCCCGAGCCTGGATTTCAGGCACGTGCTTGTGCTCCAGCCCCGTGGCGTAGATGCGGTACGCGACCTGGGTGAAGTTCGCCGAAGCCTCGTCCTCGAACTCGGCGATCATGGCCTTGCCGCCGCCGGAATAGCCGGAGACGGCGTTGATGGTCACCGGCCAATTGGCGGGAACCAGGCCAGCCCGCGCCAGGGGCGCCAGCAGGGCTATGGCGCCGGTGGAATAGCAGCCCGGATTGGACACGCGCTTGGCCGCGACGACCGCCTCACGCTGGCCGGGCGCGCTTTCGGGAAAGCCATAGATCCAGCCCGGCGCCGTGCGGTGCGCGGTCGAAGCGTCGATCACCTTCACCGCCGGGTTTTCGATCAGCGCCACGGCCTCCCGCGCCGCATCGTCCGGCAGGCACAGGATGACGAGGTCGGCGCCGTTCAGCCTCTCGGCGCGGGCGGCCGGGTCCTTGCGCCGGGCGGGATCGATCGAGACCAGTTCGATGTCGCCGCGCGCCTCCAGCCTGGCCCGGATCTGCAGGCCGGTGGTGCCGGCTTCGCCATCGATGAACACCTTGGGGGCCATGCTCGCCTCGTCTCGGCTGGGGTTCTGACAAAGAAAAAGGGCGCCTCGGTGACCCGAAGCGCCCCAATCTTGAAATGTGTGGGTCTTCTCGGATCAGCGCTTGGAGAACTGGAAGCTACGGCGGGCCTTGGCCTTGCCGTACTTCTTACGCTCGACCACGCGGCTGTCGCGAGTCAGGAAACCGTGCGGCTTCAGGACCGAACGCAGCCCAGGCTCGTAATAGGTGAGCGCCTTGGACAGGCCGTGGCGCACCGCGCCGGCCTGGCCCGACAGGCCCGAGCCTTCGACCGTCACGATGACGTCGAACTGGCCGAGACGGTCGGCGATCTGCAGCGGCTGGGCGATCATCATGCGCAGCACCGGACGGGCGAAATAGACTTCCTGATCGCGACCGTTGATCGTGATCTGGCCCTTGCCGGGCTTGATCCAGACGCGGGCGATGGCGTTCTTGCGCTTGCCGGTGGCATAGGCGCGGCCTTGCGCGTCGATCTGCGGCTCGCGCACGACGGCTTCGGGCGCGGGGTTGGAAGACAGGCTCTGCAGAGCCTCGAGACCTTCGGCCATGACTTATTGGCTCCGCGCGTTCTTGGTGTTCCGGCTCTTGAAGTCGATCACTTCCGGAGCCTGGGCTTCATGGGGATGGGTGGCGCTGTTGTAGATGCGCAGATGGGTCATCTGGGCGCGGGCCAAGGGGCTTTCCTTGGGCAGCATGCGCTCGACGGCCTTTTCCAGGACGCGCTCGGGGAAGCGGCCGCCCAGGATCTTGCCCGCGGTGCGTTCCTTGATGCCGCCCGGATGGCCTGTGTGCCAGTAGTATTTCTTCTGGTCGAGCTTGCGGCCGGTGAACTTCACCTTGTCGGCGTTGACCACGACGACATAGTCGCCGCAATCGACGTGGGGGGTGTAGTCCGGGCGGTGCTTGCCGCGAAGACGCATGGCGATGAACGTCGCGAGGCGGCCGACCACGGCGTTCTCTGCGTCGATCACGATCCACTTCTTCTCGACGTCCGCCGGCTTCAGCGAGGCCGTGGTCTTGGTCGTCATGGGTCCGATCCGTTAGGGCTAGCGATGAACGGCGGACCGCTCGTCGACTTGAGGGCGCGGCGATACAGGGGCTGCGTCCGGCTGTCAATCGATATCGTGCGCCGAACTGGCCTGGAAAGCCTTATTACAGAAGGATTTGCGGGATATGGTAATATGATACCTATATCAATCGCCCGCTACGCCAAGCCAGGCTGACTGCGACCGCCAGCACGATGGCGGCCAGGGTTTGATGCATCAGGCTGAGGGCCAGGGGCGCCTGCATCATTAGGGTCGCGACGCCAAGGCTCGCCTGCATCAGGACCAGGGCGCCGAGGAGCAGGGCCAGTATGCGAAAGCCGCCATCCAGAAAATGGGCGCGGACGGCGGCGACAGCGACGCCGAGCCCCAGGGCCAGGACGACATAGGCGCCGATGCGGTGGTTGAACTGCACCGCCGCCTGGCTGTGCAGCAGGGTCCGCCAGAGGCCGCCGATGGCGTATCCCTTGGGGAACCAGGCGCCGTTCATCCGCGGCCAGTCGTTATAGACCAGCCCTGCCTTATTGCCGGCGACCAGGGCGCCCAGGAGGCATTGAAGATAGACCAGCACCGCCAGCACGGCTGCGACCGGCCGCCACCGGCCGGGCCGCGCCGCCCTCGCCTGCCCGGCCCAGGCCTCCCAGGCGGTCCAGATCAGGGCGCAATAGAGGATAAGCGCCAGGCCCAAGTGGATGGCCAGGCGCTCGGGCGCCACATAGACCCGGCCCTCCAGCCCGCTGGCCACCATCCACCAGCCGACGACTCCTTGCAGCAAGCCGAGGACGAACAGCGCCACGCAGGGCCAGATCAGCCGCCGCGGCATTCGGCCCAGGGCCACGAAGATGGCCAGCGGCAGGGCGAACACCACCCCCACCAACCGCCCCAACAGGCGATGCGCCCACTCCCACCAGAAGATGCCCTTGAACTGATCGAGGGTCATGCCACGGTTGATGATCTGGGCCTGCGGGATGCGCTGATAGTTGTGGAACTCAGCCATCCAGGCCTGTTGGCTCAGGGGCGGGATCACGCCGGAGACCGGCTTCCATTCGGTGATCGACAGGCCCGATCCGGTCAGCCGCGTCGCTCCGCCCACCACCACCATGGCCAGGACCAGGGCGGCGATGCTGAACAGCCAGATGGCCACGGGGCGCGATCGGTCCCCTCTCAAGAACGAAGTCATGCCAACATTCAGCCTTCGGACGGCGCGAGACCCGCCCCGTTAGCCCGTGAAGGCCGGCTCGTCCATGCCCCGTTGGCGCGGCGCAAGTATGGCGCTAGGAGGATCAGTCATGAACGCACGCGCGCGCAAGGCCATCGGCGGCCTCGGCATCCTGGTCTTCCTGACCGCCTACGTCATCGCCGTGGTCAACCTCGGCGACCACCTGCCCGACAACAAGCTGATCAAGCTGGTCTATTTCGTCGTGGCCGGAACCGCCTGGGGCGCGCCGCTGATTCCGCTGATCACATGGATGAACCGGGGGCGGTAGCGGCTTCGGTGCGCCTGGCCGAAGGTGGGCCATCGCGATTTTCAGGAAAACCCTCTCTGGTCGGAGCGGCGGGATTCGAACCCACGACCCCTTGACCCCCAGTCAAGTGCGCTACCAGACTGCGCTACGCTCCGCCGAGAGGAGCGCCCTTATAGGGGCGAGGCCGGTGCGCCGCAACCCGGGAATGTTGGGCTGTGGAGGCTGTATTAACTCCGCTCATCCCAGCGAAGGCGGGGATCCAGATTCATCTCCAGAATTCAGTAGGTTTCACCAGGATCCCTGCCTTCGCGGGATAAGCGGAATGGGGGAAAGTCTGGATCTATCCCCGCCCCAGCGCCGCATCCAGGCGGGCCTTGGCGGCTTCCAGGGCGTCCAACGCATCGAGCAGTTTCGTTCGGTCCGGGGCAAGCGCGGCCGCAGCCGCCACGGCGGCTTCGTCCAGGTCCAGGTCCTCGAAGGTCTGCGACGCAGTATCGCCCGAGGCGGCCACCAGGCGGCCCAGGCCCTGCTCGCGGTGCAGGCGCTGGACGCCCTTGATGGTGTAGCCCTCGTCGTGCAGCAGGCGGCGCACGCCGCGCAGCACGGCCAGGTCCTGGGGGCGATAGAACCGGCGTCCGCCGGCGCGCTTCATCGGGCGGATGAAGGAAAACCGGGTCTCCCAGAAGCGAAGCACGTGCTGCGGCACGCCGAGTTCCTCGGCCGCCTCGGTGATCGTGCGAAACGCGTCCGGTCCCTTGGCCAAACTCTAACCTTAGTCGCCCAGGCCCTTGTCGACCCGGGCCTTCATCACGTGCGAGGCCCGAAAGCCGATCACGCGCCGGGGTTCGATCGGGGCCGGCTCGCCGGTCTTGGGGTTGCGCCCCATGCGCGCCCGCTTGGAGCGGACCTGGAACACGCCGAAGCCGGAAAGCTTGACCGTTTCGCCGGCCTCCAGGGTTTCGGCGATCAGGTCCAGGGTGCGCTCGACCAGGGCGGAGCAATCGAGACGCGTAAGACCGACCTCTTCGTGGACCGCCTCGCAGAGATCCGCACGCGTCAGTGTCTCACCGCTCATAGAGACCGCCCGTTCATGAAGGTTAAGCTCTAGCATTGGTCAATGCCGTGAAGCGCTCGATAAGTCAAAGGGTTCCATGCATTCCTAGAGACGCACGACACAGGCGCCCCAGGTCAGCCCGCCGCCCATGGCCTCCAGGAGCAGCATCTGGCCCGGCTTGATGCGCCCGTCGGCGATACCCTGCGCCCAGGCCAGAGGGATCGAGGCGGCCGAGGTGTTGGCGTGTTCGGCGACGGTGGAGATCACCCGCTCGCCCGGGATGCCGAGGCGGCGGGCGACGCCCTCCAGAATGCGCTGATTGGCCTGGTGGGGAATGAACCAGTCGACGTCGCTGACCGGCACCCCGGCCGCCTCGGCCGCGGCCTCGACGGCTTCGGAGATATTGACCACGGCGTGGCGGAACACCTGGTTGCCCTGCATGCGCAGGTGGCCGACGGTGCCGGTGGTCGAGGGGCCGCCGTCCACATAGAGCAGGTCCTGCTTGGTCCCGTCGCAGCGCAGGGCGAAGCCCAGCAGGCCGCGATCCTGGGTGGTCCCCTTCCCCGCGACCGGCTCCAGCACCACCGCGCCGGCGCCGTCGCCGAACAGCACGCAGGTGCCGCGGTCGGTCCAGTCCATCAGCCGGGTCATGGTCTCGGCGCCGATCACCAGGGCGCACTTGCTCATCCCGCGCGCAACGAAGCCGTCGGCGACGCTGAGGGCATAGACGAAACCGGAGCAGACCGCCTGGACGTCGAAGGCGATGCCCACCGGCGCGCCCAGCTTGCGCTGGACCAGGGCGGCGGTGGCGGGAAAGGTCAGGTCGGGGGTGGTGGTGGCGACGATGATCAGGTCGACCTCGGCCGCGGTGCGGCCGGCGGCCTCCAGCGCCCGCTTGGCCGCTTCGACCGCCAGGTCCGAAGAGCCCTGCTCGGGCGCAGCCCGCCGGCGCTGGCGGATGCCGGTGCGCTCGACGATCCACTCGTCGCTGGTGTGGACGGTCTTGGCCAACTCGTGATTGGTGACCACGTCCTCGGGCAGGTAGCCCCCAACCCCTGTAACCGCGCTTCGCAAGACCGAATTCACCCCTTCTGCTCCAACTCGGCGCGATCGCCCATACCCTTGTCGTTCTGGCCCTCGTCGTTCAGGGCCGCTGTCAATTGCTCCAGATTGCGCCGAATTTCAGACGCAAACTCACTCTGGGCCAGATCGGCAGCCACACCCACCGCATGGGCGAACCCCTTGGCGTCGGTGCCGCCGTGGCTTTTGACGACGATGCCGTTCAGGCCCAGCAGCGGACCACCGTCCGGCGGTTCCAGCCGTGCGCGCAAACGCCGCAGGGCGCCTTGGGCGATGAAGGCCCCCAGCATGCTGATCCAGGACGAGGACAGGGCCGCCCGCAGCTCGGCGGCGAAGAATCGCGCCAGGCCCTCGGCGGTCTTCAGGGTGACGTTGCCGGTGAAGCCGTCGGTGACGACCACATCGACGCTGCCCTTGCCGATGTCCCCGCCCTCGACGAAGCCGCGATAGTTCAGATTGAGCCGTCCGCCGGTCAGGAGCTGGTGGGCCTGGCGCACGTCGTCGCGCCCCTTCTGGTCCTCGGTGCCGACATTGAGCAGGCCCACGGTCGGCCGCTCGGCGCCGTGCACCGCTCGGTGGAAGGCCTCGCCCATGATGGCGAAGTCCACGAGCCGCTGGGCGTCGCAATCGATATTGGCGCCCACATCGAGCACGGTGATGTAGCCGCGCGAGGTCGGCCAGCTGACCACGATCGCCGGGCGGTCCAGGTCTGGCGTGACCATGCGCAGAATCAGCTTGGAGATGGCCATCAGGGCGCCGGTGTTGCCGGAGGACACCGCCGCATGGGCCTCACCCGCCCGAATCGCCTCGACGGCGTTCCACAGGCTGGTGCCCTTGCCGCGGCGCATGGCCTGGGCCGGCTTTTCCTCGCCGGCGATGACGAGGTCCGTATGGCGAACCTCGCACAGGGGCCTCAAGGCCGGGTGGCGGGCCAGTTCGGCCTCGATCCGCGCCTTGTCGCCATGCAGCAGGAAGCGGAGGTTGCGCGCGCGCCATTGGTCGACCCCGAGCGCCAGGCCCGGCACGACCACGGACGGGCCATGGTCGCCGCCCATGGCGTCGATGGAGATAACGGTAGGTTCCGGCACGACGGCGCTTCAAGCCCCTCGAGTTGAACGGCGCCTGGCGAGGGCGGGCGGACCATACAGGCGCGTAAATGTGATGCAAGCGCTGGCCAAGTCAGGCGTCTCCGCCGGGCTCGCCACCCTTGAGTTTCTTCAGGACCGCGAAGGGCGACAGGTCGGCGTCGTCCTGGGGGGGCTGGAACTCGGCGCCCGGCTTTCTGGGAAAGGGGTCGATTTCCAGCGCCAGATGCTCGATGACATAGCCGCCGAGATCTACGACATCGCTTTCCAGCACATCCGGCGGGTCTTCGGCGTCGAGATCGATCTCGATCTCCGCCTCATCGTTGTGCGTCGCATGCGGGCTGGTCGGCGGCACGGCCCGCAGGTCGAATGCGCCCGCAAGCTCAGTGGAGAAGTCCTCCAGGCTGACGCCACAGGTCTGGGTGACGGTGGCGCTCCAGCGGCCCTCGATGCGCAGGCCGTCGAACCAGCCCGACAGCTTGAGCTCGGCCTCCAGCCGGTCCAGCGCCGCCAGTCCCAGGGTCCTGGCGATCTTCTTGCGGGCGGTCTCGTCCGCGGTGATTCGCCGGGTGAGCGGCGCCGAGGGCGTGAACCGGGCCGCTTCGACGATGCGAATCGTCTCCGGCCACTCGGAGGAGCCGCCAATCATGACAGGATCTCGGCCCAGGCGGCGCGGCCCGCCAGGATCTCCGCCAGCGGTTGCGCTGCGAGGCTCGCTGCGCCGCGCCGGACATAGCCGGCCATGGCGACGGCGTCGCTATTGGGCGCATCGGCGAACAGGGTGCGGGCGATCAGGGCCTGCAGTTCGTCAGAATCGGTCGCCAGCGCGGCGTCATAGGCCTTGGCCCGGCCATAGAAAGCCTGGCCCAGCTTGCGCATCTTCTTGCCCACCGACAGATCGCCCACGCCCATGTCGCGCAGGGCGTCGTCGAGCGAACGCAGATAAGCGTCGAACAGGGCCTGGCTGACCTCGGCGGCTTCGGGACCCTCGTCCTTCAGCCGGCAGACCAGCAGGATCACGTGCAGGCTATAGAGTTCGAAGCGCCCCTCGACCGTGTCGGGGACGCCGAGATCGGCATAAAACACCGGCTGACGCGCCTGGCGCGTGACCGCTTGATAGAGATCCGCGCCTGTATGGCGGGCCGGCCTTGGCCGAAAAAGCCTTTGCAGAACCACCCTGCGCCTCACTTCCGCCGCCCGTTGCGGCTAGATCACGATGATCTCGGATCGAGTCGATCCGAGATCATGGAACGTGATCGATTCTAAAAGATTAGAGCGGGATTTACGCGAAAAACCGGTTCCCACTTTTTCGCATCCCGCTCTCCCGGCCATTGAACTAAGGGTTCGAGGGCGATAGGTCAAAGTTTGGAACCGTCTTTGGTGAGGCAATTCATGATCCGCCGGCTAGCCGCGCCGCTTTGCGCCCTGATGGCTTCGGCCGCGCTCATCGGCGGCTGCGCGCCCACCAACATGTTCCAGGGCTTTCAGGCGATCGAGGCCAAGCCCCAGGACGTCAAGGTCGGCGAGGACACCAAGTCGACGGTGATGGGCCGGCTGGG
>FTFU01001365.1_pt1 | contig 16878 bp, 14 predicted proteins | sample 1640511 | NCBI WGS metagenome assembly FTFU01 (sample SAMEA3914789, study PRJEB12502) | metagenome | biome: forest; material: soil | place: Canada | collected 2011-07-03 | depth 0.3 m | reverse complement strand
ATGAAGTTCCTGCTGGACCGCGAACTGATGCGCAAGGCCCTGTTCCGCGGCTTCGCGACCCTGGCCAACGACCATCCGATCCCGCCGAGCAACCCCTACTATCGGGCGGATCTGCCGCAGCGCCCCTACGATCCCGAGCGAGCGCGCTTTCACCTGAAGCGGGCGGGCCTGCTGGGCGTGCGGCTGCCCGTGTATGCCTCGCCGGCGGCGGAGGGGTCGGTGGACATGGCCTCCATCCTCCAGGAATCCGCCGCAGAAATCGGGCTGCATCTGGCGGTCAATCGCGTGCCGGCCGACGGCTACTGGTCGAGCCATTGGATGAAGCACCCTCTGGGCTTCGGCAATGTGAACCCTCGCCCGACCGCCGACCTGCTGTTCAGCCTGTTCTTCAAGTCCGATGGGCCCTGGAACGAATGCGGGTGGCGAAACCCCAGGTTCGACCAGCTTCTGCTGGCCGCCCGAGCGGAGGCGGACGAAGCGCGGCGCAAGCAGATGTATGGCGACATGCAGGCGCTGGTGCGTGACGAGTGCGCCATCGGCATCCCCGTCTTCATAAGCCTGATCGATGCCTATGACCGGAGGGTCAAAGGGTTCGGATCGATTCCGATCGGCGGCCTGATGGGCTACGCCTTCGCCGAACATGTCTGGCTGGAGGCCTGAGCTGGATCGGCTGTTCGCGCCCGCGCCGCGAGGACGCCGCTGTCCTGGTCTATCGTCCGGAATCCCGATCCCCGAAGGCGTCCTCCCCGAAGGCGTCCTCCCAGTGCTAGGTTGGAGGGCGTCGCAGTTCAAGCCGAGCGTTAACCCATGAAATCTTCCATCTCCTGGCCCGGCGCGCCGATGGCGCTGGCCTCGGCCGCGCTGTTCGGCGCCTCGACCCCTCTGGCCAAGCTGCTGCTGGGCGGCGGCGTGGATCCCTGGCTGCTGGCGGGTCTGCTCTATCTGGGATCGGGGGTGGGTCTTGGGTTGGTCCACGTCGCGCGCGGCCTGCTTGGCGTCCCGGCCCCTGAGGCGCCGTTGCGAAGGGGCGATCTGCCGTGGCTGGGGCTGGTGGTGCTGGCCGGGGGCATGGTCGGCCCGCTGCTCTTGATGCTGGGGCTGGCGCGCACGCCGGCTTCATCGGCTGCGCTGCTCCTGAACCTGGAGGGCCTTGCGACGATGGCCATCGCCTGGCTGTGGTTCAAGGAGAACGTCGATCGGCGGCTGTTGATCGGCGCCGCGGCGATCCTGGTCGGCGCGATTCTGCTATCCTGGCAGGGTGGCCCGGCCGGCGTAGGGCTCGGCGCGCTGGCGATCGCCGGTGCGTGCCTGGCCTGGGGCGTGGACAACAATCTGACCCGCAAGCTGTCGTCGGCCGATCCGGTGCAGATCGCTGCGATCAAGGGGCTCGTGGCCGGTACGGTAAACTTGGCGCTGGCCTTTGCACACGGGGCCCATCTGCCGGCGCCCGCTTCGGTCGCCGGCGCCGGCGTGGTGGGCTTCTTCGGTTATGGCGTGAGCCTGGTGCTGTTCGTGCTGGCGCTGCGCCATCTGGGCACGGCCAGGACCGGGGCCTACTTCTCGACGGCCCCGTTCCTGGGAGCGGCCTTGGCGCTTATCCTGTTCCGCGAGCCGATCACGGTCCAGCTCGTCTGCGCAGCCATGCTGATGGGCGTCGGCGTCTGGCTGCATCTCTCCGAACAACATGAGCATGAACACGCTCACGAGGCGATGGACCATGAACATCGCCATGTTCACGACGAGCATCACCAACACGCCCACGGCCCGAACGACCCGGCCGGCGAGCCGCACACCCACTGGCACCACCACGCGCCGATGCGTCACAAGCATCCGCACTATCCGGACCTGCATCACAGGCACGGTCACGCCCATTGACCGGTGTCGGTGGCGCAAGGGTATCCCAGCCTTCCGTTGCTCGCGTCCAGCTGCCCGACAACGATCTAAGCAGGGATTCGTTGGCTCGCCAACGAGTCCCTGCTTAGCACCTTTGAAATAGCAGGATTTTTACGGAAAACCGCACGACACTTTTCCGAAATCCTGCTTAGGCCGCTTCGAGCACCTCGATGGTGACGTGGGACAACTGGTGGAAGCGCGCGAGCCGACCCTTGAAGTGGCTGGGTCCTCGCGAGGACTCGCAACTGACCACCGACACGATCGCCCCCAGATGCCCCGGGCCCAGCCGCCAGAGATGCAGGTCGGCCAGTTGGTCGCCATCGGCCTCCACGACCTGGCGCACGGCTGCGGCCAGTCGCCGGTCAGGAGTCATGTCTAACAGGATGGAGCCGGTGTCGCGGATCAGGCCGTAGGACCAGCTGGCGATGACCACGGCGCCGATCATCCCGGCGACCGCGTCCATCCACACCCAGCCGAAAAGCCGACCCAGCAACAAGCCAGTGATCACCAGCACCGACACGGCGGCGTCGGCCATGACGTGGACGACGGCCGCGCGCATGTTGTTGTCGTGATGATGGGCGCCATGCTCGTGCTCATGTTCTTCGAACACCACGGCCGGCGCCGCATCCGGCCCGGCGCGCACGGTCGCTGTGAAGGCGTGCGGTTCGGGGATTTCGTCCACCGACTCCAGTCCGTCCTCGCGGGGGCGAAGGGCGAACAGCTGGCGCGCGCCGTCGGGCCGAACCGTCTCGATGCTGAGGCCGTCAGGATCAAGAACACCGCCGCCGTCCGCGGCCAGCCGGAACCGGGGCGGCTCGCCGTCCTCGAACACCGACAGGAGCAGCGGTCCCGCAGCGGTCTCGATGCGATGGACCTCGTCGTGATCATGCGCGTCATGATCGGCGTGACCGTGCCCATGGTGATGATGGCCGCCGCCGCTGAGCAGCCAGACGCTGGCGACGTTCACGCAGAGGCCCAGCGCTGCGATCGGGATCGCCTCGCCGAAATGGATCGGCTGGGGATGCAGCAGGCGCATGACCGCCTCGTAGCCAATGAGCAGCGCGATCATGGCCAGGACGATAGCGCTGCTGAAGCCGGCCAGGTCGCCGAACTTGCCGGTGCCGAAGCTGAAGCGCGGATCGTCCGCGTGCTTGCGCGCATAGCTGTAGGCGAGGGCGGCGAGCAGAAGCGCGCCGGCGTGGGTCGACATGTGCAGGCCGTCGGCCACCAGGGCGATGGAGCCGAACAAGAGCCCGCCGATGATCTCGGCGGCCATGGTCGCGGCGCAAAGCCAGATCACCGCCCAGGCGCGGCGCTCATTGGCCTCATGCCGTTCGCCAAGGAAGATGTGGTCATGCGTCCGTCCGGGCGCGCCGTCTCGGGCCAGCATTGAGATTGTCTTCGTCATTTCAGATAGGCCCGAACCACGTCCATCAGCTGGTCCGCGGCTTCCACATTGAGGGCGCCCGGATGATGCTCCTCGTCGACCAGGTGGGTGTGGATGTGATCCTCGACCACCTCGGCCATCAGGCCCGCCAGGGCTCCGCGCACGCCGGCAAGTTGCTGCATGATCCGCTCGCAGCCCGCCTCGGCCTCCAAGGCTCGCTCGATCGCCTCCATCTGACCGCGGAGCCGCCGAACGCGCGCCAGCAGCTTGTGCTTGTCCCGTACCGTGTGCATGGCCTCGCCAAATAATATAGGGGGGTACCCTATATTGACCGCTTTCACCGAGAAGATCCAGACCGTGACGATGAGAAATCGCCCAGAGCGTGTTCAAAGCATCGCTTTGGGGTCCGTTGCTTTGAGCTCCAGGGGAACTGAGCTACAAGATTTCCATGGATTTGAGCCTCAGCGAGCGCCCGTCGACGCCGCCATCCGAGCCGGGTGGCGCGCCGGAGCATGATGCCCGCCTGGCCGCCCTTCGGCTCGACGGCCAAGGGCCGATGTGGCTGCAGATCCGCAGGGCGATCGCCCGCCCGATCCTCAACGGGGTCTGGGCGCCGGGGACCAAGATCCCGACCGAACTCGCCATGGTCGACCGTTTCGGCGCCGCGCGCATGACGGTGACCAAGGCGGTGCAGAGCCTGGCCAATGAAGGCCTGGTCGAGCGCCGTCGGAAGATCGGCACCGTCGTCGCCGATCGCGCCCAGGAACGGCCGGTGTTCGAAATCTGGGACACGGCCGACATCGTCGCGCGCAACGGCGCCGCCTATGGCTACCGCCTGATTTCCTGCGCCTTCGCCAATGACGAGCCGGCGTTGCGGGATATCCTGGGCGTGGGCCGTGAAGTGTCGCTGCTGCGGGTGGTCTGCCTGCACTATTCCGGCGAGGAACCGTTCCAGCTGGAGGAACGCATCGTCAATGTCGATGCGGCGCCGGGAATAACCTGCCAGCCGCTGGAGACGGTCGGCCCCAGCCCCTGGCTCCTGGCCCACGTGCCGTGGACCGAGGCCCAGCACGCGATTTCGGCCTGCGAGGCCGACGCGACGGTGGCCGAGCATCTCAAGGTCCCGGCCGGATCGGCGTGCCTGCTCATCGAGCGCCGGACCTGGAACGAGGGCGCGCCGGTGACGCTGGCGCGGCTCTGGCATCCCGGCGCCAAGCACCGCTTGGTCGGCCGGTTCGAACCGTCGCGCTGAGCGATCGATCCCCGCTACCCCGCCAACGGCAAATCATATTGCGAAGAGAGATAGCGCCGGATGAGGCGCTCGTTGTCCAGGAACCGCTCGCCATTGGCGATCTGGGGCATGATCCCGCCGTCGGCGATCGGCTTGGTGTTGCGAATGACCAGCATCGGCACGGACTGGTGCTCATCGCCCAGCAGATCGACCAGCTCGGCGCGCGGGCGCGGGAAGGCGATGTAATGGACGTCGATCAGGTCGCGCAGCTCGGGGAAGAAACTCAGCATGCCTTCCACGGCGACCGAGTCGCCGCAGTAGAGCGGTCCGAGCGTGGCGTTGAAGAAGCCGGGCTTCAGCAAAAACAGTTGGTCTTTCATTTGAGATCCTTGTGGCAAGCCGGCATTTTCTAAATCCGGGCGGTCAGGCGTAGCCGGCGGATGCCGGTCAGCACGCCTGTGATGGAAAAGGCGAGCCCGAGGCCCAGTGGGATCAGGAGAAGGGTGATGCGCAGAGCGGGCCGCGACGTCAGCCCCGGGAAATTATAGGTGTGCAGCACGTAGTAGACCCAGGCATAGGCCTCGCGGCTGCGGTCCATCACCACCAGGATCTTGCCGCTGGCGCCATCGACATAGATGCGCGGCGCGCCGGCGCCCGAGGGCCGGATCTCGAGCGCTGAGGCCGGCAGGGATTCAGCCTTGGCGTAGACCCCGTCCGCGGGAACGGCGGTGATCGACGGCGCCCCCTCGCCCGGCCAGGCCGCCTCGGACGCCGCTGCGATCAGGGCGGCCGGAACCCGATGATCGAGGCGCATGCCGCCGGCCTCGCTGATCAGGACTTGGTTTCCATCAGCTCCGGTGGCGCTCGCGACCGGGTGGCCAGCGACCTGGGTGAAGCTGACGCTGGTGGCGGGCGCGAGGCGGCGCAGATCTTCCGGTGTGAACCCTCGATGCGTCGGATCGGCCGCACCGCGATAGGCGGCGAGTTGGGCTGCGCTGGCCACGCCTTGCGAAAACAGCTTGCCGTGGTCCATCGACAGCCAGCCGCTGGTGATCCAGCACAGGACGAAGCCGCCCCCGACCAGACCGAGGATATGGTGCCAGCGCAGCAGGCCGCGGAACGGCGAAATCGACGGGCGTTTGCTGCGCATCTTGGTTTGCGTGCGGGTGACGCCGAGCCACAGGCCCGCAAGCGTGGTGGTGAGGCCGACCAGCGAGATCGACCAGACCAGCCAATCCCAGACCGGGAAACTCTTGCGGATCGGGGTCAGATAGATCCAGTGGATCACCGACCCCAGCCAGTTCCAGGCCCGCTCATAGGCGAAGGTGCGCTGCGCGACCTCACCCGTGGCGGCGCTGACATAGTAGTCGCCGCCCCGGCCGTCGTTCAGCCGCACCCGGTAAAAGGGGCGCAGCGGGTCGAACTGCTGGTGCACGACCCACTGGTCATAGTCGAACGGGCCGGAAACGTTGACGGCGTCGGCCCGCCCGAACCGGGCGGCGATCCGGCGAGCGTCATCCGGCGAAACGGGCGGGGGAGGACGCCGCGTCTCGCCGGACAGCACCCGATCGCGCGCGCCGCGCGAGCGGGCGACATAGGCTGGTTCGCCAAGGCGGCTGACCAGCCTGATGTCCGCATCCGGGCCCGCCCACCTGGCCGCCTCCTGCGGGCCGACCCTGAGCCTGGACAGGTCGATGGGCGCCGCGAGGCGAGCCTTATCCGGCGCCGGCAGGGCGGGGAAGGCGACGAAGGCCATCACCGCGCCGGTGGCGAACCAGACCGCGAACATCGCGCACAGGACGACGCCGACCCATCTGTGGAACAGGGTCAGACCCTTCAGCAGCGCCGCGGGGAACGCCGCCGTCCTAGAAGTGGGCTTTGACATCAAACTGGAAATAACGGGGCCGTCCAAGGATGACTTCGGTGGGGTAGTTGATGTCCGCCGACTGAGCGAAGGCCTTGTCGGTGAGGTTGTCCACCCGGATCGAGACGTCGACGTGCGGGGTGAGGCTGTAGGTCGCATAGACGTTCAGCGTCGTGTAGGCGTCGAGCTTCAGGGTGTTGGCGTAGTTGCCCATCCGCTCGCCGACGTAGCGCACGCCACCACCGATCTCGAGCGGCAGGCCCAGCACATGGGTGTAGCTGGTCCAGACATTGGCCAACCACTTGGGTGCGTTGGGGACCTCGTTGCCAGCCAGACTGGTGACGCCATCGAGGGAAAAGTGGTCGTACTTGGCGTCGGTATAGGCGAGGTTGGCGTTGACGGTCCATTCGTCGGTCAGTCGCACGTCGCCCGAGGCTTCGACCCCCTTGGACGATTGCTGTCCCACCGGAACCACAGTGTCGGCCGAGGTGGTGGTCAGGAGGTTCTTGCGCTTGATGTCATAGACGGCGAGCGTCAGGTCCGCGCGGTTGTCCGGCAGGCTGGCCTTGATCCCGGCCTCGATCTGGGCCGAACGGCCCATTTCGAAATTCTGGCCGCCGTTGACCAGGAAGATGTTGGAACCGACCGGATCCTGGCCGGTGGTCAATGACAGATAGGGCGTCAGATATTGGTTGATGTCGTAGACCAGGCCGACGCGGAAGGTGATCGGCTGATAGGTGCGCTTGAAGCTGCTGGCCTGCAGCGCGCCGGTCGGACCGAAATTCTCGCGGTCCAGGGACAGCACATCGTAGCGTGAGCCGGTGACCAGCTTGAGCTTGTCGGTGACGTCGAGCACGTCCTCAAAAAAGATCGCCGGATCGTCCCAATGGGTCGGGCTGTCGCGGATCACCTGGCCGGGGGGCGCCAGGGCGCCGAACAGGCCGGGATCGGGATGGAACGGATCGACATTGTCGCCATCTGGAAAGCCACGGCGACGATCGAAGTCCAGATGGCTGTAGTCGAATCCGATCACCAATTTGTTCTTCAGGCCGAACAGGTCGTGGCTGAAGGTGGCGCTGGCCTGATCGCCGAACAGGTCCTGTTTGTGGAACACGAAGAAGCGGTCGCGGCTGATCATCGCCGGCGTCGTGTCCGTCGCGGGCACGAAGCCGTAGGACTCGGAGTCGATCCATTTCCGATTGGCGTGGAAATAGTAAAAGAAGTTCTCGATTTCGATGTCGTCAGTTGGCCGCCATTTGACGAACAACTGTGGCCAATACTGCTGTGAAGCGATCTTGTAGTTGCCGACGTTGTAATTCACATCGCGCATGCGCGCGTCGATGGTGCAGGTCTGGCCGCTGATTCCGCCGCAAAGGTTGGTGTCGCTGGCGGTGGCGACGCCCTTGAGCGGATCCGTGGCGAAGCTGCTCGGGACCAGCGGCGTGCCCCAATAGGCGGAAGGGTGATCCTGCAGGACGTCGAGCGAGAACTGCACATCCAGTTTCGGCGTCGGCTTCCACAGCAGCGACACCGTGGCGTCAAGGGAGTCGCCGGGCGTGCCGTGGATATAGCCGTCAGTGGAGGTGCGGCTGATGTCGGCCCTGACCGCCAGGTCGTCGGTGATCTTGGTCGAGCCGCCGAAGCCGACCGCGGTCGTACCGAAGCTGCCGATCGCGCCATAGGCGTCCATGCTGGGCGGGCCGAAGCTGACGGCCTTGTTGACCACATTGATCGCGGCGCCGATCGCGCCCTGGCCGTAAAGCACCGAGGCGGGGCCTTTCAGGATCTCGACGCTCTCGATGTTGAAGGTGTTCTGTGGCCGGCTGACCATGTCGGACGGGCCGATATAGAGGCCGTTGTGCAGTTCGGTGATCTGGGTGTCGGAAAAGCCCCGGATGTGGAAGTCGGATAGATCGCCCGGCGCTCCGCCCGAAGTCACACCGGGCATGCTGTCGGCGGCCTCTTCGACGCTCAGATAGCCGCGGGTGGTGATGGTGTCGATGCTGATCACGTCGAGCGTCGCCGGCGTGTCACGAGCCGAGAGGTTCAGGCGGCTGCCCGTCGGGGTGAACTGCTCCAGCGAGCGGACCCGTTTGCCGGTGACGGTCAGCTCGGAGGTCGGCTTGGCGCCGTCGGCCGCCGCAGCGGCGTCGTCGGCCCGGGCCGCGCCCGCCAGGGCGGTCGCCGCAAACAGGGACAAAACGAACGCGGGCACGCTGGATCGAGCTGTCATCGATAAACCCCCTTCATCTGACTTGGCGGCAGGGGACGTTCAGACCCGTCTTTTGTCTAGTCAAAATGAGCAGCGACCCGCGGATGCCGCTCGGGGCGGCGACTACGCCCAAAATATCGCCAAAGCGCCCGATTTATGGGCAGACACGGCGGTGCGACTGGCCCTCGAATACGTCGAAAACACCTGTCGCCAGCCAAGCTGGTGGGCAGGGCAGCCTCAAGAGATCAGAGATAGCGTGGTGGTCAGTGCACGGACGACAAGCGCTCCGCCGGTTTGCCAACGAGACGCCAATGGCCATTGCCTAGATGGTCGGGAGTTTGTCGTCGGTGCAACCGGTGCAGCTCAGCACTGACCAAGCAGGCCGTGTTGAACGAGGCGTTGTAAGAGCCGTTGCCAATCGATGCGACGAAGCACCAAAAATCCCTGCAACTTCAAAGGATGCAGGAAATTGGCGCGCCCGGAACGATTCGAACGTCCGACCCTCAGATTCGTAGTCTGATGCTCTATCCAGCTGAGCTACGGGCGCGCACTGCCTTACGGCGAGGGCGCGGAAACTAGCCAGGAAGGTCGGCGAGCGCAAGCGGGCGCCGCGCTTTTTCTCAAGCTTGGGAAACTGGCCGGGCGGATTGAGGAAAAGCGGCCCTCAGCGCGGCCTTGCGCGGGGATGGGACTTTCGCTGCGACAGGCGCTGACTATGGTGGCGTCACCGGTTCACGAGTGGATTTGATGATGGTTCGCGTCGAATTGCGCCGCCTTGGCTGTGCGCTTGCCTCTGTTGTGGGGGCCCTGGGACTGGCCTGTGGGCCGGCCCTCGCCCAACCCGCGGTCAAGACGGCCTTCGCCGCCCACGCCATGGTCGCGGCCGCCAACCCCCTGGCGGTGGCGGCGGGGGTCAAGGTGCTGAAGGCCGGCGGCTCGGCGATCGACGCCGCCGTGGCGGTGCAGGCGGTGCTGGGCCTAGTCGAGCCGCAGAGCTCGGGCGTCGGCGGCGGCGCCTACATGGTCTATTACGACGCGCGCACCCACAGGACCACCGCCTATGACGGGCGCGAGATCGCCCCGGCCGCAGCGGGACCGGCGCTGTTCCTGGGCGAAGACGGCAAGCCGCTGGACTTCTTCCAGGCGGTGCTGTCCGGCCGCTCCACCGGCGTGCCGGGAGCCATCGCCATGCTGTCCCTGGCCCAGCGCGAGCACGGCGCGAAACCCTGGAAGGACCTCTTTGGAGACGGCGAGCGCCTGGCCCGGGACGGTTTCGTGGTCAGCCCGCGGCTTTCCATGTTCATCCACAGCCGCGTGCCCCAGGCCAGCGCGCCGGATGCGGCCGCCTATTTCAGCAAGGCGGACGGAACCCGCCTCAGCGCGGGCGATGTGCTCAAGAACCCCGCCTATGCCAAGACGCTGGAGCGGATCGCAGCCGAGGGGCCGAGCGCCCTGCTCAGCGGCGAGATCGCCAAGGACATCATCGACCGCACCCACCAGGGGGATCTGGCCGGAAGCCTGACCCTGGCCGATTTCGCGGCCTACAAGCCGCATGAGTCTGACGCCCTTTGCCGGCCCTACCGCGTCTATGTGGTGTGCACGCCGAAGGACCCCTCGGGCGGGGCCGGCCTTCTCGAAGGGCTCGGCATCCTGGAGCACACCGATATCGCCAGCCGCGGCCCGGCCGATCCCCAGGCCTGGTTCGAATTCGCCGCGGCCAGCCGGCTGATGTACGCCGACCGCGACTATTTCATCGGCGATCCGGCCTTCGTCTCGGTGCCGACGCCGGGCCTCCTGGATCCGAAATACCTGGCGTCGCGCGCAACCCTGATCGGCGAGACCGCCGGACCGGCGCCGGCCCACGGCGAGCCGGCCGGGGCCCTGGCCCGCGCCGCCGACGCCACGCCCGAGCCCGGCGGCACCTCGCACATGGTGATCGTCGATGCGCGAGGGGACGTGCTGTCCATGACCACCACGGTGGAGAGCATCTTCGGCTCGGGCCGGATGGTCGACGGCTTCTTCCTCAACAACCAGCTGACCGATTTCTCCTTCAATCCCAAGGCCGCGGACGGACTGCCCGCCGCCAACGCCCCGGGGCCGCACAAGCGGCCGCGCTCATCCATGGCCCCGGTGGTCGTGTTCGACGGCCAGGGCCGGTTCGTGGCCGCCCTGGGCTCGCCCGGCGGGCCGGCGATCCTGGCCTATAACCTCAAGGCCCTGGTCGGCTTCCTGGACTGGAAGCTGCCCATGCCGGACGCCCTGGCCCTGCCCAACCTGATCGCCCACGGCGACGCCTATGTGGCCGAGGTCGACAAGTTCCCGCCGGGCGTGGTCGCGGCCCTGGCGGCGCGCGGCATGGCGCTCAAGCATGGCTTTGGCGAGGATTCCGGCCTGCACGGGGTGGCCAGGCGGCCGGATGGCCTGGAGGGCGGCGCAGACCCCCGGCGCGAGGGCGTGGTCGAGGGGTATTGAGCCCCCTTATCGGGTCCGGGTCGCCGCCGGCGGCGCGCCGGGCAGCTTGAGGTCGAACACCGTCCCTTGGGGGCCGGTGCGCGCCAGGGTCAGGTCGCCGCCGTGGGCCTGGGCCAACTCGCGCGCGATGGCCAGGCCCAGGCCCGCTCCACCCGGGCTGGCCGAGGCCGCGAAGGGCTGGAACAAACGCGCCTGGACCCGCTCGGGCACGCCCGGGCCGTTGTCGGCGATGCGGATCAGGCTGGTCTCGCCGGTCTGTTCCAGGCTGACGGTGATGACGCCACTGCCCTGTGTTTGGGCCTGCGTCTGGGCCTCGGCCTCCTCCTGGGCGGTGATGGCCTGGCGGCCATTGCGCAGCAGGTTGACCAGGATGCGGTGCAGCTGTTCAGGGTCGGCGACCACCCGGCTGCGAGGCCCGACCTTCAGCTCCAGGCGCACGCCGTCCGGGGTCAAGCCGGCGTCCTCGGCGGCGGCCTCGACCGCGGGCGCCAGCCACAGGGTGTCGGGATTGGGCGCGGCCTCCTCGCTCTTGCCATAGGCCAGGACGTTGGAGGCCAGGGTCACGGCCCGGTCCAGCGCCCGCTCCAGCCGCGGCAGGGCCTGGGCCACCTTGGGGTCTCCCGACTGGGCCAGGCGCTCGGAGGCGATCTGGGCGCTGGTCAGCATGTTCCTGAGGTCGTGGTTGATCTTGGCCACCGCCTCGCCCAGGGCCGCCAGGCGAGCCCGGGAATTGAGCGCGGCGCGCAGGTCGGCCTGCATGCGGTCGAGCTCGGCCTCGGCGCGGCCGATCTCGTCGCGGCGGCCGGAGGGGGTGAGGCTGGAGGTCCGATCCTCAGGATCGGCGCGGAACCGCTCCATGGACTTGGTGATCCGCTGCATCGGCCGCACCAGGAGCGCGTTCAGCGACAGGTAGACCAGGCCCCCGGCCACAGCGCTGATGATGGCGGCCACCGCCAGCAGGCGCAGCAGATAGACCCGCAGCTCGTGCCGCAACGGCCCGTCCGAGGCGACGATCTCAACGAAATCGCCCGAGCGGAACCGGGGCCGATCGACCACCCGCACCATGCGGTCGCCGCCGAACAGGGTCCGGAACGGGGCCACCAAGGACTCCGGTGACGACCCCCGCCGCAGGTCCACCAGGTAGGGCGTGCGGTTCATCCGCGGCCCGGCCAGCAAGAGGCGGCGCACGCCGTCGCTCTGCACCGCCACCGAGACCACCCCGGCGCCTTCCAGGAGCTGGTTCGACAGCTGGTCGCTGACCACCTGGTTGGGCGCGGCCTCGACCGCCAGGGAAGCCAGCTCGGCCGCCCGCACCCGGTCCTCCAGCCAGCGCTCTTCGAACTGGGCCAGGGACGAAGGCAGGATCAGAAGCCCGGCCAGGGCGACGAACAGCACGGTCAGGATCAGCAATCGCGACGACAGGCCGCCCGGCCAGAACAGCCGGCGCGCTCTGCGCCGGAAGTCCTGGCCGGTGTCCTTGCCTGTCCGCCGCGCGGGCTCGGCCTCCTCGGCGACGACCACGGGGACATCGACCTCAGGGGCGTCGGGCTCCGGCGGCGCGGAGACTGAAGCGTCCGCCATATCGCAACCCGTTACTGCAACAGAGATATTAGAGCAACGCGGCCGTGCGGCCGAAGCGGCTTCCGGGTCCTCAATTATGGCCATGGCGCGCCAACGGCGTTCTGGAGCGGGATTGGGGTCGGTTTGGCCTCATCCCGGTTTAGCCCCGCCGGCGCAGACGGCGGACGACGACCGGCGCCAGGGCCAGGACGGCGAGACCCGCCAGCGGGATCAGGGCGGAGGGGTGCAGGAGCGCGTGCAGGTGGACATGCGCGCCGTGCGCGAAGGCGGCGTCCAGGCTCGATCCGATCCCGGCGTAGACGAACGACACCGGCAGGATGCCGACGAGGGTCGCGGCGACGAAGGTAGGCAGCGGAATGTCGACGAAGCCGAGCGCCAGGTTGACCAGCCAGAAGGGTGCGATCGGGATCAGGCGCAAGGCGATGACATAGGCGAAGGCGTCCTCCTCGACGCCGCGCTCGATCTTGTCGACCATCGACCCCGCGCGCCCCCTCAGGGCGTCGCCGACGGCCGTGCGGCAGACGAAGAAGATCACTGCTGAGCCCAGCGTGCAACCGATCGCCGCCGCCGACCCACCGATCCAGGGACCGAACAGGAGGCCCCCGGTCAAGGTCAGGACCAGGGCCGCCGGCAGGGACAGGGCGACAGCCAGGCCGTAGACGCCGACATAGCCGCAGAGGCTGAGGATGGGATGGACGTGCACATAGGCCAGCAGCAGGTCATGCCGCTCGCGCAGTTCGTGCAGCGACAGATGTCCGGTGAGACCCGAGGCGAAGGCCAGCGCCACGCCCAGGGCCACCAGGGCCAGCGGGCCGAAGCGGCGCAGGAGGTCTGGCCAGCGCAGGCTGCTCACCGCGCGCCCACGGCGTCGGCCACGCTCGCAAAGCCTTCAGCGGCCAGCCTCTGGGCCAGGTCGCGGCGGATGCGCGCCACCAGGCCCGGCCCCTCGAATACCATGGCGGAATAGAGCTGCACGGCGCTCGCCCCGGCGCGGATCTTGGCGTAGGCGTCGGCGCCGCTGGCGATCCCGCCGGCGCCGATCAGGACCAGCCGTCCGGCCGCCGCGGCATGGAACCGGGCGAGGACCTGGATGGAAAGGATCATCAGCGGCGCGCCCGACAGCCCGCCGGCCTCGGCCTTCAGCGCCGAGCGCAGGCTCTGCGGCCGCGAAAGGGTGGTGTTGCCGGCGATGATCCCGTTGAGGCCGAAGGCCAGCACCGTCTCGACGATGGCCTCGATCTCGGCGTCCTCCAGGTCCGGGGCGACCTTGAGCAGCAGGGGAACGTCCGGCGATCTGGTCTTCAGCCCCTGGCGCGCCTCGGCGAGGCGGCCCAATAGCTCCTCCAGCGCCTGGCGGGTCTGCAGGGCGCGCAGGCCGGGCGTGTTGGGCGAGGAGATGTTGACCGTGAAATAGTCGGCCAGGCCCCAGAGCCTCGTCAGGCCGGTGACATAGTCGCCGATGCGGTCTGCGGAATCCTTGTTGGCCCCGATATTGGCGCCGACGATCCCACGGCGGTGCCGGCGCGCGAGGCGGCCGGCGAAGGCCTCCAGGCCCTCGTTGTTGAAGCCCATGCGGTTGATCACGGCCTTGTCCTCGGTCAGCCGGAACAGGCGCGGGCGCGGATTGCCCCCTTGCGGCAAGGGCGTGACCGTGCCGCATTCGACGAAGCCAAAGCCTGCGGCCAGCATGGCGTCAGGGACCTCGGCGTTCTTGTCGAAGCCGGCGGCGAGGCCGACGGCGTTGGGCAGCTTCAGCCCGCAAAGCTCGGTCGCCAGGTCCGCCCCGCCGCCCCGAGCGCGCGGCCCCAGGCCCGCGCCCAGCAGCCGGACGGTCAGGCGATGGGCGTCCTCGGCGTCCAACAGGCGCAGGGCGCCGGCGGCGAGATCATGCAGGCTGCTCAAGGCGTGAGCGCGTCCAGCATCGGCGCCCCGTCCGCATCCAGCGCCACGGCCCTGACCTCGACCGCCAGGGCCGGATCGAGCGGGCCATAGAGGTGCGGGAACAGGTCCCCTCCCCGCGACGGCTCCCAGCGCAGGGCCTCGCCCAGGACCTCGGCCTCGAAGCCGACCGCCAGCAGGTCCGCATGGCCGCTGAAATAGCGCCGCCCCGTCTCCGCCGCCTGGGCGGCGGTGGAGAAATGGATGTAGCCGTCCGCGAGGTCGACCGGCGCGCCATCGAACCGGCCGGCGGCCACGGCCGCTTCCCACGCCTGGCGCCCGATCAGCTTGTAGATGCGGGTCACAGCGAGCCGCCGCCATGGTCGCGCGGCACGAGCATGCGCTGCAGCAGGGGCGGCTTTCCGGCAAGGATCTCGAACACCGCGGCCGCCGCTGTCGGAAAGCCGTCAAGCTTGTCGGGTCCGGCGCCGACCATCATCAGGGCCAGTTCATGCAGGCCGGGATTATGGCCGATGATCATGACGCTTCCGGCCGACAGGCCCTCCTCCGCCGCCTCGGCCAACTGTTCGCGGGTGGCGAGGTAGAGGGCGCGGCTTTCCTCGACGTCGGCGTCGGGAAAGGCCGGGGCGACGCCCTGCCAGGTCTCCAGGGTCCGGCGGGCGCTGGAGACGATGACGAGATCCGGAATATAGCCGGCCTGGGCCAGGACCCGGCCCATGATCGCCGCATCCCGGTGACCGCGCTCGGTCAGGCCGCGGTCGAAGTCGCGCCCCGTGCTGGAGGACGATTCGGCCTTGGCGTGCCGCAGCAGGATCAGTTGCGCCATGAGCTCTCCGCGGACTTGCGCTTATCATCTCCTTAGCCTCAGCCGGGGGCGCGTGGAAGCGATCGGTTGACAGGGCCGCGCCGGGACGCTCCAAGGCGAGCAATGAGCCGGCATGCGGGTATCGTGCAGATGGTGGGAACGGACGGGGGACTGATGCGGTTCGGTCCCGACCGGCCCTTGCGCCTGGACTGCGGCGCCAGCCTGCCCGAGCTGGAGATCGCCTACCGCACCTATGGTCAGCTCAACGCCGACCGCTCCAACGCAGTCCTGATCTGCCACGCCCTGACCATGGATCACCATGTGGCCTCCACCCACCCGGTGACGGGCAAGCCCGGCTGGTGGCCGCGGGTGGTGGGACCGGGCAAGCCGATCGACCCGGACCGGCATTTCATCATCAGCTCCAATGTGGTCGGCGGCTGCATGGGCTCCACCGGCCCCTCCTCCACCGATCCCCTGACCGGCCGCCCCTATGGCCTGGCCTTTCCGGTGATCACCATCGCCGATATGGTCCGCGCCCAGGCCATGCTGGTGGAGGCCCTGGGCGTCGAGACCCTGTTCGCCGTGGTCGGCGGCTCCATGGGCGGGATGCAGGTGCTGCAATGGGCGGCGGCCTATCCCGAGCGCCTGTTCTCGGCCGTCTGCATCGCCTCGGCCGCCCAGCATTCGGCGCAGAACATCGCCTTCCACGAGGTCGGCCGCCAGGCGATCATGGCCGATCCCGACTGGCGCGGCGGCGACTACGCCCACCAGGGCGTGCGGCCGGAAAAGGGCCTGGCGGTGGCGCGCATGGCCGCGCATATCACCTACCTGTCCGAGACGGCTCTCCAACGCAAGTTCGGCCGCGAGCTGCAGCGGGACGGCCTGTCCTGGGGCTTCGACGCCGACTTCCAGGTGGAAAGCTACCTGCGCCACCAGGGGACCACCTTCGTCGACCGCTTCGACGCCAACAGCTATCTCTATATCACCCGGGCCATGGACTATTTCGACCTGGCCGCGGCGCACGGGGGATCCCTGGCCAATGCGTTCACGCGGGCGCGGCAGGTGCGCTTCTGCGTCCTGTCCTTCACCTCCGACTGGCTCTATCCGACCCCGGAGAGCCGGGCGATCGTCAAGGCCCTGAACGCCGCCACCGCCCGCGCCAGCTTCGTCGAGATCGAGAGCGACAAGGGCCACGACGCCTTCCTGCTGGACGAGCCGGTGATGATCGGGGCGCTGGACGGCTTCCTCGACGCCGCCGGCCAGGCCCGGGGCCTGGAGCGAGGAATGGCGCGGGGGCCGGCAGGGTGAACGCCTTCGAGGCCGCGCAGGCGCGCGAGGACTTCCGCGAGATCCTGAGGCTGGTGCGCCCGGGCGGGCGCGTGCTCGACATCGGCTGCGGCGAGGGCGCCCTGCTGGAACTCCTGACCCGGGAGAAGGGGGTCGACGGCCGGGGGCTGGAGATCAGTCCCCTGGGCGTTTCGGCCTGCCTGTCGCGGGGCCTGGCCGTGGTGCAGGGCGACGCCGACCGGGACCT
>FTFU01001458.1_pt1 | contig 16898 bp, 16 predicted proteins | sample 1640511 | NCBI WGS metagenome assembly FTFU01 (sample SAMEA3914789, study PRJEB12502) | metagenome | biome: forest; material: soil | place: Canada | collected 2011-07-03 | depth 0.3 m | reverse complement strand
TTGTTCAGGGGTTGTTGCTGTTCGAAACGGCTCTCCATAGCGGGACCTCCGGAACTGTTCGGGCGGCCACTATAGGCCGTCGAGCCGGCCCGGCAATCAGCCTACCGCGAAAACCCCGCCTCGGCGAAGTCGACCATGCGCTTGATCAGGGCCTCGGGGTCGTCTTCGCGGGTCAGGCCCTCGGAGAGGGTGTTCAGGCGATCGAACTCGGCGAAGCGGTTATTGTGCAGCATGCCGAGCACGAAGTGCAGCCGCCAATAGACCTCTTCCGGGGGCAGGTCCGGCCTCGCGGCCACGAGGGCGTCGGAGAAGCGGCGCAGGTGCGAGACGTCGCTGCGCAGCAGGGCGCGCATCTCCTCGGTGCCTTCGCTGCGGGCGCGGATGATGAACTGCAGCGAGATCAGCCGGTCGCCCTTGGGGTCCAGCCAGCGGACGGGCGGGGCGATCAGGGCCTCGATGATGGCGCGCAGGGGCGGGCGGCCCTGATGCTTGTCGCTGGCCTCGTGCAGCATGCGCGCCCGGGTCCGGTTCAGCTCGGTCGTGCGGCGGCGGAAGATCTCCAGCAGCAGCGCGTCCTTGGAGCGGAAGTGGTAGTTCACCGAGGCCAGGTTGACCCCCGCCTCGGCGGTGATGTCGCGCACCGACACCTTCTGGAAGCCGTGCACGGCGAACAGGCGCTCGGCGGCGGCGAACACCAGGTTCTTGGTCAGGGCCTGGCTCTCGGCGTCGGTCTCTTCGGGGTCCGGCCCCGAGACGACAGGTTCGCTCAACGCACAAGCTCGCGCATGGCCTTGTCCAGGCCTTCGATGGTCAACGGGTACATGCGGTTGTTCATGATCTGGCGGATGACGCCTATGGATGGGGTATAGTCCCAGTGGCGCTCGCCCGTGGGATTGAGCCAGACCACGCTATCGTAGATTTGCGCCACACGGTCCAGCCAGATCGCGCCGGCCTCCTCGTTCCAGTGCTCCACCGAGCCGCCCGGATAGGTGATCTCGTAGGGACTCATGGTCGCATCGCCGACGAAGATGATCTTGTAGTCGCGCCCGTACTTGTGCAGCACGTCCCAGGTGTCGAGCTTTTCGACATTGCGTCGGCGGTTGTCCTTCCACACGCTCTCGTAGAGGCAGTTGTGGAAGTAGAAGAACTCCATGGTCTTGAATTCGGTCTTGGCCGCCGAGAACAGCTCCTCGCAGAGCTTGATGTGGCTGTCCATCGAGCCGCCGATGTCGAAGAACAGGAGCACCTTGATGGTGTTGCGGCGCTCCGGCCGCATGACCACGTCCAGATAGCCCTTGTTGGCCGTCCCCTTGATCGAGCCGTCCATGTCCAGCTCGTCCGGCTGGCCCTGGCGGGCGAACTTGCGAAGGCGGCGCAGGGCGACCTTGATGTTGCGGGTGCCGAGTTCGACGGAATCGTCGAGGTTCTTGTATTCCCGCTTGTCCCAGACCTTGATCGCCTTGCCGTGGCGGCCCTTGTCCTGGCCGATGCGGACGCCTTCCGGGTGGAAACCGTCGGCGCCGATGGGCGAGGTCCCGCCCTTGCCGCGGCCTGCGCCCGTCTTGCCGTCCCCGTCGCCGTCCTCGCCCTGTTCCTTCTGCTGGCGCATGCGCTCGGCCAGCATCTCCATCAGCTTGTCGAAGCCGCCCATGGCCTCGATCTGCTCGCGCTCTTCAGGGGTGAGGAACTTGTCCGACAGGGCCTTCAGCCATTCGGTGGGGATGTCGGCGGCCAGGCCGTCGCTGACCTTCTCCAACCCCTTGAAGACGTGGGCGAACACCCGATCGAACTTGTCCAGGTTGCGCTCGTCCTTCACCAGGGCCGCGCGCGAGAGGTAGTAGAAATCATCCACCGAGCGGTCGATCACGTCGCGATCGAGCGCCTCCATCAGCATCAGATATTCCTTCAGCGTCACCGGCACCTTGGCCTGGCGCAGCTCGTTGAAGAAGTTCATGAACATCGAAGGGGGCCTGATAGGTTCGAACACTCGTTTGGAACGAGATTGACCGGGTGGGCGGCCGGAGTCCAGCGTCGATCACGGGGTTGGGGTGCGGAGGATGTTCGTGCGTGGTTCGAGACGCCCGCGATGCGGGCTCCTCACCATGACTTGGTTCTGTGGATTGCAACAAATCTGGTCATGGTGAGGAGCGGCCCGATAGGGACGCGTCTCGAACCACGCACTGACCCTACCCCCGCCGCCTCAGTATGAACTCATGGTCCCGCTGCTCGCCCACTGGGAACTCGTATTCGCCGACCTTTTCAAAACCTTGCCGCGCATAGAGCCGCTGGGCGCCGTGGTTTTCCGACCAGACGCCGATCCAGATGTCGCGTCCGGGTTTGGACAGCCAGTCGAGCGCCGTGGACAGGAGGCGGCCGCCGAGGCCCGAGCCTTGCGCCTCGCGCCGCACATAGACCCGCCAAAGCTCGCCGCAGCCCGGCGTCACCTCTGGATGGGGCAGGTGGCAGGGGCCGGCCAGGGCGTAGCCGATCGCGCGCCCGTCCTGCTCGGCGATCCACAGGCCAAAGTCGGGATCGACCGCCCAGCCGGCGTAGCGCTCGGGCGTGTGGGCCTCGGCCTGAAACGTGGCCAGGTCCTCTGGCGGATAGAGGTGGGCGAAGGTGTCGGCGAAGGTGGCGCGTCCCAGCTCGGTCAGGGCTTCTGCGTCGATGGGGGCGGCTTTGCGCAAGGAAATGGCGGCGGGGTCGACAGTCTGGCTCATACCGCTGTTTCGCACAGGGAAGGGCTTCTTGGAATCGACGGAATTGAGGCAGAATAGCGGCATGAGCCTCGCCTACTTCACCCACCCGGACATGCTGGGCCACGAGGCCGGGCGTAACCATGTGGAGCGGCCCGATCGCCTGAGGGCCGTCGTGGCGGCGCTGGACGATGCGACGGGCCTGGATCTGGACCGCCGCGAGGCGCCCGAGGTGGCGATCGCCGACCTGCTGCGGGTCCACCCCCGGTCTTTCGTCGAGGCCATGGTCGCCTCGGCGCCGGCGGCGGGCTTCGTCAAGCTGGATCCGGACACGGGCATGTCGCCCGGCTCGCTGCTGGCGGCGCGCCGGGCGGCTGGCGGTGTCGTGGCGGCGGTGCGAGCGGTGGCGGCCGGCGAGGCCGAACGGGCCTTCTGCGCCGTGCGTCCGCCCGGCCACCATGCCGAGCCCGAGCAGTCCATGGGCTTTTGCCTGTTCTCCAACGTCGCGGTGGCCGCCCGCGTCGCCCTGGCCGAAGGCTACGCCAAGGTGGCGGTGGTGGACTTCGACGTGCACCACGGCAACGGCACCCAGGCGGCGTTCGAGGCCGATCCCAGCCTGTTCTTCGCCTCGATCCACCAGTGGCCGCTCTATCCCGGCACCGGCGCCCCGTCCGAGCGCGGGGTGGGCAATATCTTCAACGCCACTGTCGCGCCCATGGCCGAGCGCGGGGCCTGGCGGGCGGCGTTCGACAGCCTGATGCCGGCCCTGGACGCCTTCGCGCCCGATCTGATCCTCATCTCCGCCGGGTTCGACGCCCATGCCCGCGATCCCCTGGCCGAGCAGGCGCTGGAGGCCGAGGACTACGCCTGGGCGACCCGGGCCATCGTGTCGGTGGCCCGCGCCCGTTGCGGGGGGCGTATTGTCTCCTCCCTCGAAGGCGGCTACGACCTCGAAGCGCTCGGCCAGTCCGCCTTGGCGCATGTGAGGGCGCTTGGGGAGGGGTAGGGCATGGGGCGACTCGCCGTGGCTGCGAGAGGGCTCCTGTCCGTGAACATGTCGACGGACGCCATCCGCCCATCAAGCCCCGTTCCGAAGCCGCCAGCCGAGCCGCAGCACGGCCCGGCAGGGGCGCGACGGGGCGCCATCGTCACGGTCCGCCATGGCCAGCCCGACGTTTCGCGCAAGGTCCTGCTCAGCGCGGCGGAATACGCCCAATGGTGGTCGCGCTACGAAGAGACGGGGCTCAAGCCGGGCCAGACGCCGCCGCCGGGCCTGCTGGCCACGGCGCGGGAGGCGGCCGTGGTGCTCTCCTCATCCCGCATCCGCGCCATCCAGACCGCCGAGGCGGTGACCGAGGGGCGTGGCTTCCAGATCGACGCCGCCCTGGTCGAGGCGCCGCTGCCGCCACCCCGCTGGCCGGCCTGGCTCAGGCTGCCGCCGTTCCTCTGGGGCATCATCGCCCGCTTCTGGTGGTGGTTCTTCAACCATCACGAGGGCCAGGAGAGCCGCGTGCAGGCCGAGGCCAGGGCCGAATCAGTGGCTGCCCGCCTGGCCGGCATGGCCCGGGACGGCGACGTGCTTGTCGTGGCCCACGGCTTCTTCAACACCATGATTCGCCGCAGCCTGAGGCGCGCTGGATGGACCATCGTCGAGAGCCAGGGGGGGCTGAATTACTGGTGCTGCAGACGGCTGGAGCGGTAAAGCGTCCTTCCCCCCTTGTGGGGGAAAGGATTCTCACCTCGCCCCACCGCCCTCCCACTGATCAAAAGCGGTTTCCACTGTCGCCGATCCCGCTCTAAGCTGCAGCCAGCAACAGGGTTCGAGTATGACGCCAGACGCCGCCGACATCGCCGCCATGAGCTTCGAACAGGCCCTGGCCGAGCTGGAGAAGATCGTCGGCGCGCTCGAGTCGGGCCAGGCGCCGCTGGAAGCCTCGATCGAGATGTACGAGCGCGGCGCGGCGCTGAAGGCGCACTGTGAAAAGCGCCTGGAGGCCGCCCGGCTGCGGGTCGAGAAAATCGTCGTCGGGTCTCAGGGCGCGGTCGTCGCTGAGCCGGCGGACTTCTCCTGACGGCATGGACCCCGCGCTCGACCAGCGAATCGCAGAGGCCGCGGATCTGGTGACCGTCGCGCTGGACGCGCTGCTGCCGCGGGGCGAAGGCCCGGAGCAGCGTCTGACCGAGGCCATGCGCTATGCGGCGCTGGGGCCGGGCAGGCGCATGCGCCCCTTCTTCGCCATCGAGACCGCCCGCATGTTCGGGGTCGAGGAGCGGCCGATCCTGAGGGCCGCCTGCGCCATCGAATGCATCCACGCCTACAGCCTGGTGCACGACGACCTGCCCTGCATGGACGACGACGATCTGAGGCGCGGCCGGCCGACCGTGCACAAGGCCTATGACGAGGCTACGGCGGTATTGGCGGGCGATGCGCTGCAGGCCGCGGCCTTCGAGATCATGGCCCATCCCGACACCCATCCGGACGGAGCGATTCGAGCTGAGCTGGTGCGAAAACTGGCGCTCGCCTGTGGCGCCAAAGGCATGGTCGGCGGACAAATGATCGATCTGATCGGCGCCGGCGGCGACCTCGGGGCCATTGCGCGGATGCAGAGGATGAAGACCGGAGCCCTGATCGCCTGCGCCTTCGAGGCGCCCCTGGTCCTGGCCCACGCGCAGGACAACGCCCGGCAGGCCTTGGCTGCGTTCGCCCAGGACCTCGGTCTCGCCTACCAGATTGTGGACGATTTTCTCGACGTCGAGGGCGACGAGGACCTGCTTGGCAAACGGGCAGGCGGCAACGCCAACAAGCTTGGCAAGGTCAATTTCGTGACGCTGCTGGGGGTTGACGCGGCGCGCGAGCGGGTGGACTTGCTAGCTACACAGGCCAAGGCGCATCTGGACATGTTCGGCGCCGACGCCAAATACCTGAGGGACAGCGTCGATTTCATGCTAGATCGCCGCCACTAACATTTAGGAAGGTCGGGCTGGTGAGCCCGAAGCGCGATGGCTCCAACCACCCCCCTTCTCGATACGATTCATTCGCCTGCGGACATGAGCCGCCTGAGCCTCACAGAGCTTCGTCAGCTCGCCGATGAAGTCCGTGCCGAGACGATCCAGGCCGTATCGGTCACCGGCGGCCACCTGGGCGCGGGCCTGGGCGTGGTCGAACTCACCGTGGCCCTGCACCACGTGTTCGACACGCCCAAGGACATCCTGATCTGGGACGTCGGCCACCAGGCCTATCCGCACAAGATCCTCACCGGCCGGCGCGACCGCATCCGCACCCTGCGCCAGGGGGGAGGGCTTTCCGGATTCACGAAACGTGCCGAGAGCGAATACGATCCCTTCGGCGCGGCCCACGCGGCGACCTCGATCTCGGCCGCGCTCGGCTTCGCTGCGGCCCGCGACCAGCGCGGCGACAACAACAAGGTCATCGCCGTGATCGGCGACGGCTCGATGAGCGCCGGCATGGCCTATGAGGCGATGAACAACGCCGCCCATGCGACCAAGGACCTGATCGTGGTGCTGAACGACAACGACATGTCGATCGCGCCCCCGGTCGGCGGCATGAGCGCGTATCTGGCCCGCCAGGTCTCCGGCAGCGCCTACCGCTCCTTGCGCAAGATCGGCCGCCAGATGGCGGGCGCTCTGCCCAAGCCCTTGAAGGAAGCCGCGCGCAAGGCGGAAGAGTATGGCCGCGGCATGGTCACCGGCGGCACCTTCTTCGAAGAGCTGGGCTTCTACTACGTCGGCCCGATCGACGGGCACAATCTCGAGCACCTGGTGCCGGTGCTGAAGAACGTTCACGAGATGAACGACAAGCCGGTCCTGGTCCACGTGGTGACCCAGAAGGGCAAGGGCTACGAGCCGGCCGAAAACGCTGCCGACAAGTACCACGGGGTGGCCAAGTTCGACGTGGTCACCGGCCAGCAGTCCAAGGTTCCGGCCAATGCGCCGAGCTTTCAGAAGGTGTTCGGCGCCGAACTGGTCCGCCAGGGCGAGAAGGACGAACGCATCGTCGGCATCACCGCCGCCATGCCGTCCGGCACCAGCATCGACATGTTCGCCGATCGCTTTCCCAGCAGAGCCTTCGACGTCGGCATCGCCGAGCAGCATGCGGTGACCTTCGCCGCGGGCCTGGCGGCCGACGGGATGAAGCCGTTCGCGGCCATCTATTCCACCTTCCTGCAGCGCGGTTACGACCAGGTGGTGCATGACGTGGCGATCCAGCACCTGCCGGTGCGATTCGCCATCGACCGGGCAGGGCTGGTGGGCGCCGACGGCCCGACCCATGCCGGTTCGTTCGACATCGGCTTTCTGGGCGCGCTGCCCGGTTTCGTGATCATGGGCGCGGCCGACGAGGCCGAACTGACTCACATGGTCGCCACCGCCGCCGCCATCGACGATCGTCCGAGTGCGATCCGTTATCCTCGGGGCGAGGGTACGGGGGTCGGGATCCCGGACCATTCGCAGATCCTCGAAATCGGCAAGGGCCGCATCGTGCGCGAAGGCACGGCGGTGGCCATCCTCTCGTTCGGCACGCGCCTGCAGGAATCCCTGCGCGCCGCCGACCTCCTGGCCGCGCGCGGCATCTCGACCACCGTGGCCGACGCCCGCTTCGCCAAGCCCCTGGACGAGGACCTGATCCTGCGCCTGGCCCGCGAGCACGAGGCCCTGATCACGGTCGAGGAAGGCGCCGTGGGCGGCTTCGGCGCCTTCGTGCTGCACATGCTGGCCGACCGCGGCGCGCTGGATGCGGGGCTGAAGATCCGCACCCTGACCCTGCCGGACATCTTCCAGGACCAGGACAAGCCCGAGGCCATGTACATCCAGGCCGGCCTCGACGCCGACGGCATCGCCCGCGCGGCGCTCAACGCCCTGGGCGTGGAGCGGGGCAAGGCGGGCTTGCGGGCCTGACTATCCGCCGGAACCCTTCCCCCATCGAGGGGGAAGGGCTTCATTTCAATCAGAACGGCGAGAACCGCTGCAGCAGCGCCGTGCCGCCCCCCGTCTTCTGCACGGCCGCCAGGTCGCCCTGGCCGCCGTAGCTGATGCGGGCCTCGGCCAGTTGCGTGTGCAGGATGGTGTTGGACGAGCTGATGTCCTCCGGCCGCATGATGCCGGCTACGGTCAGCTCGCGCATGTCGTTGTTGGTCTTCACCTGCTGGCGGCCCTGGATGACCATGTTGCCGTTGGGCAGGACCTGGGTGACCTCGGCGGCGATGGTCAGGGTGATCTGGTCCTGACGGGTGATGGTGCCGGTGCCCTGGTGGCTCAGGCTGGTGTTGGTGTTGATCGCCGAGGCGGGGTCGTAGTTCCTGGGCAGGATCCGCCCAAGGCTCGACTCCAGGCCCAAGAGGTTGGTGATCCCCATCTTGTTGGCGCCGGTCTTGGTCGCGGCGGTGGCGTTGGAGATGCTGGCGCTGTCGTTGATGTTGACCAGCACGGTGATGATGTCGCCGACGCGCGAGGCGCGCTGGTCATGGAAGAACTGGCGCGCGCCGGTGCGCCACAGGGAGTTGGACGAGGCCGGCTGGGGCAGGGGCTCGCGCGCCGAGGCGGCGAGCGGCATGACCGACTGGTCCGTCGGCACCAGGGCGGACGGGTAGGACATCCCCGACATCTTGGGGCCGTTGAGGGCGGTGGACACGGTGCCGCAGCCGGCGAGGGGCGCTGTGGTGGCGAGCAGGGCGACGATCAGGAAGCGGCGCATGGGGGTTTCCTAACGGGTGGCGAATTGCTGGGGCGTGGAGAGGTTCGAAGCGCGCAGTTGCTCGGCCGCGGGGCCGACCACGGCCTCGTCCGGGCCTGAGGCTATGGCCTGGATGACCTTCTTGGACTGGGTGTTCATCACCGAGAGCGGGTCGCCGACGCTGGCGGTGGCCATGGCCTTGCCTTGCAGCACCAAGCTGATCCCGTCGGCCTCGTAACGGACCTGGACCAGGTCGTCGCGCTTGATCACCTGGGCGGCGGCCACGTCGTGGCTGGCGGCGGCGGCGCCGGCGCGCAGGGGCCGCTTGGCCATCTTGCCGATCAGGGCGTCGGCGTCGCGCGGCATGTCCTGGGGCGCGGAAAAGGCCGCGACCTTGGCGTAGACCAGGTCGCTGGGCTGGACGATCTCGCCGGCGGCGAGGTTTCGGGCATAGGTCAGGGCGTCGATCATCCTGGCCGAGGACGGCGAAGACCCGGCCTGGCCCTCGCCGCGCACCAGGATGCGACGGACGCCTTGCGGATTGCTCCAATCGAGACCGTGCATGGCCGCGATCCGCTGGACCTGGCCGGCGTCGAGCACGGCCTCCTGCCCGGCGGGGGCGCCATAGCCGACCATGACCTCGGCCGCGGCGCCAGCGTCTTCGAACAGGTCGCCGAGCGTGACCGTGCGGCCGCTGGAGACGTCGGGCCTCAGCGACACCGCCTGGCCTGCGAGGGCTGCGGATGCGGCGGTCAGCGCCAGGGCTGCGCCGGCCAGGAGAGAGGCTAAACGCAGGCTCATGGGATCAGGTCTTCATCTGCGAGGTGGTCGACAGCATCTGGTCGGCGGTGTTGATGACCTTGGAGTTCATCTCGTAGGCGCGCTGGGCGACGATCAGGGACGAGATCTCGGTCACCGGGTCAACGTTGGAGCTTTCGGTGTAGCCCTGCATCAGGGTGCCGACGCCGTTCACGCCGGGCACGCCCACGGTCGGGGAGCCCGAGGCGCTGGTCTCCATGAACAGGTTGTTGCCCTTGGCCTCCAGGCCGGCCGGGTTGAGGAATGTCGCCAGTTGCAGGGTGCCGACCACCGTCGGGGCCGTGGCGCCGGCCGTCGTCACCTGGACCTGGCCCGCCTGCGAGATGGTGATGTTGGTCGAGCCCGCGGGAATGGTGATCTGGGGGATCACCTGGTAGCCGTCCTGGGTGACCAGCTGGCCCTGGGCGTTCATCGAGAGGTTGCCGGCGCGGGTGTAGGAGGTCTCGCCGCTCGGCATCAGCACCTGGAGATAGCCCGACCCGTCGATGGCCACGTCCAGGGCATTGCCGGTCTGGGTGGGCGAGCCCTGGGTGTCGATGCGATAGACCGAGCCGGCCTTGACCCCCGTGCCGATCTGCACGCCCGTCGGCACGATGGTGCCGGTGTCCGAGGACTGCGATCCGGGCCGCTCGACGTCGAGATAGAGCAGGTCGGCGAACTCGGCCCGCTGCTTCTTGTAGCCGACGGTGTTCATGTTGGCGATGTTGTTGGAGATCACCTCCACGTTCAGCTGCTGGGCCGCCATGCCCGTCGCCGCGGTGCGTAAAGCCATCATGGCCTAGGTCTCCTACTGAACCGCGCCGAGCCGCTGGATCGCGGACTTGGAGAGGTCGGATGTGTTGCTGATCATCTGGCTGACGGCCTCGTAGGCGCGCTGGATGCGGATCAGGTCGGTGATCTGCACTACGGGCTGCACGTTAGAGGCCTCCAGCATGCCCTGCTGCACCACCGCGTCGGTGGCCGGCTGGGCGGTCTGGTTGGTGGGATTGAGGTAGAGGCCGTCGCCGGCCTTGGTCAGGCTCGACAGGCTGTCGAACTTCACCACCCCGATCTTGCCCGCCACCTGGCTCTGGGCCTGGCCGGGGGGCTTTTGGGTGATGGTGCCGTCGCGGCCGATGGTCACGGCGCCATTGGCGGTGTTGATCGTGATCGGCGAGCCGGACGGATCCAGCACGGGATTGCCGCTCTGGGTGGTCAACTGGCCCTGGGCGTCCAGCATGAAGCGGCCGTCGCGGGTGTATTCGGTCCCGCTGGAGGTCTGCACCTGGAAGAAGCCCTTGCCGCTGATGGCCACGTCCAGCGGCCCGCTGGTCTGCTGCAGGCTTCCTTGCGTGAAGTCCCGCGCCACCGCCCCATCCAGGGTGTACTGGATGGTCGCCTGCGCGCCGATCGCCTTGGGCGGGGTCACCGGATCGTCCGAGCTGGTCAGGGATTCGACCTTGAAGCCGTTGGTGTCGGCGTTGGCGATGTTGTTGGCCACGATGTCGAGTTCGCGCTGCAGAACCATCTGCCGCGACAAGCTGACATACATCGTGTTGTCCATGGGGGCGCCCTCGGCCTTAAGGATTACGGGGAGGGTGCTGCAAGGCCCGGGCCAGCCGGAAAGATCAATAAAATCAGTAAAGAGAATGGTTAACTCGGCGCCCGGCGGCCAACTTGGCCCGGCAAAACCTGCCGGCTTGCGAGAAGGTTAAAAAGCAATCCTTAACCAAAGTCCGCGCATGGTCTGGAACAACAGATTCCAGGGGGTTCAGGCCCCGCTCCAGGCGTGATCGTATGGCCAAGGACACGGCTAAGAAGCCCGAAGTCGAGGACGACGAAGAGGGCGGCGAGGGCGCGGAAGCTGCGCCCAAGAAGAAGATTCCGCTGATGTTCCTGATCGGCGGCGCGGTCGCGGCTGTGCTTGTGATCGGCGGCGGGACCACCGCCTTCCTCGTGCTCGGCCACAAGCCGGCCGGCGCCCATGCGGAAAAGCCGAAGGCGGAACCGAAAAAGAAGGACGACAAGAAGAAGGACGACAAGAACGCGGCCCAGATCGCCGACGGGCCGGACGGGGTGGTGTTCTACACGCCCCCGGAATTGCCGCCGACCAACATGCAGACGGCGGACGGCAAGGAGACCTTCCTAAAGCTGAAAATCACGTTCGAGCTGCCCGATCACGCCACCGCCGACGCGCTCGACGAAAACTGGCCGCGGTTGCAGGACATGTTTCAGACTTTCCTGCGAGAGTTGCGACCCGAGGATTTGAACGGGTCGCAGGGCACCTACCAACTGCGCACCGAGCTGCTGCGCCGCGTCAATCTGGTGATCGCTCCCGCCAAGGTGAATTCGGTGCTGATCGAGGAGATGCTGATCAACTAGGCGATGAGCCTCGTGGATCCAACGCCATGGCCGATACCGACAACGAAGAGCTCGACGAGAACGTCATCCCCGCCTCCGACTGGGAGAGCGGCATGGGCATGGGCGCGGCCGAGCGCATCCTCAATCAGGACGAGATCGACAGCCTGCTGGGTTTCGATCTCACCGACGACGAGTCCTCGGACCGCACCGGCATTCGCGCCATCATCAACTCGGCCCTCGTGTCCTACGAGCGGCTGCCGATGCTGGAAATCGTCTTCGACCGCCTGGTGCGGCTGATGACGACCTCCCTGCGCAACTTCACCTCGGACAACGTCGAGGTCAGCCTCGACAACATCTCCTCGATCCGCTTCGGCGACTATCTGAACTCGATCCCGCTGCCGGCCATCCTGTCGGTGTTCCGCGCCGAGGAGCTGGACAACTACGGACTGCTGACCGTCGACTCCAACCTGATCTATTCGATCGTCGACGTGCTTCTGGGCGGGCGGCGCGGCACCGCGGCCATGCGCATCGAAGGCCGGCCCTACACCACCATCGAACGCGTGCTGGTGCAGCGGATGGTCGAGGTGGTGCTGCACGACGCCAAGCAGGCCTTCGAGCCCCTGACCCCGGTGACTTTCAACCTCGACCGGCTGGAGACCAATCCGCGCTTCGCCGCCATCGCCCGGCCGGCCAACGCCGCCATCCTGGTCAAGCTGCGCATAGACATGGAAGACCGCGGCGGCCGCATCGAGCTCTTGCTGCCCTATGCGACCCTCGAGCCGATCCGCAAGATGCTGCTGCAGCAGTTCATGGGCGAGAAGTTCGGCCGCGACAACATCTGGGAAGGCCACCTGGCCACCGAGCTCTGGACCACCCAGCTGGACGTGCACGCGGTGCTGGATGAACAGCAGGTCGACCTGCACAAGGTCCTGAGCCTCCAGGTCGGCCAGACCCTGATCCTCAACGCCACCCCGGAGAGCCTGATCGAGCTCAGGGCCGGCGACGTCACCCTGACCCGCGGCCGCATGGGCCGGCGCAACCACAACATCGCGGTCCGTATCGAGGCGCCCCTGTCGCCCTCGGCCAAGACCGCCATCCAGAGGCTGTGATGAGTCCGATTTCGCTTGCTCTGAACCTGCTGCTGGCGGGCCTTCTGACCCTGACCCTGATGTTCGGCTGGCGGCTCAGCCGGCAACTGAAGGCGCTGAAGGACAGCCACGCGGGCTTCGCCCATGCGGTGGGCGATCTCGATCGCGCCGCCCAGCGGGCCGAGGTGGGCCTGACCGAACTGCGCACCAGCACCGATCAGGCCGTGGACCTCCTCGTGGGCCGCATCGACAAGGCGCGCGACCTGGCCAAGCAGCTGGAGATCCTGACCGTCCGCGCCGAAGCCGCCGCCGAAAAGGCCAGGACGGCCCGTCCGGCGGCTGCGCCTTCCGCCGCTGGGTCTCCCATCGCTGCGTCCCCCGCCGCCACGCGCACCGCCGCTGCGCCCCAGCCCCAGGTTCGCTCGATCTTCGACCGTCCCCGCGCTTCGACCGCGCCCTCCCTGCGCCAGACCAGCGATGAAGACGCCGAAGCCGCCGCCGAGGCCCTGATCCTGCGACTTTCGGAAAGCGAAGTCCTGACCAGCGACGCCCCGCCGTCGCCCCGCGAGTCCGCCGCCGTCGCCCGCGCCCGCCTGGGTGGGGCGATCGAACGGCAGCGCGCCGAGACGCGCCCCGAGCGCCGGTTCGACAGCCTGTTCGGCCCCCGCGGCGGCGTGCGCGCGGCGGTCGCCCCCGAGCCGGAGCCGGAAATCCGCCGCGCCGAGCCCCGCCCCAATCCCCGCTCGCGGGCCCAGATCGACGAGGACCTGTTCGATCCGCCAGCGCGCGGCGGGCGTCTTCGCGCCTTTGACGGAGGCCGCTCATGAGCCGCATTCCCAGACTGTTGCCCATGGTCGCGGTGGCGATCGGCGGCGTCCTCGCGGTCAAGGCGATCGCCGGGGCGCCCGAACTGATTTCAGGGGCTAAGGCCTTCGCCGAGGATGTCGGCCAGCCCAAGCCGGCCGCGGCGACCATGCCCTCGATCCTCTCGCCTAAGCCGCAGCAGGTGGCGCAGAATACGGCCAAGTCGCCGCCGCCGGCCTGCGCGCCCACGGCCGCCGAACTGGCCAAGGAGGCGGGCCTGTCGCCGGCCGAGTTGCAGGTGCTGCAATCCCTGGGCAACCGCCGGGGCGAGCTGGACCAGCGGGCCAGCGACCTCGACACCCAGGTCCAGCTGATCGCCGCCGCCCAGGCCAAGCTCGACGCCCGCATCCAGCAGATGAACGGGCTCAAGTCCGACATCCAGGCCCTGTTGGGCCAGGCTGACCAGCAGCAGCAGTCGGAAACCGACCGGCTGATCCGGGTCTATGAGGCGATGAAGCCCAAGGACGCGGCCCAGCGCTTCACCCTGATGGACGACAGCGTGCGCCTGCCCATGGCGGCCAAGATGAAGGAGCGGGCGCTCTCGGCCATCCTGGCCCAGATGCCGGCCGAGGACGCCAAGTCCCTGACCGAGAAGCTGGCCAAGCGCGTCAATGGCGCCAAGTCGATCACCGACGCCCAGGCTGCGCTCAACCCGCCGGCCGCCCCGCCGCCGACGGCCCAGGCCGCTGACACGACCGCTCCGCCCGCGCCGGCCAAGCCGCGTCGCAAGGGCGCCAAGGCGAAGGCCGCCCAGAATGCGGGCCCCGCGACGGCCGGAGCCGCATCACCCAAGAGCGGCTGACGCGGAACATGCGCCTTCGGACCCACCTGCGCGCTGGCGTGGCGGCGATCTGCATCGCCAGCCTGTGCGCGCCTGTGGGCGTCGCCAAGCCGTCGGCGACCGAGGCGATGGCGACCTCCGGCCCGCTGGACGTGCGCGTGGCCGAGGCCAAGGACCTGTCGCGGATCGAATTCCGCTGGGCCGGCGGCGCGCGGGTCACCAGCCACCGGGACGGCCAGACCCTCACCCTGCGCTTCAGCCGCTACGCCAAGCCGGACATGACCCGCATTCGGGTCGATCCGCCGCGCTGGGTGAAGGGCGGCCAGGACGCCAAGGTCGGCAACGCCCTGCAGATCACCCTGACCCTGGAGGACGGCGCCGAGGCCAAGGTCGGCGAGGCGGACGGGGCGACCTTCGTCAACATCTATCCCGCCAAGTCGGCGGAGACCGCGCCGCTGCCAACCCCGACGCCCGCCGCCCAGGCTGCTGCGGCGCCGGCCGCGCCCCGTCCGCTGACCCCGCCGCCGCACCCCAACGCCGTACCGGCCTCGGGCGTGGTCAAGATGGCCGCGGAGATGTCCAGCGGCCACGTGCTGCTGCGCTTTCCCTGGAAGGCGCCCTTGGGCGCGGCGGTGTTCCGGCGCGGCGGCGCTATCTGGGTGGTGTTCGACAGCACCGCAAAGCTGGACCTCAGCGGCGCGCCGCACGGTTTCCGTCAGGTGGGCAATGTCCGCGCCGTCCAGGGCGGCGACTACTCGGCGGTCCGTATCGATGCGCCGCCGGACGTCAACGCCGCCGCCATCGCCGAGGGAGCGACCTGGACCGTGGTGCTGGCCGCCGGGCCGAGCTCCGGGGCCGAGCAGGTCAAGATCGGCCGCGACCAGACATCGGCCACAGCGGGCCTGGCGGTGACCATGGCCGGCTCCACCAAGGTCGCCTGGGTCGACGATCCGGTGGTCGGTGACAAGATCGCCGTGGTCACCGCCCTGGCCCCGACCAAGGGCATGTCGGCGCGGCGTGAGTTCATCGACCTGGCGCTGTTGCCCTCCGCTCACGGTCTGGCCATCGAGCCGTCGCGCGAGGACCTCAGTGTGGTCACCGACGGCGACGTCGTGCTGATCGGTCGTCCCAACGGCCTTTCGCTCTCGCCCCAGGCGGCGGTGGCTCAAGGCGCCCATTCCGGCCCGACCTCGGCCGACCTCGCCGCGCCGCAGCCGGCCTCGCTGCCGGGCCTGGTGGAGTTCGACGAATGGTCGACGCTGGGCGAGGACGGCTTCGTCGGTCGCTATGCCGCCCTGCAGCGCGCCGCCGCCACCGAGATCAACGCCGGCCAGGCCACCGACGTCAAGGCGCGCATGGCCCTGGCCCGGTTCTTGATCGGCTCGCAGCTGGCGTTCGAGGCCATCGGCGTCCTCGACATGACCGCCAAGGCCAATCAGAGCCTGCTGAGCGACGCCGAGTTCCGCGCCCTGCGCGGGGCGGCCAAGGCCATGGCCGGGCGCTACAAGGAGGCCCAGGCGGACCTTTCGACCCCCGTCATCGCCGACGATCCGGCCAGCGCCCTCTGGCGCGGCTATGTGGCGCAAAAGCTGGGTGAGAACGCCGACGCGCGGACCGCCTTCGGCGCCGGCGCCTCGGCCCTGTTCCAGTTCGATCCCCTCTGGCGCGCCCGCTTCGCGCGGGCGGAAGCCGAGGCCGCCCTGGCGCTTGGCGAGCTGCCGGTGGCCGAGGTCGCGGTCGACGACGCCCTGCGCAGCGACGGGCTCGATCCCGACGAGGAGCTGGCCACCCGCCTGATCCAGGCCCGCCTGTTCGAGGCCCAGGGCCAGAAGGCGCGGGCGCTTCGGGTCTATGAGGCCATTTCCGCCGCCCGGCTGGATTCCCTGGCCGCCCCGGCCCAGTTGCACGCCACCCAGATCAAGTTCGAACAGGGCAAGATCACCCCGGCCCAGGCGGCCAGCGCCCTGGACGGCCTGCGCTACCGCTGGCGCGGCGACGCCACCGAGCTCGACACCATCCGCGAGCTCGGCCAGATCTATATCAGTCTCGGCCGCTATCGCGAGGCGCTGGAGGCCCTGCGCTCGGCCGGCCAGCGCCTGCCCGACCTGCCCCAGGCGGTGCAGCTGCAGGCCGACCTCAACAGCGCCTTCCGCACCCTGTTCCTCGACGGCCAGGCCGACGGCCTGCAGCCGATCCAGGCCCTGGCCCTGTTCTACGACTTCAAGGAACTGACCCCCGTCGGCGCCGACGGGGACCAGATGGTGCGCCGCCTGGCTCGCCGGCTGGTGGACGTCGACCTTCTGAGCCAGGCGGCGGATCTCCTGAAATACCAGGCCGAGCACCGTCTGGACGGCGTGCCGCGGGCCGAGGTGGCCACCGATCTCGCCACCATCCAGCTGATGAACCGCCAGCCGGAGGCGGCGCTGGACGCCCTCAACAGTTCGCGCACGACGATCCTGCCCACGGCGCTCAGCGTCCAGCGGCGGCTGATCGAATCCCGCGCCTGGCTGGGCCTTGGCCAGTACGACCACGCGCTCGAGATCCTGGAAAACGACCGCTCAGGCGACGCCGACGCCGTGCGCGCCGAGGTCCAGTGGAAGAAGCACGACTGGTCGGGCGCC
>FTFU01001148.1_pt1 | contig 17151 bp, 16 predicted proteins | sample 1640511 | NCBI WGS metagenome assembly FTFU01 (sample SAMEA3914789, study PRJEB12502) | metagenome | biome: forest; material: soil | place: Canada | collected 2011-07-03 | depth 0.3 m | reverse complement strand
GCCGGTGTTCATGGCCTGCAGCAGGTCGAAGGCCTCGGGTCCGCGCACTTCGCCGACGATGATCCGCTCGGGACGCATCCGCAGGCAGTTCTTGACCAGGTCGCGCATGGTGATCATGCCCGAGCCCTCGAGGTTGGGCGGCCGCGTCTCCAGGCGCACCACGTGCGGCTGCTGCAGCTGCAGTTCGGCCGCGTCCTCGCAGGTGATCACGCGCTCGGTCGGGTCGATGAAGGCGGTCATGGTGTTGAGCAGGGTGGTCTTGCCCGAGCCGGTGCCGCCGGAGATGACCACGTTGCAACGCGAGGCGCCGATCACCCCCAGGACCCGCGCCCCTTCCGGGCTGATCGATTTATAGTCGACCAGGTTGCGCATGGTCAGCTTGTCCTTCTTGAACTTCCGGATGGTCAGGGTGGGACCATCCAGAGCCAAGGGCGGAGCGATCACGTTGACACGGCTGCCGTCGGGCAGGCGCGCGTCGCAGATCGGCGAGCTTTCGTCGACCCGGCGGCCGACCTGGCTGACGATCCGCTGGCAGATGTTCATCAGCTGGGTGTTGTCGCGGAAGCGGACATTGGTCAGCTGGACCTTGCCGCCGACTTCGATGAACACCCGGCCCGCACCATTGACCATGATGTCGGCGATGTCGTCGCGCGCCAGCAGGGGCTCGAGCGGACCGTAGCCCAGGACGTCGTTGATGATCTCCTGAACCAGGTGTTCCTGTTCGGCGACCGACATCGACACGTTCTTGATCGCCACCAGCTCGGCGACGATGTCACGGATCTCCTCGCCGGCGGCCTTGGTGTCCAGCTGCGCCAACTGGCCCAGATCGATGGTGTTGATCAGGGCGTTGAAGATCGCCGTCTTGGTGGCGTGGAAATAGTCGCTCTGTTCCCGGACGATTTCGGTAGGGGCGGCCTGGGCTGCGCGAAGTTGCTCGAAGCCGGCGGTCGCCTTGGGTCCGGCGCCAGCCGCCGGTTTGGCGGGCGGAGCGCTGGCCGGACTACTGGCCGGCGGCGGAGACTCGGGCGCCAGCGCCTGGCGCGCGGCGGCCGGCTCGACCGGCTGGGGGCGGGTGGCGATCGGCGCGACCGCCGGCGCGGCCGCTGGCGGAGCCGCGGCCGGCTTGGGCGTTGATGGACCGTCGCCTGATCGCTTGCCGAACACCCGCGGACCTACTTGCGCTTGAACAGCGACGCCAGGGCGGACTTCCTGGGCGCCGACGGCGGGTCACGCCGCGCGATCATCTGGGCCAACATCTGCAGGCTTTCCGCAGGCTTGGAGCGGGGCGCCACCTCGTCGATCATCTGGCCGTTGTTGGCCGCCTGGCCGAACAGCTTGGCGTCGAAGGGCACGATCACCGGGCTGTCGATGCCGAGGGCTGAACTGAAATCCTTGATCGGGATCTCCGGACGCCCCGGCAGGCCGACCTGGTTGATCACCAGCCGCGGCGGGGTGTCGTTCGGGCGGGCCTGGCGCAGGAGGTCCAGGATGTTCTTGCCGTTGCGCAAGGAGGCCAGGTCGGGGGCCGCCGTCAGCACCACCTCGTCGGCGGCCAACAGCACCCTGCGCATCCAGTTCGACCACAGGTGCGGCAGGTCCAGCACGATGAAGGGCGCGGTGGTGCGCACCTTGCTGGCCACCTCCTCGAAGGCTTCGGCCGAGATCTCGTAGTCGTGGTCCAGGGTCGCCGGCGCCGCGAACAGGCTGAGGCGGTCGGTGCAGCGCACCATCATCCGCTCCAGCAGCACCGGGTCCAGCCGTTCCGGCTGGCTCAGGGCGTCGGCGACGCCTTGCAGCGGGTCCTGGTTGAAGTCGAGGCCGGCGGTGCCGAAAGGCAGGTCGAAGTCGACGATCGCCGTGCTCGACTGCATGTGCTCGCTGAGCGCATGGGCGAGGTTGTGGGCGATGGTCGAGGAGCCGACCCCGCCGCGGGCGCCCACGAAGGCGATCTGCCGGCCGACGAAGGGCGCCGACGGATCGGCGTAGAGGGTGGTGATCGCATGGATCAGCGGCAGGGTCTGCAGCGGCGCGACCAGGTACTCGCTGACACCCCGGCGCATCAGCTCGCGATAGAGCGTGATGTCGTTGTGCTCGCCGATCACCACCACCTTGGTGCCGGTGTCGCAGACCTCGGCCAGCCGGTCGAGCTGGGCGACCAGGGCCGGGCCAGACCCCATGCACTCGACGATCACCAGCGGCGGGGTCGGTATGTTCTGATAGTATTGCACCGCCTCGGCGATGCCGCCCTGGCGGACGACGGTGTTGGCGCGCGCCATGCGCCGGTCCTTGGCCGATTGCTCGGCGCAGGCGGCGGTGTCGGCGCGCTCGCAGAAGATGTGGATGCCGATGCGCGGGACGCTGACCTCACCATGGTGGGCGTGGCCGAAGGCATGCATTTCCAGCGGCTCGGGCTGCGCCGGGGCGGGCTCCGCGGGAGGGGGAGCCTCGGAAGACAGCAGGGGCTCGGGCGATGGGGCGAAGGGCTCCAACGCCTCGGGCGCCGGCTCATCGGGATCGAGGCGGGCTGCTCCCAGATCGATTTCCAGGGCCAGCAGCCCTTCCGGCGAAGCGGGGGCGAGTTCGGTGGTTTCAGCCGGGAAGGCCGGCGCCTCGGCCTGGGCGAACGGATCCTGCGAGGGCTCCTCGCCGAAGGGGTCTTCGAAGGCGTCGCTTTCGATCTCCGGGCGCGCCAGGGCCGCCGGCGCGCGCCAGGGCTCGCCCACGTCCAGGGTGAATTCGTCTTCGACGTCGAAGCTGTCTTCGACGGCGCCTGAGGCGGATTGAGGCTTGTGCAACTGATCGCCTCCTAATGCACGACGCTGGAAATGGCGCCGGTGGCCTGGTCGTCCTTGGCGGCCGACGTGATCTGGCCTTGGCGGTACTTGCCCAGCACCGTCTCGCGCCGGCCGGCGTCGGCGTCGTCCATGGGCCGGGGCTCGGCCAGATCCGCCGGATTGGCGATCATGGCGGCGAGATTGGCGGTGACGGCGCAACCGAAGTTGGAAGTGACGGTGTTGCCGCCGGTGCGGGTGAGGTCTTCCCAATTGCGCCCGCACTTGGGCCCTTCGGCCTCGTAGCGGGTGAAGCCCACCGCCACCACGGGCTCGGAGCCCGCCGTCTGGTCGTAGACCGCCTCGTGGATCAGGCTGGGCGCCACGCCCAGGCCCTGCAGGCGCCCTGAGATGGCCGCAACCATCAGGACCGCCTCGCGTCCGCCGCCCGGGGCCTTGATGGTGACGGCGCGGCCGCTGGTTTCGCGCCAACGGGCGGCGAAGGCGTCGAGCGCTGCCGCCTGGTGCTGCGAAAGGCCGCCGGCATGCGCCGCGAGGAGGATCTCGTCGGGCGATTGATGGACGGCGATCTTGTAGTTCTGGGTGGGCGTCAGCCCGGCCTGGACCTCATGCGGCTTGGCCCCGGTCGAGGCGCAGGCGGCGGCGCAGGCGGCGATCCCGACCATGAACAGGTTGCGTAGCATGGCCGCGTCCTTATTCGATGACATAGCCGACGGGTCCCTGATAGCTGCGCGCGGCTGCGTCCGCCTCGGGCGGCGCCTTGTAGACCTTGTTCATATGGCCCAGCAGGTTGGTCTCGAGGTCGCCGGCGATCTGCAGGCCATCGGCCGGCGTCTGCAGCTTGTCCGGGCTGGTCGGCTGGACGATGTAGGGGGTGACGATCACCACCAGCTCGGTCTCGCCGGCCTGATAATCGCGCGAGCGGAACAGGGCCCCCAGCACCGGCAAGTTCATCAGGCCGGGCAGCGAATCGAGGTCCTGCTTCGTTTCTTCCTTGAGCAGGCCTGCGATCATCATCGCCCCGCCCGACGGCAGCTCCACCGTGGTCTCGGCCCGTCGGACGTTGAGGCCGGGGATGGTCAGGGTAGCGTTCCCGGTCGCAAGGGCGAAGGCGCCCTGGTTGGTCAGCTCGGAGACTTCGGTCGACATCTTCAGCGAAATTCGCCCGCCGGACAGCACCACGGGCGTGAAGCCCAGGCCGACCCCATAGGGCTTGAACTCAACGGAGACCTTGCCGGTGCTGTCCTCGCCGGTCGGCACCGGGAACTCACCGCCGGCCAGGAACTTGGCCGCCTCGCCCGAGACCGTGGTCAGGCTGGGCTCGGCCAGAGTCCGCACCAGGCCCACGCGTTCGAAGGCGTTGATCGTCCCGTTGGCCTTGTTGAGGCCGGTGCTGCCAGCCGTGGTCTGGATGGTCGAGATCGTGCCCGACCCACCGTTGGTGCAGACCCGGCAGACCTGCGGGAGATCGAAGGCTTGGGTCTGCGGGTCCCAGGCCTTGATCTGCGGCTGCTGGGTCGTATCCAGGCTGTAGCCGCCGGTGACGCCGCCCAAGAGGGCGCCGTTGACCCCCCAGGTGGCCGCCTGGGCGATCAGGTACTGCGGACCGCCCAACTGGCCGATGGTGGCGGCGAGGTTGAAACCCAGCTGCTTGAGCGATGAGCGCTGCACCTCGACGATGCGGACCTTGAGCATCACCTGCTCCTTGCCCGCGATGGAGAGCAGGTTGAGCACCTGCTCCGGCTTGGACGTGAACTGCTGGGCGATCTGGACCGCCTTGTCGGCGTCGGCCAGGCTGGCGACGCCGCCGCTCAGCACGACGCTGTTGTTGATTCCTTCCACATGCACGGTCGAGCCGGGCAGGATGCGGTTGATGGTCTGGCTGACGGCGGTGAAATCCTGGTCGACTCGAATGCTGAGAGCCAGGATCCGCCGGCCGGCGGCGTCGAAGAACACCGCGTCGGTCTGGCCGGGCGCGACGCCCAGGATCGAAATGTGGCGCGGGGAACGCAGCAGGGCGTCGGCCACCGCCGGGTTGGTCACCAGCACGTCGCGGGCGTCCACCGGCAGTTCGACCATGGCCGACTTGCCCTTGGGAATGGCGATGGGCCGGGCGCCCTGGGCGGCCAGATCCACCCGCATGACCGGCGCGTCGTTCGCAGCGGTCTGTGACCAGGCGGCCGTCGAGGCCGGCAACAGCGCGGCGAGCAGGGCGAAGATGGAGGCGATGCGCATGGCTGAGGTCCTCACTGCGCCACCGCCACGTCGCTGGCCTGACCGGCGCGCACGATCCGCACTGAACCATTGGCCAGCGCGGCGTTCCCGTCGCCGCGGCTCGGGCCGCCGGCGGCGTCGCTATAGGCGCGCAGGGCCAGCACCACCTCGCCCTGGGCCTTGGCCTTGGTCAGGATTTCGGCGTCCGCCTCGGCGACCTCGAGCGTGGCCACCGAGCCGATCATGGACTGGGCGGTCTTGCCGGGTTGGCTGGCTTGGTCGATGGCCAGGACGCGCACGTTCTTCAGCAGCACCATGGCCACGAAGCCGGGGTGGCCGCCATTGGCGGCGGCGTCGGCCTGGCGGCTCTGCAGCACGTCCACATGGTCGCCGGGCAGGATGAAGCCGCCGGCGGCGGTGTTGACGCTGACCGGGACGGCGACCGCCCGCATGCCGTGCTGAACGACGACGGCCATGAAACCGCCCTCCCCGCCGCGCACCAGCTTGCTTTGCACGACCGGTTCGTTGGCCACCAAGGGCACCCGCACGATGGAGCCATAGAGCGCGTCCATGGGCCCGCCGGCGACCGCGGCGGTGGCGGTGGCGGTCACCAAGCTCGCCTTGCTGGCCAGGGCGCCGGCGGCGGTGGTCGGGGCGGCTTGGGCCGCGCGGCCGTCGGTGATGAAGGCGGCGTTGAGGCCGTCGGCCGGCCAGGCCTGCCAGCCGATGTCGCCGGGCGACAGCCGGGTGCCGATAGGCAGATCCTTCTTGGCCACCAGCACCTGGGTCATCGGCCGCGCGGCCTCGACCGTCGGACTGGCCATGGCGCGGGACGGCCCGGCCGGACGGACAGCCAGGTTATGCACGATCAGCGCGATGCCGATCGCCGCGATCGCCGATATGGCGATGATGATGATTCGCTTAGAGCCCATTGGACCTTGGCGCTCCCACGGCGAGCAACTAGATGGCCAGCCGCCGAAACCAATTCGTGCGCACCATTGCGCGGCCAAAGCTTGGTCGGCCCATAGTTAACGGGGGGCTAAGCAGGGCTATGAATCGTCAATCAAACGATTATCGGGCGTTGCATGCGGCCCCTGGCGTGCGAACACGTCGCAGGAGCGTCGACCCCGACGGTATGGAAAGCCGTGAAACCTCTATCGAGGCGAATCAGCGGACGAACCGACCACCTCGAGGCCGCCGGAACTGATTCCTCAGGCCGAACGATCCAGAGCTTGATGGCTTCGTTCCGAAGCCTGAATCAAGCTCTACACTTTTGAATCTAGAGCACGATTCAGATTTGGGACGATTCCACCCCAAATCATCGTGATCTAGCCTGAATTCTTTGCGCTAAAATCCGTGGAAGGCGTGGATCATGGCCGTCTGCGGGTAGGCGACGAGGGCGCCGACCGCGATCGCCACGCCATAGGGCACGTCGCCCCCCGGCGTGGTCAAGCGCGCCAGCCATCCCGGCGCCCCGGCCAGGTGGTTGCGGACATAGGCCGAACGGGCGTTCAGCAGCAGCAGGGCGAGCCCGCCTCCCGCGAGAGCAGTGATCACCAGGAAGTTGGCGACGGCCGGCCAGCCCAGCCACAGGCCTGCGACCGCGAACAGCTTGGCGTCGCCGCCGCCGATCCATCCGGCGGCGAACATGGCCATGCCGGTGATCAAGGCCAGGGCGCCGACGCCGAGGTCGAGGGCGATCTCGCCTGCGGGCCGTCCCATGATCAGGGCCGCCGGCAGGAAGGCGGCGAGCAGGATCAGCGACAGGCGATTGGGAATGGTGAAGCTCGTGGCGTCGTTCAGAGCGGCGACGACCATCACGGCGGGGAAAACGGCCAGAAGGACGGCCTGAATCAGGGTCATGACTTGGTTCGCCGTGAGCAGGAAGGATCAGATAGTGGCCGAACGGCGGTGAAGGAAGCGTTGCGGCCCTGATCCGTGTCGGGCGGACGAAAAAGGCCGCGGCGCTTTCGCGACGCGGCCCCGTTTCGCGGCTTCGAACCTCGAATGACTAGAGGGCGGAGCCGATGCTGGTGAAGGTGGTGTTCAGCTTGGTGCCCAGCGTGGTGACCGCGGTGATGATGACGACCGCGATCAGAGCGACAATCAGGCCGTACTCAATGGCCGTGGCGCCGGACTCGTCCTTAAGAAAACGCGTGACGAACTTGGACATAATCTTGTGCTCCGTTTGTGCAAGCAGTGAGGTTGGAGGATCAAGCCAACCCGGCCTGCTCGCCCCGAAAACACGAGCACGATGCGGCGCCAGACTTAACATGCGATGAATTGCATATGGTTACTCAAATTAATTCAATAGTTTACTCTAATTTACCATTAGAAGTGGTTAACCGTCAGGCCAAAATCGGCCCATTTCGCTTCAAATCGCTGCTTTATGAGTCGCGCGTACCGCCAGGCGAGCGGTTTTCAGACTTTATTGACCAATCCAGCAGAGTCTGTGGCGGCCTTCCTTCCGTGGAGTTTTCGCCATGGGCCGCATCGTCCGCGCGCTTTCGTTAAGTCTGGCCCTGGCCATGACAGCCGCCGAGGCCTTCGCCGCCACCGGCGAAATGATGCTCGAGATCAACGACAGCCAGCGTGTCGGGCTTTATGGAACGGCCGCCAGCGTGATCGTCGGCAACCCCCAGATCGCGGACGTGTCGATGCTGGACAGCCATAGCCTGGTCATCTCGGCCAAGGGCTTCGGCGCCACCCGCGTGCAGGCCTTCGACAGCAACGGCCGTGAATTGTTCAACCGGCGGGTCACCATAGTGGCGCCGCAGACCGATCAGGTGACTCTGCATCGCGGCGCCAGCAGCAGCGAGTTCATCTGCGTTCCGAAGTGCCAGCCGGCGCCGGCGACCGCCTTGGCTGCAGGCAATCCGGCGGCTCAAGATTCATCGGCGAACGCCGCCGGCCAGAACGCGGATTCGAGCCACTGAGGCGAGAGCCTCCCAGGCCGACGCTTCGACTCCAGGCCGACGCTTCGACTTAAGCCTCGATTAGGGACGACAGGTTAGGCTTCCGCCATGGGCTGGAAGACACGCCAAGGTCGAAAACTGTCGCAAACCGCTCGCCGGTTCGCTCGCGGCCAAGGCGGCGCGGCGGCCGTCGAATTCGCCCTTGTGGCCCTGCCCTTCTTCGCCCTCCTGTTGGGGATCATCGAGATCGGAATGATCTACCTGATCTCGACCACCCTGGAGGATGCGACCAACAACGCCGCCCGCCTGATCCGCACCGGATCGCTGCAGACGCAAGCCACCGCCGAGACGGCCTCGGCCTTCCAGACCGCCATCTGCAACAAGCTGTCGTGGCTCGGCAGCCAATGCACGTCCAAGCTGGAGGTCGATGTGCGCACCTTCGCCCAGTTCCAGAACGTCAGCCTGCCGAGCCCGGTGTCGAACGGCAAACTACAGCCGCAGTCACAACTGCAGTTCACCATGGGTGGCCCCGGGGACATCGTCCTGGTGCGGGCCTATTACCCCTGGACCCTCATCGCCCCGGCGCTGGACGGCATGACGTCGCAGACCAGCGGCGGCCAGATGCTGATCACCGCGACGGCGGCCTTTCGCAACGAACCCTATCCGACGACGCCATGATCGGGACTTTCCTCAATCGGATCTTGCGCGATCGGCGAGGCGTTTCGGCGGTGGAGTTCGCCCTGATCGCACCCTTGATGCTGGCCTGTTATCTCGGCGTCTCGCTGCTGTGCAGCGCGCTCGTCGCCGAACGCAAGGCGAGTCACGTCGCCTCGGCCATGGGTGACCTGACCAGCCAGGCGGTGACCGTCGCCAAGTCGAACATGGCCGACATCTGCTCGGCGGCCTTCACCATCATGTCGCCCTACGACACCACGGTGAACGCCCTGAAGATGCGTGTCAGCAGCATCCAGGAGGACTCGGCCGGCAATGTCACGGTGGGCTGGAGCTACGCCTGCCAGGGCATGACCCAATTGACCAAGGGTAGCGCCTATTCGGGACCAGCCAAGTCGCTGCTGTCCGCGAACCAATCGATCATCGTCTCCGAAGTCACCTATGCCTATTCCTCGCCGCTGCAGAACCTGAACATCAGTTGGCTGCCCGGCTCCCGGACCTTCGCCGACTCCTTCTACCTGCAGCCACGCCAGAGCGCGTCGGTGAACTGTACGGACTGCTGACGTCTATCTAAGCGTCCATCCGTTCAGCCACGGCCTGCGCCAGCCGCTCGACGAAGGCGTGAGACGGAAGGTCGCGGTCATCCAGGCGTCGCACGGGCAGCACACCCATCAGGCTGTTGGTGATGAACGCGGCCTCCGCCCCCGCCAGGGCTTCAGGACCTGCCCGGACCTCCATGGCCGCCGCCTCTGCCTGGAGCGCAGCGTCCAGCACAGCGGCCCGCGCGATTCCGTCCAGAACGCCACAGTCCAGGGCGGGGGTGAAGAGCCGTCCGTCCTTGATCCAGAACAGGTTGGCCGCAGCGGCGCAGGCGACCTCGCCAACGGTGTTCAGCATCACGGCTTCGTCGGCCCCAACGGCCTTGGCCTCCCGGCGCGCCAGGACATTGTCCAGATAGGCGAGGGACTTGAGCTTGGACGCGGGCGAGCCCTCATTGCGCCGCACGCGGGCGAACATGAGCGTGGCGGGACCTGACAGCGCCGGCGCGGGGGCCGCCGCGGCGATGAGACGCGGACCGAGCGTCTCGGGCCGGTCGAGGCCACGCCCGCCAGAGCCGGCGGTCCAGGTCAGGCGGACGGCGGCCCGGGTGGCGCCGAGCCCCGCCTCGGCGACCGCCGCCTCGGCCGCCTGACGCAGGCGGTCCGCCGCCGGCGCCGGCAGGCCGAGAACGGCGCAACCGGCGGCGAGCCGCGCGGCATGGGGCTCGAACCAGACCAGGCGGCCGCAGTCGGCCAGCAGGGTCTCGAACAGGCCGTCGCCGAGCAGCAGCCCGCGGTCGTCGATCGGAATCGGATCGGTCATCGAGCCTGTTGTATCAGGATCTGATCCTGCCGCCGCCCTGCACGAACAAAAGGCCGACAAAGCCCGCGGCCAGGAGGGCGGTGATGGTGGCGAAACCGCCCTGCTGAGTGTGGGTCAGGCGCGTGCCGAGATTGACCAGGCTCGAGCCCAGCCAGACGGTCGCCGTGCCCGACAGGGCGTAGACGCCGAAGAAGGCGCCGGTCTGCTCGGGCGGGGTGAGCCGGGTCAGGAGCGTCCGGCTGGAGGCGTAGTGGGCGGTGATGAACACCGCATTGGAAAAGCCGATCAGCAGATAGATCACCTCCGGCAGGGTGCGGAACATGGGCCCGTTCCACACCGGCGCATGGGCCGCCGGATCGAAGCGCCAGAGATAGAGGATCTTGTCCGGCCCCATGCCCAGTATGGCGATGATGCCCAGGAGGGTCATGCCGACCTCGATCTGGACCGAGCGCTTGGGCCCTAGCGTCGCATCCAGCCGCCCGCCCAGGAACCCGCCCGCCACGGCCAGAATGCTCAGGATGATGCCATAGGCCAGCATCTCCAGCGCGCCCCACTTCATCACGCCGGAGGCGTAGACCCCGCCGACCAGCAGGATAGCGGTCATGCCGTCGACATAGAACATGCGCGAGATGAGGAAGATCATCGCGTCGCGATGCCCCTTGAGGCTGGTCACCATGCCGACCACCGAGGCGGCCCCTTCCTTCAGGGCGCGCAGCACCGGCGTCGCGCCGCGCTCGGCGTCCGGGGTGAACAGGAACAGCGGGATCGAGCCAAGGGCGAACAGGCCGGCGGCGATCGGGGCGACGATGCGGTCCTGCTCATGGGTGAGGGTGTCGAGCCCGAACAGGGGCGCCTTGGGGATGAAGCCCCAGTCCACCTTGCCGGGCAGGGCGAAGGCCCACATCACGAACACCAGCGCCGCCACGGAAAAGGCGTTGCCGAGGGCCAGGGCCAGGCCCGAGGCCTTGTGCGCGGCGGAAAGGCCTGCGGCTCGGACCAGAAGCGAGTTGTGCAGCACCTCGGTGTAGGAGAACAGCACCCCGATGGTGGTGGCGATGGCGATCACCGCCCCCACCGAAAGGCCGCTATGGTCCGCCTTGGTCCACCACAGGGACGCGATCAGCGGGACCATGGCCGCGACGGCCAGGAACAGCCAGGGCTTTCGCCGGCCGAGCCTGTCGATCGAGGCGCCCAGAAGCGGCGCGGTGGCCATGACGATCCAGCCTGCGTACTGGCCATAGGCGGTGACGGCGGCCTGGCCACGGACGGGATCACCCACCACCACCCGGGCGAAATAGGGCATGAACACATAGATGGTGACCAGCACCACATAGGGGTTGCGCACGCCCTCGAAGAGCGACCAGCAGGCCGCGCCGAGCGACAGGCGGGCGGCGGGATCGGCGGCCTCGGACGGAACCGCGACGAGATCCGCCTCGGAAATCAGTTCGCTCACGCACGCGCACTCCCTACTCGGCCGTCACGGGGTGCGGCCGTTGGGGAAACCTACGGAGGTTTCAAACGACTGTCAGCCTGGAATCGGCCCAGCGGCGCAGGACCAGCCAGAACACCGCGCCGACCACCAGCGGGCCCAGCGGGACGCCGAGGGCGCCGGCTATGGTCCGCGACACCGCCGGCAGCAGGAAGCCGGCGGCCAGGACCAGCTTCTCCCACGGGAGGAAGCCGCTCTTCAGGCCCTGGGCGGTAAGCCAGGCGAGCGGGATGGCCAGCAGGACCAGGTCGTAGTCCAGCAGGAAGGGGCTGACGAGCAGGGCGGCGACGACCATCGCCGGCCCCTCGGCCTCATGGCGCAAGGCCCGTCGCTGGGCCCAGACCAGACAGCCGCAGACCATCAAGGCCGCAAGCCCCTGGGCCGCATAGGCGAGGCCGACGCCGCCGTGTAGCAGCCGGATCGCGGCGAACACGCTCTGCATCTTATCGTAGCCGACCAGGTTCTGCTCCAGCGCCGCGCGGGCCAGGGGCGAGGCGTCCAGAAAGCCGCGCCAACTCGCCAGACCGAACGCCCAAGCCGATGCGGCGATGAGGCCCGCCACCGCGCAGGCGGCGCCGGCGATGCTGCGCCACCGCCCCGCCGCCAGCAGGGCCAGTGGAATGATCAGGCCGATCTGCGGCTTATAGGCCAGGCAGCCGAGCAGGACCCCGGCCAGATAGGGCCTGCGGTCCAGCAGCAGCGCCCCGCCGCCGAACAGGGCCGTGCTCAGAAAGGCGTTCTGGCCATGGCCGACATTGCTGAGCACGCCAGGAAAGGCGAGGAGCGCGACCCAGCCGATCCGGCCATCCTGACCCGCCTTCCCCAGGAACCCGCGGACCACCTTGGCGTAGGCCACGCCCGTGGCGGCCAGCCAGGCGGCCAGCGAAACCAGGTAGGGCAGTCCCGCCAGCGGCAGGCAGACCAGAAGGAAGACCGGCGGATAGAAGAAGGCGTAGTCGCCCACGTCGCGGCCGAACAGGCGCGCCTCGGCCGCCTGGTGCGCGCCTTGGTAGACCTCGGCCGCGTGGCCGCCGAGGGCCATTTGCGAAGCGGTCCAGAAGCTGACGAAGTCCGAGCCGAGCGGCTTGCCCATCAGGTCGAGCCCGCCCTTGGCCAGGGCGGCCCAGGCGAGCGTCACCGCCACGGCGACCGCGAGCCACAGCCGCGCATAGGCCCTGGCCCGGTCGGGCGTCAGCCAGTCTGCATCCCGCAGCGCCCGCCGCAGGCCGGCGGCGACGCCTGTTTCGCCGCCGATTCGGGTTGTGGAGGTCATGGCCTGCGAGTGTCGTCGCCAGAGCTTAACGGTCCTTGACCCGGAGCTTGATCCGATTCAATTGAATCGGATCAAGCTCCAGACCTTAAAGTTGGAGCGTTTTCTTCGCCGAACCGGTAGCCACTTCGGCGGAAAACGCTCTGGCCTCACACCCAAGTGATTCGCGGCGCCGTCCGGGCGGAGTCACACTGCTCGCCTGGATGGAGGTCCAAGGTTCCCCAACGCCCGTCGCCCGGTTCGACCGGACGGCGGGCGTCCCTTTTGTGGGTCCTAGCGGGGCGAGTTCACGCGCGCGCCCGTCCTCACATCGCGGAAATGCCGCCGTCCAGCTTCAGCTCGGCGCCGGTCATGAACCGGCTTTCGTCCGACGCCAGGTAGAGCACCGCATTGGCGACATCCAGGGGCTCGCCGATGTGGCCGAGCGGGATCTGGCGGGCCAGCTTGGCTTCGGCCTCTGCCTTGCCCAACACCTGGCGCAGCGGGTCCAGGATCGGCGTGTCGATGAAGGTCGGGTGGATCGAGTTGGAGCGGATGTCCAGCTTCTGCTTGGCGCAATGCAGGCCGATGCTCTTGGACAGCAGCCAGACAGCAGCCTTGGAGGCGTTGTAAGCGGGCGAATTATGCGCCGCGATCAGGCCCGCGATCGACGAGATGTTGACGATCGCGCCGGGCTGGTTCTGGCGCAGGTATTTCAGGGCGTGCTTGGTTCCCAGGAAGACGGAATCGACATTGACGCTCATCACCTTCTTCCAGTCGTCGAACGACAGGTGCTCGATGTCGCCGCCAATGGAGACGCCGGCGTTGTTGACCAGCACGGAAATGCCGCCCATGGCCTCGTCGGCCTCCTCCAGGGCGTAGATCCACTGCTCCTCCTTGGTCACGTCCAGGGGGAAGGCGAAGGCGGTTCCCTCGCCGAACGCGGCGTTGATCTCGGCCGCGGTCCTCTTGGCGCCGTCGAGGTTGATGTCGGCCAGGCTCACCTTGGCGCCCTCTTCGGCGAGGCGCATGGCCGCCGCCGCGCCCAGGCCCTGGGCTCCGCCGGAGATGAAAGCCTTCTTGCCGGCCACGCGGCCCATTGCTTGAGCCGTTGGGGTCTGCGTCATGAATGTCTCCTCCGGATTGTATTCAAACGCTAGTTTGAACCGGAAGCGGCCGCCGCGTCCATTATCTTCGCAAGCTTGACGTCGAGTTCCGTCACGCCATCGGCGTCGTGGGTGGAGAGCAGCACCTCGACCCGGTTGTAGACGTTGAACCATTCCGGATGGTGGTCGAGCTTCTCGGCCGCCAAGGCGGTGCGGGTCATGAAGCCGAAGGCGGCGTTGAAATCCTTGAACTTGAAGGTTTTGACGATGGCGTCGCGGTCCGGCGCCGCAGACCAGCCGCTGAGCTGCTCCAGCGCCGCGGGGGCGCCGATCTTCTGGGGACGGGACATGGGTTGGCTCCGGAAAGGGTTGCGATCAGCCTTTGATCCTAATCCCGATCGAACTTGTCCACCCGCCGTTTTCCAAACAAAAGCCGTGTCTCCAGCCGGCCCCTCAGCGCGCGGTAATAGGCGTCGAGGAAGTCGCCGTCCGATCCGCCCGCGGCCTCCGGCCAGTCGATCTTGGCGCGGATGCGCTCGGCCACGGCCTTGACGGTCTTGGCGTCGTAGCGGCGCAGCACGTCCTCCAGCACATGCAACTCCTTGACCCCATAGGCGTCGAGCTGGGCCTGGGTGAAGGTCAGGCTCGCATGGGCGTTCAGGTCGCGCTCGGCCAAGTCGCGCAGCAGGCGATGCTTGGGCGAACGGACCACCCAGGTGCCGGCGGCGATGTCGCCGGCCCTCAGGCGGTCGCGGTTGAACAGCGGCATCAGCACGAACACGCCGGTCCAGAGCAGGCCCATCAGCGAGGTCCAGGCGTCGACTGCTTCGGCGTTGGCGGCCAGGAAGGTCAGGGGCAGGAACACCTCCAGTTCGCGCATGGCGTTGCGGCCGAGGATGGCGTCGGCGGTCAGGGCCCCGCCGTTGCGCGAGGCGACGCGCAGGCCCAGCATCCGCTTGCCCGGCGTCGCCGCCTTGGGCGTCATCTCGAACAGCATGAAGTAGAGGTTGCGCAGGACGAACGAGCCCAGAAGCCAGACAGCCCCCACATAGGGTCCGCTTTTCAGGCCCAGGCCCGCCAGGGCGAAGATGCAGACGATGGTCATGACCACCAGGGCCGCGACGATGATCGCCATGTCTATCAAGAACGCCGCCGCCCGCTCGCTGGCCTCGGCCAGGCGCAGCCGCAGGTCTACCCCTTCGGGGGTAATCAGGGAGCGCTGGCGGAAGGCGGCTTCAGCCATGGTTCGCCGTCCTCCGCTCCGGACGCGGCCCATAGAGATAGGCGAACCAGGCCGCCCCGGTCGCCGCCGCGATCGCGTAGCGAACCCAGGTGATCTGGACCAATTGCCGGGCGAAGCCTTCCAGGAGACCGGCGCAGAACAGCATCACCAGAACGCCGCACATCAGGGTCGCGGCGGTCCGACCGGCGGCGGCCACGGACTCCAGCCGCCCTCGCTCTCCAGGAAAGGCGAGGCTCCAGCCTATCCGCAAGCCTGCGGCGCCGGCCAGGGTGATGGCGGTCAACTCGGTGACCCCATGAATCAGCAGCCAGCCGCCGAACTCCACGCCCAGGCCGTGCGAGATGAAAACCGCCAGGAAGGCGCCCAGGGTGCACCCCTGTGCGATGATCAAAAGCGAGGTCGGCAGGCACAACGCAAAGCCCAGGGCGAACGCCATCAGGGCGACTTCGGCGTTATGGGTGAACAGGAACGAGGCCGCGGTGGTCAGTACGCCGTCGTGATTGTGCGCTGTGTCGAACAGGGTGGAGCGCAGGGCCTGGGCTGTCGCTGTCGGCCCGCGGCCCTCGGTCAACGACCCTGGCACGAAGGTGGCGAACCAGTCCCCGTCGCGAAGGCACAGCACCAGCCCCATGATCGTTCCCAAGGCGGTCAACAGCGCGCTGGCCAGCGTCTCGCGCCAGCAGGCCTTGGCCGCGTTCGGCCAATCGCGGGCGAAGAAGCGGCCGATGCGTTCGATCAGCCGCGCCCTGGAGCCATAGACGAAGAAATAGGCCCGCGCGCACAGGCTCTCCAGATAGTCGACCACGCTTTGATCGAGCGAGGTCGCCCGCGCGACCGACAAGGAGGACAAGGCCGCGCGGTATAGCACCGGAATGGCGATCAGGTCCTCGTCCGACAGGCTGCGGGCGGCTGCCCCCTCCGCCCGGTTCAGCAGGCTCTCCAGCCGCCGCCAGTCCGCCTCTCGCTCGGCGCGGAAACGCGAGCTTTTCAGTCTGAGTTCAGCCATGGGGCGGCTGTCCGTGCGTGGTTCGAGACGCCCGCTGACGCGTGCTCCTCACCATGACTGTTTTCTGGGGACTCCCAACCCTAGTCTTGGTGCGTCTCGAACCACGCACAGCCCTTGTCACAGCACGTCCCTCCGCTTCAGTTCGAAATAGCGCGCCAGGAGGGCCGGGCCGATGCGGTCGGCGCGGGCCTCGATGATCTGGACGCCGAGGCGGCGCAACCGTTCGCTGACCAGGTCGCGCTCGCGCAGCAGGGCGGCGGCCACCGCCGCCCTGGAGACATCTTCCGGCGTCTCGGGCCGGCGTCGCGTCAGGCTCTCCAGTTCGTCATCGCGCAGGACGATGAACAGGACCAGGTGCTGGGTCAGGAGACGGCCGACGTTCTCCAGCATCAGTTCGGCGCTGGTCGAGTCGGCGAAGTCGGTGAACACCACCACCAGCGAGCGGCGCTTGAGCCGGGCGGCGAGCGCGGTCAGGCCCAGGGTGTAGTTGGTCTCGGCGTCGCTATAGTCGATGGAGGCGGCCAGGTGCTGGATGTGCGCAAAGGCGCTGGCGCCGGCCAGGACGCCGCTGGTCACGTTCGGCCGGGCGTCGAAGCCGAACAGGCCGACCCGATCGCCGCCCTTCAGGCTGACAAAGGCCAGGAGCAGGGCTGCGTTCAGGGCGTGATCGACACGCGGCGCGCCGGCGACCGGCTCGCACATCAGCCGTCCGGAATCCACCGCCAGGATCACATGGTGGTTGCGCTCGGCGCGGAACTCCTTGGCCAGGAGGGTCGAGTGGCGGGCCGACTGCTTCCAGTCGATGGCGCGCCGGTCCATGCCGGGCAGGAAGGTGCGCAGGGCGTGGAACTCGGCGCCGACGCCGAGGTCGAGCTGCTCCCTTGGCCCGGCCAGATCCTCCCGGGAGAACAAGCGCTGGGCCTCGTCCTTGACCGCCTGGACGTTCAGGGTGATCGGCAGGGTCCGCTCGACCGGCTCGGCGACGCGCAACCAGACCAGGCCCAGCGGCCCGGTCCAGCGCGCCCATAGCTTGGCGAGGTCAGCCTGGCCGCGGCGCACCGGCTGCAGCGCGAAACGAGCCCTGGCGATGCGTTCGGCGGTCG
>FTFU01001949.1_pt1 | contig 17313 bp, 21 predicted proteins | sample 1640511 | NCBI WGS metagenome assembly FTFU01 (sample SAMEA3914789, study PRJEB12502) | metagenome | biome: forest; material: soil | place: Canada | collected 2011-07-03 | depth 0.3 m | reverse complement strand
TCGAAGATCATGATGTGGGCCGGCTGGTGGCCGGGCGTCGGGATGATATCGAGGATGCGCCCGCCCAGGTCGTATCGACCGATGTCCGCAGGCCAGTTCGCGATCTTGAAGAAGGCGGCGACGTCCTCGGGCGTCAGGCCCACCACGACCGTATCGGGCCGGCCAGTGAACTCCGCGTCGCCCTGGTGGTGGTCGCCGTGCCCATGGGTGTGGGCGACGATCAGCGGCGGCGCGGCGTGCAGGCCATGCACGACGCGCCAGTCCTCGATCAGCCGGTCTATGGTCGGGCGAACCTGCAGACCGCCGGCGCCGGTGTCGAGCAGCAGAATGTGATCCTTGCCGAACAGCAGGTACAGAAAGGGGCCCTCGAAATTGGTGCGGATCGATTGGCGGACGACATAGGTGTCATCGTCATAGCGCTGGATCTGCATCTGCGGCTCGTCGGTCGCGGCGCCGTTGATCCAGGGGGCGAACAGTTGACGCGAGGCGGCTGGCGAGGCTGGGGCGGTTAAGGCCAAGATCGCGGTCATGGCGGCGACTGCCCGTGCGAGACTCATTCGCGGCGCTCCCTCTTCTCCACGGCGAACGTAGGCGATCTGTGCGCGCTGAGAAGTGGTGGCGCGCCGATGAGGCCTCAACGAGGCGTTATCGGAGGCTAGAGCGCCGGTTTGGCGAACTGTCATGAGCGCCGGCGCGCAGCGAGACGTCCTAAAACGCAAAAAGGCCCCGGGCCTTGCAGGACCGGCGCGGTTCGGATGGCTTGTGACGCCCTCAAGGGCGGTGCTGGCCTTCGCGGCGATCGGCGCGGCCCTCCACGAGGCGGACGCGGATCCGCTCCCCGGTCACTGCCTTGGCGGACCAGGGTCGGTTGATGCCCGAGGACGGAATCGCGGTGCAGTAGCGGAACGGCGCCGGAAATGGGTGCGCCTGCTTGAGGCAGAGCTTGGCGCCGTTCACGCGCCAATGGCCGTCCGACGGGTCGCCTCGCCGTCCTTGCGCTCGGTACGAGCCGTCCGGCTGCAGCCACAGCTCTGCGGTCCGGCCGTCGGGATAGGTGGACAGGATGGTGTTCCCGAACGCGCGGTCGACCGGCGATAGCGCGCACAGTCCGGGCGCCGCGTTCGTGGCGAACAGAAGGCCAATCATGGCCGGCGTGAAAATCCGCATCGAGCGACTCCGCTGTCGAACGTCAACGAGATGAACGCTCGATAGACTGCTTGGTCGCCCACCGCCTGGCAGCTTTCTCGCCGGCTGATCCAAGCTCGGCGCACTATGCTTTGATCCTAAACTTGTGAAAATGGGGACCTAATCCCCGCTACGGGAGTTAAGGTCACAAGATTTACGAGATTCCGATGCTGTGCCATGTGCTTATTATCGAAGATGAACCGCTTATCGCCCTGGATCTAGAAGCTATGCTCCTGAGGTGCGGCGCAACGTCCGTCTCGCTCGCAGAGACCGAGGAGGAGGCGGTCACGGAAGCGGCCTGCGCCCGTCCTGACCTCATCGCCTCCGACGTCCGGCTGCGCAGCGGGAGCGGGCCGCACGCGGTGGAGGTCATTACACAGGCGATGGGCCCGATCCCTGTGATCTTCATCACCGGCAATCAGGATTTTCGCGCCGATCCCGGTTCACCCGCGCGAGTGCTCGCAAAGCCGGTGCACGAACGGGCCCTGGCCCAGGCGTTCAACGATGTGGCGGCTGACTGCAAGCATCTGAAACATTCGTGATCGCAGCCGATGGCTCTGGATCGCCGGCCGGCGCGAGGCGTTTTGATGAGGGCATGAATTGCGCTGATCAGGAGCCGACGCCATGACCGATACTGCAAGTTCGCGGCCATTTCTCAGCGATGTCGTCACGCTGAGGGACCGAGCGCGCCAGCACCTCGAGAAGGGGGCGGTGACGGATGGCTATGGGGGCGACGCCGCCAAGACCGTCGAGATCTTGCAGACCGTATTGGCCACCGAACTCGTCTGCGTCTTGCGCTACACCCTGCATTCGATCACGGCGTCAGGCCTGTCGAGCCAGGGCGCCAAGACCGAATTCGCCGAACACGCCAAGGAAGAGCACGAGCACGCGGTGGCGGTGGCCGAGCGCATCGCTCAGCTGGGCGGTGTTCCCAACTTCAATCCTGAGGGCCTCGCCAGCCGCTCGGCCTCGCAGTTCAGTGAGGGCAGCGACCTGGTCGACATGATCAGGGAGAACCTGATCGCCGAGCGGATCGCCGTCGAACACTATCAGGAACTGACCCGCTATTTCGCCGACCAGGATCCGACGACGCGCGTGCTGATGGAAAGCATACTCGCTGTCGAGGAAGAGCACGCTTCGGACATGCACGACCTGCTCGTCGCCCATGAGGGAGAGCCGATGCTCGACTAGCTCAGTGGCGATCCGCTGGAGGGGCCGCAACGGGGAGTTTCCCATCTGAACTGCGACCGACGTCGGCCGGAACGCATGATTGAGGTCACGCGCCGCGCGCCCTCCCAAATCGTCACGCCGACCGCGACACTGCTCCGAAGGAGCGCCACGCGCGCGGCCCGTTCAGCTTCATGGTCGTCGGCCAAATCAGCGATGTCGAAATGATCGATCTGATCGTTGCAGTCGAAGAAATCGAATGTGTAGAGCATTCGCAACTCCTCCAGTACCTGACATCTGCGCCCGAAACCGGGTCTCAAAAAATTACCTGTGGTGGTTTCGTCGCCAGCACTTGGCGGTGCAGAGGGATCAGGCTTCGAATTCGCCAGAACGCGGGTTCAGGCCGCCGACGTTCGGCAGCGATCTGGGCGCGCGGAGGGGCGCCCGGTCCCACGCCTTGGTCAGATGCAGATAGTTGGCGTTGAACTCGGCGAACGATTGCAGCCGGCCCACATCGGTGATCTGGAGCACCCTGCGCCGGAAACTGACCAAGCCGTCGTCGCGCAAGGCCTGCAACACCCGATTCACGTGCACGAGCGAAAGCCCCAAGGCGTCACCGAGTTCGGCCTGGGTGAGAGGCAATTCGAAGGCGTCCCGCTCGACCCGCCCGACCGCGCCAAGCCGCGTGAAAAGCTCGCAGAAAAGATGCGCCATGCGGCGGTCAGCGGGGCGGCGCCCCATGCCCACCAGCCATTCGCGCATAACCCCCTCGTCGACCAGGGTCGACCACCAGAGCGCGCGGGTGATGCGCGGATAGCGTTCGCGGAGCTCCTCCACCGTGGACGGCGTCAGGTCGACCACCGAACAGGCGCTTATGGTCGCGATCGAATGGTCCATCTCGCCCAGAATGGCGACGTGCAGATTGCAGATGTCACCAGGGACCATGTAGCCGCAGATCTGCCGGGCGCCGTCGCGCAACAGCTTGTAGCGGCAGGCGAACCCCTCGATCACCAGCCGGACCTCATCCGGCGGCTCGCCCTCCATGATCAGATCTTCGCGAGGGCCGACGCGGCGGGCGCGCGCCGTAATCTCCTGCAGCTTGCGCCGGTCATCGTCGGAAAGGTGGGCCCCATGTTCGAGTTTCGCGATGAATGGATTGGACATCGTCGATTCAAAATCGGCGTGATCTAGGTGATCCGCTTGGCGCTGACGGGATCACTGGCCGGAAAGCTCTCCTCCAACGCCTCGTCCAGCAGAGCTTCCTGCCGGTTCTCCGCCTGCTCGAGCTTGTCGGCGAGATGGTCGATCTTCTGGTTGGGGTCAGCGGGCGGTTCGATCGGCCGAGCGTGAGGGGCGTTGATCGACTCGTCGGCACGCATGCGCTTGTTCTTCGCCGTGCGATTGGCGGCTGATTTCTTTATCAGGTCATTCCAGTGTCGATTATGCGGCTGCATATGGGTCATCAACGGTCTCCCTTTGATGGTGTTGACGCCCCGACCTGAGCTAACTCGCCTGATGAACGCGGGTTCCGAGACTTGGAGCGGACATGCCCGACAACACAGCGTTTCTACGGCGCTTCCGGGTCGCCGACCCGCGCCGTCAGGCCCGCGATCACCGCCTTCAGCGCGTTCTCGCCAGCCTTCCCTTGGCCGGGCTGTTCGCCGCCTCGGATCAGGTCATGCACGAACGCCAGCTTCACGATTACGACGGGCGAGGGCAGAAACGGATACAGGTCCGGTTGGCCCATGCTGCGGTTCAGGGAGTTGACAGCGAAGGTCAGCGGCAGCCAGGCGCCGATCAACTGATCCAGCTCAGCCGCGCCGTAAACGTCGAGTTCGGCCGGGTCGCTGGCTGTGGCCGCCAGCTGCACGCCGAAGGCGGCTGCGGTTTCCAGCGTATCGACCATGTGCATGTAGTGGGCCCAAGTTTCGGCGAAATCCTCCCAAGGATGCACGGCGGCATAGGCGCTGACATGCTGCTGCCGCCACGACCCGGACATCTGCCCCTCGGCGTAATGCTGCGCCAGCGCCTGCTCATAGGACCGGCGTTCGTCGCCGAAGGTCGCCCGGAACGCATCGAACTTGGATCCGTCTCTCACCAGCCGATCCCAGAAATAATGCCCGACCTCATGCCGGAAGTGACCCAGGAGCGTGCGGTAGGGTTCGGCGAAGTCATGCCGGCGGCGCTCGCGGGCGGCGTCATCCGCCTCGACCAGATTGAGGGTGATCAGGCCATCCACATGGCCGGTGATGACGCCCGGCCCCTGTGGCGCATGTTCGAGCGGATCGTGCAGAATGTCGAACGCCAAGCCCTTGGGATCGCACTCGCGCGTGGCCAGGGGCAGGCGAAGCGCGAGCAAGGTGTCGAACAGGCGATGCTGCGCCACTTGAATCTTGCCCCAGCGCTTCAGGCGATCCGGAGCTGACAGGTCGGGAATGGTGCGATTGTGCCGGCAGGCGGCGCAGTAGGCGGCGCCGGGCGTTTCCGCTTCCACGAGCCAGTTGCACGCGCCAAAGACCGAATTGGCGCAGAACCTGTACGGCCGATCCGGCGCGGCCAGGGCTCGCCATTGGTCCGGCTGCGAACCAAACGGCTCCAAGGCCGACAAGCGGCGCGGCCCGACCAGGTAGCCGAGGCGGCGTCCACAGCTATCGCAGAGCTCCGCCTCGAAATAGAGAGGCTGGCCGCAATATTGGCAGCTGAAGGCTTTCACGGCGCCCCGAGCGACGCAGGTCGGCGCAGAGCCGTTCGACGTTCGCCGTCGAAGACGCGCCGGAACACGACCAGCCGCGCAGCCGCATAGTTGATCGCCCAGGCGACGCCCGAACCGACCGAGATCGCGACGGCCGGCAAGGAGATGACCGGCCAATGGGTCGAGACTAGGGTGACGAAGATCCAATAGTTACAGAAATTGCCGAACCCATTGGTCGCCATGTAGCTGGCCCACTGCCTTCCCCAGCAGGCCCGATCCAGGCCCATGAACACGTAGAGGCCGTTGATGGCGAAGGTGACGTGCATGGCGTAGAGGAGCGAGACCACGCGCGCCCAGGCCGGCTCGAGTCCGGCCCGGATGAGCAGATGCAACAGGCTGAAGTCCATAGCGAAGCCGAGCAGGCTTACACCGGCGAACTTGAACCCGAGGACAGCCTCGCGTTGGTATCGCTCGTTCAACTCAGCCACTCCTGCGCCACATCCGGTGGTGCAAGGCCAACGCGCTGACCGTCCCCTGCGTTGCGCGCCCGATCGGTTCAGCTCGACGCGAGCTGAACCGTAATTCAGGCTCTACGCTTTTGAATCTAAGCCACGATTCCGCTATCAGGCGATTCCATCTGACCCATCCTGCGGTGGCCGGCAACCCGGGCAGAAGCCGGTGCGTTGTCGGTCAATGAAGTCCCAGGACCCAGCGCCCCCCCCGGCGCGCCTACATCCAACGCCGAGCCACATCCGGCGGGTCGAGGTGGTGATCAATTCCAGTTCGGGAGACGTCAATTCGGATTCAGCTGAACGGCTGAAGGCGAGGCTCGACCAATCCGGACTTGAGAGCCGCGTCTCGGTCCTGGAACCCGGCGCCCTCGATGAAGGCCTGCGGGCGGCCGTGGATCGAGCGCCGGACCTCCTGATCACGCTGGCGGGCGACGGAACCGCCAACCGCGCCGCGGAGCTGTGCGGACCAGATGGCCCGCTTCTGGCGCCGCTACCGGGCGGGACGATGAACATGTTGCCAAGAGCGCTCTACGGCGAGCGGTCGTGGCCCGAGGCCCTGGATGCCGCGCTCGCCTCAGGCGAGGAGCGTTCCGTCTCCGGCGGAGAAGTCGACGGGCTGAAGTTCCACTGTGTCGCGATCCTCGGCTCGCCCGCCTTGTGGGCGCCGGCGCGTGAGGCGGCTCGTGTCGGGGACCTTCGCCGGGCCTGGGAGCACGCCGCATTCGCCTTTCGCCAGGCTTTTTCCTCGCAGCTGCGATTTCAGTTCGATGGCGACGGCCGCCACAAGGCCCTGGCGTTGAGCCTGATCTGTCCACTTGTCTCCCGGGCGCTGCACGACGAGCGAGCGCTGGAGGCTGCGGCGCTGGACCCGCACGACGCCGCCCAGGTGTTTCGTCTGGGCCTCTACGACGTGCTCGGAGACTGGCGTGATGATCCTGGCGTGATCGTGCGACCTTGCGTCCGCGGCCGGGCCTGGGCGCACCATCCCATTCCCTGCCTTCTCGACGGCGAAATGCGCAGCCTGCAGCGGTCTGTGACGATCAGTTTCAGACCAAGGTCGTTCCGAGCCCTGGCCCCGCCCCATCCGGCCAGCGAGGGCGCCACACCAAGGACCTAGCCTTGCTGATCCGACTGGCGCATCTGAGCGATATCCATTTCGGGGGCGAGAACGTCGACGCGACCGAGGCGGCGATCGGGATGGTCGAGAGTTTCGCGCCGCACCTCGTGGTCGTCACCGGCGACCTGACGCTGAACGGCCTGCCTAAGGAATTCGCGGCCGCGCGAGTTTGGCTGTCACGCCTGCCCCGACCCCTGCTGGTGACGCCGGGAAATCACGACACGCCCTATTGGAACCTGCCCCTGCGCGCCATCGCGCCGTTCGACCGCTACCGCCGTTTCATCGGCGCTCCGGAGCAGGCGGAGTTTGTCAGCGGGAGCCTGAGCGCTCACGCGATCAACACGGCCCGCGGCGCCCAACCGCGCCTCAACTGGGCCCAGGGCGCGATCAACCTGCGCCGCATCGCCGGCGTTACAGCGCGTTTTGCAGAGGAAGAGGCCGCGCTGAAGGTGTTCGCCTGCCATCATCCGCTGATCGACCTCGAGGGCGCGCCTGTCACCGGAGGCGTGCGTCGCGGCGCAGCAGCGGCCCGCCTGCTCGCCCAGGCGGGGGTGGACCTGATCCTGACCGGCCATGTGCACAATCCCTTCGCGCTGATCCTGCCGGGCGAACTCGGCCGAACCTATGCGATCGGGGCCGGCACTCTGTCCCTGCGGACGCGCGGGACGCCTCAGAGCTTTACGACCATCGAAGCCGGTGCGGAGACCGTCACCGTGACGGCGATGGGTTGGACCGGCGCGCAGTTCGAGCCTTATCGCGCCTGGCCCTTGCCGAGGATGAAGAGCACGCAACCAACTGACGGTTCGGGACCTTGATCGAGATCGGCGCGTTGACTCGCCGCGATCCAAGGAGGCGCCCGTGCACGCTGTAATGATGAACGTGACGGCTGCCCGGCGGCGCGGCGGCCCGGACGCAGCTGACCCCTCCGTCCCGGACGCCGATCCGGTCGTCATCCCCGGACAAGATCCTGCGCCGCCTCCATCGCCCCCTGAGGTCGTTCAGCCGCCGCCAGGGGTCGGGCCGAACACGCCCCCCGCCGAAGCGCCCGACGCCCGCCCGTTTCCGGGGGACAAGACAGGGCGGCCGATCGACCGGCGAATGCGACGATAGGACGGTCCATTTAGGAGCGGGCGTGATGCTCGGCGTTGCGCTTGCGGGTCGCAGCCGCCTTCTTGGCGGCCTCCGAGCGCGCGCCTGCCGGCCGGTTGGCGGACGCCCGCCCGCCCTTCTCCCTGCCCTTGTGCGCCGCCGGATGGCCGGTATGGGCGCCGACGCCTGATCCGCCTCGCTTGCCGCCGCCATCGTCCTTGTTGACGGTCGCCCAGGCCCGACGTTCTGCTTCCTTTGCGGGAACACCACGATCCTCATAGCTTTCGGCGATGTGATCGGCTTTGCGTTCTTGCTTGTCGGTATATTTCGACTTCTCGCCACGGGGCATTGCCAGGTCTCCCAGCGCGTTGATCAGCCCCCTTACTCAGAACTCCAACTCGAGCCGGCGTTTTGACCCCGGCCACCGAAGCGGATCGTCTTCGAACGTTGGGCGAAATCGCAAGTTCCGGATCGGGCTTTGACGAGAGATGCGAAGCAGCGCTTCATATCGCCCGCCGCCGCATCGCCGAATTGACGCAGAATCCGATTCCTCTGGAACCATGTACAACCTACTGCGCTGAGATCTTTGACGATGAAAGACAAGTCGTCCAACAACCAATTCGACGATCGGCCTCAGAGAAAGCGTCGGTACAAAAATCTATTCTCTCACAAGCTTGGCCATTTCATTTTTGGGCTCGCTTCCGCCCCATCAAAACCCCAGGTGATCAAGTGATTAGTCTCGACAGCCGAACCGCGACAGCCCCCCTCCCCCGCAGAGAAATATCGCCGGCGCCCGACAACCTCTACAGATTGATCCTCGATAGCCTGGCTGTGGCGATCTACACGACGGACGCAGAGGGCCACCTCTCCTACTTCAATGAAGCTGCGGTCGACCTGTGGGGGCGGCGGCCGCAGCTGGGCTCGAGCCAATGGTGCGGCTCCTGGCGGCTGTTTTATCCCGACGGAACCCCCATGGACCATGGCGCATGCCCCATGGCTCAGGCTGTCAAGGAGCGCCGCCCCATAACCGGCGCGGAAGCGATCGCCGAGCGGCCCGACGGTGTCCGGGTTCCGTTCATTCCATATCCGACCCCGCTGTTCGACGCCGACGGGACCTTCATCGGCGCGGTGAACGTGCTGGTGGACATTACCGACCGCAAGCAGGCGGAAATGGCGGCGCAGCGGTTGGCCGCCATCGTCGAATCTTCCGACGACGCCATCCTCTCCAAGGACCTGAACGGCGTCATCAGCAGCTGGAACAGCGGCGCCGAGCGCCTGTTCGGATATGTGGCGGAGGAGGTCATCGGCGAGCCGATCACCATCCTGATTCCGAAAGACCGCTGGGAAGAGGAACCTGCGATCCTCGCTCGAATCCGCGCTGGCGAAAGGATTGATCACTACGAAACGGTTCGCCGGCGCAAGGACGGAAGCCTGGTCGAGATTTCGCTTACTGTGTCCCCCGTCAAGACCCCGGCCGGCCGCATTGTCGGTGCATCAAAGATCGCCCGCGACATCACCGAGCGCCGCCGGGCGCAGGAACAGCAGCAGTTGCTGGTGCGCGAGATGAACCACCGCATCAAGAATTTGTTCGCCCTGGCCGGCAGCATCGTGGCGCTGAGCGCTCGGTCAGCTACGACGGCGGAAAACCTGGCGTCCGAGGTGCGCAACCGGCTGGTGGCCCTGGCCAGCGCGCACGCGCTGACACTGTCCAGCTATGCGGGCGGGTCCGTCTCGTCCGAACCGGCGACGACGCTACATGCGTTGATCCGCGCCATCACCTCACCCTATGACACCGCCCCCGAAGCCGGCGCCTCCCGGATCAGCGTCACGGGTCCGGACATCGCCCTCGCCGGCGCGCCGGTGACCAGTTTCGCCCTGCTTCTTCACGAATTCGCCGCCAACGCCGCCAAATATGGTGCGCTTTCGAGCCATTCCGGGCGGGTTGAGATCGAATGCGCCGATGATGGCGATCATTTTGTGATGGTCTGGCGAGAAACTGGGGGCCCGCCTGTGAGCCAGAGCCGTGACGGAAACGGCTTCGGCAGCCTGCTGGCGAAGTTCACCGTCGAGGGACATCTGGGCGGCAAGATCAAGCACGACTGGCGCAGGGAGGGCTTGGTGATCCGCATGACCGCCGATCGCGAACGGCTGCAGGCCTGAAGGCCGCTCAAAGGCCACGGCGCGTGGCGTAGCGTGATCGCATGCTGGCAGGGATAAAATTGCGGCGGCCGGTGAGGCCGCCGCGTAAAGTCCGGGATCGCAAGCAGTGAGGCGCTCAGTGGGGGGCGCCAAGGCCGGCGTAGTAGAGGCTGACTTCGTCCTTCCAGTCGTAGTTCTCGCCCGCTAATCGCTCGCCCGCATAGGCTGGCGCGGCGCGCAGAGCGTCCTTGTCCCGGTCGACGACAAAGCCGTCCCTGCGAGTATCGTATTCAAGTTCCGACCACGGCAGCGGCGTGTATTTCTCGCCAATGCCCAGCATGCCGCCGAACGCCATCGACGCGAACTCGGCGTGACCGCTGCGCTTGTCGAGATAGACGTCCTTGACTGTGCCCAGCTTCTCACCGGCCCGATCGTAGACGGCCGTACCTTCCACCTTGCCAGCGGCGATTAGTCGGGAATCGGTCGATTGATGCAGAGTATCGCTCATAGGTTATCCTATTCACTTACACGAGCCACCCGAGTAAGAAACACGATATAATCTCTACTCGTTCCAAACGCTCAGTTTAAATTCCACGCCAAATCATCCATCCCCACAGTATAGCTGCCCCTTCATTGGCAGCCAATGCAACATAGGACATCTTTCGGATACAAGGCGAATTGGCGTTCCGCTGAGGCGAAGTAGCTGACGCCGACGGCCTGACGAGCGTCAGGGCTTCCTTCGCACGTTCCACGTCGAGCACGCCACAGCCCCCCTCATCCTCGTTGACTCGGCGAACAAAACCCCTGCGCCCAAGAATTGTCTGGGTTCTCCATAAGCTATTCACTCCCCCGCAGCCCCACCGGAGCGGACGTCGAGCAACCACACATAAGTTAACCTGCCGCCACACCCATCCGTTCGGAACACATGCGACGTAGTAGGTTTGTATCTATCCGTGAAACCTTTCGCAGACTCACGCACTTATACTTAAAAGAGATTGCCGCCTTAACATTTTCAGGCCACGCGCCTTCATCTAGTCCAGGAGTTTAGTCGTGACCCCACGCTCATCAACCGAGACGGCTTTCGGGGCTGAGCTCACGCGCCTCATCCCTCATCTGCGCGCCTTTGGCCGCACGCTCTGTGGCGATCCCGCACAGGGTGACGATCTCGCCCAGGAAACCCTCACGAAGGCTTGGGCCTGCCAGGCGGCCTTCCAGGTGGGGACCAACATGAAGGCCTGGACCTTCACGATCCTGCGCAATCAGTTCTATTCGAACAAGCGCCGGGACTGGCGCTCAACACCGCTCGACCCTGAGATGGCCGAAAGGACCCTGGTCGCCGTGACGAACCCCACGGGGGGCCTGGAGCTCGACGAGCTGCGCCGGGCCCTCGACATGCTGCCCGCGAACCAACGCGAGGCTTTGATCCTGGTCGGTGCGGCGGGCCTGTCCTATGAGGAAGCAAGTGAAATAACGGGCGTGGCCGCCGGGACGGTGAAGAGCCGGGTCAGCCGCGCCCGCGATCGGCTGGCGTTGATCTACGCCGAAGGGGCGATCGATAAGGATCACCAGCCGACACACGCTGCGATGGCGTCGATCCTCATGCGAGCCGATGATTTGCGCATAGCGCATGCAGCCTGATCTCGCGTGAGAGCGCGAGTCCCTGTCCGCGCCTCGGCGCGGGCTCCACCCCTGCTTGGGATCAGCCCAGGCGAAGGAGACCGAGATGAATAAAGAACGCGTTGAAGGCGCGACCCAAAAGGGTGTCGGCGCGGTCAAGCAAGGTATCGGCAAGGCTGTCGGCAACGAAAAGCTGCAAGCCGAGGGCCTGGCCGACAAGGCCGCCGGCTCGGCCAAGGAAGCCGTCGGCAAGGCCAAGGACGCGATTCACAAAGCCACCAAGTAGGTCGCCTCCAAGACTAGAGGCTGATGGCTTCGTTCCGAAGCCTGAATCAGGCTCTACACTTTTGAATCTAGAGCACGATTCAGATTTGGGGCGATCCCGCCCCAAATCATCGTGCTGTAGTGGCAGCCGGCGGCTCCCGTCGCCAGTTGCTATCGATCCGTCGACCGCCCGCACAGGACTGGAAGCAAGCTTGCTCCTGACGCCGCAGACCAGTTGGCAGACGCAGCCCGCATCCCGCGCCGCTCTCCTCATCGACATGGAAGTCTATTTCGACGCGGCGATGGACGCCATGCGCGCGGCCAAACATTGCGTCCACCTGCTGAACTGGGCGTTCGAGGCGAACACCCTGTTCCATCCGCAGCCCGGCGGCTGTGGCCCCGACGCGGACCGGATCGGCGACTTCCTGATCGCCCTCGCCGATAATCCAGGCCTGGAGGTGCGGCTGCTCTGTTGGAAGTCGGCGATGCCGGTCGCCGCGACCCAGCACTTCTTTCCGTTCATGGACCGCAAGGCGTTCGTCGGGACCAAGGTCAAGTTCGTGCTCGACGGCAAGCTTCCCGCCGGCGCCTGTCACCATCAGAAGATGATCATCATCGACGACGCCCTCGCCTTCGCCGGCGGCGGCGATATCGGCCCTGATCGGTGGGATACTCCCGAACACCTGGACGACAATCCACGACGTCAAAAGACCCGCCGCGACAACAAATGCTTCGACAGCCGCCACGAGGTCATGGGCCTGGTCGATGGCGAGGCGGCGGCGGCGCTGGGCGCGCTGTTCCGCGAACGCTGGCGGCGGGCGACCGGCGAGACGCTGACGACCTGCCCGCCAGTCGGCAAACCGCGCTGGCCGGGCAAGATCCCACCCGCCTTCAGCGACATCAGCGTTGGCGTCTCGCGCACTGAAGCAGCCTGGCGCGACTACCCCCAGGTTCGCGAGTGCGAAGCCCTCCACGTCGCCGCGGTCCGGGCCGCCAAGAGCTGCATCTATATGGAGAACCAGTATTTCACCTCGCCGCTCGTCGCGCGCGAACTGGCCCGGCGGCTCGCCGAACCGAAGGGCCCCGAGGTGATCCTGATCACGGCAGAGCATTCGCCGAGCTATTTCGACCAGGTGACCATGGACAGGACGCGGCTGGACTTCATCCGGACCCTGACGTCAGCCGACCGGCATGCTCGATTTCATGTCTACAGCCCCGTCACCACATTGGGCCGCACGATCATCGTCCACGCCAAGCTGACCATCATCGACGACACCCTGCTGCGTATCGGCTCGGCCAACATCAACAACCGCTCCTTGGGCTTTGACACGGAATGCGACCTCTCGCTGGAAGCCCCGGGCGCGGATTCGGCGGCCAACCGGGCCGAAATCATTCGCTTGCGTAACAAGCTGCTGGCGCACTGGCTGGGCTGCCTTCCCCAGCGGATGGACGAGGCCATCGGGCAGCACGGCAGCGTGGGCGCTGCGCTCGAGGCCTTGCGCAACGCGGGCTACTGTCGTCTTCGCCCGATCAAGGCCAAAGCCCTGAACCCGCTGGCGGCCTTTATCGCCGCCTTCCACCTCGGCGATCCTGTCGGCCCGAAGGATGCGTGGCGACCGTGGAAACGAAAACGGGCCGTCGCCGCCGAGGCGTCAAGGGCGCGTCGCCTGGCTAGCTCGGTGCGCCGAGCCTCCGCAGCCAAGCGTGTGGCCGCCCCCTAGGCGCGCCGCGACGATTTCAGCCCTTGGCCAGCCGCCGGCGGTTCGCGCTCACCTTGCGTCGATAGTGCGCGAGGGTTTTGGCGGAGGCGCTGGCCGGTGTCGCGCCCAGTCCGCCGGTCATCGCGAGCACCTGCAAGGCTGCCGCCGCCTCGAGCTTCTCGGCGACCATGCGTTCCGCCTCGACATGGCTTCTCGCGCCCCCCTGGGAAAGCCGGAGGGTTCGAAGGCCGATCACCGTCGACGCCTCCAAGCCAAGACGCCATGCGTCGAGCCCGATGCCGATCCAGGGGTTACCACGTGATCGCGTCATCTACGCCTCCTGCGCCAGCGCAAACCGCCGGCAATGTTCAAGGTATGCGCCCTCGTGGATCGAGAGCAGGGCGACTACGCTCGACCAGAGCCAGCTCGGCGCGTCGAGGGCGGTGGTGCGCGCCTTCGCCAGGTCGGCGACCCAGCTCGCGCGAGTCTCGGCGCTCATCTGCCGCCCATGGGCCTTGCCGACGACGCCGGCCAGGTAGGCCGCCAAGGCCATGGCCTTGGCCTGGGTCAGCCGGGCGACCTCCAGCTTCAGATCCTGTGGCATCAGCTCCCGGAGCACGACCCCCTTGTCCAGCAGCCGGGTCGCAATCATGCGGTCCCCCAGGTTCGGCGACAGCGCCTTGGCCCCGGCGACGACGCGCATGGCGTTGTCGCGGGGCATGTTGTCCGCAGCCGACCGGGGCGCCGCGGCGCGTACGGCTTCCTTGATGTCCACCAGGCACAGGCTCGAGCCCTCGCCCTCTCCGACCCCCACCATGGCGGCGTAGCGCAACCGGCCCAGCGAACTGCACCCCTTCATCCAATAGGCGGCGTTGATGAGGCTCACCGGATCGTTGTCATCGCGCGACTGCAAGCGGGTGATCATCGCGCGCATCTCGTCGGTCGAGAACAAGGTCGCCAGCGCGCTGCGCTCCTGGCTCGTCAAGGGCCAAAACTTTCGCCCGAGCGGCACGACGGGTTTGACCGTATCCAGGCGCTCGGCCGCCAGATGGCGCCAACGCCGGCGCACAGATCGCTCCAACAGACCATGTACGATGCCCGGACGCATGGCTTTCTCGCCGTAATGGTCGAAATCGCCGCCCATCGCTGTTTCATAGCCCAGCATCAGCTGTTCGAGGATCCGTGCGCTCGTCACGCCCGGAAGGTCAGAACCCCGCGCCGCCGACGCCAGCGACAGCCCGAGGCGGATGAGGTCGTGGGCCGGATTGCCGATCACCGTCTGATCGAGATCGCGGATCTGGACGGCGACGCGGCCCTTGTGGTCGGCCAGGGGCCCCAGGTTGCCAAGGTGGCAATCACCGCAAATCCAGACGGGCGGCCCGTCAGGGATCGACCCGGGGCTGGAGTCGAGCCAGTCGTAGAACTTGGCCGTGCTGCCGCGCACATAGGCGTGAGCGGACCGAGCCATTTTCAATTTTTGGACTTCGGCCAACCTGGCGGCGCGTTCGGCGGGAAGCGTCATGGCGGGTTCAAGCACCTTTGCGCCGCGCTTAGCAGAGTACGCAGAGCAGAAAGGCGACCGGCCTCCCGGTCGCCTTCGCCGTGGCGTTCGCGAACTTGGCGAACAGCTTATCCATGGGGCGCGTGGCCGATCGTCGTCGCCTTTAGGGTCGGCGTCTCAGGGGTCGGCAGCCCATTAGCTTTGTAAGCGGCCATGAGCTGCTGCTTCTCGGCCGTCATTTTTTCGCCCAGCCCGTCCATATCGAGGCCTGATTTGCGGGCCTGGGCGAACATGCCCTCGACCCGCTGCTCCTCTTCCTGGACGTGATGCTCGATCTGCTCGGAGAGGACCTTGATCTTGGCGTCATAGAATTCGTCGTCCGGGCCGCCAGCCTCGATCTCGGCGATCAGGACCTTGGCCCCGTCGTGCTCGACATAGGCCTCCTTCAGCAGGTCCTCCTCGACCGCGCCTTCGCAGGCCGGATAAAAGACGTCCTCCTCGATCCTGGTGTGAATCGTCAGCTCAAGGCAGATCTGTTCGGCAAGCGCCTTCTTCTTGCCATCCCCCTTGGCGGCTTCGAACTTGGCGAACAGGTCTTCGACCTTGCGATGGTCCGCCTTCAGCAGGGCGACGGCGTCGGGTTTGGCTGCGGTGGGCATGAACTCTCCAATCGGGGTTGAAGAGGCAATCCCCCGCGTCAGTCATGGTTCCGCCAGGGGCGGCTTTGCGAGACGCTTACAGTCCATCCTTTTGGATGGCCCAACGTCACCGACCAACGCTACATCACCACCGGCGCGGCCAACTATGCGGCCGGGTTCGTGGACGCGACCTACGGCGCCCCCGCGGAGTGGTACCCCACGCTGCGCGCCAAGTTCTGACGGGAGGGCTGCGCCGGAGCCCCCAAGGTCCGCCACCGTCAAGGGGTAGGCTGACTGATAGGATAAGGGGGCTCCTTGTGGAGGGGCGGACGCTCTGCTTCATCCGAAGCTGAACGCCGGACGAAGCAGGGATGCGGGAGGGTTGATGTACGAACTGCTGACATCGGAGACCCCTAATGGCTGGAAGATATCGATCCTGCTCGAAGAGCTCGGCTGCCCCTACAAGGTGACGCCGATCGCTCTGTCCAAGCAGGAGCAGAAGCAGGATTGGTACGTCGCACTCAATCCCAACGGCCGCATCCCGACCCTGATCGACCATGCGAACGACGGTTTCGTCGTCTTCGAATCCGGGGCGATCATGATCTATCTGGCCGAAACCTTCGGCAGGTTCCTGGCACAGGACCGCAACGGCCGGAGCCTGGTGATCCAGTGGCTGATGTTCCAGATGAGCGGGGTCGGCCCGATGATGGGCCAGGCCAATGTGTTTCTGCGCTACTTCCCGGAAACGATCCCCTCAGCGATCGATCGCTACCAGCGGGAGGTGAACCGCCTGTTCGGTGTGCTGGAGCGCCGCCTGGAGGGCGAGGACTATCTCGCCGGCGACTATTCGATCGCGGACATCGCCCACTTCTGCTGGGTGCGCGGCCACGACTGGGCGGGTGTTCCCTTGGAGCCCTATCCGCATATCCAGCGCTGGCTGACGACCATCGCCAGCCGCCCGGCCGTGCAGCGGGGCTTGGCCGTGCCGCCCCCGGTCGACCTGGGGGCCAAGGACGAAAAGACACTTGAGGGCGGCCGCAAGATCCTGGTTTGACCCGGACAATCGCAGGAGGCTGGCATGGCAGACGGCGAGATCGCCGAACTGAGGCGTCGCTTGGAGGCGCTGGAGCACGACCTGGGCGTCCAGCAGGACATCCATGCGGTGCGCCGGCTGCAGTACGCCTATGGCTATTTCATCGACAAATCGCAGTATGACGAGGTCGTCGACCTGTTCGCGGAAGATGGCGAGGTCTGGTTCCTGGGCGGAATCTATCGCGGCAGGGCTGGCGTCCGGCGGCTCTACATCGAGCGGTTCTGCACCAACTTCACCGAAAACCACAACGGGCCGCGCTACGGCTGGCTGCTGGATCATCCCCAGTTGCAGATGATCGTGGATGTCGCTGCGGACCGCAAGACCGCCCAGGTTCGTGGCCGCTCGATGATGCAGGCCGGGCTGCATGAAACCGCCAAGGGCAATGTGCGCCAATGGTGGGAGGGGGGCCTCTACGAGAACGACTACGTCCGCGAGGACGGGACCTGGAAGATCAAGGCGCTGCGCTACTTCCCCTTCTGGCACGGCTCGTTCGAGGCCGGCTGGGCCAAGACGCCGATCGATTTCATCCCCATGGCCAGCAAGCTGTTTCCCGAAGATCCGCTCGGACCCGACGCCCTGGTCGAGCCGCGGCCGCGGCT
>FTFU01001456.1_pt1 | contig 17406 bp, 12 predicted proteins | sample 1640511 | NCBI WGS metagenome assembly FTFU01 (sample SAMEA3914789, study PRJEB12502) | metagenome | biome: forest; material: soil | place: Canada | collected 2011-07-03 | depth 0.3 m | reverse complement strand
TACGGACGATCCGCTTCGACCCCGACCAGGGGTTCTTCCTCAATGGCGCGCCGGTCAAGCTCAAGGGGACCTGCAACCATCAGGACCACGCCGGCGTGGGCGTCGCCCTGCCCGACCGACTGCACGAGTTCCGCATCGAGCGGCTGAAGTCGATGGGCTCCAACGCCTACCGCGCGGCGCACAATCCGCCCTCGCCGGTTCTGCTCGACGCCTGCGACCGGCTGGGCATGCTGGTGCTGGACGAGACCCGGCGCATGTCGGTCAATCCCGAGGCCCTTGACGAGCTGGAACGGCTGGTGCGGCGCGACCGCAACCGGCCGAGCGTGATCCTGTGGTCGATCGGTAACGAGGAGCCGCACCAGGCCACCGAAATCGGCGCCCGCATCGCCACCACCATGAAGCGCCTCGTGGAGCGGCTGGACGGCACACGCCCGGTGACCGAGGCCATGGATGGCGGCTGGGGCGACGGGGTGACCCGGGTGCTGGACGTGGTGGGCTTCAACTATCGCACCACCCAGATCGATGCCTTCCACACCCGCTTTCCCAAGATCCCGGTGATCGGCACCGAGACCGGCAGCACCGTGACCACGCGCGGGATCTATATCCACGACGATCGGCGCCAGTTCCCCGTCGCCTATGACGCCGAAGCGCCCTGGTGGGCGGCGACCGCCGAGGGCTGGTGGCCCTATGTAAGCGAGCGGCCCTATATCGCCGGCGGCTTCATCTGGACCGGGTTCGACTATCGCGGCGAGCCGACGCCCTTCCACCGCTGGCCCAGCGTCGCCTCCTATTTCGGCGTGCTGGACAGCTGCGGCTTTCCCAAGGACGAATACTATTACTACAAGGCCTGGTGGGACCCGGCGCCCCAGGCGCACCTTCTGCCCCACTGGACCTGGCCGGGCCGCGAGGGCCAGCCGATCGACGTCTGGTGCTACGCCAATGTCGACCGCATCGAGTTGCTGCTCAATGGCAAGAGCCAGGGCGTCCAGGCCGTGGCCAAGGACCGGCATCTGTCCTGGAAGGTCCCCTACGCCCCTGGCGTCCTGGAGGCGCGCGGCTGGCGCGGCGACAAGCTGGTGGTCACTGAAAAGCGGGAGACCGCAGGACCGCCGGCGCGCATCGCCCTGCAGGCGGATCGGAACCGGATCAAGGCCGACAGCGAAGACCTGGCGGTGGTCTCCATCCAGATTCTCGACGACAGGAACCGCCCCGTTCCCACGGCCAGCGACGCCGTGCGCCTGGAGGTCAGCGGTCCCGGCGCCCTGATCGGCATGGGCAATGGCGACCCCACCAGCCACGAGCCGGACAAGACCAACCTGCGCCGGGCGTTCAACGGCCTGTGCATGGGCCTGGTGCAGTCGCGGCCGGGCGGCGGTGGAAGGATCCGCATCGACGCCACGGCGCCGGGCCTCGCCGGCGCCACACTGCTGCTGACTACGAGCTGATCTACCCCGCCATCCGCACGATCGGCTTGACCACACGGCCCTCTTCGGCGTCGCGCACCGCCTCGTTGATGCGCTCCAGGGGATAGAAGGCGATCAGCCGATCGAAGGGGAACTTGCCGGCCTGGTGGAGGTCGATCAGGTAGGGAATGAAGACGTGCGGGTCGGCGTCGCCTTCGACCACGCCGCGCACGGTGCGCCCGCCGCTCATCAGGGCCACGGCGTCCAGGGCCAGCTGGTCGCCCATCTTGGAGGCGCCCACCAGGCCGCAGACCCCGCGCGGGGCCAGGCAGTCCACCGCCTGGCGCATCACCTTGAGGTTGGCCGTGGTGTCGATGGCGTAGTCGGCCCCGGCGCCGGTGATCTCTTGGATGCGGGCGAGCACGTCTTCACTGCGGGCGTCCAGCGCGTGATCCGCGCCCAGGGATAGCGCCAGCTCCAGCCGCGCCGGATTGACATCCACGGCGATGATCGACCCCGCCCCCACCGCCTTCGCGCCCATGATGGCGCTGAGGCCCACAGCCCCCGTTCCGAACACCACCAGCGAGCGGCCCTCGGCGACGCCCACCGAGTTGATCGCCGCGCCGGCCCCGGTCATCACCCCGCAGCCGAGCGGCCCCAGGATCTCGAGCGGCGCGGTCTTGTCCACCTTCACCGCATTGCGCTCGTGGCAAAGCGCGTAGGTGGCGAAGGAGGACTGGCCGAAGATGTTGCCGTGGATCACCTGACCGCCCTGCGACAGGCCGGAGGTCCCGTCCGCCCGCGCGCCGATGAAGTTGCGCGGGAAGAACTCGTGGCAATAGGCCACCGCCTGGTCGCGGCAGGAGGGGCAGGTCCCGCAGGAATTGAAGGTCATCACCACGTGGTCGCCGGGCGCCACATGGGTCACGCCCTCTCCGACCTTTTCGACCACGCCCGCGCCCTCGTGGCCCAGGACCACCGGCTGCGGGGTCGGCAGGTCCTGATCACGCATGACCATGTCGGTATGGCAGACGCCGGTGGCCACGACCCGCACCAGCACCTCGCCGGGACGCGGGTCTTCGATCTCGACCGGCTCCAGGGTGAAGGCGCCGTGGGGTTGGCGGACGACGGCGGCGGTGATCTGCATGATGGCCTTCACAATTCAAGCGCGGCGAGATGAAAACGAGCGGGCGCCGTCGCGACGCCCGCCCGGCCCGAAGGCTCAGCCGTCGAAGCGGTAGCGCAGGCGGACGAACCACTCGCCGGGATCGTTGTAGGTCCCGGTGCAGCCGCCGGCGGTGTTGTTGCAGTTGCCGGTGACCAGGTAGCGCTGGTCGGTGATATTGGTCCCGCCGACGGTGAACTGATAGCGCCCGCCCGGCGACTGGTAGGAGGCCTGGAGATTGATCACGTCCACCGTCGGCCGGCGCAGGATCGCGTCGTTCACCGAGTCGTTGAAGATCGACGAGGTGTGGTTCCAGTCCAGGGCGAAGCGCAGGCTGGCGTCGTTGGCCAGGGTGTAGGTGTATTCCGGATTGAGCGAGAACTTCCACTTGGGCGTCTTGGGCAGCTTGCTGCCCAGGGTGATGCAGGCGGTGGTCGAGCAGTCCGCCGTGCCGTTGATGCCGTCGGCGAGCTTAGTGTATTTCGCGTCCATGTAGCCGACGGAGCCGCCGATCGAGAAGCCGTGGCCGAGCATCCAGCGGGTTTCGGCTTCGAAGCCGGGGATTTCGGCCTCGCCAGCGTTCTTCAAGGTCGGCGAGATGCCGCGCTGGAAGTTGAGCTGGATGCCGCTGTAGTCGGTGTAGAAGGCCGCGAGGTTCAACAGCAGCCGCCGGTCCAGCCACTTCGACTTCAGGCCGATCTCGTAGGTTTCGGCGTTTTCCGGCCCGAAGGCCGCAAGGCCCGCGTCGGGGATCGGATTGCTGAAGCGCGTGGTCCATCCTCCGGACTTGAAGCCCTTGGAGTAGGAGAAATAGGCCATCGCGTCGCTGTCGAAGTGGTATTGGATGCCCGCGGCGGGGGTGAAGATGTGGAAGTCTTGGTGATTGTCCGTGTTCGGGAAGTAGCGCAGCGGCTGGCCGGCCACGGGGAAGCCCAGAAGCTGCTGGCAGGTCAGCCCTGCCGGTCCGCCGATGATGCTGGCTGAAGCAGTTGACGGATAACAGCCGCTGGCCTTGTAGGCGAGGCCGTTTTCATCCTGCTGGCCGCCGATGAACTCTTTCTCTTCCAGAGAGTAGCGGGCGCCGAACGTCAGGCCGATCTTGTCGGTCAGCTTGTAGTCCATATGGGTGTAGGCGGCGTAGGAGGAGCTGTCGAGCGAGTTGGGACCGTTGATCTGGAGCAGACCCTCGTCGAAGATGACGTAGTCGTGGATGTAGCCGTGCTCATTGAAGTAGTAGAGCCCGCCGACATATTTCAGTCGCCCATCGAAGGCCTCCCCAGTGAGCTGCTCTTCCTGCGAAATCTGGCGCTGCCCCTCCTTGAACGACAGTTCCAGGATGGCCAGGGGCGAGCCGTCGGCGTCCAGGCCAGCCTTCCAGTTCAGGCCGCGATAACCTGTGATCGACTTCAGGGCCAGGTTCTGGCCGAGCTTATAGTCGATGGTCAGCGAGCCACCATAGGCGTCCATCTTCGAGAAGCTATTGCCGGTGGCGTAGGTCTTGTCGATCGGCAGGCCGACACCGGCGATGGTCGAGTTATACGCCAGGTGCGTGCCGTCGGAGAGGATCGCGCCGGAATTGGCTACGGGTTCGTTGCACACGTGGCCGAGGCCGATGCCGGCCAGGACCGTCGAGGGAAGGCTGGCGCAAGTGTTGTAGAGATTGACCAGACTTCCCGCCGTGTTTTCGCTGGTCGACAGCACCGTGTTCGGCGTCGCCGACTGGTCCATGTGGGTCCAGTCCGCGGTCAGGGTCACCTTCAGCCGGTCGGACGCCAGCCACAGGGCCTTGGCGCGGATCGACTGCTGGTTCTGGCCGCCGTTTGCGCTCGAGGTCTGCTGCCCCGAAGAATGGAACAGGTTGGAGTCCTGCAGATAGCCGGCGGCGCCCGGATAGTTGACCTTCTCCTGCCAGCCGTCCCGCTGCCCCGAGGCGAATGTGAAGCTGGTGCGCAGCGAGTCGCTCAGGGGGATATCGACGATCCCGTTGAAGTCGCGGCGGTTATAGCTGCCGAAGGTGGCCGAACCGTTGAAGGCGTAGTGGTCGGCCGGCGTGTGGGTCACGACGCTGATGGCGCCGCCGATGGTGTTGCGGCCGAACAGGGTGCCTTGCGGCCCCTTGGCGATTTCGATCCGCTCCACGTCCGGCAGGTCAAGATTGGCGCCCACGGTGCGCGCCAGATAGACCCCGTCCAGATAGACCCCGACCCCGGGATCGAGGTTCATGGCGAAGTCGTCCTGGCCGATGCCGCGGATCGAGGCCGACAGCACCGCGCTGGACCCGGAGAAGGGCGAACCCGCGTCCAGGTTCACGTTCGGCGTCAGGGCCGAAAGGTCATGGACGTTCTGCACGCCCCGGTCCTTCAGCGCCTGTGCGGTGAATGCGGTGATGGCGATCGGCACGTTCTGGACGTTCTCCGACCGCTTCTGCGCGGTGACCACGACTTCCTCGACGGCCTGAGCGGCGGCCGGAGCAGGAGCGTCAGCCGCATGGGCTTGGACACCGGCCAAGAGGGCTGAAGCGCCGGCCGCGGTCACGAGAGCCAGGCGGCGAGATATTCTGAGATGCATGAGAACCTCCCCAGGGTCTTTGTTGGTTGGCCGGCAAGAAGCACGAAGCGGCGCCGCTTCGCTTGGCTGAGCGCGAACGCGACTTTCACGGCTGCGAACAAGATGGCGTTTTCTTGCGCTCTAGCGCGTCCGATAGTCCCGCGGGCCGACCCCGTAGCGCGACTTGAACGTCCGGCTGAAGTGGGAAAGGTCGTTGAAGCCGAGGTCGAAGGCCAGGTCGGTGATGCAACAGTCCGCGCCGCCCCGGCGCAGGCGCTGGGCGGCCAGTTGCAGGCGCTTGTCGCGGATATAGGCCATGGGCGTCATGCCCATGGAGGCGAACACCATCTGCACGTAGCGGGGAGTGACGCCCACCCCGCGGGCCACGACGCCGACGCTGAGTTCGGGATCGCACAGGTTCTTGTCGACGAAGCGGCGGATGCGCTCCTTGAGGCTCGTGGCTCCGGTGTCGCGGCAGGGCGCCCGCCGGTCGTAGGCGATGGCCATCAGGTCCAACACCACGTCGACGAAGTCGGCGTCGGCGTCGCGCTCCACCTCGGCCTCCCCGGCGCGCCAGAGGTTCTGAACGAAGGAAGCCAGCATGGATGCGCCCAGGCCCTCCATGCCGATCCGCTGGCCGACCACGGCGTCGGGATCATCGAGACGCGTGATCAGCCGGTCCTCCGGCAACCGCACGACCAGCATGCGGTTGGGATCGTCGAAGCGGATGCTGTAGGGGCGCGAGGAGTCGCAGAGCATGATGTCGCCGCGGCCCAGGATCGCCTCGCGCCCCTCCTGGTGGTTCAGGCTGGAGCCCCGGTCCTGGATGTGCAGCTTGAAATAACGGTCGGAGACGCCGCAGCCGGGCTTGGCCCGCCGCACCACCGCCGGCGAGGAGGCGACACGGGCCATCTCCAGCCCTCCGACGCGCCGCATCTCCAGCGCGCCTTCGAAACCGTCGTCATCCGTATCCACGGTCAGGTTTTCGAACACCCGGCAGATGACGTCGTTCCAGGCGCCGATCTGGGTCGCAGAGCCCGAAATGTTCGACGTGGCGGTCAACTGGATCATGGCCCTCCGCCCTCTCCGATGTCGGGTCGCCCGCATTGGCGCAGCAGGTCCTTGCGCACCTTGCCGGACGCAGTGCGCGGCAGCGCATCCACCACCACCACACGCTTGGGCGTCTTGTAGCCGGCGATGCGGCGGCGGCAGTGGGTCAGGATCAGGTCGACGGTCACGGCGGCTCCGGGGACGGCGGCCACATAGGCCACGCCCACCTCGCCCCAGCGCTCGTCCGGCGTTCCGACCACCGCAGCCTCGGAGACCAGGTCGAGTTCCAGGATCGCCGCCTCGACCTCGGCCGGAAACACGTTCTCGCCACCGGAGATGAACATGTCCTTCCAGCGGTCGACCAGATAGATGAAGCCCTCGGCGTCGCGCCGCGCCGCGTCGCCCGTGCACAGCCAGCCGTCGGTGAAGGCCTTGGCGGTCAGTTCAGGCTGGCCCCAGTAGCCAGGGGTGATATTCGGCCCCCGCAGCCAGATTTCGCCGACTTCGCCGTCGGCGACGTCCTGGCCCTCAGGGTCGACCAGCCGGACCTGGGCGTTCAGGGCTGGAAGACCCGTCGCACCGAGCTTACTGCGGATCCGGTCGAGGTCGCCCAGCGGCATGCACAGAACGGTGCCGGCCTCGGTCATGCCGAAACCTTCGATCATCGCCACACCATCGTCGAGCCAGCGCTGAATGGAGGCGGGCGGATTGGGCGCGCCGCCGGTGCAGAGGGCCTTCAGCCGTTTCAGGGCCTTGGGATCGAAACCCGGCTGCTCACGCAGCACCTGGGCCATCTGTGGCACACAGAAATAGTGGGTCACGCCCAGGTCCGGGTCGGAGAGCCGGGCCAGGGTCTCGCAGGCGTCGAACCGCGGAGCGATCACCAGGGTGGCGCCCTGGAACAAGGTGGTCCGTGCGGTCGCGTAGAGCCCGGCCACATGGAACATCGGCATTTCGCAGAGGAACACGGCGTCGGGCGTGACCTCGGCCGCCAGCGAGAAGTTGACCGCCGTGTGAAAAGCGTTGGACTCGGTGACGATCACACCCTTGGGCCGGCCGGTGGTGCCGGACGTGTAGAGCAGGGTCGCCGGCGTATCGGCCGCCAAGGGCCGCGCCGCGAACGGCCGCGCGGGCGCCTGGGCCAATTCGATCTGGAAGCGTTCGAAGCCGACCTTGTCGCACACGTCGGGCGAGATCTGGTCCAGCAGACCGGCGAACTCCGCCTCGAACACCACCAGGCGCGGCTGGGCGTCCTGGACCAGGAAGGCGATCTCGGCGGCGGTCAGGCGCCAGTTCAGCGGCTGGAAGATCGCGCCGATGCGCACGCAAGCCAGTTGCAGGGCCAGAAGGTCGGCGCTGTTGCGGCCCAGGACCGCCACCCGCTCACCCTCAGGGTTTTCCAGACGCGTCTGGAGCCAGGCGGCGCAGCGCTCGATATGGGCGTGATATTCGGCATAGGTCCATCGCCGGCCGGTCGCCAGCTCGATGCAGGCCAGCTTCCTGGGCTTGCATCCGGCGTGATAGGCCACCGCATCGCCCATAGGCTGATCGCCCCGCATGTCGCTTCCTCACTCCCGGGCGCCTTGGTCAGCGACCCCTTGATTATTGATATGCGACATAACAATTATATTCAAGCCGCACCCATCGCTGCGATTCGCTGCAACGCGCCAAGGAGCGCGTCAGCGTCCTTGGACCCGACAGCCGCAGCGACCAGGGCCTCATGCCTGGCATGGGCCGCCTTGGCCTCGGCCAGCAGGACCACGCCTGCGGGCGTCAGGGCGAGGGCGTAGGAGCGCCGATCCCCCGGGGCGGCGCCCCGCTTGACCAGACCCCGCTCCTCCAACTGGTCGATGATGGCCACCAGGTTGGGCCGCTGGATGCGCAGGGCTTCGCCCAGGGCCTGCTGCTTCAGGCCGGGATTGGCTTCGATGATCAGAAGAGCGGAAAAGTCCGCCAACCGCAGGTCGAGAGGCTTCAGGGCCGTCAGCAGATCCTTGAACACCGTCACCTGGGCCAACCTCAGGATAAAGCCGATCTGGCTGTCCAGGCCCGCCATGTCGACGCCGTTCGATGCCGCCTGCTCCTTCGCCTTGGCCTGCCGAGCCTTCATATGCGCTTCCCTTTTTCCCTCGGCCGCTCCGTCGGCGCCGAATTTCATGATGACAGAGAATAATTGTTATGTAACATACCTATTCATAGAGCGCGACGCCACGCGCCCGCCAGGAAGAAGGACAAGGGCCATGGACGCCGTCGCGACCGTCGAACTGCTGATTGGAGGCGAGGATCGCCCGGCGACCGACGGCGCCGTCTTCGAGCGCGTCAATCCGATCTCAGGCGCTGTCGCCACGCGTAGCGCGGCCGCCAGTCCCGAGGACGCGAGCGCCGCCGCCGATGCGGCCCAGGCCGCCTTTCCGGCCTGGTCGCAGATGGGACCGAACGCCCGCCGCGCCCTGCTCGACAAGGCGGCGGGCGCGCTCTTGGGCCTCGCCGATGAGTTCGTGGCCGCCATGCGTGACGAGATCGGCGCCACCGAAGGCTGGGCGCGCTTCAATGTAGGCCTGGCCGCCGGCATGATCCGCGAGGCCGCGGCCATGACCACCCAGATCGGCGGCGAGGTGATCCCCTCCGACAAGCCTGGCTGCATCGCCATGGCCGTGCGCCAGCCAGCCGGGGTGATCTTGGGCATGGCCCCCTGGAACGCGCCGGTGATCCTGGGCGTGCGCGCCGTGGCCCTTCCCCTGGCCTGCGGCAACACCGTGGTGCTGAAGGCCTCGGAGATCTGCCCGCGCACCCACCGCCTGATCGGCCAGGCCTTCCAGGCCGCCGGCCTGCCGCCGGGCGTGATCAATGTGGTGACCAACGCGCCTGCCGACGCGGAAAGCGTGGTCGGCGCCCTGATCGACCATCCGGCGGTCAAGCGCATCAACTTCACCGGCTCGACCAAGGTCGGCAAGATCATCGCCCGCAGGGCGGCCGAGCACCTGAAGCCGGTGCTGCTGGAGTTGGGCGGCAAGGCGCCGCTGGTGGTGCTGGCGGACGCTGACCTGGACGAGGCGGTCAAGGCCGCGGCCTTCGGCGCCTTCATGAACCAGGGCCAGATCTGCATGTCGACCGAGCGCATCGTGGTGGTCGAGGCCGTCGCGGACGCCTTCGCCGAAAAGTTCGCCGCCAAGGTGAAGACCTTGGTCGCCGGTGATCCTCTGGAGGGCAAGACGCCGCTTGGCGCAGTGGTGGACCAGGCAGCCGCCGACAAGACCCTGGCCCTGATCGAGGACGCTGTTTCCAAGGGCGCGACATCGCTCGTGCGCGGCGCGGCCGACGGGGTCCTGCTCTCGGCCACGGCGCTGGATCGCGTCACGCCCGCGATGCGCCTCTATGCCGAGGAGTCGTTCGGCCCGGTGGTGACCATCGTGCGCGCCCGCGACGAGGCCCAAGCCATCGAACTGGCCAACGACACCGAATACGGCCTCTCGGCCGCCCTCTTCACCCGCGACATCGCCCGCGGCCTGACCCTGGCCCAGAAGATCCAGTCCGGCATCTGCCACATCAACGGCCCCACCGTGCACGACGAGGCCCAGATGCCGTTCGGCGGGGTCAAGGCCTCAGGCTATGGCCGTTTCGGCGGCAAGGCCGGCGTCGCCGAATTCACCGACCTGCGCTGGATCACCATTGAGACCCAGCCCGGCCACTACCCGATTTGACCCTCCTCCCCTTCGTTCCACGGAATTTCTGACCATGACCGAGACTGTCGCCTTCGACGTTCAGGACCGCATCGCCTGGGTCCGCTTCAACCGCCCGGACAAGCGCAACTGCATGAGCCCGACCCTCAACCGCACCATGATGGAGGTGCTGGACGAGCTCGAATATCGCGACGACGTCGGCGTGCTGGTGCTGTCGGGCGAAGGCTCGGCCTGGTCGGCGGGCATGGACCTGAAGGAGTATTTCCGTGAAACCGAGGCCAAGGGCCTGGGCGCGGTGCGCCAGTCGCAGCGCGAAGCCTACGGCTGGTGGCGGCGCCTGCGCTGGTACAACAAGCCGACCATCGCCATGGTCAACGGCTGGTGCTTCGGCGGCGGCTATGGCCCGCTGTTCGCCTGCGACCTGGCCATCGCCGCCGAAGAGGCCCAGTTCGGCCTGTCGGAGATCAACTGGGGCATCCTGCCCGGCGGCGGCGCGACCAAGGTGGCGGTCGAGCTCATGTCCATGCGCCAGGCCATGTACCACGCCATGACCGGCGAAATGCTGGGCGGCAAGAAGGCCGCCGAATGGGGCCTGGTCAACGAGGCCGTGCCCCTGGACCAGCTGAAGACCCGCGTCACCGCCTTGGCCACGGTGCTGCTGGAAAAGAACCCGGTTGCGCTGAAGGCCACCAAGGACGCGGTGCGACGCGTGATCGAGATGACCTACGACAACGCCGAGGACTACCTGATCCGCGCCCAGGAAGCGGCCAACAGCTTCGACAATGACGGGCGCAAGGAAGGCATCAAGCAGTTCATCGACGACAAGACCTACCGCCCGGGCCTGGGCGCCTACGCGCGCGACAAGGTCGGCTAGAGCATTCGTCGGTTCACTTGAACCGCCGAATGCTCGTAAGTCTCTAAGGTTAGACCATTTTCTTCGCCGAACCGGCGTCCACTTCGGCGGAAAATGGTCTAGATCGGCGATCAATGCGGGACGGCGCAGCCATAGCGCCGCCCGCAATAAGGGAGACACCATGAAGGCCGACACGTCGAAAACCCTGCGGCCCGCGCGGGCGGCGCCCGTGGTCGCCCTGTGCGGCGCGGTGGCGCTGCTGGAGGGCTACGACATCCAGGCGATCGGGGTCGCCGCGCCCAAGCTGGCTCCGGCCCTGCACCTGGCGCCCAAGGTCCTGGGCGCGGTGTTCACTGGCGGCATGGTCGGCCTGGTCCTGGGCGCCGCCCTGGGCGGCTGGCTTGGCGACCGGATGCGCCGTCGATGGCTGCTGACCATGGCGGTCTTCGTCTTTGGCCTCTTCAGCCTGGCCACCGGCTTTGCGCCCGATGCGGTCAGCCTGACCGCGGCCCGCTTTTTGACCGGCCTGGGCCTTGGCGCGGCCATGCCCAACCTGATCAACATCATCATCGAGGTCAGTCCGCCGCAATGGCGCTCGCGCCTGGTGACCGCCATGTCCTGCGGCATGCCGGCCGGCGGCGCGGCGTCGAGCCTGTTCGCCGTCTACGCCTTCCAGCACCTCGGCTGGCGGGCCCTGTTCATCGTCGGCGGGGTGCTGCCGCTGGCCCTGCTGCCGTTCCTGCTCAGCCTGCCCGAGACCGGCGGCCGCCACGCCGAGCACGCCCGGGCGCACCGACCCTCGATCGGCGCAGCCCTGTTCGGCGATGGCCGCGCTCTGGTCACGGCCCTGCTCTGGACCACCTTCGGGCTGACGCTGCTGGTGCTCTACCTGATGCTCAACTGGCTGCCGAGTCTGGTGACGTCCAAGGGATTCACCGCCAGCAACGGCGCCCAGGCCGCCCTCGCCTTCAACGCCGTCAGCATCCTCGGCAGCCTCAGCCTCAGCGTGCTGGTCGACCGCCGCGGCCCGCGCGCGCCGGTGGCCATAGCCGCCGTCGGCATGATCGCCAGCCTGTTGGGCCTCGCGGCCGCCAACAGCCTGGCCCTGGTCCTGGCGTGTTCCGGGGCCTGCGGATTCTTTCTCCTGGGCGGGCTCTACAGCCTCTATGGCGTCGCGCCGATGTACTATCCGAAAGCCGTCCGCGGCATGTCGACCGGAGCGGCGGTGGCGGTCGGCCGGGTCGGTTCGATCATTGGGCCGTTCGCCGCCGGCCAACTGGTGGCGCTCGGCGTGGGCGCCTCGGGCCTGGCCCTGGCCATGGCCCCGGTGGTGCTGGTTTCCGGCCTCGCCGCCACCCTGATGGCGACCATCGGCCGGCCGCAGCCGGAATGAGCCGGCTCAATGCATGTAGGAGGCCTTGTCCGCGAAGACCACGGTCTCGCTGATCACCGTCTCCTCCAGCACCTTCTTGAAGGCCGGGTAGCAGTCGTCGGCCATGAGCTTCTGCAGAGCCCGGTCATAGTGCTGGAAATCCTCCAGCTCCCACAGATCGATCACCGTTCCCAGGCGGCCGCTGCGCTGGATGAAGGCGCCGGCGAGCTTCCAGCCTTCGCGCTCGAGGAAGGGCGTGGCGGTGGTCTTCATAGCTTCGAGAAAGCGGCCGAGACCGGCCGCCGTCACCTCCAGGGTGACGTGCAGATAGACGGACATGTTTTGTCTCCGTGACCGGTGCGGCGTGGATCAGTCGATCGGCATGCCGATCATGCGCGCGATGTGGCGGTGGGTGTTTTGCAGCGCAATTTCGTTGCGCCCGTAGACGATCTCGAACCCGGGCGGCGCGTAGCTCATATTGCGCTGACCCTCCTTGGAGACGCTGTAGTCCTCGGTGCTGACGATCAGCTGGATGTAGTCGTGGGCTTCGACGAAGGCCGAGTCCGGCGTGTCGGCCGGAGCGTCCGCTGCGCGATAGGTCGACATGATGGTGAAGGCCTTGCCCGGCTCCGCGCCCGGATACAGCCGGTACATGCCGATCATGCTGCCGCCGCCGGCCATGGGCGCGCCGTAGACGATCGAATTGGGGAACACCAGGTGGCTGCCGCCGTAAGGGGTCGACGGCCACTGGCTCTCGTCCACGCCCACCAGGTCGCGATAGACGCAGTTGGTGAAATTGACCCGGTAGTGGGGCGCGAAATGGTCATAGAGGATGACGTTGGAGATCGTGCCGACGCCGAAGCTGGTCGGGTGCAAAGCGGAGAAGTGATAGCCCTCGCCATAGGTGTCCAGGGCGTATTTCCAGTTGGCCTCCACGTCGACCCGGCTGTGCTTGATCAGCTTGGCGCCGGCCAAGTTCAGGCGCAGCAGCTGCGGCCCCATCTCGCCCAGCCAGCCCTCCACGTCGATCGCCTCGTCGCCGGCATGGGCCTTGACGAACACCATGCCGCCCCACTCGGCCACCGGCACGCGGACCAGGTTGCGCGAGGCGCGGTCGATCCCCTCGAACGAGGCCTCGCCGGGCATGCCCACCAGCTTGCCGTCGAGATCGAAGCTCCAGCCATGGAACGGGCAGACCAGCAGCTTGCGGCGGTCGCAGTCGTGCGCCAGGCGCGAGGCGCGGTGGGTGCACATGTTGAGGAAGGCGTTCAGCGAGCCGTCCTTGGCGCGCACGATGAGGATGGCCGGCCCTGCGCTGTCGAACAGCATGATATCGCCCGGCTTGGCCACTTCGCACGACAGGCCCGCCAACAGCGGCGCCTTGCCGAACAGTTCGCGCCGCTCGGCCTCGAAGCGGACCGGATCGGTGTATTCGCTGGGCGAATTGCGCATGGGCGCCGGTCCCCAGTCGGTGGTCCCGCCCGCGACCAGATGCGCCACCTGCCGTCGCTCCAGCGCGCGCATCGCTTCGTCGACCGGCGCCGCCGGCGGCTTTGAGACAGTGGTCTGATCCGTCATCGCCTCTTACCTCTACCTGAGCATGAAATAACCGGCCGGGCGAAACCTTACCCGGCCGGGCGCGGCCTTAGAAACGTCCTGTAAGTTGAATGGCGACCGTGCGGGGCAGTCCCGGGGTGCCGCCTATGTCGGAGTGAACATTGGCGTTGGTGCCTGTGCCGCTGCCGGTGCTGGGCACGTCCAGGCCGCTGGTCAGCACATAGGTATTGGTCAGGTTTTTGCCGATCAGGGCGATTTCCCAGCTCTTCTTGCTGTTGCTGAGACGCAGGCTGGCGTCGAAGGTGGCATAGGCCGGCTGGAAATCGGACGGGTGGCCGAACTGGCTGAGGTGATAGCTGCTGGAGAGGTGGGCGTTACCGGAGATGCCGAACAGCAGGTCGCCGATCGGCCGTTCATAGTCCCCGCCCAGCGTCCCGGTCCATTTCGGGGCCTGGCCGGCGACCGAGCCGGTCAGGTTCTGCACCAACTGCCCGTTGGAGTCGTCATGACGCACGTCGAGCGAGCAGCCCTCGGCCAGGGACTGACCACCGTAGCAGGGCGCGTTGGGGAAGCTTTTGTAATAGGACTCGTTGAAGGCCATGGCTCCGCTCAGATGCAGGCCCTCGACCTGTTCCGGCGCCCATTCCGCCTGGACCTCCAAGCCGCGCGACTCCAGCTTGCCGACATTCTTGGTGACGTAGTCGATGTGCACTGAGTCGAAGAAATCGACCTGGAAGTTGTCATAGGTATAGTCGTAGGCATCTGCGTTCAGGCGCAGGTGTCCGTCCAGCAGGGTCGACTTGATCCCACCTTCGAAGCCTTTCGCCTTTTCGGGCTTGAACGCCAGTTCGGCCGCGGTGGTGTTGGCGATGGCGCTGTTCAGCGCGCTGCCGGAGAAGCCGCCCGACTTGTAGCCGGTCTTGTAGGAGGCATAGAGGGTCAGGTTGCGCTGGGGCTTCCAGGAGATCGTCGCCTCGGGCGACAGGTTGTCGAAGGTCTGGTTGGCGCCGATGAAGGTGTTGGGGATGGCCGGATCAAATTGCCGGAACACGCCCTGATAGGGCGCGACCACGTAGGGCTGGATGAAGTAGGAATCCTTGGTCTCGTGCGTGTAGCGCACGCCCGCTGTGAAGTTCCACTGCGAAGTGATGTCCCAGATCCCCTGACCGAAGCCCGAATAGGTGTGGCCATTGGTCCGCGAGCGCTTTTCGACGGTGATGTATTCGTCGGGCGTGTGCAGCGACAGATCGCTCAGTCCACCCGGGAAGATGACGAACTGATTGAAGTTCAGCTGCGTCGCCTGGTACAGGAAGCCGGCCATGAAGTTTAGCGGGCCTTTGAACTTGGTCTGGCCGCGAAGTTCGGTCGAGAAGGCCTGGTATTGCGACTTCTCGATGCCCCAGGTCCCGGCCGGTGAGTTCACCGCCCCGGTCAGGTCATAGTCGCCCAGGAAATCGTTGATGAAGTGGTGGAAGCCGGTCACTGACTCCAGGGTAAACAGCGAGCCATCATATTTCAGGTTGTTCGAAAACGACTGCGAATCGTAGTCCTGATAGAGTTGCCCGCCATGCCGCGCCGTGATCGGGTTGGTGCGGGCGATGTCGGACGGCAGGTTGTTCTGATAGACGTCGTAGTTCTTGCCGCAGGACTCTCCCGGCGAGGTCTGGCGCGTGCCGGTCGGGCAGAAGAAGGTGATGCTGTTCCAGGTCGCGTCCAGCACCCTGTAACGGTCGAGCGTGACCTTGGCGGTGTCCGACAGACGATCCGTAAAATTGTATTTCGCGGAGAAGCGGCCCACCAGGTCCTTTTCCTGCGGCACGTCCTTGGTCGGCGCGGGAATATTGTGGAAGGTGGCGGCGAACCCATTGGACACGTCCAGGGTCATGTACTGCTGCGCCGGCGCCAGGTTGTGCACATAGCCGCCCTGCATGTCGTCGTAGTGGATCGCCAGGCGCAGGGCGAGCTTGTCGGTGACCGGGCCGGAAACGAAGCCCTCGACCATCGGATCGTTGGCGGTGAATTCGTAGCTGGCCCGCAGCATCGACTGGAAGGTCCAGGTCGGATCGGCGGTGGTGAAGGAGACCACGCCGGCCGAGGCGTTCTTGCCGAAGAACAGCGCCTGGGGCCCCTTCAGAATTTCGACCTGCTTCATGTCGAACAGGGCTTCGTTGAGGACGCGGCCCTGGCCGTAATAGACCCCGTCCACGTCCACCGCCACCGACTGTTCGATGCCGATGCTGGTGAAGCTGGAGCCCACGCCGCGCAGGCTGATGTCGGCGCCGCTGCCGCTGTTGCCGCGCACGACCACCAGTTCCGGCGTGGTGGCGGCGATCTTCTCCACCGAATTCAGCGCATAGCGGTCCAGCACCGCGGCCGGCACGGCCGTGACGGCCACCGGCACGTTCTGGATGTTCTCTTCCTTCTTGCGCGCGGTCACGATGATCTCGCCCAGGCCGGTCGAGGCTTCGGCGCCGGTCGCCGGCACCTGTTGCGCATGGGCCAGGCCCGCATCCGCCAGCAGGACGGCGAGGCCCGTCGTGGCTAGCAGCACCGGACGCAGAAAGTGGCGAGCAGGCGTATTTGTTCGGTCCACGAGTTTGCTCATGGTGTCTCCCCCCAGGTGGTTTCCTACCGCGAAGGCCTTCGCCTTCATTGAATGTTGTCAGTGGGAACGCGCCGGTTTCAGCCGGTCAAAGATCACACATATCATTCTAATCATGATTAGGAACTATCCTAGGCTGGAGCCGTCGTGCTGGCAAGGCGTTTCCGCCAGTTTCGGTAGGCCGCGGACCTGCAAAAGCGCCAATCAGGTTTCGAACAAGCGCCGCCACATATTATTTCCTTTTATTTTACTGAATGTTGTCACCCTTCGTGACAGATCCGCACAGCCGGTCGGGATTGATCGCGTTTGCGCTTAATTGCAGTGCGATGCAATTTCTGATCCATCCCAGGGGCGAGTGGGATTCAATCGCATCGCGTGGAACCCGTCCCCGATTCGTATCGCCGATCGCTCGCATTGCCTCTTTACTCCGGTCGAATTTAGTCGAATGATGATCATGAACCCGGCGCTCAACGAAGCATCGGGACCGGGGCGGGACGACGCATGGCGAGGACAGGCGGCATGGGCGTTCGCACCGACCAGCATCAGGACACACGCCGCCCTGTCGGCGGTCCCTAGCCATTCGGAGATTTACCGTGCTTGCAGAAGCCTCAGTCCTGGCGGACACCAAGGCCTATCCGCTGTCGCCCGCGACCCGCCGTTTCCTGGAAGCCGGCCCGCACGGCCACCTGATCGAAGGTGAGATGACGCCTTCCGCCTCCGGCGCCACCCTGGCCGTGTTCGAGCCCGCCAGCGGCCGCGAATTCGCCCGGGTCGCCTCGGGCGCGGCCGAGGACGTCGACCGGGCGGTGCGCTCGGCCCGGCGTGCCTTCGACGACGGCCGCTGGCGCAATCTTCCGCCTTCGGAGAAAGAGGCGTGCCTGCGCCGACTGGCCGGCCTGCTGGAAGAGAGCCGGGAGGTCCTGTCGGACCTGGACGTGCTGGAGGGCGGGGTCATCCGCGGCTATTCCCAGTTCATCGTTCAGTTCGGCATCGACGTGACCAACTACTACGCCGGCTGGCCGACCAAGCTGCATGGGGTCACCCCCGCCAGCACGCCCGACATGGTGGTGCAGGAGATTCGCGAGCCGATCGGGGTCTGCGCCTCGATCATTCCCTGGAACGGTCCCTCGGCCGCGCCCTGCGGCATCGTCCCGGCCCTGGCCTGCGGCAACAGCGT
>FTFU01001275.1_pt1 | contig 17470 bp, 15 predicted proteins | sample 1640511 | NCBI WGS metagenome assembly FTFU01 (sample SAMEA3914789, study PRJEB12502) | metagenome | biome: forest; material: soil | place: Canada | collected 2011-07-03 | depth 0.3 m | reverse complement strand
GGTTGTCGGTGGGGATGTCGAAGAAGCCCTGAATCTGGCCGGCGTGCAGGTCCATGGTCAGGACGCGGTCGGCGCCGGCCCGGGTGACGAGATTGGCCACCAGCTTGGCCGAGATGGGCGTGCGGCCGCCGGTCTTGCGGTCCTGCCGGGCGTAGCCGAAGTAGGGCAGCACCGCGGTGATCCGCTTGGCCGACGCCCGCGTCAGGGCGTCGATGCAGATCAGAAGCTCCATCAGATTGTCGTTGGCCGGGAAGCTCGTGGACTGGACCACGAACACGTCCTCGCCTCGGACGTTCTCGTCGATGATGACGAACACCTCGTTGTCCGGGAACCGGCGGACCTGGGCCTTGGTCAGGGGCAGGTCCAGATAGTCGGCTATGGCCTCGGACAGGTGCTGGTTCGAGTTGCCGGCGAGCAGCTTCATGGTGGATTCCCGTCCGGGGCCTGATCTTGGCGCGGCTTCTAGCAGGGCCACGCTTTGGGGCAAGTCCCACAGCGGGATGAGAAAAAGTGCGAAGCGGTTTTCCGCCCGCATCCCGCTCCATCGGGCGGCCTCAACCCTCCAGCATGATGGCCGAGAGCAGCCGCCCATAGTCGCCGTCGCCGCGCTGAACCGCGCGGCGGTTGGAGAAAAAGACGGCTTCGTCGGCCAGGGTGTCGGCGCCGATCCACTCGGCCTTGGCCACGCCTGCGTCATTGAGCCGCGACAGCACGAAGCCGGGCAGGTCGAACAGGCGCTTGTCCGGCGCGGCGCCCGGCTGGAAGAACCGCTCGGAGCCGGGCGCTTCGGCGGAGAAGCGGTCCAGGAACTCCAGGCCGACCTCATAGGACTTGGGCCCTATGCAGGGGCCCACGGCGGCGATCATGCGCGAGGTTTCCGCGCCCTGGGCCCGCATGGTCTCGATCGCCGTTGCGATGACGCCGCCCAGGGCGCCTCGCCAGCCTGCGTGGATGCTGGCCACGACCCGGGCCCGCGCGTCGGCGATCAGGATCGGCGCGCAGTCGGCCGACAGGGCGCCGCAGACCAGACCCGCCTGGGTCGAAACCAGGGCGTCGCCCTCCGGCGGCGTCTCCCACAGGCCTTCCGCCACATGAGCGGTCGTGGAATGGATCTGGTAGGCGCAGAGCAGGGCCGGCTCGCCGACATCGAAAAAGGCGGCGGCGCGGTGGCGGTTTTCGCGAACGGCCTCGGGATCGTCGCGTGAGCCGCGCCCCACGTTCAGGCTGGCGTAGATCCCCTCCGAGACGCCCCCACGTTTGGTGAAGAAGCCATGCCTTACGCCGGCCAGACCGGCCAGCAAGGGCGACTGCAGCGGTTCCAGGCTCATGACGGGCTCTCGAAAGCGGGCGGCGCGGGCTGGCCGGAGGGATAAAGACAAAGCGCCTTGAACAGGAGCCCCATCTGGCCTGCATCGACCAGCCGCTCAAGCTGGCGCGCAAGTTTTGGGGCCTGATCCGGGTGACGGCGGGCGAGGGCGGCGGCGCGCGCCTCGATTCCCAGCCGGCGCAGGAACTCGCCCTGGGTCAGGACAGCGCTGGCCGCCCCCTCAACCCCGGCGGCTGCGGCGACAGCCGGGAAATCGGCATGCACGGTCAGGTCGGCCTGGCCGGCGGAGGCGAGGGGATCGACCTTCTGGTGGCGCTGCAGGGCCTGGAGCGTGTCGCCGGCCTCGAGGCGGTCGCGGCCATAGTCGATCAGCAGCGCCGCGCCGCCATCCCTGGCGAGGCGGGCGCCGATCTCGGCGCCCAGGGCCGCCTGGGCCGCGGAGATTTCGATCATGGCGCCGTCGGGGACCTCGACCTCCGGAACGACGCCGGGCGGGCAGCGGACGAGGCCGAACGCCAGGGCGCCCGCCTCGCTCACGCCCACGACCCGCTCCGACCAGCCGCCGCGCTCGCGTACGAACTGGCGCGCCGGCAGGCAGTCCAAAAGCTCGTTGGCGACCAGGATCATCGGCGCGTCCGCCGGAACCCCGGCCAGGGCCTTCGCCCAATGCGGCGCCGCGCCCGCCTCGGCCAACCGTTCCTGTTGCAAGGACTGGAGCGGCGCGCTGGTCTCGACCAGCCAGAGGTCGGCAGCCGCCAGGAAGTCCGCGTCCACCCGAGCAGCGCGCAACAGGTCGATCATCAGGGTTGCGTCGCCCGGCCCGGCTTCGATCAGCCGGAATGGCGCCGGGCGCCCCAGCCCGCGCCAGGTCTCCACCGCCCAAAGGCCGATCAACTCGCCGAACATCTGCGAGACCAGCGGTGCGGTGATGAAGTCGCCCTCGGCGCCCAGGGCCGGCCGCGTGGCGTAGTAGCCGTCCACGGGATCGTGCAGGCAGGCGGTCATGAACTGAGCGACCGTCATCGGGCCCTGGCTCGCGATCTGGGCGGCGAGGCGGGTTTGGAGGGTCATCGGCGACCACCCTCATCCCATCGGCGCGATAATCGTGCGTGGTTCGAGACGCCTGCAAATGCGGGCTCCTCACCATGACTGGGATTGGGGGCCGCACCGACCTTAGTCATGGTGAGGAGCGGCCCGCAGGGACGCGTCTCGAACCACGCATGGACCTACCCTCACGCCTCGGACGGCTCCTGCGGCCGGGCCAGGGCGGCCTCGCCGCGCGAGCGCCAGATCAGCCAGATCCCGGCCAGCACCATGGGGATCGACAGGATCATGCCCATGGTCAGGCCGAGCGGGAAGGTCGGCATGTTCAGGTCGGGATTGCGCACGTTCTCCAGGCTGATGCGCACGGCGCCATAGCCCAGAAGGAACAGGCCCGTGACGGCGCCCTGGCGCGGCAGCCAGCGCGCGCCGTGGGTGGCCCAGCGCAGCAGCAGGAACAGGGCGATCCCTTCGAGCCCGGCCTCGTAGATCTGGCTCGGATGGCGCGGCAGGTGATCGGGCGCGTTCGGGAAGATGATCCCCCAGGGCATGCTCGTGGGCCGGCCCCACAGTTCGCCATTGATGAAATTGGCGATGCGGCCAAAGAAAAGACCGATCGGCGCGCAGGGGGCGACCAGGTCGGCCAGACGCAGCAGGTCCAGCTTGTTGGCCCTGGCGAACAACACCAGGGCTACGGCCACCCCCAGAAAGCCGCCGTGGAACGACATGCCCCCATGCCACAGCTTGAACACCTCCAGCCAGTCGCTGGAAAACTGCCCCTGGCCGTAGAACAGCACATAGCCGGTGCGGCCTCCGACGATGACGCCCAGGGTGAGCCACAGGATCAGGTCGTCGATCTGGGCGACGCTCGCCGGCGGCTGGCCCGGCGCCCAGAGGCGCAGGTTACCGAGCAGCCTCAGGCCATAGCGCCAGCCCAAAAGGATGCCGGCGATATAGGCCAGGGCGTACCAGCGGATCGCCAGCGGGCCGATCTGCACCAGCACGGGATTGAAATGGGGAAACGGCACGATGGTCCTCTTTCGACGCCTGCCCGATGTAGCAGGGGCTCCGCCGCTGCGGGAGCCCCTTCGCATTCATGACTTGTTTGCCCTATATGAAGGGTCATGCAGACCCAGAATCCCTTTCTCGACGAATTCGCCAAGCTCTCCCAGGCGGCCATGGGGCTGGCCCAGGCCGCCGGTGAAGAGGCCAAGACCGCCTTTCGCGCCCAGGCCGACAGGATGGTCGCCGAGATGGATCTGGTGCGGCGGGACGAGTTCGAGGCGCTGAAGGCCGAGATTTCGGCCCTGCGTGATGAAGTCGCGGCCTTGAAGGCCGAAAATGCGCAAACCCAGCCCTGAAAAGGGAATTGGGCTCGCCGCTGGCAAGAAGCTGCTTGTGACGAATGACGCAAAGCAGATTAGGTTGCGTTTTGAGAGGGTGACTCGCAGGGTCCGGACCCGGCGACAAAGCCTTCGGAAGGGATGAGGTTCGATGGACGTTCCCCAGTCTGAAGAAGACGAAGTCGACCTGAGCTTCGATCCGCTGGACGTGGTCGAGCATGTCCTGACCGCCGAAAACCTGACCTTCGACCGCACCGAGGATGGCGATCTCGCCTTTGCTCTCACCGGCGATTGGAAGGATTACGAGCTGTGGTTCGCCTGGCGGCCGGAAGCCGACTGTCTGCAGCTTTGCCTGTCGCTGGACATGCGGACGCCCAAGTCCAGGCGGCCGGCGGCCTATGAACTGGTGTCCCTGATCAACCAGCGCATCTGGCTGGGCCACTTCGAGGTCTGGAGCGACGGCGGCGAGGTGGTGTTCCGTCACGCCTTGTCGGTGCCGCCGGGCGAGCGGCCGACCCTGGCCCAGGCCGCTTCGATGATCGACGCGGCGGTCGAGGCGGCTGATCGCTTCTATCCGGCCTTCGACTTCCTGCTGAAGGGCTCCAAGTCGCCGGAAGACGCCATGGCCGCCTGCATGTTCGAGACCGTCGGCCAGGCCTGAGCCGGCTTCGCGAGGCCGTCGTGACGACCCCTGTTCTCATCCTGGGCGCCGGCCGCATGGGCGGGGCGCTGATCGAAGGCTGGACCCGGACCGGCGCCTTCCAGCCGTCCGACCTGATCTTGCGCGATCCCTATCCCGGACCCGCCGCCCTGGCCGCTCAGGCGGCGGGGGCGCTGCTCAATCCGCCGGACGCGGTGATGGCTCAAGCAGCCACCGTGCTGGTGGCGGTCAAGCCGCAGGCCTGGCGGCAGGCGGCCGAGGCTGTGGTTCCTTCGCTCGAGCCCGGGGCCGTGGTGGTCTCGATCGCCGCCGGGGTGAAAACCGACGATCTCGCGGCGGTGTTTCAGGGACGCCCGGTGGCGCGGGTGATGCCGACCACGGCGGTGGCCCTGGCCAAGGGCGTGGCCTCGATCTATGCGGCCGAGCCCCTGGCCCGCCAGCGCGCCCACGACCTGTTCGATTCCGTGGCCGTCGGGGTGGACCTGGACGACGAGGGGCTGATGGACGCCGCCACCGGCGTCTCCGGCTCGGGCCCCGCCTATCTCTACGCCTTCATCGAGGCGCTGGAGGCCGCGGCCCAGGGCCAAGGCTTCTCCGGCGAAGCCGCCGCCCGTATGGTGCGCGGAACCCTGATCGGCGCCGCCGCCCTGCTCGACCAATCCGGAGAAGAGCCCGCGGAACTGCGCCGCCAGGTCACCTCCCCCGGCGGCACCACCGAGGCCGCCCTGAAGGTTCTGATGGGCGCGTCGGGGCTATGGCCCCTGCTGGACCAAGCCGTCACTGCGGCGGTCAAGCGCGCGGAAGAGCTTGGCCGCTGAAATTCTCCGCGGAATGATCGCGGCTGGAGCCAAGAGTCGGTTGAGCCGCTCTTGATAAAGAGACTAGGCTCGCGGCGAGCCAAGAGCGGGATGAGGAAAAGTGCGAAGCGGTTTTCCGCCCGCATCCCGCTCTTAACTTTTAGAATCGATCACGTCTCATGATTTTGGATTGATTCAATCCAAAATCATCGTGATCTAGTCGACAGACAAGAAGCCTTGATCAATGCGCAAGCGCCCGTGGCGTCGCTCCAAACTTACAGCCTAGGTCGCTCTCCAGACGGGTGATTCCGATGTTTCGAACGCTGCTGTTCGGATATCAGAGCGCCAAGCTGCAAGGCGAGATGATCTACTTCGCCCTCGCCGTGATGCTCCTGGTCCTGGCTGGCGTCATGATAGCAATCTTCACCGAGAGACGCCGCCGCGCCGAGGCCGCCAATGCGGCGGTTCGGGAAAGCGAAGCGAGGCTGGCCTTCCTCGCCGAGCACATGTCCGACCTGGTCGTCCGCTACGACCGCAACGGGGTTCGCACCTTCGTATCGGCCATTTGCCGACGCTATGGCTATGAGCCGGAGGAACTGATCGGCCGGACCGCCCTCGATCTGAGCCATCCGGACGACCGGCCGCGCCTGGCCGCCCTGAGCGAGGCGCTGCTGGCCGGTTCGGAAGCCGCGGTGGGGGCCGTCGTCGAGCTGCGGGCGCGCACCAAGTCGGGCGAATGGGCGTGGCTGGAAGGGGCTCCCAACCTCATTCGCGACGCGAAAGGCGAGGTCGTGGAAATCGCCTGGGTGCTGCGGGACATCAGCGCGCGCAAGGCGGCGGAGGCGGCGCTCAGCGAGAGTGAAGAGCGCTACCGGCTGCTCGCCGAATCGGCCACCGACATCATTCTGCGTTATAACCCCAGCGGCGTGATCGAATTCGCGTCGCCCTCGGTCAGCCAGATCGGATACCGGCCCGAGGAGCTCATCGGGCGCAACACGCTGGACCTCTTCACCCCGACCGGCTCCGTCAACCTCAAGGAGCGCCTCGATCAGCTGGTTCAGGGGCGGCTCATGCCGGGCGCCGACCGCGGTGTGGTGGGGGTCCGTCGGCCGGATGGCCAACGGATGTGGCTGGAGGGAAAGCCTTCCCGAATTATGGACAGCCAAGGCGCCGTCGTGGGCGTGGTCACGGTGCTGCGCGATGTGACCGCCCGGTGCGCCCTGGAAAGAGAACTGGAGCGGCAAAGGGTTGAAGCAGAGGCCTCGGCCCTTCTGGCCAAGGAAACCCACCGCATCGCCCTGATGGCGGAGGAGGTGGCGGGCATCGGCAATTGGAGTATCGACGTCAAGAGCGGCGCGGTTCACTGGTCGGACGGCGTGTTCCGGATCTTCGGCCTCGATCCCAAGGACGGCGTGCCGCCGCTCGACGTGCTCCTCGAGATGTACGATCCGGCGGACCGTGGATACGTACGGCATATGATTGGCCGCGCGGTGAGGGAAGGGCTTTCCTACACCGACGAGACCAAGGTGACGCGGCGCGATGGCGCGATCCGCCACATCAAGGCCAGCGTCGGGTCCGAGCGCAATGCGGACGGCGACGTCGTCACCGTGTTCGGCATCATGATCGACGTCACCGAGGCCCGGCTTCGTGAGGACGCCTTGCGCGAGAGCGAAGCCCGCTATCGCATGCTGACCGATCAGGCCACGGACATCATCGTACGATACGACACCGCCGGTGTGATCGAGTTCGCATCTCCCTCCATCGCTCAGCTTGGATTCCAGCCAGAAGACATGGTGGGCCAAAACATCGTCGAACTCGCCCAGCCGCAATGGAAGGAGCAGGCGCAGGCGTCGGTGGAGCATCTGGGGCGCGGCCTGATGTTCCGTGAAGCTGAAAACGCGACGTTCCGCGCGCGCAAGGCGGACGGTGACTGGATCTGGCTGGAGGGCAGTCCCGCGGCGATCAGGAACGACGCGGGGGACCTTATCGGGGTGATGACGGTGCTGCGCGACGTCAGCGCGCGGCGGGCCATCGAGGACGAGCTTCGTCGCAAGCGGGCCGAGGCGGAGGCCGCGGCCCGCGCCAAGTCCGAGTTCCTGGCCAATATGAGCCACGAGATCCGCACGCCCTTGACGGGGGTCATCGGCTTCGCCGGCCTGCTGTCGCGGATGCCGGACCTGTCGGAAAAGGCGCAGGCCTACGCCAAGCGGATCACGACGGGAGGCCAGGCGCTGCTGTTCCTGGTCAATGATATTCTCGACTTCTCCCGGTTGGAGGCCGGCCAGATCGAGCTGAACCCGCAACCCGTCGACCTGAAGGCCCTTCTCGAAGACACCATCGAACTGGTGCGGCACGAGGCCGAGGCCAAGCATCTCGACTTGAATCTGCGGCTGGCCCAAGGCCTGCCGTCCGCGGTCCTGGCCGATGGCGAGCGCTTGCGCCAGGTGCTGCTGAACCTCATCGGCAACGCCATCAAGTTCACGGTCGAAGGAAGCGTGGTCGTGGAAGCCGGCCCGATCGCGGATGGGGGTGACATGTTGCGCTTCGCGGTGAAGGACACCGGGGTCGGCATTCCGGCGGACTACAAGGATCGGCTGTTCCAACGCTTCTCGCAGGTCGACACCTCCAACACCCGCCGGTTCGGCGGCGCAGGCCTGGGCCTTGCGATCTCGAAGGGGCTTGTCGAACTGATGGGTGGCGACATCGGCGCCGACAGCATCGAAGACCAGGGCTCGACCTTTTGGTTCACGCTCAGAGCGCCGGTGGCCGATATCGACGCTCCAGAGGAGCACAGGGTCGAGGACGGCGTCGACATCGCCCCCTTGCGTATCTTGGTGGTGGACGACGTGGCGGGGAACCGGGAACTGGTGACGTCGCTGCTGTCGCCCTTCGAGTTGCAACTGACCGAAGCGGCTAACGGCGCCGAGGCGGTGGAGGCTGCTCGCCGCGACCCGTTCGATCTGATCCTGATGGATCTGCAGATGCCGGTTCTGGATGGGCTCGCCGCCACTCGGGCCATCCGTGCGAACTCGGCGCTCAACACGGCGACCCCGATCCTGGCTGTCAGCGCCAATGTCATGTCGCCCCAGGTGGAGGCCTGCATGGCGGCGGGGATGAACGATCACATCGCCAAGCCGATCGATCTGCAATCGCTGCTGAAAAAGATCGCTCAATGGACGTCGCCGACCACGGAACGCCCCCTGAACGCCAAGCGACGCGCCAGGTCACGATGATCCTGGATCGAATCCATCAAGTATCATCGTGATGTAGGGCGGGAGACGACGCTGGCCGGTTGCTGGACCTGCCTTTAACTGCCCGATCAACGCTCGCCGTGACATTGTCGGGTTCGTTCGGTCGAATTTGCCGCAGCCCAATCACTCGATTACGCCGGAAATGATCTATAGTCGTGCGCGTGGAGCTTCGGTTACCTCCGCCGCGCCCCTCACGTCGGTTGGGGCGCTTATGAATTTCTTCCATATTCCTGCTTTCCGCAAACAAAGACATTGGAATGCTTCTAAAGAAACTCATATTGACGTGCGCGATTGTCCTATCCGTATTGGCGGTTGTAATTGCTTTTAGCTACATCGTGGAAATATATGTGTTTCGTACGCCGCAACTGTTCACGCCTCTTCATACGGCGGTTATTACGTTTGTCGTCGGCATGCCCATCGGGTTTGTTCTGGTAAGCCAGAATCTTGACGTTCGTCTTGCGCGGCGACGCCTCTCCGAAAGCATCGCCGAGAAGGACCACGCTGCGACAGAGATTCAATTGCGCCGGCAGGAGGCCGAAAAGGCCCGCGCGGAGGCTGAAGCGGCTCTGGAGAAGCTGCGCGACAGCGAGGCGCGCTATCGCATGCTGGCCGAGCGCGCGACGGATATCATCCTGCGCTACGACACCGTCGGCACGATCGAATACATGTCGCCGTCGGTCCGGCAGCTCGGCTACGAGGCCGAGGAGCTGATCGGCCGCAATGTCAGTGATTTCCTGCACAGGGAAGACGAGGCGGGGGTGCGCGAGCGGCGCACGCAACTGGTGACGGGACAACCCGTCACCGCCCAGCGCCAGGCGCGCGCGCGGCGCGCCGACGGCGGATGGGTCTGGCTGGAGGGCAGCCCCTCGGTCATTCGCGACGAGACGGGGACGGGCGTCGGCGCGGTGACCGTGCTGAGGGACATAACCGAGCGCAAGGCCATGGAGAACGAACTGCGCCGCCAGAGTGCGGCGGCGGACGCTTCCAACGTCGCCAAGGCCGAGTTCGTGGCCAATATGAGCCATGAGATCCGCACGCCCTTGACGGGGGTGATCGGCTTCGCCGGCCTGCTCGAGCGCATGGAAGACCTGCCTGACCGGGCGCGGCGCTATGTGGACCGCATCATCATGGGCGGCCAGGCCCTGCTGGCGATCGTCAATGACGTCCTGGACTTCTCGCGCCTGGACGCCGGCCAGATCGAACTGGATCCCCAGCCCTTCCGGCTGGGCGATTTCCTGAAGGATACCCTGGATCTGGTGGCCGCCGACGCCGCCGCCAAGGGCCTGGAGCTGAACATCGACCTGCGCGAGCCCCTGCCGGCGGCGGTGTTCGCCGACAGCGGTCGTGTGCGCCAGGTGCTGCTCAACCTGCTCAGCAACGCCATCAAGTTCACCGACGCGGGCGGCGTCCGCCTGGCGGTGGACTACGAGGGCGACGAGGACGGGCGGCTACGCTTTACGGTCAGCGACACAGGCGTCGGCATATCCGAAGAAAACGCCAGCCACCTGTTCCAGCGGTTCTCGCAGATCGACAGCTCCAGCCCCCGCCAGCACGGCGGCGCCGGCCTGGGCCTGGCCATCTCCAAGGGGCTGACGGAGATGATGGGCGGCGAGATCGGGGTCGAGAGCGGCGAGGGCCAGGGCTCGACCTTCTGGTTTACGGTCGCCGCGCCCGCGGTCCTCGACATAGCCCCGCTCCGCGGCGAGGAAACGGATCATTGGCGCATCGCTCCGATGAGCATCCTCATCGTGGACGACGTGGCCGCCAACCGCGAACTGGTCGCGAACCTCCTGTCGCCATATGAGGTGCGGTTGACCGAGGCGGACAGCGGCCTGGAGGCGGTGGAAGCAGCGTTGCGCACGCCGTTCGACGTGATCCTGATGGACCTGCAGATGCCGGGCATGGACGGCCTGGCGGCCACGCGGGCGATCCGGGCGAATTCCGAAATCAATCGTCGCACGCCCATCCTGGCCGTCAGCGCCAACGTCCTCCCGGTCCATGTCGACGCCTGCCGCCAGGCCGGCATGAACGACCACATCGCCAAGCCGATCGACTCGCGCGATCTGCTCGGCAAGATCGACCGCTGGACGACCGCCGCCGCGGCTTGAGCTCTTCAGCTCACCGCCAGCCCTTGGCCCTGGCGGCCGCCTCCTGGCCCGCATCCAGCGGCGCGCCCTGAATCATGCCGTCCATGGCGTTCAGGATCGCCGCCGGGGTCTCGGACGCGGCTTGCCGATAGGTTGGCGCCTGAGCGCTGGCGGCGTTCGCCACCGCCATGCGGATGCGCCAGCCGCCTGTTTCGCGGCAGGCGAGGCCGGCGAAGCCGTCGCCGCGAGAGACCTGGAACGTCCGGCAATAGCGCCCTTCGGTGCTGCGGAAACTGACCCCGACCCGAACGGCTTCCCCGGCGGCGGGCCCCGCCGAAGCCAGTTGGTGATCCAGGGCGCCGGCCAGCGGCCCCTGCGCCATCAGGCTGCCTGGCGGCCCCCCGATCATGGCGCCGTCGCCTTGCCCCGGAAACAGCGGCGCGAAACGGTAGGCGACGCCTGCGGCGAGAACCAGGCAGGCGGCCGCGGCGGCCCAAGGCGCCCAGGCCATCGACGGCGCCGGCTTTTTCGCCGCCGCCGCGCGGCGCGCGCGCGCCTCGCTCAGGTCGACCACCGGCGCCGCGGGGCGCGGGGCGCGGATCGCCCCCAACAGCCGCTCGGGCGGCGGCTCGCTCACCGCCTCGGCGAAGGCGCCGGCCATGCGCTCGCGCAGGCGCTTCTGGGCCTGGATGCGCCGAGCCAGTGCGGCGTCGGTGCGCGCGGCCGCCTCGACACGGGCCTTCTCGAGGGGCTCCAACTCGCCGTCCACATAGGCGGCCAGGGTTTCGTCACTGATACGCATCGCCTAGCCGTCCATGCCTTCCAACTGTTCGACCAGGGCCATGCGTCCGCGCACCAGCCGGCTGGTCAGGGTGCCCATGGGGATCTCCAGGGCTTCGGCCGCTTCTCGATAGGATAGCCCCTCGATCAGCACCAGAGCGACCGCCAGGCGCTGGTCCTCGGGCAGGCTCGCCAGGGCCCGCTCCGCCTCGGAGGCCGCCAGGCGGGTCTCTATCGGGGCGATCGAGGCGTCGGCCACCGCATCGACGGCGCCCTCGGCGGCGAAGACCCGCTCGGTGCGACCCCGGTGGCGCATCTCATCGATCCAGGCGTTCTTCATGATCCGAAACATCCAACTGTCGAGGCGGGTCCCAGGGCTCCATTGGGCGCGGTGCTGGAACGCGCGCTCGATCGCGGTCTGGACCAGGTCGTCGGCGTCGGCCGGATGGCGGGTGATCACCCGCGCCATTCGCCTCAGCCGTGGCAGAAGATCGACCAGATCCCGCTGGAAGCCGTCCAAGGTCCCTCCTTCAGGCCATGTGGATCAAACGCGCCTACGGTGTCGTTTCATCCCAGGGCGGTTACAATTTCGTCTCGATCGTCCATCAGTGAGCCTGGCCATGATCCTTCAACCAAGCGCGGGACCTGTGCAATGCCTGTAAGGGCCGCAGTGGCGGTGATCCTGCTGACCATGGCGCTCGGCACGCCCGCACGCGCCCAGAGATTGCCCGTGGCTGGCTCCCTGACGAACCTGCCGGCCGGCGTGGGGCAGATCGTAGGAGGCGTGAACGGCGATCTCGCCACGACCACGCGGGGCTTGGAGAGCGAGGCTGGCGACCTGTCTGCGGTCCGTCTGGACGCGCTTCGGGCGCTGGTGCGCGCCAATCCTCAGGCGCTCGAACTGGACGCGCACGGCGCTGCGGTGGTCCGGGGCGAGGTGATGGCCCTGGAGCCCTCACCCGAGGCGATCGAGCGCGCCAGGACAGCCGGCTTCAGCATTCTGCGCCGGACGTCGATCGAGCCCCTGGGCCTCGAAATCGTGGTGCTGGCGCCGCCCGCCGGGGTCACCGCGCGCGAGGGGCTGCGTCGGCTGCGCAAGTTGGATCCGGGCGGCCGGTACGATCTGGACCACATCTATTCCCAGTCCGGCGAGAGCGCAGCGGCGACCTCGGAGCGGTCGCATGACGCATCGCCCGCCAAGGCCAAGGTGGCGGTAGGCCTGCTCGACACCGGCGTCGACGCCGGCCATCCGGTGCTGGCGGGCGAGGTGGCGGCCCAGCAAGGGTTCGCGCCCGGGGGCGTCAAGGTCGCCGCTCACGGCACGGCGGTGGCGTCGCTGATCGCCGGGCGCGGCGAAGGCTTCCAAGGCGCGGCCCCCGGGGCGCGGCTCTATGCGGCGGACGTCTACGGCTCCGGCCCGACCGGCGGCTCGGCCGACGCCATCATCCACGCCCTGGCCTGGATGGCGCAGCAGCGGGTGGGCGTGATCAATATCAGCCTGGTCGGCCCCGCCGATCTCAGCGTCGGCGCCGCGGTTCACGCTATGATCGCCCGCGGCGCCCTGATCGTGGCTCCGGTGGGCAATGACGGGCCGGCCGCGCCGCCGCTCTATCCGGCCTCCTATCCCGGCGTGGTCGCGGTCACGGCGGTGGACGCAAATGATCATCCTCTGCCGGAGGCGGGCCACGCCGCCCATGTCGAGTTCGCCGCGCCGGGTTCCGGCGTCCTGGCCGCCCAGCCGGGCGGAGGCTTCGCCAAGGTGCGCGGAACCTCCTTCGCCGCGCCGATCGTAGCCGGTCGCCTGGCCGTCCTGATGCGGTCCGATGCGCCGGGCGAGGGGGGCAAGGCCGTGGCCGAGCTGGCCGCCATCGCCAAGCCCGTTCATGGCGAGCGGTGGCTCGGTCGCGGCATTGTCGGCTATGGGTTCGCCCAGGCTGCGAAATAGCCCTCGCAAAAATTTTCGGCCGCGCGGGATGAAAGCTCAGCTCCGCATCGTTGTCCGGGCAAGAGGCGCTCTGGGCGCCTCCTCGCAAAACAGGAGAACGACCATGCGCAAGTTTTCGATAGTGATGATTGCACTCGCCGGCGCCGCCCTGGCAGGCGCTTCTTCGGTCGAGGCCGGCCCGCTTGGGGGCGCCCTGGGCGGTGGCGGCATGTTGGGTGGCGGGCTCGGCGGAGCCCTGGGTGGGGGCGGCATGCTGAGCGGCGGCCTGACCGGCTCGGCCTCGGGTCAGTTCGGCGGCGACCTGGGCCTGGACAATACCGTGGGTGACGCTCGCAGCCGGGTGGACGACACCACCAGCCGCGCCCGCTCGCGCGTCAGCGACACAGCCGCCAACGCCAGCCAGACCGCGCGCGGCGCCGCCTCCAAGGCCAAGTCCAAGGCCGCCTCGGCGACCCAGGATGCTCAGAGCCAAGCGAGCAGCCTCGCGAGCCAGGCTTCCGGCGCAGCAAGCGGCGCCTCGGCCAGCGGTTCGGCCCTCGGCTCGGGCTCCGGCCTGGCGAACGCCGGCGGCGCCAGCGCCTCGGGCTCAGGCTCAGGCTCGGCCAAGGCTTCGAAATCCGCGCCGAGCGGCGGCGGCGCCAAGAGCGCGTCCAGCGGCGGCGGGACTACCTCCGCTTCCGCGACTTCGACCGGAAGCAAGGCGTCCGGATCGACTTCGGGTGCAGCGGCCGGCTCGTCGCAGAGCCACAGCGCTTCGGCTGATGTGGGTTTTTCGGCGTCGGTGGATGATTAGAGAAAGATTAGACCAAGTTGAGCGCAATATAAATTAGCGCTCATCCCTGCGAAGGTGGGGATCCAGGTGAAACCCACTGAAGCTTGCGGATGTATCTGGATCCCCGCCTTCGCGGGGATGAGCGGAGATTTAATGAATGCTCGTATAAGTCGCCTTCTACCCCTACCGCCACTTCAGCCTAAGCCGCCGATCCTCGAACGAATAGGACTGCAGCCGCTTGAAGAACGCCATGCCCAGCAGCGAGGTCCGCATCGGCTCCTGGTTGATCGACATGGCCACATCCGAAAACTGCATCGGCCCCAGCGCCAGGCTGGCGGCGGCGTAGCGGGCGCCGCGGCCATCGCCGTTGGCGGTCTCATAGGGATCGTCGAAATGCAGGGCGGCGAGGTCGACTCCGAGCCGCTTCGCGTCGTCCGGGCTCAGGACGATGTCGCTGGCGCCGGTGTCGATCAGGAAGGTCACCGACTGGCCGTTTACCCGGCCGATCGCATAGTACTGGCCGTCCGCGTCCTGGTTCAGCACCATCTCGTGCGGCGCCGTGGAGACGGCGTAGGCGGGAATGAGGGCGGAGCGGACCCGCGCCAGTCCTTGGCCGAGCTCGTCGCGATAGGTGTAGCCGACGATCAGGACGGCGGCGAGCGCGCCCCAGATCAGGGTGTTGCGCGCCGCGTCCTTGAGGCTGATCCGCCGCGCCAGGAGGCTGGCGGCGACCAGGGCCAACATGCCGCCGGCGCCCAAGGCCTGGCCCCCGTCGTCCGACAGGCTGAACCGGTCCGGAAACAGCCGTGTCAGCCCCCAGACGGCGAGGGCGACCAACGCCAGCACGCCCACGAGGATGGCGAGGCTGTGCGGCCGTCGCCGGACCTGATCCGGGTTCGCCGGCATTGGCGCAGCGGTTTGCGGCTCGGGGGGCGGCAGGTCCCACGGCCCTTTGAACTCCGCCATCAGAACTCCATGCGCAATCGATCTTCGTCCGTTGTGGCGGCGCCCGGTCCGCCTTGCAAGCCTCAGCCCGGCAGCCGCACCACCGCCCTCAGGCCGCCCAGGGGGCTGCGATCCAGGGTGACGTCGCCGCCGAGCCCCCGCGCCACGTCGCGGGCGATGGCCAGTCCCAGGCCCACGCCCTTTTCGTTCTGGTTGCGCGCCTCGTCCAGGCGGTTGAAGGGCTTGAACGCCTCCTCGTAGCGCTCGGGCGGAATGCCGGGGCCGTTGTCGTCCACGGTGATTTCGACCCCGCCCGCCGCGCGGGCATGGGCGGCGACCGCGACCTGCTCGCCATGAGCGGCGGCGTTCATGATCAGGTTGGAGAGGGCGCGCTTGAAGGCGTTGGGCCGGACCTTGGCCGTCAGGTCCGGATCGACCTGGAGGCTCAAGGCCGCGCCGGCGCGCATGGCTCCATCGCCCACCGCCTCGATCAAGTCGCGCAAGCGCGTCTGCTCGACCGCCTCGCCCCCCTGGCCGCGGGCGAAGGCGAGGTATTCGTCGATCATGTGCTCCATCTCCGACAGGTCGCGCTTGATGGCGTCGAGCCGCTTGCTGGGCTCGGACAGCGCCACCTCCAGCTTCAGCCGGGTGAGGGGCGTCCTGAGGTCGTGGCTGACCGAGGCCAAAAGCGCCGTGCGCTGGTCGATGTGACGCTGGATGCGCTCCTTCATGGCGATGAAGGCCTGGGCCGCCTGGCGCACCTCGCGCGCGCCGTGGGGCTTGAACTGGGGCACGTCCCCGCCGCGGCCGAAGGCGTCGGCGGCGTCGGCCAGCCGCTCGATGGCCCGCACCTGGTTACGGATGAAGAGGATGGAGATCCCGGTGAGAAGCACGGTGGCCACGGTCATCCACAGGATGAAGATGTGGCTCTTGGTGGCCATGGCCCGGTCGCGCGGCGCGATGATGCGCAGCACGCCCTCTTTCACCTGGATCCGGATGTCGAGATAGGCGGGATAGCGGGTGGAATCGAACCAGAAGGCCTGATCCAGCCGGTTGTTCAGCGCCCTCTTCAGCGCCCGGTCGACCGGCACGATCGGCGCTTCCCGGTTGGAGGTCGGCAGGCTGCGGCCCTCCTGCAGCGCCACCGACAGGCCCAACGACCGCTCCGCCTGTTTCGCCAGTTTGGCGAAACCGGTGGGCGAGGGATCGCTCTGATAGGTCTCGACCACCCAGGCGATGTCGCCGGCCAGGCCCTCGGAGAGACGCGCCGTGACCGTCTGCCACTGGGCGTCGAAAAAGGCCCAGGTCACCGCGATCTGCATCACCGCCACCGGCAGCACGATGATCAGCAGGGACCGGCCGAACAGCGAGGTCGGCAGCCAGCGCTTGACCAGGCGCGGCCAGAACAGGCGAAGGCGTGGGGAAAGGCGGGTCATGAAAACCCCTTCCCCCCTTGTGGGGGAAGGAGGGGCCCGCCCGCAAAGCGGGTGGGAGGATGAGGGGTTGCGCCGGCGGTATTTGGTGCGTGGTTCGAGACGCGGTGCTGCGCGCCGCTCCTCACCATGACTATTACTATGGAATTACAACAATCTAAGTCATCCTGAGGAGGTCGCGCAGCGACCGTCTCGAAGGACGCACTGTAGGTCCCACAAGGGGACAAGGGATGTTTTGCGCTGCCCATCCTCAATCCGGCGCCAGCATGTAGCCGACGCCCCGCACGGTCTGCAGATAGCGCGGCGCCTTGGGGTCGGCCTCGATCTTGCGGCGCAGGCGGGTGACCTGGACGTCGACGGCCCGGCCGCTGGCGTCGGCGGTCTCCCGCGCCAGGTCCAGCCGGTCGACGGCGACGTGGGCGTTGGCGGCGAGGCGGCGCAGGAGTTGGGCCTCGGCCTCGGTCAGGCGGACCGGGGTCTCGCCCTGCAGCAATTCGCCCCGGTCGACGTCGAAGCTGCAGCGGCCCAGGGACAGCCGGCGCGCGCCGGCCGGCCTGGCTGCGGTGCGGCGCAGGATGGCCTCGATGCGCAGTAGGAGTTCCTGGGGCTCGAACGGCTTGGCCAGATAGTCGTCCGCCCCCAGGGTCAGGCCCTCGATGCGGTCGCTGGCGCCGTCGCGGGCGGTCAGCATCAGGACCGGCGTCTGGCGCGAGGGCGCATGGTTGCGCACCCAGCGGGTCAAGGAAAACCCGTCCTCGCCCGGCATCATCACGTCGAATACGAGGAGGTCGAACTCCAGGCTGGTCAGGATCCGCCGCGCCGCCGCAGCGTCCGCCGCCACGCTGACCCTGAAGCCCGCCCGGGCCAGGAACTCGCGCAGCAGGTCGCGGATGCGGTCGTCGTCATCGACCACCAGCAGGTGGCGGTCGCGGGTCTCGGCCCCGGCCCCAGCCCCAACCCCGGCCCTTGCGTTCATCGACTCTCCTCATCCGTCCGAACACGGCCTGAGCCTAAGCAGCCTTGCGTGGCTAAAGCCACGATTGATTTTGCTTTTTTGAAGCAAAATCAATGCTGCTAAGACTCCTAGG
>FTFU01001262.1_pt1 | contig 17509 bp, 12 predicted proteins | sample 1640511 | NCBI WGS metagenome assembly FTFU01 (sample SAMEA3914789, study PRJEB12502) | metagenome | biome: forest; material: soil | place: Canada | collected 2011-07-03 | depth 0.3 m | reverse complement strand
TTCTGCCGGCTCTACGCCGCCGAACTGCTGGAGCTGTGGACCGACCGGCGCGAAATGCAGTTCCAGGAACTGGTGATGGCCGAGCGCCAGCGCTTTCCCGCCCAACGCGACCACTATGCCGAGATCTTGTTCACGCGCGAACTGGGCCTCGTCACCGACTATTTCCGTGAATTCGCGCTGCGCGGCCTGATCTACGGCGCCAATCCCAGGGAGACGGCGCGCCTGTTCAATGGCGGCCTGACCTTCCTGCGCCTGGAATATGTGCTGATGCCCACGGAGCCTGCGCCGCGGGCGCAGATCGCCGAGGCCTTGGACCGTTTCGTCGAAACCTTCCTCGCGCTGGTCCTGTCGCCCCGGGTGGCGGAGGCGCCCGAATGAGCGCCAGGCTCTACGCCTTCACCTGCGGCTCTGTGACCGTGCCGCAGGGCTTCCTGCTGGAAGGCCGCAAGGGCTTCATCACCGTCCCCGTCCCGGACTTCTGGAAGGCCGTGCCCCAGGCGCCGGTGCGGCTGGGCTGAGCCTTTAATTCACCCCCACGACGGCGCTCATCAGCGGCCCGATCTCCTCGTGCAGGACGAGGTCGGCATAGGCGTCCTGTTCGGTCGCCTCGCGGTTGACGATGACGAGGCCCGCGCCGTTGCGCTTGGCCATCCGCGGAAAGCCGGCGGCGGGGTAGACCACCAGCGAGGAGCCCAGCACCAGGAACAGGTCGCAGGCCAGGGTCTCGGTCTCGGCCCGGGCCATGGCGGCCTCGGGCATGGGCTGGCCGAAGGAGATCACCGCCGTCTTGACCAGGCCGGCGCAGGCCCTGCAGGCGGGGATCTCGCCGCGCTCCAGGAACGGCGCCTTCAGATCGGCCAGTTCGTGGCGCAGGCCGCAGTCCAGGCAGGATGCAAAGCTGGCGTTGCCGTGCAGCTCGATCACCTTGTCCGCTGGCGCTCCGGCGTCCTGATGCAAGTTGTCGACGTTCTGGGTGATCACCGCCGAAATCTTGCCCTGCTCCATCAGCCTGGCGATCGCCCGGTGGCCGGCGTTGGGCTCGGCCCCGACCCAGCCGGCGACGCCGGAGAAAGCGCGGGTCCAGGCTTCGCGCCGCCGCTCCTCGCTGGCCACGAACTCCTGGAAATAGATCGGCTTCATCCGGCTCCACACCCCGCCGGGGCTGCGGAAATCGGGAATGCCGGATTCGGTGGAGATCCCGGCGCCGGTGAACACCACCATACGCCGGGAGCGCTCGATCATTTCGGCCAGGCGGACACGGTCGGACATGCGGCGAAAGCTTTCATGGGAAGCCTTTCGCCAGTTTGCCCGCCCATGGTCCCAGTGCGAAGGGGGTCCCAGTGCGAAGGGCCTCAGTGCGAAGCGAGATAATTCAAGACCCGGAACAGGCGCAGCGCAAAGGTGCGCGCCGGCATCGGCATGCGCTCGTTCAAGGCCGCCTTGCGCGCAAGATCGACGAAGGCCGCCTTGAAGGGCACGCCGCTCAGCATGCGCGCGGCCTTGTAGGCCGGATAGGCCTGCACCCGGTCGGGGTGATCGGCGAGGATCTTGTGGAAGTTGGCGCCGGACGAGGCGTACTTGTCGAGCAAGGTCTCGACCCGGTCGAGGCCCATGTGGCTGACCGTGTTGTCGACATGCAGGATCGGCCAGCGTTGGGCGACGCGCATGCCCCACTCCTGGTCTTCCCAGCCCCAGGCGCGGTATTCGGGATTGAAGGGCACCACCTGCATCACGTCGCGGCGCACCAGGATGTTGGCTCCGTAGACGAAGCGCCAGGGGGCCACCTGGCGCACGTGCGCGGGCATGCAGTCGAGCAGGATGGCCATGGCCCGATGCAGGTCGTACTCAGGGGCGTGCGAGGCCTGGATCAGCGAGAAGCCGCCGATCACCAGCGGCGGATCGTCGGCCGCGATCATCTCGGCATAGGCCAGGAGGAAATCGGCCCGATCCGGCACGGTGTCGGCGTCGAGGAACAGGAAGTGGCGGCCACGGGCGAACTGGGCCAGGCGATTGCGGGCGGCGGCTCTGCCCTCGTTGGCCGCGAGCTGAACGAAGGCGGCGGGCATGGGCAGACGCTGGATCTGCTCGACGAGCCGCTGGGTCAGGGCCTCATCGCCGGTGCCGTCGTCCAGGACGACGATCTCCACCGGGACGGGCAGGCGCGCGGCCTGGTCCTGGATGGCGGCGATCAGGCCGGACGGGTCGTCGCGCAGGAACGGGGTCAGCACCGACAGCATCGGCTTGGCGCCGGCCCAGGCGGCGTTGGTGGTCACGGTCACCTGACCGGACTCCCTGGAATCGACGCAACGCCTGACCTTGGATCGGGTCCTGACCTGGACAGCGGAATCGTCCCGCTTCAGAGCGGGCTCCGACATGGGCCGCTCACCCAGAGCAACGGCGTGGTAGTCGCCAGCGAAAAGTCGCATCGTGAATCCCATCACAGCCCCCGAACCTTACGGCCTCGGCCTATCCATCGGGGTTCGCGACAGGGACCTGCGTCCCGCTTTCGACCACCCCGGCCAACTCAACGAGACTTCCAGCAACAAGCGCGCCAGTTGAAATTGAGCGAGATCAGTTCGCATCGATCGGGGTGGGCGGCGTGCGGTGGGAGCGCCTCTCGCGGCGGGCGACTAAATCTGTTTCACTTCAGGCGGAGCCCAAACCTTCGAGCCTCCGGACCAGCCATCTGGCCTGTATCAAAATCGTTCACTTCGAGGAAGCCTATGGACGGACGGGCCTTTTGCCGCACCTGAAGGGCGCCGGGATCAGAGTCCTGACGAACTCGGCCGTAAACGCCATCAGCCGTACGCCCGGTGCGTCTGTTAGCCGCGGCCGTCGAACGGCGGTATTCTACGGCGGCGGTAGGCCCATCGTTCCGGTCCCGTCAGAGGTGTGTTCCGAGCTGCGCTTTGACCGGCCGTTAAGCCCGTCGGGCTAAGGTCGTCCGATGACCGAGCCCCAAGACCTGATCCTCGCGCTGGAGACGCCCGCTGCGCTCCTGGGAGCGGATGGCCGCCTGATCCTGGCCAACGCCGCGTTCCAGGCCGCGGGAGTGGACGCCGTTCCGCCAAGGACCCTCGGGCTGGACGAGCATCGCGAAACCCTGGGCGCCGACGGCGGGCTGATCGCCTGGAAGCTGACGTCATTGCCGGACGGCCGGCGCCTGCTGAGCGGCCGGCCCGTGGCTGGCGAAGCGCGCGCGCGCGAACGATATTTCGCCTCGCTCAGCCACGAATTCCGCACTCCGCTCAACGGGGTGCTGGGCATGGCCGGCCTCCTGGCCGAGACCAAGCTGGCCGACAACCAGCGCGCCTACCTGACCTCGCTGCGCGATTGCGGGGAGCACCTTCTGGGCCTGGTCAACGACGTTCTGGACCTGGCGCGGATGGATTCCGGCAAGCTGATGCTGCATCCGGCCCCGGTGGACCTGCCGCGGCTGTTGCAAGGCGTGGCCGAACTGCTCAGCCCCCGGGCGCACGCCAAGGGCCTGGAGATCGCCTGGACCGCGCCGGCCGAGGCGCCGACCATCCTGGGCGACGAGGGGCGCCTCAGGCAGATCCTGTTCAATCTCGCCGGCAACGCCATCAAGTTCACCGAGGCGGGCGGCGCCTTGCTGTCGTTCGAGACGGCGGCGGTCTCGCCGGAGCGCGCCCGCGTGCGCTTGGTGGTGGCGGACACCGGCCCCGGGGTGGCGGCGGCCGAGCGGGAGCGGATCTTCGAGGCCTTCGTTCAGGCCGACGCCCACGCCGACCGGACCGACAGCACCGGCCTTGGCCTCGCCATCGTTCGCCGCTTGACCGCGGCGCACGGCGGGCGGGTCGGGCTGGACTGCCCGCCGGAGGGCGGGGCGCAGTTCTGGTTCGAGGCGGAGTTTCCGGTGGTCCGCGCCGCCACCCCCGATCGCCCGTTGGAGGGCCGTATCGTGGCGGTGATCTCGCCCTGTCCCATCGTGCGGGACGCAGCGGCGGGCCAGATCATGGCCGCGGGCGGTCGCTCGGTCCTGCGGGAAAGCTTCGAGAGCGAACCGATCCCGCCCGGCGCCGTGGTGCTGATCGACCATGCGCTCAGCCAGGGCCGGCTGCGGCCAAAGCCGCTGGACGGCCACGCCTGCGTCATCCTGGTCCCGCCTGAGGATCGGGCCGAGATCCCGCCCTGTCGCCAGGCTGGATTCCGCGGCTACCTGATCAAGCCGCTGCGGGCCAAATCGATGGTCGAGCGGGTGCTGGCGGTGTCTGGCGCCATCTCCGACCCGGCCGCGCCGCTGGACGAGCGGGTCGAACAGGTTTCGGGCCTGCGCGTGCTGCTGGCCGAGGACAACCCGATCAACGCCCTTCTGGCCCGCTCGCTGCTGGAGCGCGAAGGCTGCAGCGTCGACCGCGTGCCCACCGGCGCCGAAGCGGTCGAGGCGGGCGCCAGCGGCGTCTACGACCTGATCCTGATGGACCTGCGCATGCCCGGCATGGGCGGGCGCGAGGCGACCATGGCCTTGCGTGAGCGGGGCTGCCGAACCCCGATCCTGGCCCTGACCGCCGACGCCTTCGAGGAAGACCGCCGCGCCTGCCTGGTCGCGGGCATGGACGATTTCCTGACCAAGCCCCTGGAACAGTCGGTCCTGCGCGGCGCCCTGCGCCGCTGGACCCGCGCCGGCTGGACGCGGCCCGCCGCAGACGCCAAGCTCGCTAGCTGATTTGGCGGCGGATCCGCCGCCGTTAGGGTAGCTTGATGTCCATCGAAGATAGGTCGGCGCCAGCTTCTGGCCCCGAGACCAGCGCAGTCGCGTCCGTCGACCGGCGGGGAATTCTGGGGGCGTTCGGCCTGTTCCTGGATCGCCGGATTCTGGTGATGTTGGCGCTCGGCTTCGCGTCGGGCCTGCCCAATCTGCTGATTTTCGACACCTTGTCGGCCTGGCTGCGGGAGGCCGGACTGTCGTTGGAGGTGATCTCCTTCTTCAGCCTGGCGACGTTGGCCTATTCCTTCAAGTTCCTGTGGGCGCCGATCGTCGACCGCACCGCCATCCCGGGCTTGACCGCTTGGCTGGGCCACAGGCGGTCGTGGATGCTCGTGGCGCAGGTCGCGGTGACAACCGGCCTGCTGCTGGTCGCACGAGGCGATCCGAAGTCGGGACTTGGCGCGGTGGCGCTATTTGCGGTGTTCACGGGCTTCGCCTCGGCGACCCAGGACATCGTTGTCGACGCCTGGCGGATCGAGGCGTCGGAGAGCGCTCGGCAGGGGGCCATGGCCGCCGCCTACCAGTGGGGCTATCGGATCGCCATCATCGTCGCCGGCGCGGTCCCCCTGGTGTTGGCCGACCACTACGGCTGGAACCTGTCCTACGGGCTGATGGCGGGTTTGATGGGCCTGGGCATGCTCGCGGTCCTCGGCGCGCCGCGAGAGTTGACCCGCGTCATTCGCGCGCTGCCCCATGCCGATATGGCGGCGTCTCCCGTGTGGGAGACCCTGGAATGGCTGGTGCGTCTGGCCCTGCTGTCGTTGGGCGCGCTTTTGCTAGGGTCCGGTCTCGGCGCCAACGCCGATCTGTTGGCGGGGAGCATCAAGGCGCTCGGCCTGACAGACGCCGGGGCCGCTCTGCGGGCCGCCTGGGTCGCCAAGCCGGACGGCGTGTGGCTCCAACTGCTGGGCGTGCTCACGGGGGGCGCGGTGATCGTGGTGGCGGCCTGTCCGATTCCACGTCTGCGCACGCGACCTGGCGTTTATCTGTCCTCGGCGTTCGGCGAGCCGCTCGGTGATTTTTTCGGCCGCTTCGGAAACACGGCGATCCTGATCCTGGCCCTGATCTGCGTCTACAGACTGTCGGATTTCGTGCTCAACATCATGACCCCCTTCTACCTGGATCTCGGGTTTTCCAAGACCCAGGTGGCGGAAGCCCGCAAGGTGTTCGGGGTGGTGATGTCCATGGTGGGCGTCTTCGCTGGCGGGTTCTCCGTCGCCCGGCTGGGGGTCATGCGCTCGATGGTGATCGGCGCCTTCGCCTTGCCGATCACCAATACGATCTTCGCATGGCTGGCCACCCAAGGTCCTGATTTCCCGAGCCTCCTGGCGGCCATTGGAATTGACAATGTCGTCTCCGGGTTCGCAGGCACCTGCCTGATCGCTTACATGTCGAGCCTGACCAGCGCCGGATTCACCGCCACCCAGTATGCGCTGTTCTCTTCGCTCTATTCGCTGCCGGGCAAGCTGGTCGCGTCGCAGTCCGGCCGGATCGTCGAGACGGCGGCCCGCGCCGCCGACAGCGGCGGACCGCTGGGTGCTCTGAGAGGGCTGTTCGCCCATGCGCCGGGCGCTTTCACGGGCGCGATGGCCAAGTCCCACGTTTCTCCAGCCGCACTCGGGGCGGGCTATGTGGTGTTCTTCTTCTACGCAGGACTCGTCGGCGTGCTGTCGATGGTGCTTGCGGTCTGGGTCGCCCGACGCTCCGCTGGAAGGCCGGATTAGCCCCGCGCCGGACGCGCAGCTTGCTGGCACCACTGGCTGAGGTCGGCCTCGGCGCCCATCAGGGAGAGGCCCGCGGCGATGGATTCCAGCTCGGCGCCGCCGTCTAGCTTCTCTTCGCCGAAGCGATCGACGAACATGCGCCGCACCGCGGGTACGAAGGACGAGCCGCCGGTCAGGAACACGTGGTCGACCTGGTCCGGCGCCAGGTTGGCGCTGGCCAGGGCCTCGTCCACCGCGCCGCGGATCGCCGCCAGCTCCTTCGCGATCCAGCCCTCGAACTCGCCGCGCTCGACGTCGCGCTCGATCGAGACATCCCCGGCATGGAACGAGAACCGCGCCCGCTCGCCGGCCGACAGCCCCTCTTTCAGGCGTGAGACCGTCTGGTAGAGCGGATAGCCGTATTCGCCGTCCAGCACCTCGACCAGCTTGCGCATCTTGTCCGGCTCCAGCGCCTTGCGCACTAGGCCGCGGATGTCACGCATCTCGCGCGAGGCCCTCAAGAGGGCCAACTGGTCCCAGCGGGCGAAGGCGGTGTAGTAGCGGATCGGGATCGGCAGGATGTTGTCGTAGTCGCGATAGCTCGACCCCTTGCCGAGCTCGGGCGAGACCAGGTGGTCGATGATCCGGTAGTCGAAGGCGTCGCCCGCCACGCCGACCCCCGCCTGACCGAGCGGGATCGAGGTCAGCCGCCCGCCCTGCCCCTCGAAGCGGATGATGGAAAAGTCGCTGGTGCCGCCGCCGAAGTCGGCCACCAGCACGGTGGCGTCGCGCGTCAGGCGCCTGGCGAAGAAGAAGGCCGCCGCCACTGGCTCGTAGGCATAGTGGATCTCCTCGAACCCCAGGCGGCGAAAGGCGGTCTCATAGCGGGTCAGCGCCAGGTCGGCGTCGGGATGGGCGCCGACGAACCGCACCGGCCGGCCGACGATCAGGCGCGGCGGCAGCTCGGCCAGGGCCCCGCCGGCGTGTTTCTTCAGCTGCAGCAGGAAGGCCGACAGCATGTCCTCGAAGCGGTAGCGCCGGCCGAAGATGGTGGTCTCGCTGAACAGGCTCGAGGCCGCATAGCTCTTGAACGACTGGATGAAGCGGGTCTCGCCCGGATCGTCCAGATAGGCGTCGATCGCCCACGGTCCCGCCTCGATCCGCCGCCCGCCGCCGTGCTCGGCCTCGCTGTGGAAGGCGAGCGCGGATCGGAACGGCGCCCGATCTTCGCCCAGGCCGGCGAACCGCACCAGCTGCGCCTCGCCCTGCGCCGTGGTCAGGGAGACCACGGTGTTGGTGGTGCCGAAATCGACGCCGATCACGGGACGGGCGGTCATGGCGGAGCGGCCTGGCTTTGCCAGAGCGGGATGAGGAAAAGTGCGAAGCGGTTTTCCGCCCACATCTCGCTCTAAACTTTTAGAATCGATCACGTTTTATAATTTTGGATTGATTCAATCCAAAATCATCGTGATCTAGGGCCGGCGTGTTTGCTCGCCTTGACCGGGAAGGTCAAGAGGCCGTTGCGTGGGCCTCTAATTCCCCCTCGCGCGCTGGCAGGTCGTAGGCGGCCATGGTGGCCATGGACAGGATCTTGGACACCGAAGCCGACAGCGGGCAGATCTGCACCGATTTGGAAAGGCCCAGGAGGATCGGGCCGACCACCGTGGCGCCGCCCAGGGCCTGGACCAGCTTGGTCGAGATCGACGCCGAGTGGATGGCCGGCATGATCAGGATGTTGGCGCTGTCGGTCAGGCGCATGAACGGATAGTTGGCGCGCAGTACGGGATCGAGCGCCAGTTCGGGCGGCATCTCGCCCTCGTATTCGAAGTCGACCCCCATCTCGTCCAGCATGGCCACGGCCTCGCGCAGCTTTTCCGATCGGTCGCCCATGGGCTGGCCGAAGGTGGAGTAGGACATGAAGGCCACCCGCGGCTTGAAGCCCAGCCGGCGAACGGCGCTGGCGGCCTCGATGGCGATTTCCACAAGGTCGCCCGCCTCGGGCATCTCGGTGACGTTGGTGTCGGCCACGAACAGGGTGTGGCCCTTGCTCAGCACGATCGACATGCCCATGACGCGCCCGCTGGGCGCCGGATCGATCACCCGCTGCACCTCGTCCAGCGCCTGGTCGAAGTTGCGGGTGACGCCGGTGACCATGCCGTCGGCGTGGCCCATGGCGACCATGGAGGCGGCGAAGGAGTTGCGGTCCTGGTTGATCAGCCGCTGCACGTCGCGCAGCAGGTAGCCGTCGCGCTGCAGGCGCCTGTAGAGGGCGTCCACATAGTCGTGTCCGCGATGGGACATGCGGGCGTTGACGATCTCCAGCGAATTGTCGTCCGGCCGCAGGCCCACCAGCCGCATGTTCTCGTGCACCAGCTCCTCGCGGCCGACCAGGATGGCTTGGCCCAGCCCCTCGGTCTGGAAGGCGTAGGCGGCGCGGATCACGCTGGGCTCCTCGCCCTCGGCGAAGACGATGCGCTTCTTGGGGCCCTTGAGCACGGCGCCCGAGATCTTCTGCATGAAGCCGGCGGTGGGGTCGAGGCGCTGGGCGAGCGAGGCCCTGTAGGCCTCCATGTCCTTGATCGGCCGGCGCGCCACGCCCGTGTCCATCGCCGCCTGGGCGACGAAGGGCGGGATATAGCTGATCAGGCGCGGATCGAACGGCGAGGGAATGATGTATTCCGGGCCGAACTTGAGCGCGCTGCCGGTATAGGCGGCCGCCACCTCGTCCGGTACGTCCTCGCGGGCCAACTGCGCCAGGGCGTTGGCGCAGGCGATCTTCATCTCGTGGTTCACCTGCCGCGCGCGCACGTCCAGGGCGCCGCGGAAGATGTAGGGAAAGCCCAGGACGTTGTTGACCTGGTTCGGATAGTCCGACCGGCCGGTGGCCACGATCACGTCGGGCCGCACCGCCCGCGCCTCCTCGGGCGTGATCTCGGGATCGGGATTGGCCATGGCGAAGATGATCGGGTTGGGCGCCATGGAGGCGACCATTTCAGTGGTCAGCACGCCCTTGGACGACAGGCCGATGAAGATGTCGGCGCCGACCATGGCCTCGGCCAGAGTGCGCGCAGAGGTGTCGACCGCGTGGGCCGACTTCCACTGGTTCATGCCGTTGGTGCGGCCACGATAGATGACGCCGGTGGTGTCGACGGCGATGCAGTTGTCGTGGCGCACCCCCATGGCCTTCATCAGCTCAAGCGAGGCGATCCCCGCCGCGCCGACGCCGCAAAGCACCAGCTTGACGTCCTTCAACTCGCGGCCGGTGATGTGGCAGGCATTGATCAGCCCGGCGGCGGAGATGATCGCCGTGCCGTGCTGGTCGTCGTGGAACACGGGGATATCGAGCAGTTCCTGCAGCTCGGTCTCGATGCGGAAGCACTCCGGGCTCTTGATGTCCTCGAGGTTGATGCCGCCGAAGGTCGCGCCGATGTTCTTGACCACGGTGATGATCTCGTCCGGGTCCTTGGACGTGACCTCGATGTCGATGGAATCGACGTCGGCGAAGCGTTTGAACAGCACCGCCTTGCCTTCCATCACCGGCTTCGACGCCAGGGCGCCCAGATCGCCCAGGCCCAGGATCGCGGTGCCGTTGGAGATCACCGCCACCAGGTTGCCCTTGGACGTGTAGTCGTAGGCGGTGTCGGGGTCGGCGGCGATGGCGCGCACAGGCACGGCGACGCCCGGCGAATAGGCGAGGCTGAGGTCCCGCTGGGTCTCCATCGGCTTGGTCGGCGTCACCGACACCTTCCCGGGGGTCGGATACTTGTGGAAGGCGAGGGCTTCCTCGTCGGTGAAGGTCCGCTTTTCGGTGTCGGTCATGCTTTTCTTTATGCGTTGCGGGTTCGGCGCCGCGCCAAGCGGCCCGCATCTCCTCGGATGGGCGGGCACCCTAGATCCTGATCGCGTCAAGCCCAAGCGGGTTAAGGCGCAACGGCTCCCATCGCCGGTCTAGTGCGCCTTCGGCCCAAATGGAAATCGCTTTTGGTCATGGCCGGTATCGACGTTGCGGCAGTCAACGCTTCGATAGACGTTGACCGCGCGCGCGCCAGGCCCGACTTAAGGCGCAACGGGATCGGACTTGAAAACCGCTCATCCCCGCGAAGGCGGCGATGAGCGGAAAATATCCGCCTGGAAGCAGGCCTGAATGTCTACAGGAGTTTCGTGATGGCGGCTTCGAGCCCGGTGCGGATCGGCGTTTCCGGCGCGCTCGGCCGCATGGGCCGGGCGGTGGCGGCGGTCGCACGCAGCGACAAGGGCGCCGCCCTCGGTCCCCTGGCCAACCGGCCGGAGCAAGCGGGGCGGACCGTCGATGGGGCGGCCCTGGTCGGGCTGGATGACCTGATCGCCGGCAGCGACGCGATCGTCGACTTTTCCACTCCCGCCGCCACCCTGGCCTTGGCCCAGGCCTGCGTCGCCAGCGGCGGGCCGGCGCTGGTGATCGGCACGACCGGGCTATCGGCCGAAGACCTGGAGCAGTTGGAGAAAGCGTCGGGGCGCATCCCGATCGTCCGGTCGGGCAATTTCTCGCTGGGAGTCAACCTCCTGATCGGCCTGGTGGAGCAAGCGGCGCGGGCCCTTCAGGCCAGGGACTGGGATATCGAGATCTTCGAAGCGCACCACCGGCGCAAGGTGGACGCCCCGTCCGGCACGGCCCTGATGCTGGGCGAGGCAGCCGCGCGCGGCCGGCAGGTGAACCTCGCCGATGTTGGCGTCCGCGCCCGCGACGGCGTCACGGGCCCACGGCCCGACGGGGCGATCGGCTTTTCCGTCACCCGCGGCGGCGGCATCATCGGCGAGCACAGCGTCAGCTTCGCCGCCGAGGAGGAGATCATCACCCTGGCCCACTCCGCCCGCGATCGGGGCCTGTTCGCCCGCGGCGCGGTGGCGGCGGCCCTGTGGGCGGCGCACCGTCCGCCGGGGCTCTACGACATGATGGACGTGCTGGGCTTCCGACCGTTTTCCGCCGAAGTGGATGTCGGTTCGGCGAAGAAAACGGTCTAACTTTAAGATCTATTGGGACGCTCGATGAGCGACATCCTTTCGCTCGACGCCATCGGCCAACTGCAGGCCCTCACGGCCAAGCGGATCAGCGCAACCGAGCTTCTGGATGCCGCCATCGCCCGCCACCAGGCCGTCGAGGGCCGCCTCAACGCCGTGGTGGCCACGGACCTTTCCGCCGCCCGCAAACGCGCCCAACGGGTGGACGATCAGCGCGCGGCCGGGGAGCCCCTCGGGCCGTTCGCCGGCCTGCCCATGACCATCAAGGACACCTTCGATGTCGATGGCCTGCCGGCCTCGGCGGGGCTGAAGGGCCTGCTCGGGCGCGCGGCGCACGACGCCGAGGCGGTGGCGCGGGTCAGGGCCGCGGGCGCCATTCCCTGGGGCAAGACCAACGTGCCGGTGATGGCCGGCGACTGGCAGAGCTTCAACGATGTCTACGGGACCACCAGTAATCCTTGGGATGTGACCCGCAGCCCGGGCGGCTCCTCCGGCGGCGCGGCCGCGGCGCTGGCGGTCGGGATCACGGCGCTGGAGCTCGGCTCGGACATCGGCGGCTCGCTGCGCGTGCCGGCCTCGTTCTGCGGAATCCTGTCGCACAAGCCGACCTGGGGCCTGGTCCCGCAGGTCGGCCACATCCCGCCGGCGCCCGGCAGCTACGCCGCCCGCGACCTCAATGTCGTCGGCCCCATGGCCCGCTCGGCCCGCGACCTTCGCCTGCTGCTCTCGGTCATCGCCCAGGGGCCGATCGCACCCAAGGCCCCGCCGGCAGCGCTCAAGGGGCTGAAGGTCGGCCTCTGGATCGACGAGCCCAGCTTCCCGCTGGATCCCGAGGTCCGCGCGGTGATCGAGGCCTTCGCCGCCAACCTGGCCCGTCAGGGCTGCGAGGTCGAGCCGATCCGCCCGATCGACGCCCCGGCCCTGACCGCATCGTACCTGACCCTGCTGGCCGCGGTGATCGGCACGGACCTGCCGCCCAGGATGCTGGCGGGGATGCAGCGGATGCGGGGGCTGGCCAGGCTGGCCCTGCGCTTCGGCGCCGACCCGCTGTCCTGGGCCGGCCAGGTGCTGGACTATACCGCCACCCACGCCGAGTGGCTTGCGGCGCATGAGGTGCGCGAGCGGCTCGGCGCGCAGATCAAGGCCACCTTCGAAAAGCGCGACGTGATCATCGCCCCGATCGCCCCGGGCACGGCCTTCCCGCACGACCACAAGCCGTTCCAGAAGCGCACCCTGAAACTGACCGACGGCCGCGTCATCCCCTACGCGTCAATGCTGAACTGGATCGCCCTCGCCACAGCCCTGGGCCTGCCGGCCACGGCCTTCCCCGCCGGCCGCGCCAGGTCCGGCCTGCCGGTGAGCGTCCAGATTATCGGCCCCCACGGCGGCGACAGCCGCACTCTCGCTGTCGCCGAGGCGATCGAGGAGGCGTTCGGTGGCTATGTCGCGCCGCCGTTTGAGACCTAGGGGCGGTAGATGCGATTGTGCGTGGTTCGAGACGCCAGCGATGCGGGCTCCTCACCATGACTGAGTTCTGCTGACTTCCACAAAGCTCGTCATGGTGAGGAGCGTCCCGCCAGGGACGCGTCTCGAACCACGCACGAAAGCACCGTGAGCGCCGAACCTGTTCCACCCGGTCCCACCGTAGGTTATCGTCGCTCACAAAAGAACACAGGGAGCGCGGCCATGTCGGACCAGACCTTCGACGCGGTGGTCGTCGGCGCCGGTTTTTCCGGCCTTTACATGCTGCACCGCCTGCGGGGCCTCGGGCTCAGCGCGCGGGTGATCGAGGCGGGGGAGGGGATCGGCGGGACCTGGTACTGGAACCGTTATCCGGGCGCTCGGGTCGATATCGAGAGCCAGGAATATTCCTATTCCTTCTCGCCCGAACTCGAGGACGAGTGGGAATGGAGCGAGCGCTATGCGGCCCAGCCCGAGCTGCTCAGCTACCTCAACCACGTAGCCGACCGCTTCGACCTGAGATCCGATATCCAGCTCTCCACCCGCGTCACTTCGGCGGCGTTCGACGAGACGGCCCATCGCTGGCGGATCGCGACCGACCGCGGCGAGCGGGTCTCGGCGCGGTTCTGCATCATGGCCACGGGCTGCCTGTCGGTGGCCAACGAGCCGAGCTTCCCGGGCCTGGAAAGCTTCAAGGGAGCGACCTATCACACCGGCCGCTGGCCGCATGAGGGCGTCGACTTCACCGGCCAACGGGTGGGCGTGATCGGCACCGGCTCGTCGGGCATCCAGTCGATCCCCGAGATCGCGCGGCAGGCCGCCCAAGTCTGGGTGTTCCAGCGCACCGCCAACTACAGCGTCCCGGCCCACAACGGCCCGCGCGATCCTATGGTCGCCAGCGACTGGAAGGCCAACCGCGCCGTCAATCGCCGGCGCCAGCGCGAGTCCGTCGTCGGCTTTATCGCCCATGATCCCCATGAGCAATCGGCGCTGGAGGCCGCCCCCGAAGACCGGCGGGCCGCGTTCGAGGACCGCTGGCGGCGCGGCGGCTTCAGCCTGGCCGGCGCCTTCAACGACCTGACGATCAACCTGGAGGCCAATGCGACCGCGGCCGCCTTCGTCGCCGACAAGATCCGCAGCATCGTCAAGGATCCTGTGGTCGCCGAGGCCCTGACGCCGAAATCCTATCCGTTCGGGACCAAGCGGCTTTGCATCGACACCGGCTACTATCAGACCTTCAACCGCGACAACGTCACCCTGGTCGACCTGCGCGCGTCGCCGATCGAGGCGATAACGCCCTCGGGCCTTCGCACCAGCGAGGGCGAGTACGCCCTGGACGCCATCGTCTTGGCCACCGGCTTCGACGCCATGACCGGAGCCCTCAGCCGGATCGACATCAAGGGCCGGGGCGGGCGCTCGCTGAAGGCGGCCTGGGCGGACGGGCCCAGGACCTATCTCGGCCTGACGGTCGCGGGCTTTCCCAATCTGTTCACGATCACGGGGCCCGGCAGCCCGTCGGTCCTGTCGAACATGGTGGTCTCGATCGAGCAGCATGTGGACTGGATCGCCGCATGCCTCGGCTACATGGCCGACCGGCAGACCGACGTCATCGAGGCGAACCCGCAGGCCCAGGAGGCGTGGGTCGCCCACGTCAACGAGGTGGCCGACATGACCCTCTATCCCCTGGCCAATTCCTGGTACATCGGCGCCAACGTCGCCGGAAAGCCACGGGTGTTCATGCCCTATATCGGCGGGGTAGGCGCCTACCGCGAACATTGCGAGCAGGTCGCGGCCAGCGGCTATGAGGGGTTCGAGCTGCGATCTTCTGCGGCGGGCTGAAGAGCGGCGGCTCTATTCCGCGAGGTTCTCCCCCCTCAGCGCCCGTTCGATCAGGTCGATGGTGCGGTCGAGGCCGAAGATGGCGGCGAAGGAGCCGAAGCGGGGGCCCTGGGTTTGGCCCAGGAGAACTTCGTAGAGGGCCGAGAACCACAGGCGCAGGGGCTCGAAACCGGCCTCCTTGCCGGCGGCGTAGACCTCGTTCTGGATCGCCTCGCCGTCCTGGCAGCCGGCGGGGAGGGCGCGCAGGCGCCTGACAAGGTCCTCCATCGCCGCGCGCTCGCGCTCGTCGGGACCACGGAAGCGCTTGTTGGGCCGCACGAAGTCTTCGTAATAGTTCAGCGCAAAGCCGGTCAGGCGATCCAGCAGCGGCTGGGTTTCAGGCGTCGCGCCGGGGATGTAGCGCGACAGGAACCCCCACAGGATCGCGGCGTCAGAAGCGTTGGCGGCCGAGACCAGGTTCAGCATCAGGCTGAAGCTGACCGGCGAGCCCTTTTCCGGCGGCCGGCCGGCGTGGACGTGCCAGGCCGGGTTGTCCATGCGGCTGGGGCCCGGCTTGTCGTCCGCGGGCGGGCGGTTATAGGCGTCGAGCTGTTGCAGATACTCGTCGGCGGCCTTGGGGATCACGTCGAAATAGAGCCGCTTGGCCGACTTGGGCGACATGAACAGGTAGTAGGCCAGGCTCTCGGGCGCGCCATAGCGCAGCCATTCCTCCATGGTCAGGCCGTTGCCCTTGGACTTGGAGATCTTCTGGTTGTTCTCGTCCATGAAGAGTTCGTAGTGGAAGCTCTCCGGCGGCTCGCCGCCCAGGACCTTGCAGACCTTGTTGGACACGCGCACCGAGTCCACCAGGTCCTTGCCCGACATCTCGTAGTCGACGCCCAGCGCGACCCAGCGCGCCGCCCAGTCGGGGCGCCATTGCAGCTTGACGTAGCCCCCGGTCACCGGAACCTCGGTCAAGGTCCCGTCCTCGTCGGCGAAGACGATGGTCCCGCGGTCCAGATGGCGCTCCAGGGTTGGGACCTGCAGCACGCGCCCGGTCTTGGGGCTGATCGGCAGGAAGGGCGAATAGGTGGCCCGCCGCTCTTCGCCGAGGGTCGGCAGCATCACCGCCTGAACGGCGTCGAACCGCTCCAGCATCCGCAGCAGGACCTGGTCGTAGCGGCCGGACCTGTAGCAATGGGTGGCCGAGACGAATTCGTACTGGAAGCCGAAGCCATCCAGGAAGGCCTTCAGCCGGGCGTTGTTGTGGTCGCCGAAGCTCGGATACTCGCCGAACGGGTCGCGCACGCTGGTGACCGGCTTGTCGCGGTCTTCCTCCAGCATGGCGCGGTTGGGCACATTGTCGGGGATCTTGCGAAAGCCGTCCATGTCGTCGGAGACGACCAGCAGGCGCGTCGGGATGGCGTCGTCGGTCAGGGCGCGAAAGGCGTTGCGGACCATGGTCGGCCGGGCGACCTCGCCGAAGGTGCCCAGGTGCGGCAGGCCCGAAGCGCCGTAGCCGGCCTGCAGCACCACCGGCCGGCTGAGGGCCGGCAAGGCGCCCACGGCCTCCTCATAGCGGCCGGCGGCGAACAGGGTCGCGGCCAGGTCGCGCTCTTCGTCGCTTTCCAGCCGCAGCCGGATCATGCGGTTCAGCAGCAGGCGCGCCTGTTCGAAGGGCCAGGAGCGGGCGTCGCGGGCGAGGGGGGAGAGACCTTGAAACATGGCGGCGGTATAGGCCGGCCGCGCCCAGGGTCAATCGTTTGAGAAATCTTGGCGCCTCGAAGGCGCCAGGCTTTATCGGTGGAGCGTGATCAGTGGAGTTCGATTCCGGCGGCCGCGAATATAGCCGGGGGTGTTGCATGGGCGACACCACGATGCTTGCAACGGCTTGATATAACAGTGGTAGGCCGCGCAGCCGGCCTCAACAAGTGACCGGGAGAGGGCTCTTGAAAATGAAGATCGGACCTATGGCGGGGGCTGCGATCGCCGCTCTCTTCGCCGCCTCGGGCGCGTCCGCCCAGATGGCTCAACCCGGCTGGTATGGGGCGCTAGACCTCGGCTACCACTTCCCCCTCAACCGGGACTACAAGTCTCTTGGCACGGCGCCGGACGGCCAGATCTATAACTGGCAGTTCGATCCGAAGGATGACTGGACCGGCTTCGTCCGCCTCGGCTACCGATTCAACCCGCACTGGCGGGTCGAGCTGGAAGGCGGCTACCGCAACGACGAATACAACAGGATCCACGCGACCCAGGCCTCGCGGGTCGCCGCCGGCGAGCCGAACGGCGTCTGTAGCACCAGCTCCGTCCTGCCGTCCTGCGCCAAGCCGGACGCCCATGGCCGCACCTACACCGCGATGGTCAACGCCATCTATGACCTGCTGCCGGCCGACTCGACCTGGGTCCCCTTCGTCGGCGCCGGCGTCGGCGTCAACTTCACCCACATCGACCTGAATGGCGAGATCAACAGCACGGCCGGCACGCCCGCGGTGCAGACCATCCGCATGCGCACGGCCGACGGCCAGCTGGCCTACCAGGTCCTGGCCGGTATCGCCTACAAGTATAACGACCGGGTCAATCTGGACCTGACCTATCGTTTCATCGGCTCCAACGCCCTCGAATATCATTCCTACAACACCACCGCGGGCGGCGGCGACCTGCAGCCGGGGATCTTCAAGGCCCACTATACCGACAATTCGGTGACGCTCGGCATCCGCTACGCCTTTGCGTCCCCGCCTCCGCCGCCCGCGGTGGTGTTGTAGGAATGATATGCGAGGGCGTTGGAGCCGATGAAACG
>FTFU01002370.1_pt1 | contig 17524 bp, 15 predicted proteins | sample 1640511 | NCBI WGS metagenome assembly FTFU01 (sample SAMEA3914789, study PRJEB12502) | metagenome | biome: forest; material: soil | place: Canada | collected 2011-07-03 | depth 0.3 m | reverse complement strand
TTCGGCCATTCTTTCGGGCTCCATGGCGAGCCTTTCGCAGGATAGTTAGTTAGATAGTCAGGCAGGTAGTTTCTAGCAGGCCCATGCGACCATGGAAAGGGTTGTGCGTTGCGCATGGCATCGCTAGAAGGCGCGCCTTGCGGCATTTTCTTCCAATCAAAGCGAGGATGGCTTGTCTCGGCTGGTGATGAAGTTCGGCGGCACGTCTGTGGCCGACCTGGAGCGCATCCGCCGCGTCGGACGGCTGGTGGCGGCCGAGGTCGAGGCTGGGCACAAGGTCGCCGTGGTGGTCTCGGCCATGGCCGGCAAGACCAACGAGCTGGTCGCCTGGACCGACGGCGCCGGTCGCGCGGCCCAAGGCGTGGCTGAGTCCGACGACGAATACGACGCCGTGGTGGCCTCGGGCGAGCAGGTGACCGCGGGCCTCCTGGCCATGACCCTGCGCAACATGGGCGTGAACGCCAAGTCGTGGCTCGGCTGGCAGGTGCCGATCATCACCGACGAGGCCCACGGCCGCGCCCGCATCGACGAGATCCCGCCGGAAAAGCTGGTGGCGGCCATGGACGCCGGCGAGGTCGCCGTCATCGCCGGCTTCCAGGGCGTGACCCGCGACGGACGCATCGCCACCCTGGGCCGGGGCGGCTCGGACACCAGCGCGGTGGCCATCGCCGCGGCGGTGGGCGCCAGCTGTTGCGACATCTATACCGACGTCGACGGGGTCTATACCACCGACCCCCGCATCGAGCGCAAGGCCAAGAAGCTGAGCAAGATCTCCTATGAGGAGATGCTGGAGATGGCCTCCCTGGGGGCCAAGGTTCTGCAGACCCGTTCGGTCGAACTGGCCATGGCCCAGCGCGTGCCGGTGCGGGTGCTGTCGAGTTTCGTTGAGCCGGGGGAAGCCCCAGGGCAGGGCACCATCGTCTGCGACGAGGAGGAGATCATGGAAAAGCGGATCGTCAGCGGCGTGGCCTATAGCCGCGACGAGGCCAAGATCACCCTGTTCGGCCTGCCCGACCACCCGGGGGTGTCGTCCGAGATCTTCAGCCGGCTGGCCGACGCCAACGTCAATGTCGACATGATCGTCCAGTCGCGCGCCCGGGCCTCGGACTCGGCCAACATGGAGTTCACCGTCGGCAAGCGCGACGCGGGCCGGGCGATGGAGATCGTCACGGCCGCCAAGGACGCCATCGGCTTCGAGTCGGTCCAGTGCAACGAGGACGTGGCCAAGGTCTCGGTGATCGGGGTCGGCATGCGCAGCCACGCGGGCGTGGCCAAGACCATGTTCGGCGCCCTGGCCGAAAAGGGCGTCAATATCCAGGTGATCTCGACCTCGGAGATCAAGATCAGCGTGCTGATCGACGCGGCCTATACCGAACTGGCCGTGCGGGCGCTGCATGCGGCGTATGGGCTGGATCAGCTGTAGCGTCAGGGGTTTGGGGCCGGCCGTGTTGGCGGCGGCGGGCATTGAAGGTTTAACCACCAAGCTCACCAAGAACACGAAGGGAGCCGCAAAGCGGCAGGCAGGGTGAATTGCGCCCTCCGGCCTTCGACCAGCAGACTCCGAAATCTTCGTGTTCTTTGTGTGCTTCGTGGTTCAACTGACAGCGGCCACTGCCTAACCCGGAATTGCGTGATGCCACCATCGTCGAATCGCTGGCCCTGCTGCTGGGCGCTGATTGATCACGTCGAGCCCTTTCAAGCGCAGCTCATAGGCGCCCCGCGAGCATAACTGGGCGCTCTCGGCGCAGCTTGACGCTACGGGCGCCCGTCGTCGTCAGGGCGTTGCAAAAGATTGGGTAATGAGACGCATAAAATTGCCGGACTCGCCCGCATCCTTTAGGTAGGGCGAACGGCTTTATTGAGGTTCTCGCGCGGGGGAAGCACGCCACTGATGTCACCGGGTCTGGGCATTCGAGGACCGCGCAGCCTGTTGCGGCAGATCCGCGAATCCATGGCCGGCGGCGGTCCGGTGCAGGCGCGGCTGGACATGGCCGTGCGCATCATCGCCGGCTCGATGGTGGCCGAGGTGTGCTCGCTCTACCTGCGCCGCGCCTCCGGCGATTTCGAACTGTTCGCCACCGAGGGCCTCAGCCCCGAGGCGGTGCACGTCACCCGCCTGCAGCCGGGCGAGGGCCTGGTGGGCGAGATCGTCCGCCTGGGCCACCCGCTGGCCCTGTCGGACGCGCCGAACCATCCCGCCTTCTCCTATCGGCCGGAGACGGGCGAAGACCCCTACCACGCCTTTCTCGGCGTGCCGCTGCTGCGCGGCGGGCGGACCATCGGCGTCCTGGTGGTGCAGAATCGCACCGAGCGGGTCTATTCCGACGAAGAGGTCGAGGACCTGCAGATCATCGCCATGGTCCTGGCCGAGATGGTGGCCGGCGGCGAACTTGCGGCCCAAAGCAGTTTCAAGGACGTCGAAATCGCCCCCCACAAGCCCGAGCGGCTGAAGGGGGTGCGTTTCGCCGAAGGGTTGGCCTTTGGAACCGCCGTGCTGCACGAGGCCCCGGTCGCGCCCGAGCAGCTGTTGTCGGACGACCCGGCGGCGGAGGAAATTCGCCTGAACGCGGCCACCGCCGCCTTGCAGACCCAGATCGACAGGATGCTGGAGAGCCCGCACGGCCTGGTGGGCGCGCCGTTCGAACTGCTCGAGACCTATCGCATGTTCGCCCACGACCGGGGCTGGAACCGCTCGCTGCTGGAGGCGGTGCGCTCGGGCCTGACGGCGGAGGCTGCGGTGGAGCGGGTTCGCTCGGAGCACCGCGCCCGTCTGGGCCAGGCGCGTGATCCCTATCTGCGTGAGCGGCTGCATGACCTCGAGGATCTTAACGACCGCCTGCTGCGTCACCTCGCGGGCGCGGACGGGGCGGCGACCCGTGTGTTGCCGCCCGACGCCATCCTGGTGGCCCGCAATCTCGGCCCCGCCGACATCCTGGAATACGACCGCGGCAAGCTGAAGGGCATCCTGCTGGAGGAGGGCTCGGTCGCCAGCCACGCCGGCATCGTCGCCCGCGCCCTGGAGATCCCCTGCGTCGGCCGGCTGGAGGGCCTGCGCGACCACGTCAGCCAGGGCGATAAGGTGATCGTCGACGCCGAGAGCGGCGAGGCCTTCCTGCGCCCGCGGCCGGATGTGATCGGCGCCCTGAACGCGCGCATGACCGTGCGGGCTCAGCGCCGGGCCGAGTTCGCCCGCCTGCGCGACACCCCCGCCTTCAGCCGCGACGGGTCCAAGATCACGCTCTTGATGAACGCGGGCCTGGCCGTCGACCTGGATATCCTCAAGGAGACCGGCGCCGAGGGCATCGGCCTGTTCCGCACCGAGTTCCAGTTCATGGTCGCCGAGGAGTTGCCGCGCTTCACCTCCCAGACCAAGCTCTATGAACAGGTGCTGGACGCGGCCGACGGCATGCCGGTGACCTTCCGCACCCTCGACCTCGGCGGCGACAAGGTGCTGCCCTATCTGGAGGCTGACCGCGAGGACAACCCGGCCCTGGGCTGGCGGGCGATCCGCATGGGCCTGGACCGTCCGGCCCTGCTGCGCCTGCAGCTGCGGGCCCTGATCGCCGCCGCCCGCGGGCGGGAGCTGAGGGTGATGTTCCCCCTGGTCGCCAGCGTCGACGAGTTCCGCGCCGCCAGGGCCCTGGTGGACCACGAAGTGGCCTGGGCCATCCGGCGGGGGCGGCCGGCGCCGACGAACCTGCGGGTCGGGGCGATGATCGAGGCGCCCTCGGTGGTCTGGCACCTGGACGCCCTGTTGCCGATGACCGACTTCGTCTCGATCGGCACCAACGATCTGATGCAGTACATGTTCGCCGCCGACCGCGGCAATCCCAGGGTGGCGGACCGCTACGACCCCCTCTCGCCGCCGGCGCTCAGGGCCCTCAGCGCCATCCAGCAGGCCTGCGCCGACAGCGGCACGCCGGTATCGGTGTGCGGCGAAATGGCCGGCCGGCCTTTGGAGGCTTTCGTGCTAATAGCCCTGGGCTATGAGCAGTTGTCCATGCCGCCCGGCGGTATCGGGCCGGTGAAGCGGATGGTCCTGTCCTGCGACCGGGAGGCGGCTCAGCGCGGCGTCATCGGTTTGCTGAAGAGCACCGGCGGCACCGTACGTAGCGAAGTTGAGACACTGGCGCGAAAATTGTCGGTGGCGATCTAAAGCTGGTGTGACGCGTTAACACCGTTGATTGACGTTGTATTTTTCAGCGGTTACAGAATCTTAGGATTTTATTGATGGGCCTTGCGGCAAGCTTGGCGTCACAGTCGGATAAGGGTGAAAGGTAGCCATGCCGTTGGATACGGGCGCGGTTACAGGGGACTTGAATCTTAGCTGGGGGACAAGTCCGGATCTCGCGGTCGTGCCGCCAGGTCTCAGCGACGGGCCGAATCTGGGCGCCGCCCTGCGGGCCATTCGTGAATTCCGGCGCCTTGACCTGACCGAACTCGAGCGGGCGACGCGAATTCGCCGGCAATACCTGCAAGCCATCGAAGACATGCGGCTGGACTTGCTGCCCTCCCGCCCCTTCACCATCGGCTTCATACGCGCCTACGCCGCGGCCCTGGGGACTGATCCCGAGCTGGCGGTGTTGCGTTTTCGCCGCGATGCGCCGGAAAAAGACGAGCCGCTGCGCGCGCCGCTGGGCGTGACGCGCGAGCGTGACCCGCGTCTGGTGCTGGTCGGGGTCTCGTGCGCCATCGTGGTCGGCGGCATCGTGCTGTGGAACGTGGCCCAGCGGGCGATGATGGCGGCGGCGCCGCCGCAGCCCACCGTGGCTGAAAGCAGCGCCGTCTTCGCCGCCGCCGCCCGCGCCAGCCAGGAGCCGCTGAAGATCGGCGCGCCCGTGCCGCCGCCGCAGGAATCGACCACGCCCAAGCCCTATGTCACCCCGGGGCTGGAGCAGCAGCTGTCCGCCGCCAACGACACCGCCGCCAGCGCCGCCGGCGAATGGACCGACGCCCAGGCCGCCGCCGCGGGGCTGGAGACCGCAGCCCCCGCAGGTTCGCCCTTCATGCCCAAGGGCCAGGTGTTCGGCGCCCCACCCGAGCAGCCCTCGGTCATCCTGCAGGCGCGCAAGGCCTCGCCCATCACCATCCACAGCGCCGACGGGGTAGTCTATTTCGCCCGCCTTCTGTCCGCCGGCCAGGCCTATCGCGCGCCCCTGATCCCGGGCCTGACCATCGAAGCGGCCCAGCCGGACGATTTCGACCTCTATGTCGGCGGGGTGCTCAAGGGTCCGCTGACCTCGGCCAAGGTCCAGGCCACGGCGCTGGCCGAGTAGCTGGAGCGTTCGTGCGTGGTTCGAGACGCGTCCCTGCGGGCCGCTCCTCACCATGACTGGGTTTCGGAGAAGGCAAACGGTCGCGCCACAGCTCAGCAAAAATTTCGCCACGCTCTTGGGCGACAAGCGCAAACCGCTTAACTTGGGTTCATCATGACTGCACAAGATCACCAGCACGTGCGCCCCTGGCGCGTTATCGAACGCCGCAAGAGCCGCAAGATCCGCGTCGGCTCCGTAGAGGTGGGGGGCGATGCGCCGATCACCGTCCAGTCGATGACCAACACGGTCACGTCCGACGCCAATGCGACCATCAATCAGATCCGCGCCTTGGAAGAGGCCGGCGCCGATATCGTCCGGGTCTCCTGCCCCGACGAGGAATCGACCGCCGCCTTCAAGGTCATCGCCAAGGCGGCCAAGGTCCCGCTGGTGGCCGACATCCACTTTCACTACAAGCGCGGCATCGAGGCCGCCCAGGCCGGCGCCGCCTGCCTACGCATCAATCCCGGCAATATCGGCTCGGCCGCCCGGGTGCGCGAGGTGGTGCAGGCCGCCCGAGACCACGGCTGCTCGATGCGCATCGGCGTCAACGCCGGCTCGCTGGAGCGCGAACTCTTGGAGCGCTATGGCGAGCCCTGCCCGGAAGCGATGGTCGAAAGCGCGCTGAACCACGCCAAGATCCTGCAGGACCACGACTTCCACGAATTCAAGATCAGCGTGAAGGCCTCCGACCCGTTCCTGACCGTGGCCGCCTACCAGCAGCTGGCCGAGGCGATCGACTGTCCGCTGCACCTGGGCGTCACCGAGGCCGGCCCCTTGCGCGCCGGCACCATCAAGTCCTCGATCGGCATGGGCTCGATGCTGTGGGCCGGCATCGGCGACACCATCCGCGTATCGCTCGCCGCCGATCCGGTGGAGGAGATCAAGGTCGGTTTCGATATCCTCAAGTCTCTGGGCCTGCGCCACCGCGGGGTCAATATCATCGCCTGTCCGTCCTGCGCGCGGCAGGGCTTCAACGTGATCAAGACCGTCGAGACCCTGGAAGAACGGCTGGCGCACATTTCGACGCCCATGTCGCTGTCGATCATCGGCTGCGTGGTCAATGGGCCTGGCGAGGCCCTGTTCACCGACATCGGCTTCACCGGCGGCGGCAAGGGTGCGGGCATGGTCTATCGGGCCGGCAAGCCGGACCACAAGATGGACAACGAGCAGATGGTCGAGCACATCGTCGAACTGGTCGAAGCCCGCGCCGCGGAGCTGGAAGCCGCCAAGGCGGGGACGCTGGAAGCCGCCGAATAGCTGACGCCAGATCACGATAATTTTGGATCGAATCGATCCAAAATTATCGTAATCGATTCTAAGAGTTCAGAGCGGGATGCGGGCGGAAAACCGCTTCGCACTTTTCCTCATCCCGCTCTTGGGGCAGGCTTGCGCCCCTGCGGTAAACACTGTTTAGATCGCGCCGCCTGAAACAAGCCGGCACAACAAGGAGGACCCCATGTCCGTCGACGGCACCTGGAATGTTACGGTCAATTCGCCGATGGGACCGCAGCTCAGCACCCTGACCATCAAGGCCGAAGGCGGCGCGCTGACGGGCTCCCAGAGCGCCCAGGGCAACACCCAGCCGATCGCCAACGGCAAGGTCGACGGCGACACGGTCACCTGGTCGAACTCGATCACCACGCCCTTCCCCATGAACCTGGAATTCACCGGCAAGGTCGAGGGCGACAAGATCAGCGGCAGCGTCAAGGCCGGCGCCTTCGGCTCGTTCCCGTTCTCGGGCGACCGCGCTTAAGACTTCGAGTTTCAATCGAATCGATTGGGGGCGACGGCTGGAATGGCCGCCGCCCTTTTTCGTTGGAGCGCCGCTGCGTGGTTCGAGACGTCCGCCATGCGGGCTCCTCACCATGACTAAGGTCTGGAGGTCTCCCAAAACCAAGTCATGGTGAGGAGCGGCCCGTAAGGGGCGCGTCTCGAACCACGCACCGGTATTGCCGTTGCCTGGAACTACTCCGCAGCCTGGGCCACCTCCAGCCCCAGCCGTTCCGCCACACCGTGGCCGTAGTCCGAATGGACCTTGAGGAACAACCCGATCTGGCGCCGCTGGATGGCTTCAGGCACGCCCGCCATGGCGGCCGCGATGTTCTCGAACAGTTGGCGCTGCTGGTCCTGGCTCATCAGCTGGAACAGGGCGCGGGCCTGGCCGTAGTCGTCATTGCCCTCGCGGTGATCGTAGCGGTCGGCGTCGCCCGTCAGCTTCAGCGGCGGCTCGCCGAACCTGTCGCTTTGAACGGGGCCGCCGAACGAGTTGGGCTCGTAATAGGCGTCGGTTCGGTCCGGCGCATCGAAGCGCATGGCCCCGTCGGCGTGGTAGTGCGCCACCGGGCGGCGCGGCCGGTTGACCGGCAGTTGCTCGTAGTGCGTGCCGATCCGGTAACGGTGGGCGTCGGCATAGGCGAAGATCTGCGCCTGCAGCATCTTGTCCGGTGAAAAGCCGATGCCCGGCACGATGTTCGACGGGCTGAACGAGGACTGCTCGACCTCGGCGAAGTAGTTGTCGGGATTGCGGTTCAGCTCCAGCACCCCGACCTCGATCAGGGGATAGTCCGCATGCGGCCAGACCTTGGTCAGGTCGAAGGGGTTGAACGGCGCGGCCTCGACCTGGTCTTCGGTCATCACCTGGATGCAGAACCTCCAGCGCGGATAGTCGCCACCTTCGATGGCCTCGAACAGGTCGCGCTGGGCGCTTTCGCGGTCCTTGGCGATCACCGCATCGCCCTCGGAGTTGGTCCAGTTGCGGACGCCCTGCATCGACTTGAAATGGAACTTCACCCACACCCGCTCGCCGGCTGCGCTGATCAGGGAATAGGTGTGGCTGCCGAAGCCGTGCATGAACCGGTAGCCCTGGGGCAGGCCGCGGTCGGAGAACAGGATGGTGACCTGGTGCAGGCTCTCCGGCGACAGCGACCAGAAGTCCCACATGGCCGTGGGCGAGCGCAGGTTGGTGGTCGGGTGGCGCTTTTGGGTATGGACGAAATCGGGGAATTTCAGCGGGTCGCGGACGAAAAACACCGGGGTGTTGTTGCCCACCAGGTCCCAATTGCCTTCTTCGGTATAGACCTTCAGGGCGAAGCCGCGCACGTCACGCTCGGCGTCGGCCGCGCCGCGTTCGCCGGCCACCGTGGAAAAGCGCAGCAGCACTTCGCTGTCCGCGCCGACCTGCAGGGCCTTGGCCTTGGTGAAACGGCTGATGTCGTGGGTGACGGTCAGCCGACCATAGGCTGCGGAACCCTTGGCGTGCACCACTCGCTCCGGGATGCGCTCGCGGTTCTGGTGGGCCAGCTTTTCGATCAGCTGGTAGTCCTGCAGCAGCAGGGGCCCCCGCGGGCCGGCCGAGACCGAGTTCTGGTTGTCGGGAACCGGCGCGCCGCCGGTGGTGGTCAGGGTGGGTTTGTCGCTCATCGCGTGTCTCCTTGTCGGTTGGCGCGATTTGTCGGCTGGGCCTCGATATTAGTCCAATCGATGTTTTTGTGGATTTGAATAGGGCAGCTCTATCGGGCATTTCCACGAGGGTTTGGCATTTCGCCGCCGCGGCGTTAGGAGAAGCGCCTCCCACTGAAACCTCCCGGCAAACCGCTCCCGTGCAACTACCCCAGGTCCGTCTGCAACAGGTTCTCGAACGCTTCCGCGAGGTGGAGGCGCGCATGGGCGCGTCCACTGACGGCGGCGAGATCGTCAAGCTGTCCAAGGAGCATGCCGAGCTGCGCCCCGTGGTCGACGCCGTCCAGGCCCTGGAGCGCGCCCGCGACGAGGCGCCTGAGCTGGAGGCCATGGCCCGGGCCGACGACGCCGAGATGGCCACCCTGGCCCGCGAGGAGCTCGACGCGCTGAAGATCCGCCTGCCGGAGCTGGAGCGGGACGTGGCCCTGCTGCTGGCGCCCAAGGACAAGGACGAGAACGCCTCGGCCATCCTGGAGGTGCGCGCGGGCACCGGGGGCGACGAGGCGGCCCTGTTCGCCGGCGACCTGTTCCGCATGTACCAGCGCTACGCCCAGCTGCACGGCTGGCGGGTCGAGGTCGACAGCGTCTCGGAGGGCGAGGTCGGCGGCTACAAGGAGATCATCGCCTCGATCACCGGCGATGGCGTGTTCGGGCGGCTGAAATTCGAAAGTGGCGTGCACCGGGTGCAGCGCGTGCCCGAGACCGAGGCTGGCGGGCGCATCCACACCTCCGCCGCGACGGTCGCGGTGCTGCCCGAGGTCGAGGACGTCGAGATCGAGATCAACGACGTGGACCTGCGCATAGACACCTATCGCTCCAGCGGCGCCGGCGGTCAGCACGTCAACAAGACCGACTCGGCGGTGCGCATCACCCACCTGCCCACGGGGATCGTCGTCACCTCGTCGGAAAAGTCGCAGCACCAGAACCGGGCGCGGGCGATGAAGGTCTTGAAGGCCCGCCTCTACGACCAGCAGCGCGAGGCCCTGGACACCGCCCGGGCCAACGCCCGCAAGAGCCAGGTCGGCTCCGGCGACCGATCGGAGCGGATCCGCACCTATAATTTCCCGCAAAGCCGGGTCACCGACCACCGCATCAACCTGACCCTCTACAACCTGCCCAAGGTGCTGGAGGGCGAGGCCCTGGACGACGTCATCAGCCCCCTGATCGCCGAGGATCAGGCTGAACGCCTGGCGACGCTGGAAGAGGGGTGAGGTTAGGGGACTACCGCCCCACCAGATTCCCCAGCTGCGACGACTCCACCCCCTGTTCGCCGGCCGCCTGGGCCTGGATGCGGCGGGCGCGGCGATAGCCTTCGCGGGCTGTCAGCCGGTCCCAATAGGGGCGGACCGAGCCCTCGAACGCTTCGTCGATCCCCAGGGTCCGGGCCAGCAGCAGGGCGTAGCCGACCGAGATGTCGGCGCCGGTGAAGTCCTCGCCGCACAGATAGGGCTGTTCACGGACCGCCGTCTCCACCGCCCGCAGCCTGGCCAGGAACCAGCGGCGATAGTCCACCACGGCCTGAGGAATGCGCCGGTCCTCGGGCTCCAGCCGCGAATAGCGCAGCACCAGCGTCTGGGGGAAGGTCAGGGTCGCCTCGCCGAAGTGCAGCCAGTTCAGATAGGCGCCATAGCGTGCGTCGTCGGTACGCACGTCCAACTTTCCGCCCCCATGCCGGGCGGCCAGGTACTGGATCATCGCCGCGGACTCCGTCATGCGCAGGTCGTCGTCGAGCAGGGTCGGGATGGTGCCGAGCGGGTTGATGGTCAGGTAGTCGCGCGCCAGGACGCGGGGCGGGAAGGGCAGCATCTTCAGCTGATAGGTCAGGCCCAGCTCCTCCAGCGTCCATAGCGGCCGGAACGAGCGCGCGTCGGCGCAGTGATAGAGTGTCAGCACCCTTGAGCCTCCCGGAATTTCCCCTAGATGAGCCTGATGGCTTCGTTCCGAAGCCTGAACCAGGCTCTACACTTTGAATCGAGCTCTAGGCGGACTTTCGACGACGCGAGGGGCTCTGTCGAGGCGGGCACGGCCTTCACCTGCCGGTCCTGAAAAGAAATTGCGAACGCCTCTAATTAAATGTTGACGCCGTTTAGATGCGGGGGCATATTTTGACGGTGTTTAGATGACGTATCACTTAGATTAAAGCCTTGATCTGGCGCCCACGAGGGCCAGGCGGGGCGTCGGCCCAGATGGCCGGCAAGGAAGCGACCAAGAGATTCCTCCCCATCTCTTTTTCGGAGAAAACCCATGTTCCGCATCGCCGCCCTCGTTGGCGTCGCCTTCATTGCGACCGCCGCCAACGCCGCCGAGTTCAAGGTCTCGACCACCGACAAGTCGCCCGCCGAAATCCGCGCCGCCGTCAGCGACGCCGCCTTCAAGGCCTGCAAGCAGGCCTACGCGAACGACGTCTTCGCTGTCTACGAACGCGACGGCTGCGTCCGCGACACCGTCGCCGAGGCCCTGGCCAAGGCTGACGCTGCGACCGCCGCCAATGCCCAGCGTGCGCAGCCGGTCCTGGCTTCGCGCTGATTTTTTTGAGTTCGCCTATGGTCCGGGACGGCCGCCCTGCGGCCGTTTCGCCATGAGGGTCATTGGGCGCCCTCGTGATCATATCGGATCTTCGCCGGAATCCCGGTCGCGAGTGATATAGTCCTTCGCAAAAGGAGCCCGACGGGCCGGCCCACGTTCGGGTATGCGGAGGAAAGCTCATGCGTCTCCTGCTCCCCGCTGTCTCAGCGGGCGTTTTGCTGTTCACTGCGCCCTGGGCCCTCGCCGCACCCACCTGCCAGGACAAGACCGGCGGCGCCATCCGCTGCGGAACGCCCGGCGCCATGCCGGTGGGCTGGACCCTGCCGCCGGACCAGCGCTGGGAGCGCGACTTCTACGCCCCCTCCGAGCCGACCCCGACCGAGCAGTGGAGCCTGATCGCCGTCATCGGCGGCCTCTTCGCCATCATCGCCCTGATGCCCAAGTTCGACGGCTGGGGCGCCGGCGACTGGGACCGGCAGGAGGGGGACGAGGAGGAGTGAGGGGGAGCTAGCCCGACGCCGCCGCCACAGGCGGCGCTTCCTCCAGGGCCGCGCCCCAGACCTCGGCGATCCGTTGAGGATAATCTCGCGACGGGTAGTCGGCGATCTCGATCGCCTGCGCCTCGACCAGTTCTTCCCAATAGGCCCAATCGGTCAGCAGGCGCCGCACCTGCGCGCTCATCGCCTCGATATCGGCAGGGTCGACCTTGACGCCGGTCTCCAGAGCCTCGGCCGCCCCGGAATTGTTCGGATAGATCACCGCCGTGCGGTGCAGCATCGCCTCCAGCACCACCATGCCGAAGGGCTCGGCGCGGGAGGGAACCACCAGCACGCTGGCGCCGCGAAAGGCCTCGCCGCGCTGGTCCCAGCCGAGGGGGCCGCGGAAACTGATCGGATAACCCCGCTCGAGCGGGCCGCGCGCCTCGCCGTCGCCGAACACCTCGAAGCGGCTCCCGGACACGGTGGGCGCAACCTGCGCGGCCATCTCGGCGAACCGGTCCAGCCCCTTCTGGGGCGTCAGGCGGCCGAGGAACACGACTTTGCGGTCCTCGAACCGGCCCATTTCGCGCGCCGGCGGCGCCAGGCCGGAGAGCATGTTGGGGATGACGCTTATGCGTTCGGCGGGCAGCCCGACCTCCTCGATGACGCGCTGCTTGGTGATATGGCCGGGGGTGATGATGCGACGCGCGTCGCCGAGACCGGCGCGCTCGGTGCGCAGGATGATCGGATCGGGGTCGCCCTGGCGGCGCTCAAGCTCGGTGGAGTGCACGTGGGCGATCCACGGGATGTTCTGCGCCTGCGCGGCCTGCTGGGCGGCGGCGAAGGTCACCCAGTCGTTGGCGTGGATCAGGTCGGGCTTCAGATCGACCACGCGCCGGCGGAACTCCCGGGCGAACTCGCCCACCAGCCTCATCAGGGCCGAGCCGCTGGGCGAAGGCTGGCCATAGGCCGAGACCACGCGTGCGTAAGGCCCCTGGATGGCGGCGCTCGATGCCGTCGCGTAACCGCTCCACAGGGCCGGCCCGCCGCCATAGGCCGACCAAAGCCCCGCGTGGCCGCCGCCATAGGCCCCTCCATAGGCCGCGCCATAGACGCCGCCGGCCGTCTGGTCGGGCGGTTCTATGCCCAGAGCGACGATCGGGGTTTCCCCGCCGAAGGCGCCGGCCAGGACCATGTCCTTGCTCCACGGCACGACCACCGTGACGTTGGCGCCGGCGCGGCGCAGGTTGCGCACCATGTGGTAGCAGGCCGTCCAGGTTCCGCCCGCCACCAGGGGCGGGATCTCCCACATCAGCATCACGACGTGTGGGCCGCTCGCCGCCGGCCCGTATTTGGCGATCAACTCTTCGGCCACGCCCGCATCGAAATCGGCTTTGCGCCAGCCGATTGCGCGGTCCCAGGGAATGGCCCGCCAATCGCCTTGAACGCCTCTAAGGTTTGCCCCCTCCAGTTGCACATCGCGAACGCCCATGCCGTCGATCCAGGCGCCGCCCAGCACCGCGCCCTTAAGGTCCGCGCCGGCCAGGTCGGCGAAGCTGAGCACGGCGCCCTCCAGCCTGGCGCCGGCCAGGTCGGCGCCCTTCAGCTTCGCCAGGGTCAGGTCCGCGCCGACCAGATTGGCGCCGGCCAGGCGCGCATCCTCCAGGTCGGCCTCGCGCAGGTCGAGGCCGGAGAGGTTCTGCTCGACCAGGTCGACGCCGCGCAGGGGAAGTCCGCGCCAGGACAATTGGCGCAGCACGCTGACCTCCATGGCCCGGGCGGCCTGGGCGAGGGCGACGCGGATGGCGTCGATCAGCTCGCGGTCGGGGTCTCGCGTCCGCAACTCTGAGCGCAGGGTCGAGACCAGGGCGGCGAGCGCCTGAAGGTGAAAGTCGGCCTTGTCCTTGCCGAAGAAGTGCTGGAGCCCGGCGACCGCGACCAGCTTCATGCGCGGGTCCTTGGAGCCCAGGTGGTCGAGGGTTGTCTTCAGGTCGGCGGCCAGTCGGTCCAGCCTGGCCGCCTCGCGCGCCTGCAACTCCTTGTCTTGCGCGTCGCGCCGATCAGCCCGCTCCTTGGCGCGGGCGTCGAGATACTGCTGCAGGGCGATCACACCGCCGGACAACGCGATAACCACGGTCATCGCCGAGCCCAACCCGGCGGCCAGAGCGTCCCAGGGATATCGCTTGGCCCAGTTGGCATAGGCCGCGGCGATCAACTCCTGGCGTTTCTTGCCCTCGTCGAGCTTGCCGCTGGGCGCGCCCGCGGCCTCGGCCTCGGACCGGCTCATGGCCCAAAAGCTATTGGCCGCGCTGCCCAGTTGCAGGGCCAGCAGCAGCATGCCGACGACCAGCAGCATGCCGAGCCCCAGCCGGATCGCCCCCGGCACGGACTCCAGAAACTCGCGAACATCTTCGGCGAGATTTTTGAACATGCCAGCCCACCGGGGATTGCACGTCACCTTGCATGGCTACGGATACGGAGGCAAGCCGCGCCCGCGGTTCCTAAGCAGCCTTGCGTGGCTAAAGCCACGATTGATTTGCTTTTTTTGAAGCAAAATCAATGCTGCTAAGACTCCTAAGTGTAAGCAAACCTGTTCAGGTTTGCTTAGGGCGGACTGGAGCGCGGACCTGGCTTCTTAAGGCCTCACCGCGGCGTGCCGAATGGGTCGACGGAACGCGCGCACTGCATCCGCCTCGTCGGTTCGAGCTCGCACGCTAGGCGGGGAGTTCGTCGCCCTCCATCGGCGCGCGGTCTGGTACAAGCGCCAGCACCGCCCGCGCTTGGGTCAGGTCGGCTCGCGCGATCCGCGCGCGAATATGGCTCAACGCCTTTAGTTCACCGACGCGCTCGGCGATCACCGTGGCAAGGAACTGATTGATCGAAACGCCCTGGGCCTTGGCCATTCCGCGAGCGTCGTCCATCAAGGCTTCCGGCAGGCGAAGGGGATAGTTGCTCATCGTGCCTCCTTGCGTAGTTCGGCGACAAGATCGCCTGGCTTCAAGATCCTCAATCCATAACCCTCGCTCGCCCCAGCGAAATCGCGAACATTCATGGTGATGATGGCGTTGGCATTCGCCTCAAGCGCACACTCAAGCACGAGATCATCGCCGGGATCAGGCAAGGCGGGGCGCCGGCGAACCCGGATGGGTTGGACGAGAACCGCCTGGGCGAGGATGGCGTCCAGCACTGCCGAGACCTGCTCCCCACTTGCCCAACCCTGCGCCAGCATGGCGGGCCGCAACAGCACATCCTCGTAATCAAGAGCCAGGGCGACCGAAATCGCGATCGGCAACCGGCCATCCACGATCCGCTCCAGCAGCCAGAATGAGGCGCCCCGTCGGGAGAAAAGCCCCGCCACGAGCACATTGGTGTCGAGCACGAACATGACGTCGTATGTAACGTCAGCGTCGTTGGAGTTCAAGCCAATCGAAGAGTTTCGCCGCAATGCCGCGCCCCAGCCTCACGAGCAGACCCGCCCAACTTCCACTATGAGTCACGACCCAGCGGCGCCGTCAGCCCCACCTTCACCCGGTCCATGGCGACGAAGGTGCGGAAGCGCTTGACGTTGCTGTCGGCGAAGAACAGGCGTCGGGTCAGGGCTTCGTATTCGGCCATGGTGGCGGCCGTGACCACCAGGACGAAGTCGGTTTCGCCAGTGACGTAGTAGCATTGCTGCACCTCGCTCGCCTCGGCGAAGCGGCGTTTGACGGCGTCGATCAGGTCGGCGCGCTCGCTCTCGACCTCCACCTCGACGAACAGGGTCAGCGGCCGGCCGACCTTGTCCGGATCGACGATCGCGACGTTGGCGCGGATCACCCCGGCTTCCTCCAGCCGCTTGATGCGCCGCTGCACGGCGGGGGCGGAGAGGTTGACCGCCTCGCCGATCTCGCGCTGAGGCGTGCGGTTGTCCCGCTGCAGGATGGCCAGGATGGCGCGGTCGAAGGAATCCAGCGTCAAAGGCGCGCCCCCACGCAACAAACTTGCAGACGAGGGGGTGATTTCAAGCGCACCTCTCGCCGCTCGTGCAATAGATATTCGCATCAGGAGGCCGGCCCATGCTGATCCTGAACCGACACCCCGATCACCGCGCCGAGCTTGATCCGGCCGACGCCGCCATGCTGGGCGAGGCCGCGACTGAAGCGGCGGCGGGCTTTTTCCTGGCGCGGGAGGACTACCGGCCGACGCCGATCCGCGCCCTGCCGGCGCTGGCGGCTGCGCTCGGGGTGGGTGAGGTCCATGTCAAGGACGAGGGACAGCGGCTGGGGCTGGGCAGCTTCAAGGCCCTCGGCGGCGCCCATGCGGTGGCGCGGCTGGTGCTGGACCAGGCGAGCCGCGAGGTCGGCCGCCCGCTGGGTTTCGACGATCTCGGCTGCGCCGAGGTCCGCGCGGTGGCCGCCCGCATGACCTTCTGCTGCGCCACCGCCGGCAACCACGGCCGCTCGGTGGCCCATGGGGCTCAGCGCGTCGGCGCGCGGGCGGTGATCTTCGTGCCCGAAGGCGTGGCCGAGGCCCGGATCGCCGCCCTGGCCCGCCTGGACGCCGAGATCATCCTCGGCGAGGGCGGCTATGACGACTGCGTGGTCCAGGTGGTGCGGGCCGCGGCGGAGAACGGCTCGACCGTGGTCTCGGACACCGCCTGGCCTGGCTATGAGCGGATACCGGGGCTGGTCATGCAGGGCTACAGCCTGATCGTGCGCGAGGCGCTGGAAGCCCTGAGCGAGCCGCCGACCCATGTGTTCGTCCAGGTCGGCGTCGGCGGACTGGCCGGCGCGCTGGCGGCGCGGCTGGCGCTGATCTTCGGCGATCGGCGGCCGACCCTCGTCTCGGTGGAGCCCGAGCGGGCCGCCTGCATGCTCGAAAGCGCGCGGCAGGGCGAGGCGACGCGGATCGCGCCGCAGCCGCCCACGGTGATGTCGATGCTGGCGTGCCAGCAGCCCTCGCTCAGCGCCTGGCGCATCCTCTCGCGCGCCGCGGACGCCTTCATGACCGTCAGCGACGAGGACGCCGTTGCGGCGGTGCGCCGTCTGGCCCAGCCCCTCGGCGTCGATCCCCCCATGGTCGCCAGCGAAAGCGGCGCGGCGGGGCTTGCGGGTCTGATGCAGGCCGCCGCCGATCCCGAAGCCCGCGCGGCCATCGGGCTCAGCGCAGCCTCGCGGGTGTTCATCGTGGGCAGCGAGACCGCCAACGATCCGGCGCGCTGGCGCGAGATCACCGGCCCATGACCGCGCTCTCCATAGACGCCGGCCGGCTGCTGCAACGGCTGCAAATCCTGGGCGAGATCGGCCGCGACGGGCTGGGGCGGCTTTGCCGCATCGCCGGAACCGAGGCCGACAAGGCCGGGCGCGACCAACTGGTCGCCTGGCTGAAGGCCGCCGGACTGGAGGTGATCGTCGACCGGATCGGCAATATCTTCGGCCTCTGGCGGCCGCAGGCCTGCGCCGGGCGACCGCCGCTGCTGCTGGGCTCGCACATCGACACCGTCGTCGACGCCGGCATCTATGACGGCGCCTATGGCGTGCTTGCCGGGCTGGAAGTGATCCAGACCCTGCGGGCCTCCGGCTTTCAGCCGGCCCGGCCGGTCGCGCTCGGCGCCTTCACCAACGAGGAGGGCGCCCGTTTCGCCCCCGACATGATGGGCTCGCTGGTCCATGCCGGCGGGCTGGCGCTGGAGGCGGCCCTGGCTGCGGCGGACGGGGACGGGGTGACCCTGGGCGAGGCCCTGGCCCGGATCGGCTATGCGGGCGA
>FTFU01001232.1_pt1 | contig 17564 bp, 18 predicted proteins | sample 1640511 | NCBI WGS metagenome assembly FTFU01 (sample SAMEA3914789, study PRJEB12502) | metagenome | biome: forest; material: soil | place: Canada | collected 2011-07-03 | depth 0.3 m | reverse complement strand
TCGGCCAGATTCTCAGTGGGAGCGATCATAAGACTTGCATCCATCTTCGGCACTCGGCATGACATTGAACATCGAAATTCGTAGCGAACGATATTTCTCGTTACGCAAATCGTCAAGCGCGTGTAGAATGATCCCAGTCCGATCGAGTGTGAAAAATCGGCCTCGAACACGACGGCTCAGCGCGTCGGGCGGGTGCTGAAATGCGTGGAGATGCGTCGGCGCAATGTCGAACTTGGAGACGGCCGTCGCCCGCGCGCCGCAACGAGCCGGGCCAGAAGGGGGGCGAACGCCAATGGCAGTAAGTTCACTTGGATATGTCGTGGTCGAAACCCGCGACCTGGCGCGGTGGCGCGATTTCGCCACCCGCGTTCTCGGCGTCATGGAGGCGCCGTCAGCCAGGGCTGACGTGGCGCTGTTCCGTCTCGACGACCGGCCCTTCCGGTTCTGGGTCCAGCAAGGCGAGCGCGACGCGTTTGTCGCGCCCGGTTGGGAGTTCGCCTCGCAGGAGGCCTTCGATGAGGCGATCCAGCGGCTGCGCAGCGCCGGTCGCCCCGTCGACATGGCCGGCGCCGGCGAGGCGCGCGAACGCCAGGCCTATGCTCTGGCCCGGTCCTCAGATCCGGCAGGCAACACCATGGAGCTGTTCTATGGGCGCTTCTACGACTATGCGCCGTTCGTCTCGCCTGCGGGCGTCAGCCGGTTCGTGACCGGCGACAACGGTGACATGGGCATGGGCCATGTGGTGCTCACCGCGCCGAATTTCGAGGAGACGCACGCCTTCTACAAGGAGGTGCTCGGTTTCGGCGACACCGACCTTGGCCGCTTCTATCTCGGCGGCGGCGGCCCCGACGACGCCGGCGTCGGTTTTGCATTCCTGCATGCGCGCAACGGGCGCCATCACAGCCTGGCTCTCGGCCAGTTGCCCGAGAGCCCGAGCGGCGCGGTCCACCTCATGCTTGAGGCCGGAGCGCTGGAGGATGTGGGACGCGCCTACGACCGCGTCCTGAAGAGCAAGGGTCAGACGCCGCTGTCGGCCACGCTCGGGCGACACGTCAACGACAAGATGACCTCCTTCTACATGCAGAGCCCGAGCGGCTTTGACATCGAATACGGCTGGAACGGGCTGGTCATCGACCCGGACAGCTGGATCCCCACCACGAGCCTGGCAGTCAGCGACTGGGGCCACAAGTGGGCGCACGAGAAGGATGACTGAGCCGATGCTCGACAAACGCATGAGCCTGGACGACATCGTCTCACAGCTGTCGGACGGCATGACCATCGGCGTCGGCGGCTGGGCCACCCGCCGCAAGCCCATGGCGCTGGTCCGCGCGATCGCGCGGACCAGCCTGAAGGACCTCACGGTCGTCTCCTATGGCGGACCTGACGTCGGCCTTCTGGCCGCCAGCGGCAAGATCAGAAAGCTGGTCTTCGCCTTCGTCAGCCTCGACCAGTATCCGCTCGAGCCGCACTTCCGCGCGGCCCGGCAAGCGGGCGCCTTTGAGGTGCTGGAGCTCGACGAGGGCCTCTTCCATTGGGGCCTGCGCGCCGCTGCGATGCGGCTTCCGTTCCTGCCGACCCGGATCGGCCTGGGCACCGACCTCGTCAAGCAGCCGGAACTCGCCATGACGGTGACGAGCCCGTTCGCCGACGGAGAGACCCTGATCGCCATGCCGGCGCTAAAGCTGGATGTGGCGCTGATCCACACCCACCGCGCCGACCAGCGCGGCAATGTGCTGACGCTCTCGCCAGATCCGTTTTTTGATGAGCTCTTCGCCCGGGCGGCGGATCGGACCTTCGCCACCACCGAGCGGATCGTCGCCACCGGCGAATTGGAAATGGTCGCCAATAGCCGCTTCAACCTCGTCGAGCGCGCGCTGATCGCCGGCGTCGCCGAGGCCCCCTTCGGGGCGCACCCGACCAGCGCTGCGCCGGACTACCAGCTCGATCTGGGACATCTGAAGTCCTATGTCGACAGCGCCGCCTCGCCCGAAGCCTGGGCGGATTATCGCGCGCGCTTCGTCGAAGTTGATCAGCGCGCCTATCTCGCCGCCGTCGGCGGCGCGGACGCGGTTCGCGCGCTCCCCAAGCCGATCTATTGAGGAGGGCGCGCATTGTCCGAGATCTCCTATTCCCTCGCTGAACTGATGATCGCCGCCGCCGCCCAGGCCTGGCGGACCGACGGCGAGATCATGGGCACGGGGATCGGCCCCCTGCCCCGCCTTGGCGTCAGCCTTTGCAAGCTGCTCTACAATCCCGCCCTCGCTACGACCGACGGCGAGTGCTGGTATACGAGCGAGCCGCTCGGCCCGGAGGGGCGCACAGCCGATGCGGAAGTCGAGGGCTGGTCGCCCTATGACCGGGTCTTTTCCGGCGTCTGGGGCGGCAAGCGCCACGCCATGGTCGCCCCGGTCCAGATCGATCGCTTCGGCCAGACCAACATCTCGGTGATCGGCGACCACGCGCGGCCGAAGTCGGCAATGTTGGGCGCCCGGGGCTTTCCGGGCAATTCCGTGCATCACCCGAACAGCTTCTTTTTCCCATCGCACAACCGCCGCGCGCTGGTGGCCGGCGAAGTCGATTACGTCTGTTCGGCCGGCTACAATCCGGACCGCTTTCCCGGCGGCGCGGTGAGCCGCGGCGTCGATCTGCGCCTGATCGTCACCAATCTTGCGGTGATGGATTTCGGCGGGCCTGGGCATGCTGTCCGGGTGGTCTCGCTGCACCCGGGCGTGGCCTTCGAAGAAGTCCAGGACAACACCGGCTTCGATGTGATCGGCGGCGAAGCCATTCCCACGACCCCGGCGCCCACGGCCGAAGAGCTTGCTCTGATCGACAGGCTCGATCCGAACGGGGTGCGCCGCAAAGCGATCAAGGACGATCCGCCCGGCGATCGTCGAGAGGGATAAGGCCATGGATCTGAACAGCCTCGTTGAACCCAAAGAGGCCGATATCGTCTACGAGACGGACGAGCCGGTGCTCTATGCGGTGGACGGCGCCGTCGCCACCTTGACCATGAACCGGCCGCAGTTCAGCAATGCGCAGAACAGCCAGATGACCTATGCGCTCGACGCCGCCTTCCGGCGCGCCGTCGACGACGATGCGGTGCGGGTCATCGTCCTGGCCGGCTCCGGCAAGCACTTCTCCGCCGGTCACGACATCGGCACGCCCGGCCGCGACGTGACCAGGAGCTTCGAGCGCCAACTCCTGGTGCCCGACCATACCAACAAGCCCGGCGCGGAGTTCCTCTACACCCGCGAGCACGAGGTCTATATCGGCATGTGCCGGCGCTGGCGGGACATCCCCAAGCCGACCATCGCCGCGGTGCAGGGCGCCTGCATCGCCGGGGGGCTGATGCTGGCCTGGGTCTGCGATTTCATCGTCGCCACCGACGACGCCTTCTTCCAGGACCCGGTCAACCGCATGGGCATCCCGGGCGTCGAGTATTTCGCCCACGGCTTCGAGCTGCCGCCGCGGGTCGCCAAGGAGTTCATCATGCTCGGCGAGCGGATGAGCGCCGAACGCGCCTACAATTTCGGCATGGTCAATCGGCTCTCCACTCGCGAGCGGCTGACCGACGACGTCAAGGCCATGGCCGACGAGCTGGCCAAGCGTCCGCGGCTCGGCAACTGGCTGACCAAACAGGCCCTCAACCACGTCGAGGACCTTCGCGGCAAGCGCACCGCCACCGACGCCCATTTCCACATGCACCATTTCGCCCATGCCCAGTCCGACCTTATCTCGAGCAACAGCCTTGGGGGCATGGACGCCAAGTCGATGGCGGCGGCCAACAAGACGGCGGCCGGCGAAGCCTGATGGGTGACCCTCTGCAGACGGTGATGGTCGAGCGCCTCGGCTGCCACTGGCCGATCATCCAGACGGCCATGGGCTGGGTGGCCGAGCCGCAGCTGGTGATCGCCAGCTGCGAGGCAGGCGCGTTCGGCTTTCTGGGCGCGGCGGTGATGACGCCGGCGGAGGCCCGCGAGAAGCTGCTTCAAGTGCGCCGCGCCACCGAACGGCCGTTCGGCGTCAATTTCCACATGTTCCAGCCGGGCGCCGAGGAGATCGTCGAGCTGATCATCGCCAACAAGGCGCAGGTCCGGGCAGTCTCCTTCGGCCGCGGGCCCGACGCCAAGATGATCGGCCGCTTCAAGGATGCAGGGATCCTCTGCACGCCCACGGTCGGCGCGCTCAAGCACGCCCAGAAGATGGAGCAGCTGGGCGTCGACATGGTCAATGTCCAGGGCGGCGAAGGCGGCGGCCATACCGGCTCGGTCCCGACCACGGTGCTGCTGCCGCAGGTTCTGGATGCGGTGAAGATCCCGGTGATCGCCAGCGGCGGCTTCGCCGACGGCCGCGGACTGGTGGCGGCCCTGGCCTATGGCGCTGTCGGCATCGCCATGGGCACGCGCTTCCTCCTGACCCGGGAAAGCCCTGTGCCGGAGGCGACCAAATCCGCCTATCTGAAGGCCACCACCGACGCGATCCTGGTCACCACCAAGCTCGACGGGATTCCCCAACGCATGGTCCGCACGCCGCTGATGGACCGCATCGAGCGGTCGGGCCCGATGGGCATGTGGCTGCGGGCGTTCGAGAACGCCCTGGCCATGAAGCGCCAGACCGGCGCCAGCTGGGGCGATCTCCTGAAATCCGCCCGCGGCATGACCGCCCATGGGGCGATGCCGCTCAAGCAGGCGATCATGGCCGCCACCATGCCGATGCTGATCCAGAAGGCGGTCGTGCAGGGCGACGTCGAACACGGGGTGATGGCCACCGGCGTGGTCGGCGGCCGCATCCAGGAAATCCCCACCTGCCAGGCGCTTGTCGAGCGCATCGTGGGCGACGCCCACACCCGGCTCGAAGCCCTGGCCGCGCTGGGGAGCGCGGCCATTCCGGTTCCGGAGACCCTCTGATGCCGATCACCCTCACGGTTCGCGACCGCATCGCCGAGATCCTGTTCGACCACCCGCCGGTCAACGCCTTCGACACCCATGGCTGGGCCTCGATCCCGGGCCTGGTCAATCAGGCCTCTGAGGACGAGGACGTCCGCTGCGTCCTGATCCGCGCCGTCGGCCGCGGCTTTTGCGGCGGGGTCGACATCAAGGAGATGCAGGCTCATCCGGAGCGCATCACCAAGCTCAATCGCGACAACTACCTGACCTTCAAGGCCATACGCGACTGCGCCGTGCCGGTGGTGGGCGCCCTGCATGGCTTCGTGATTGGCGGCGGGGTCAACATCGCCGGCGCCTGCGATGCGCTGATCGCCGCCGAGGGCGCCTATTTTTCCCTGCCCGAGATCGATCGCGGGGCGATGGGCGGCGCCGCCTTTCTGTCGCGCATGCTGCCCGTGCAGAAGGTGCGGGCCAACTTCTTCACCGCCGGCCGCATTCCGGTCGAGGACCTCCAGCGTCACGGGTCGGTGGAGAAGGTCGTGCCTTTGGAGCGCCTCGAAGAGGAGGCGCGCGCCTCCTGCTCGGTGATCGCCGGCAAGAGCCGGGCCGCCCTGGTCATCGCCAAACAAGCGCTGAACCTGATCGAACCCTTCAATCCCTCCGACCACTACCGGATCGAGCAGGGCTTCACCCTGGAAATGTACGCCCACGAGGACAGCCAGAAGGCCCGCGACGCCTTCGTCCACGACAAGGGCCAGGCCGCGAAATTCTGATGGACCTCAGCTACACCCCCGAGCAACAAGCCTTCCGGGCCGAAGTCCGCGCCTGGCTGGAGGCGCATGCGCCAACCAGGCGGCTCGAGCATTTCGACGCCAGCCGCGAAGGCTTCGAAGCCCACCGCGCCTGGGAGCGCACGCTCAGATCTGGCGACTGGGGTATGGTGACCTGGCCGAAGGACTATGGCGGGCGGGGGCTCGATCTCATCCAGTGGCTGATCTTCGAGGAGGAGTATTACCGCGCGGGCGCGCCGGGCCGGGTCAACCAGAACGGCATCTTCCTTTTGGGGCCGACCCTGATCGAGTTCGGCTCGCCGGCGCAGAAGGCGCGCTTTCTGCCGCCCATGGCCGCCGGCGACGAGATCTGGGCCCAGGCCTGGTCGGAGCCGCAGGCGGGCAGCGACCTGGCGGGCGTGCGCTCCACGGCCGTGCTTGAGGGCGATGAGTACATCCTGAACGGCCACAAGATCTGGTCGAGCCGTGCGGCGTTCGCCGACTGGGCCTTTGGCCTCTTCCGCGCGCCGGGCGCGGAGCGTCACAAGGGCCTGTCGCTGATCTTTTTCCCGCTCGATGCGCCGGGTGTGTCCGTCAATCCGATCAGGAAGATGAACGGCCATCCGGGTTTCGCTGAAATCTTCCTGGAAAACGTGCGCACGCCGGCCTTCAACCGCCTCGGCCAGGAGGGCCAGGGCTGGCAGATCTGCATGGCCACGGCCGGCTTCGAACGCGGCTTGATGCTGCGTTCGCCCGCCCGCTACCAGGTCGCAGCGGCGAAGCTCGCCGCCCTCTATCAAGCGCAAGGCGGCGGCGCCGACCCGGTGCTCCGCGCCGAAGTCGCCAGGGCCTGGATGAACGCCGAGGCCTACGCCCTTTCCATCTACGCCACCGCCAGCCGGCTGATCGCCGGCGGCGCCATCGGCCCCGAGGCCAGCACCAACAAGATCTTCTGGTCGGAGATGGACATCCACCTGCACCAGACGGCGCTGGCGATCCTGGGGGTCCGCGCCGAACTCTTGCCCGAGGCGCCGCACGCCGGCGGCGTCGGCGACTGGCTCGACGACTACATCTTCGCCCTCGCCGGGCCGATCTATGCCGGCTCCAACGAGATCCAGCGCAACATCATCGCCGAGCGCGTGCTCGGCCTGCCCCGGTAGGGAGAAGGCCCATGGACTTCACCTTCACCGAAGAGCAGCGGATGTTCGCCGACACCGCCCGCAGCGTCCTCGCCGATACCTGCCAGGCGGCGGATCTGCGCCGGATGATGACCAGCGGCGCGGCGCGCGAGGCCGCCCGCTGGAACGCCATCGTCGAAACGGGGCTGACCCTGATGCTGCTGCCGGAATCTGCGGGCGGCATGGGGCTTGGCGAAACCGATTTCGCCCTGATCGCCGAAGCGGCCGGCTATTTCGCCCTGCCCGAACCCCTCGTCGAAAGCGCAGGCGTCGCGGCCCCGCTCCTGGCCGCCATCGCCCCTCAGGCGCCCGTGCTGGCCGATCCGGCCGCGACCATCGCCATTCAGCATCCGATCAACCCGTTCGTCGCCGACGCCGACACCGCCGCCGCGCTCCTGCTTCATCACGACGGCGCGACGCACCTGGTGGATCCCGCTGCGGTGAAACTGACCCGCGAGCCCAGCATCGATCCCTTCCGGCGCCTGTTCCATGTCGGCTGGGCGCCGGACCCGGCGACCCAGATCGCCGGCGAGGCTGGCCTATGGCGCGACGCCCTCGACCGGGGCGCTTTGTTCGCCGCCGCCCAGGGCCTGGGTCTGGCCCAGCGGGCGGTCGATCTGTCTGTCGCCTACGCCAAGGAGCGCACCCAGTTCGGCAAGCCGATCGGCTCCTACCAGGCGATCAAGCACCACCTGGCTTCGGCCCAGGTGAAGATCGAGTTCGCCAGACCCGTGGTCCAGGCCGCCGCCGCCGAATTCGCAAACCGCGACGCCTATTCCAGAGCCCGCATCAGCCACGCCAAGCTCGCGGCGCTGGAGGCGGCGGACTTGGCCTGCCGCACGGCCGTCCAGGTGCATGGCGCCATGGGCTACAGCTGGGAGGTCGACGTGCACGTCTTCCTCAAACGCGCCCTCGCCCTGACCTTCGCCTGGGGCGATCCGACCTTTCATCGCACCCGGGTTTCCATGCGCCTGTTCGGCTGTCCGACCGGTCCCGATCACACCTTCGCCCGAGGACAGACCTATGCCTGAAGCCTTCATTATAGACGCCGTGCGCACCCCGATCGGCCGCAAGAAGGGCAGCCTGGCCGCCCTGCACCCGGCCGACCTCGCCGCTCACCCGATCAAGGCGCTTCTCGCACGCACCGGCGTCGACCCGGCCGCGGTCGAGGACGTGGTCTGGGGCTGCACCGAAACCATCGGCGGACAGGCGGGCGACATCGGCCGCACCGCCTGGCTGGTCGCCGGCCTGCCGGAAGAGGTGCCCGGCGTGACCATCGACCGGCAGTGCGGCAGCTCGCAACAGGCGGTGCATTTCGCCGCCCAGGGCGTGATGAGCGGAACCCAGGACCTCGTGGTCGCCGGCGGCAGCCAGGCGATGAACCGCATCCCGATCATGGCCGCCATGACCGCCGGCAAGGCCTACGGCTTCGACAGCCCCTTCCTGGGCTCCCCCGGATGGGACGCTCGCTACGGCGACGAGGAGGTCGACCAGATCAAGTCGGCCGAGATGATCGCCGCCAAATGGAACATCAGCCGCCAGGCCATGGAGGCGTTCAGCCTCGACTCGCACAAGCGGGCCCAGGCGGCGATCGACGCCGGCTGGTTCGAAGCCGAGATCGCCCCGGTCGGCGCCTTCAAGACCGATGAGACCGTGCGACCCAATTCGACCCTGGAGGGCTTGGCCGCGCTCAATCCGGTTCGCGAGGGCGGCGTGATCACCGCTGGCGTCGCCAGCCAGAATTGCGACGCCGCCGCAGCCCTGCTGGTGGCCTCCGAGCGCGCGGTCAAGGCCTATGGCCTGAAGCCTCGTGCGCGCATCCACCACCTCTCGGTCCGCGCCGCAAATCCGGTCTGGATGCTCACCGGGCCGATTCCCGCCACCCGCTACGCCCTGGACAAGGCCGGCATGAGCATCGGCGACATCGACCTTTTCGAATGCAACGAGGCCTTCGCCTCCGTGCCCATGGCCTGGATGCAGGAACTCGGCGTCCCGCACGAGAAGGTCAATGTGCAGGGCGGCGCGATCGCCCTCGGCCACCCGATCGGGGCGACGGGCGCGCGGCTGATGACCACCCTCCTGAACGCCCTCGAGCGCACCGGCGGCCGCTACGGCCTGCAGACCATGTGCGAGGGCGGCGGCCAGGCCAACGTCACGATCATCGAGCGGCTCTGACGCGCCGCCCCCAAAACCAGCCAGGAATACGAAAGACCAAGTGATGCCAGGGATCTGCGAAGGACGGGTGGTGATCGTGACCGGGGCCGGAAACGGCCTTGGCAAGGCCTATGCGCTGGAACTCGCGCGCCAGGGCGCCCGGGTGGTGGTCAATGACCTCGGCGTCGGCGCGCACGGCGAGGCCGGTGAGACCAGCGGCGCCGCGCAGAGCGTCGTCGATGAAATTCGCTCCGCCGGCGGTCAGGCCGTGGCCGACACCGGCGATGTCGCCGACTGGGAGGCCGGTCGGCGTATGGTCGAGACGGCGATCGAGGCTTTCGGGGCGCTGCATGCGGTGGTCAACAACGCCGGCTTCGTGCGCGACCGCATGTTCGTCTCCTGCACGCCGCAGGAATGGGAGGCGGTGCTTCGCGTGCACCTGAACGGCCACTTCTGCGCCAGCCGGCACGCGGTCGACCATTGGCGCAGCGAGCAGAAGGCCGGCCAGCCAGTCGATGCGCGCATCATCAACACCACCAGCGGCGCAGGCCTTCAGGGTTCGGTCGGCCAGTCGGCCTATTCCACCGCCAAGGCCGGCATCGCCACCCTGACCTTGGTCCAGGCGGCCGAACTCAGCCGCTACGGGATCACCGCCAACGCCCTGGCCCCGAACGCGCGCACGCGCATGACCGCCACGGGGGCCTTCGACATGGAGGCCAAGCCGGGCAGCTTCGACGTGTATGCGCCCGACAACATGGCCCCATTGGTGGCCTATCTGGCGTCCGAACAGTCCAAGGACGTCACGGGCCAGGTGTTCGAGCTCAAGGGCGGCCAGGTCTCGCTGGCCGAGGGCTGGACCGACGGGCCAGCATTCGACAAGGGCGCCCGCTTCGAGGCGGAGGAACTCGACAGCGTGGTTCGCGACCTTCTGGCTCGCCGCGCGCCCGCCAAGCCGGTCTATGGCGCCGCCTGATGGACGTCTCGCTGACAGCCGACCAGCGGATGATCCAGGACAGCGCGCGGGCCTTCCTGGGCGACGCGGCCGGTCTTGAGCAACTGCGCGCGGCCCTGGACAGCGAGACCGGTTGGGCCCCGCAGCTGTGGGCGAGCCTGGCCGGTGAGATGGGGTTCGCCGGGCTGATGATCCCCGACGCCTATGGCGGCGCGGGGCTGGGCGCGGTCGAGATGGCCCTGGTGCTCGAGGAAACCGGCCGCACGCTCGCCACAGTCCCCTTCTTCGAGACCGCTGTGCTGGCCGCCCAGGCGATCCTGACGGCGGGAAGCGAGACGCAGCGCGCGCAATGGCTGCCCGGGCTGGCCAAAGGCGAGGTCAAGGCGACCTTCGCCGGGATCGCCGGCCGGCCGCGCTTTGCGCAGGGTCGGATCACCGGCGAAGCCGAATACGTCACCTTCGGTCAGATGGCCGACCTGCTCATTGTCGCGACCAGCGATCAGAGCCTGTTCGCCCTGCCGGCGTCGACGCCTGGGATCGAGATCGAACCGGTGGCGAGCCTTGATCGAACCCGGCCGTTCGCCCGGGTTCGGTTCGACCTTCAGCCGCCTTGTGACTCTGCGCTTGGCGCGCCAGAGCAGGCGGGGCCGGCGATCAGGCGGGTCCTGACCATCGCCGCCGGCCTGTTGGCGACCGAACAGACCGGCGGCGCCCAGTTCTGCCTCGACTCGACGGTCGAGTACGCCAAGCAACGGGTCCAGTTCGGCCGCCTGATCGGCTCGTTCCAGGCGGTCAAGCACGAACTCGCCGACATGATGGTGATGATCGAAGCGTCCCGCTCGGCGGCGCTCTACGCGGCGGCAGCCATCGACGAGGACGGCGAGGAGCTGGCGGAAGCCTGCCATGCGGCCGCCTCTTGGGCCTCGGACGCCTTCCGGCATTGCTCGGGCGAAGCGATCCAGCTGCATGGGGGGATCGGCTTCACCTGGGAGCATCACGCCCACCTCTATTTCAAGCGCGCCCGCTCCAGCTCCACCTGGCTCGGCACGCCCGAAGCCCATCGCGAGGCGCTCGCCAAGATCCTCCTGAAGGAACCTGCATGACCCTCACCTCTCCCGTCCCGCCCTATCCGGCGCCGCGCGGCCTTTTGAAGGGCAAGACCGTGGTGATCACCGCCGCCGCCGGGACCGGCATCGGTTATTCCGCCGCCCTGCGCGCGGCGGAAGAAGGCGCGCAGCTGCTGATCAGCGATTTCCATGAACGGCGCCTCGGCGAAGCGGCGGATCGGATCGCCGAGGCGGTCGGCGAGCGGCCCGCGACCGTGATCTGCGACGTCACCAGCGAGACCGCCGTGCAGCACCTGCGGGACGCGGCGCTCAGAGCGCTCGGCCGCGTCGACGTCCTGATCAACAACGCCGGACTTGGCGGCGAGGCCGCCATCGTCGACATGAGCGACGAACAATGGAGCCGGGTTCTGGAGGTGACGCTGACCTCGCTCTTCCGCATGACCCGCGCCTTCCTGCCGGCCATGTACGCGGCCAAGTCCGGCGTGATGGTCAACAACGCCTCGGTGCTGGGCTGGCGCGCCCAGAAGGGCCAGGCGCACTACGCCGCCGCCAAGGCCGGGGTGATGGCCTTCACCCGCTGTGCGGCGCTGGAGGCGGCCGAGCACAATGTGCGCATCAATGCGGTGGCGCCGAGCCTGGCCATGCACCCGTTCCTGGCCAAGGTCACCACGCCCGAGGCGCTTGAAAAACTGGTCGAGAAGGAGGCGTTCGGCCGCCCGGCCGAGGTCTGGGAGGTCGCCAATGTCATGCTGTTCCTGGCCAGCGACCTCTCCTCCTACATGACCGGCGAGATCGTCTCGGTCTCCAGCCAGAGAGCGTAAGGCCATGGCGAGCGTATTCGCGAGCCCGCACGATCTCCTGGGCAAGGAAGGCGTCAAGCTTGAGCCGAGCGCATGGCTTGCGATCGACCAGAGCCGGATCGACGACTTCGGCCGGGTCACCGGCGATCTGCAGTGGATCCATGTCGACCCCGAGCGGGCCAGGACGGGCCCGTTCGGCGCCACGATCGCCCACGGCTATCTGACGCTCAGCCTGGTCAACCTGTTCATGCCGCAGATGATCGAGGTCCAGGGCGTCTCGTCGGGCGTCAATGTGGGGGCCGACAAGCTGCGGTTCGTCTCGCCCGTGCTGGTGGGCTCGAAAATTCGCGGCGTGGGCGAGATCGTCAGCGCCGAGGAGGTCAAGGGCTCGGCGGTCCAGGTGGTGATCCGCGTGACCGTCGAGATCGAGGGACAGGAGCGCCCCGCCTGCGTCATCGACACCATCAGCCGCTTTTTTCCGGAGTAGACATGGCCAGCCAAGACAAGATGATCGCCACGGTGAACGCCTATGTCGCCGCCTTCGACGCTGGCGACGCCGATGCGGTCGCAGCGCTCTATGCCGAGGACTGCACGGTCGAAGACCCGATCGGCTCACCCCTGCACCAGGGCCGCGAGGCCGCGCGGGCCTTTTACGCCCAGTCCATGGCCGCCGGCGCCAAGCTGACGCTGGAGGGTCCGGTGCGCATCGCAGGCGACTACGCCGCCTTTGCCTTCTCGGTGCACCTGATGCTGGACGGGTCGGCCAAGCGGATCGATGTCATCGACACCTTCAAGTTCGACGCCGAGGACAAGGTGGTCGAGATGCGGGCCTTCTGGGGCCCGGCCAACATGCACGGATTTTAAGGGAAGCCCTACATGCGCGAAGCCGCCATCGTCTCAACTGCGCGCACCGGGGTCGGCAAGGCCTACCGGGGCGCGTTCAACGACACTGAAGCCCCGGTCCTGTCGGCCCATGTGATCAACGCCGCGGTCGAACGCGCCGGCATCGATCCCGCCCGGGTCGACGACGTCTATCTCGGCGTGGGCAATCACTGGAACACCCAGAGCTACAATCTGGGACGCCTCAGCGTGCACGCCTCGGTCCTACCGGACAGCACGGCCGGCTTCACCCTGGACCGCAAGTGCTCGTCCGGGCTCAACGCCATAGCCCTGGCGGCGCGCGGCATCGTCTGCGACGAGATCGATGTCGCCGTGGCCGGCGGCATGGAAAGCATCTCCCTGACCATCGGCAAGCACGCTCCAACCTTTCGCAACCGTTCGGAATTCGTCAAAGCCCGCGATCCCTACGCCTACATGGTGATGATCGAGACCGCCGAGCTCGTCGCCGAACGCTATGGCGTCAGCCGCGAGGATCAGGACCGGTTCGCCGCGCTCAGCCAGCAGCGCGCCGCCGCTGGCCAGGCCGCCGGCGCCTTCGATGATGAAATCGTCCCCATCACCGTCACCAAGGCCCTGTTCGACAAGGAGGGCGCCGAGACCGGCAAGGAACAGGTGACGCTGGCCGTCGACGAAGGCGTTCGCGCCGGCACGACCTATGAGGCGCTGAGCGGCCTGAAGCCGGTCTTCAAGGACGGCCTGGTGATCAAGGAAGGCCGGCACGTCACCGCTGGCAACGCCAGCCAACTGTCCGACGGCGCCTCGGCCCAGGTCCTCATGGACCTCGCCACCGCGCAGAAGGAAGGCTTGCCGATTCTGGGCGTCTATCGCGGCTTCCAGGTCGCCGGCTGCAAGGCCGAGGAGATGGGGATCGGCCCGGTGTTCGCCATCCCCAAGCTCCTCGCCCGCGCCGGGCTGAAGCTTGACGATATTGGCCTGTTCGAAATCAACGAGGCCTTCGCCAGCCAGGCCATCTACTGCCAGCGCGAACTCGGCATCGATCCGGACAGGCTCAACGTCAATGGCGGCGGCATCGCCATCGGCCATCCGTTCGGCATGACCGGCTCGCGCCTGGTGGGCCATGCGCTGATCGAGGGTAAGCGGCGCGGTGTCAAATATGTGGTGGTCTCGATGTGCGTCGCCGGCGGCATGGGCGCAGCCGGCCTGTTCGAGGTCGCCTGAGGCCATGAAGCTCGCCTTCGCACCCGAATTGAAGGCGTTCCGCGAGGAGGCTGCGGCCTGGCTCCAGGCGCAGCTCTGCGGCCCCTTCGCCGACATCCGCGGCCAGACCAACCAGGTCGACAATGTGGAACGGCGGCGCGCCTGGGAAGAGGCCCTGGGCGCCGCGCGCTGGAGCGTCGTCGGCTGGCCCGAGGCCCATGGCGGCCGCGGCGCCAGCATCGCCGAGCAGGTGATCTTCGCCGAGGAATACGCCCGGGCCAAAGGCCCGCCGCGCGTCGGCCATCTGGGGGTGGAACTGCTGGGCCCAACATTGATCGCGCACGGGAGCGACGACCAGAAGCGCCGCTTCCTGCCGGACATCGCCGCGGGCCGCATCGTCTGGTGCCAGGGCTATTCCGAGCCGGGCGCCGGATCGGACCTGGCCAATGTCAAGACCAAGGCCTGGCGCGAGGGCGACCGCTATCGCATCGAGGGTCAGAAGATCTGGACCTCGATGGGGGTGATCGCCGACTGGATCTTCGTGCTGGCCCGCACCGAGCCGGGCAGCGCCGGGCCCAAGGGTCTGTCCTTCCTGCTGGTTCCCATGCATCAGCCCGGGATTCAGGCGCGGCCGATCCGGCAGATGACCGGCGAGGCCGAATTCGCCGAGGTGTTCTTCGACGGCGCGGAGGCCCTGGCCTGCGACCGGGTCGGCGAGGCGGGTGACGGCTGGAAGATCGCCATGGCCCTGCTCGGCTTCGAGCGCGGGGTCTCGACCCTCGCCCAGCAGATGCAGTTCCGCAACGAGCTCGACGACATCATCGCCGCCGCCAAGGTCAACGGAACGGCGGGTGATCCCATCACCCGCCAGAAGCTCGCCAAGGCTCATGCCGGCCTGAAGATCATGCGCTACAACGCGCTCAGAATGCTGGCCAGCGCCGAAAGCGGCGCCCTGAGCCCCGAGGCCTATACCTATAAGCTCTATTGGTCGCAGTGGCGCCGCGATCTGGGCGAACTGGCCATGGACGTCCTGGGCCAGGCTGGCGAGGCAGCCCTGGCGGGCGAGCGCATGGCGCCTTTGACCAACATGTATCTGATGTCGCGTGCAGACACGATCTACGCAGGGACCAATCAGATCCAGCGCAACATCATCTCAGAACGCGGGCTTGGCCTGCCGCGGGAGCCGCGCGGATAATGAACGATCCCCTGGGCCATTGGCCGAGCACCATCCCTGGGGCGGCGCGGAACGCCGCCGAGCAGTGGCCAGAGGCGCTGGCCCTGATCGAGGGCGATAGGCGCTGGAATTTCGCCGAGCTCTGGACCGACGCGCGCGCCAGCGCCTCGGCCTGCCTCGCCAGCGGGCTTCGCCGGGGTGATCGGGTGGCGATCTGGGCGCCCAATGGCCGCGCCTGGATCCTCGCGGCGCTGGGGGCCCTGAGCCTCGGGGCGGTCATCGTGCCCCTGAACACCCGCTTCAAGGGCCGGGAGGCAGGAGACCTCCTTCGCCGGGCCAAGGTCTCGATCCTGTTCACCGTGGCGAGCTTTCTGGGCGTCGATTACCCCGCCCTGATCGCCGAGGAGGATCTGCCGGACCTGCGCGAGACCGTCCTGCTCGACGGCATCGACACCTTTCTCGCCCGCGGGATCGGCGCCGGTGACCCTGAGGTGGACGCCGCCCTGGCCAAGGTCGAGCCAGACGACATCAGCGACATCATCTTCACGTCGGGCACCACCGGCGCGCCCAAAGGCGCCCTCACCGCTCACGGGCAGGTCACCCAGGTCTTCGGCGATTGGGCGCGGCGCGTGGACCTGCGCCAGGGCGACCGCTACCTGATCGCCAATCCGTTCTTCCACACCTTCGGCTACAAGGCCGGCTGGGTGGCCTGCCTGATCACCGGCGCAGCCATCACCCCGCTGCCGACCTTCGACGTCGCCGAGACCGTCCGCCAGATCGAACACAACCGGATCAGCTTCCTGCCCGGACCGCCGACAATCTACCAGGCGCTGCTGGCCCAGCTGGCTGGCGGCAAGCCGCGGGACTTTTCCTCCCTGCGGGTCGCCGTGACGGGCGCCGCGCCCGTGCCGCCCGTGCTGGTCGAGCGCATGCGATCAGAGCTCGGCATGACCAACGTGGTCAATGGCTACGGCATGACCGAGTGCGGCGCGATCTCCATGACGCGGCAAGGGGATGATGCGGAGACCATCGCCAACACCTGCGGCTACCCCCTGCCCGGCATGGAGATCCGCTGCGTCGACGACGACGGGCGGGACGTTGCAGCCGGCGAAGCCGGCGAGATCCTGGTGCGCAGTCATGCGGTGATGCGGGGCTATCTGGACGATCCCGCGGCCACGGCGGAGGCCATCGATCCGGACGGTTGGCTTCATACGGGGGACGTCGGCGTGTTGGACACCCGCGGCTATCTGCGGATCACTGACCGCAAGAAGGACATGTATTTCTCGGGCGGCTTCAACTGCTATCCGGCCGAGATCGAAAAGCTGCTCTGCGCCCATCCCGCCATCGAGATGGCGGCCGTGGTCGGGGTTGCGGACGAGCGGATGGGCGAGGTCGGCAAGGCCTTCGTGGTGCTGCGGCCGGCCATGACCACGACCGCGGCCGAGATCGTCGAATGGTCCCGGCGGACCATGGCCAACTACAAGGCCCCGCGCTTCATCGAGTTCGTGGCCGAGCTGCCGCGCAACGCCGCGGGAAAGGTCCTGCGCGTTGATTTGCGGACCCGCGCTTCCGCGCGCGGATGATCGATCCAAAGTGAAGGATGAAACAGGGGCGCCATGTCTGATCTCATAATCACGGAACGCGACGGGCCGATCCTGACGCTCACGCTCAACGACCCGAGCCGGCGCAATCCGATCTCCGATCTTCCGATGATCGAGGCGTTGATCGCGGTCATGACTGAGGCGGATCGGGACGAGCGCGTGCGGGCGGTGGTCCTGACCGGTTCGGGCTCGGCCTTTTCATCCGGCGGGGATCTGAAGAAGATGGGCGTCGGAGCCGGGATCCGCGATGAACTGCCCGCCAGGACGCGCCCCAACTACAAGCACGGCATCCAGCGGCTCCCGTTGATGTTTCAGGCGCTGGATGTGCCGGTCATAGCCGCCGTCAACGGTCCGGCGATCGGCGCGGGCTGCGATCTGGCCTGCATGTGCGACATCCGCGTCGCCGGCGAGAGTGCGCGGTTCGCCGAAAGCTTCGTCAAGGTCGGCCTTGTGCCGGGCGATGGCGGCGCCTGGCTCCTGCCGCGCATCGTGGGCTTTTCCAAGGCCTGCGAGATGGCCCTGACCGGCGACATGATCGATGCGCGCGAAGCCCTGGCCTGTGGGCTGGTCTCGCGCGTGGTCGCCGATGAGGATTTGCTCGCCACGGCCCACCAAACCGCGACCAAGATCGCCGCGAACCCGGTGCAGGCGGTGCGCATGACCAAGCGGCTGCTCCGAGAGGGTCAGACGACGACCCTGGCCAATCTGCTGGAGCTGTCCGCCGCGATGCAGGCCCTGGCGCACGCCACAGCCGATCATGAAGAAGCGGTCGCCGCCTTTGTGGAGCGCCGCAGTCCGAATTTCAGCGGACGGTGATGTGTGAAGTCGAGGCCCGTCCGCGCGAAAGGCGCGGCTCGGCCAGGCGCTCCATGCCGCACTGCTGGGCTATAGAGAAACCAGCAGCTCGGACGTCGTCTTCAC
>FTFU01002401.1_pt1 | contig 17636 bp, 15 predicted proteins | sample 1640511 | NCBI WGS metagenome assembly FTFU01 (sample SAMEA3914789, study PRJEB12502) | metagenome | biome: forest; material: soil | place: Canada | collected 2011-07-03 | depth 0.3 m | reverse complement strand
GGCGCGTGTCGCGGCGATGCTGCTACTCACGCTGCGCGGCACGCCCACCATCTACCAAGGCGATGAGATCGGCATCGGCGAAGTCGTCATCCCGCCCGACCGCGTTCGCGATCCCCGGGAGCTGCGTCAGCCCGGAATCGGAATTGGCCGTGATAGCTCGCGCACGCCGATGCCATGGGACAGTTCCACCTTTGCCGGCTTCAGCACGGTCGAGCCCTGGCTCCCGCTCAATTCCGACTGGCCGACCCGTAATGTCGCCGCGCAGGAGCGCGATCCAGGCTCGCTGTTGAGGCTCTACCGCGAGTTGCTCGCCTTACGCCGATCGCAGAGCGCGCTATCCATCGGAAGCTTCGCGCTGATCGACGCCGAGCCCGACGTGCTGGCCTATGAGCGGCGTTGCGGCTCCGATCGGCTGCTCGTCGCGCTGAACCTCGGTGCGGTCTGGCGGGCGCTGCCGCTGCTGAGCGAGACCAGGAAGGTTCTGCCGCTCGCATCGACGCTCGCTCGCCGCCCGATGGACGGAACGCTCGCGCCGAACGAGGGGGTCGTGCTGCATCTCGCCGGGGCCCACTGAGATGCGCGTAGCCATGCTGGCTCCCATCGCCTGGCGAACGCCGCCCCGACATTATGGCCCCTGGGAGCTCGTCACCAGTCACCTCACCGAAGCGCTCGTGGCGCGCGGCGTTGACGTAACGCTCTTCGCGACGCTGAACAGCGTCACCAGTGCGAAGCTCGATGGCGTTGTGCCGGCGCCCTACAACGAAGATCCCTCCATTGATGCGAAGGTCTGGGAGTTCCGCCATCTCGCGTATCTCTTCGAGCGGGCTGACCAGTTCGACATCATCCACAACCAGGCGGATTTTCCGGCGCACGCCTTCGCGCCGCTGATCAAGACACCGATCGTGACGACGATCCACGGCTTCTCTTCCGAGCGCATCCTCCCGATGTACGAGCCGTTTCAGGATCAAGTGCACTATGTTGCGATCAGCGAGGCCGATCGGCATCCGCGCCTTCGGTACGCGGCGACCATTCATCACGGCATTCCGATTGCGGACTTTCCCTTCGATCCGTTGGGCGGCGAGGATCTGCTGTTCTTCGGACGCATCCATCCCGACAAGGGCGTGGCCGAAGCGATCGCGGCAGCCCGAGCGAGCGGCCGGCGGTTGAACCTGTACGGGATCGTCCAGGATGATGATTATTATCAGCGGCGTGTAGCGCCGGCCCTGGATGGAGTATCGGTAGCCTATCATGGGCCAATCGGCGGCGCTGCACGTGTCGCCGCGCTCGGTAAGGCCCGCGCGCTCCTTCATCTCGTCAACTTCAACGAGCCTTTCGGCTTGTCGGTCGTCGAAGCAATGGCCTGTGGCACGCCCGTCATCGCTGCAAGGCGAGGGTCCATGCCGGAATTGATCGAGGACAGCGTGACCGGATTCCTGGTCGACAGCGTGGAAGAGGCTGTTTCCGCCATCCATCGGATTGACGAGATCGATCGAGCACGCGTTCGCTGCGTTGCGGAGTCGCGGTTCACGAGCACTGAAATGGCTGGCGCGTATTCGCGCCTGTACCAGCGCATATGCGACAGCGCTTCGGGATGTCAGGTTTAGCGAAGGACGAAGCAGCCCAGCTTTGTCCCGCCAATGACTGGACATGGCGAGAAGCGCCCTGCCCCTCTATACTTCGCCTAACGGATCTCTCGGAACTGAGCCACCGGTTTGCTTCTCCCTCGCAAGGCCTGCGTCTAGGCGCAATGCTAAGGTGCTGCCCATCGGACACGGTGGCGGACTGCAGAATGATTAAGGTGGGACGGCCGAGCGTGACAGCGAGACGCGGGTCGTCTTGCTCCGTTCGGAAGGGGACCTGTTCACCGCCGGCAATGATATTGGCGAGTTCGCCGCCGCCGCGACGGGCGGGTCCGAACTCCGCAGCGTGGCGCGATTTCTCCGCGCAATCACCGAAGCCGGCCGGCCGATCGTCGCCGCTGTCCAGGGGCGCGCGGTCGGCGTCGGAGCGACGCTGCTGCTACACTGCGACTACGTGGTCCTGGCTGAAGACGCCGAACTCGTCACGCCGTTCGTCAACCTGGCGCTGGTGCCGGAAGCCGCCTCCACGCTCCTGATGCCGGCCCGGATCGGCCATGCGCGCGCCTTCGCCATGTTCGCCTTGGGCCAGTCGGGCAGCGCGCAGGACGCCCTGGGCTGGGGCCTGGCCAACGAGGTCGTGGCGCGCGCCGACCTCCTGCCCCGAGCCCAGACGGTCGCCCAGCGCCTCGCCGCCCAGCCGCTCGGCGCGCTGATCGCCACCAAGCGTCTGATGCGGAACCAACAGATGCTGACCGCGCAGATGAATGCAGAACTCGCATCTTTTGCGGAGCGGCTCAAAACCGATGAAGCGCGCGAAGCCTTCGCCGCCTTTGTCGAGCGCCGCCCTCCAGCCTTCAACCCATCCACCTGAACCGCGCACCTTGTTGACCTGTCTCAAGGGTAGGACGGCCTTGGTCGTTCCCGCGCTAATCGGACCGGCCTAGGGCCATGACGGCCCTGCTTCGCTCTCACGCCCGGGCCGGAGTCAATCCCGGCTGGGAGCGGAACACGCCGCCGAAAGCTTCCTCGAGAAACGACGACGGAAGTCCTGCCACTTCATCGAGTTCCACGCAGATCGGCGTGTCGTCACGAATGGCCGGCTCCAGAAAGCGCTTGCGGAACGCTTCACCAGAAGCGGGTCCGTCCCGATTGAAACGACCTCCGGGGGTCACCGAAAAGTCGCGGGCAATGGACACGGTGCTCATGTCGCCCTCTCCTCTTGGCTGACCTTGGCGCGCCATACGATCATAGCGCCGGCTTGACCTCCGTTCGCGATGATGCGCGTTTTGCATCAGTCGGAATGGAGCGGTTCGCTTGGAGGGCGTTGGCCGCCACGATAAGGCCCCACGATGAAGGACGTCTTCTCTCTCAGGCTTTTCACGCGCGTGGCGCGGCTAGGCAGTTTTTCGGCGGCCGCACGGGAATGCGGCCTATCGCAGTCCCAGGCCTCTCGCATCATCGCCGACCTGGAGGGGGACCTGGGGGCGCGGCTGCTGACACGCACCACGCGGATGGTCACACCGACTGAGGCGGGATCGGAGTTCCTCGCCCGTATCGAACCGATCCTGATGGCCCTCGAAGAGGCCGAGAACAGCGTCCGCGAAGGCAGCGAATTCCGGGGTCTCTTGCGGATAAGCATGCCCACGAGTTTCGGCGTGCGCGATGTCATCCCCAGGCTGTCCGATTTTACGGCGAAGCATCCAGACCTTCACATCCAGGTGCTGCTCGAGGACCGCAGGCAGGATCTGGTGCGGGACGCGGTGGATGTCGCCATAAGGCTAGGCCGTCTCCCGGATTCCAGCGCGACGGCCAAGCTGATCGCCACCATCCCGCGCGTGGTCGTGGCCTCGCCCAACTATCTGCAACGCCACGGCGCGCCGGCAGAGCCTGGCGACCTCGTCGGCCATCGCATCATCGGCGGAAGCGCTGCGGCGGTTCCAACGGCCTGGGCGTTTCAGCGGGATGGAGAGAAGCTCACGGTCCCGCTCGAGCCGCAGTTTTCGAGCAACGAGAACGAGGGGATCATCGCCGCAGCCGTCGCCGGTCTCGGCGTGACCTCGACCAGCAGCTGGGCATGCCGCCGCGAACTCGAAGCCGGCCTGCTGGTCCGTCTGTTCGAGGACTGGACCCTGGCCGGGATTCCTGTCCACGCCTACTTCCCCATGGGCCCGGCGACACGCGCCGCCGGCCGCGCGTTGGTCGACCATCTGGTGTCCGAGCTGCGCCGCGCGCCCGCCGTCGGTCCAGCCTGAAACCGATTGGTTCATGCGCGCCGCGCATAAGAGATAGCGGAATTGCTCGGCTACCGGCCAGGCCCGCCCTGACTGATTTTCGGCCTCACCAGACGCCCAGCGCTCTGAGCCGCAAAAAGGAAATCGTCATATGCCCGCCCAGCCCCTGTTCACGCCGACGCGCATGGGCGTGCTCGACCTGCCCAACCGCATCGTCATGGCGCCGCTGACGCGCATGCGGGCGGACCCCGTCACCCACGTTCCTACCGCCGAGCAGGCCGATTACTACGCCCAGCGCGCCTCCGCCGCCCTGATCGTCGCCGAGGGCGCCGCGATCAGCCCGGAAGGCTTCGGCTGGGCCGACTCGCCGGGGATCTGGAACGCTGAGCAGGTGCGCGGTTGGCGGCGTGTGACGGACGCGGTCCACGCCGCCGGCGGACGCATCGTCATCCAGCTCTGGCACACGGGCGCCATTTCCCATCCCGACCTGCTGGGCGGCGCTACGCCTTTGTCGGCGTCCGATGTCGATCCGTTGCAGGTGTCGGTGACGCCCAGCGGCCGCAAGCCGACCGTCCCGCCGCGCCCCATGACCCGGGACGAGATCCGCCAGACAGTCGCGGACTATGCGCGTGCGGCCAAAAACGCCGTCGAGGCGGGTTTCGACGGGGTCCAGATCCAGGCCAACTACCTCTACCTGATCGCCCAGTTCCTCAATCGCGCCACCAATCGGCGCGCCGACGAATATGGCGGCGGCATCGAGGGCCGCGCGCGGTTCCTGTTCGAGGTGATCGAAGCCGTGCTGGATGAGGTCCACCCCCGGGGAGTGGGCGTCAAGATCAGCCCGATGCACGAGGGCGGCGCCTTCGCCGCCAATGACGAGACCCTGCCTATGGCGGAATACGCGATCCGCGAGTTGGACGGCTATGGACTGTCACATCTGCTGCTGATGGGCGCCTCCAGCGACTTCACCGACACCCCGCTGGAGCCCCTGACCGGCGACGGCATGTTCCGCCACTTTCGGCCGATCTTCCGCGGCGCGTTGATCGCCAATGTCGGCATGACCGCCGAGCGGGGAAACCGGCTGATCGAGGAAGGGACCGCGGACCTGGTGGCCTTCGGCCGGCCGTATATCGCCAATCCGGACCTGGTCGAACGCCTGCGGACCGGCGTGCCGCTGGCGGAGATCGATTGGACGACCGTCTACGCCTCAGGCCCGCGCGGCTACTCCGACTACCCGGCGCTCAACCGCGCGACGGCCTGACCCCCCAGAAATCCAAAGGAGACCACCGTGACCAAGACCACGCCCGAACAGAACAAGGCCCTCGTTCTCGAAGCGTTCGACACCCTGTTCAACAAACGCGACTACGCCGCCGCCGAACGCTTCTGGTCCGACCGCTACATCCAGCACAGCGCCCACATCGCCCCCGGCCGCGACGGGTTGTTCAACCTGATCCGCAGCGCTCCGCAGACCCTGCGTTACGAGAACCACCTGATCATGGGCGAAGGCGACTATGTCATCGCCCACGGGCGGTTCTCGGGCAACGGACGCCCCGCCGCCTGGATCGCCGCCGACGTGATCCGCTTCGAGGACGGCAAACTGGCCGAGCACTGGGACGTGCTGCAGGACGAGGCCACCGAAGCCGAGTCCGTCAGCGGACTGCCGATGTTCGGCGACCGCTTCCCCGCCTGATCCCTCATTTTTTCACCAGGACAACTGTCATGAAACTCACCGGCAACACCGTCTTCGTCACCGGCGCGACCTCCGGCATCGGCCTTGCGCTTGCCGAGGCGCTGCACAAGCTGGGCAACAAGGTGATCATCAGCGGCCGCCGCCGCAGCCGCCTGGACGCCATCGTCAGGGCCAACCCGGGCATCGAGGCGATCGAACTTGACATCACCGACCCCGCCAGCATCGATCGCGCAGCGGCGAAGCTGATAACGGACCACCCCGACCTGAACGTGCTGATCAACAACGCGGGCGTCATGCTGCCCGACCAGGCGGCGGGGGCGATGGACGACGCCCAGATGGTCTCGACCATCACCACCAACCTGATGGGGCCGATCCGCATGAGTTCAGCCCTGATCGAGCACTTGAAGGCGCAGGACGACGCCGTGGTCGCCTACACCAGTTCGGTGCTCGCCTTCACGCCGTTGGCGATGACCGCGGTCTATTCGGCGACCAAGGCCGCCCTGCACTCCTACGTCCTGTCCCAGCGCTTCATGTTGCGCGACAACGGGGTTCGGGTGCTGGAGATCGCCCCGCCCTGGGTTCGCACCGACTTGATGAACAGCCGCGAGGCCGAACTGGCCATGCCGCTAGACCAGTTCATCGAAGAGACCCTTGTGGTGCTGGCTAGCGACGCTGATGAGATCCTCGTAGACGCCGCCAAGCCGATGCGGGCCAACCCGGGACCCGGCGAACATGGCTTCGTCAACGGCTTCAATTCGCAGATGATAGATGCCATCGCCTGATGCGTAAGCGCCGCCTGGTCAGTCACCCTGGCCGGGCGGTCGAACAAGGAACCCGACCATATCAGTTCGACGCATTTATCGCAGCGCTGCGTCACTTCCTCTGAGCCCAGCACGCCCTGCGCCTGACGGATCTGCCTAGAACTGTGCAGCCGGTTCTACGACTGCCCACCAGGTACGTCCTAGATGGCGACCGGACCTCGCTTGGCGTAAGCTGTATGGACGGGAGCTCCACGCATGACGCCGCAGAACGGTGCGCAGAGTTGGCCGAAGCTGACGTTCGCCTCGCTTCAGCCCACGATGGAAACGCTTCAGCTTTGGACCCAGGTCGTTGGCAAGGTGCGGCTGGCTGGATCGCCTTGGCTCAATCACTCCTGGCATGTGACGCTCTATGTATCGGCCAGAGGACTCAGCACCTCGCTGATCCCTCACGGCGCAGCTAGTTTCGAGCTGGAATTCGACTTCATCGCCAGCGACCTGATCGTTCGTGTCACCGACGGCGGCGAGCACCGCATCGGACTGACGGCCCGGAGCGTGGCCGACTTCTACATCGCATTGCTTGACGCATTGAGCGCCCTGGGCGTGCCGACGAGGATTGGCCTGACGCCCAACGAAGTGACCGATCCGAAGCCCTTCCCGCTGGACACTCGCGAACGCGTCTACGATCCCGCGGCGGCGAAGGACTTCTGGCGCGCTCTGGTGCAGGTCCATCGGGTGTTCAGTCGTTTCCGCACGCGCTTTTTGGGCAAGAGCAGCCCGGTCCATCTGTTCTGGGGCGGATTCGATCTCGCCGTGACCCGATTCTCAGGACGGCCAGCGCCGCCCCATCCCGGCGGGATTCCCCACCTGCCTGACGCGGTCACGCGCGAAGCCTATTCGCACGAGGTTTCGAGCGCGGGTTTCTGGCCGGGGGGCGCCGGCGTCGGCGAGCCCTGCTTCTATTCCTACGCCTATCCCACCCCTGAGGGCTTCCCGGCGGCTCACGTATCGCCAGCGGCCGCGCGCTTCGAGCCTGCGCTCGGCGAGTTCCTGCTGCCCTATGAGGCGGTCCGGACCACGCCCGACCCTGATGCGACCCTAACCGCGTTTCTTCAAAGCACCTATGAAGCCGCCGCGGACCTCGGCAGGTGGGATCGGGCGGCGCTGGAATGCGAGGAAGGCCACCCAGGCCGCCCAAGGCGGGTTGGTTGAATCGCCACACTAAGCAGAGCGCACCCTGCCGTCGAGAACCGGGGCGCAACTCCAAACCGATGGGGATGTCATGTTTCGTCCGTTGCTCGCCCAGATCGCTGCGCTCGTGGCCGCGCTGGTGATCGCCACGCCCTGCGGCGCAGAGGCGCCATCGTTCCCGGCCACATTCAGGACTCAAGAGATCCCGACAAACGGGGTGACGATCCACACCCGCATCGGCGGACACGGACCGGCTGTCCTGTTGTTGCACGGTTATGGCGAGACCGGCGATATGTGGGCGCCGCTGGCCGCCAAGCTGGCGGCCGACCATACCGTCATCGTGCCGGATCTGCGCGGCATGGGCCTATCCAGCCACCCCGCGGGCGGGTACGACAAGAAGACCCAGGGCGAAGACATGTCGGGCGTGCTCGACACGCTGAAGATCGGCAAGGTCGACGTCGTCGCCCACGACATCGGCAATATGGTCGCCTACGCGTTCGCCGCCGAACAGCCGCTGCGGGTGACGAAGCTGGTGCTGATGGATGCGCCGCTTCCAGGCGTGGGCCCGTGGGAGGAGATCTTGAAGAACCCACTGCTCTGGCACTTCCGTTTCGGCGGGCCGGACATGGAACGGTTGGTCAAAGGCCGCGAGCGCATCTACCTGGATCGCTTCTGGAACGAGTTCTCAGCCGATCCCAAACACTGGGATGAGGCCTCTCGCGAGCACTACGCCCGGCTCTATGCTCGCCCAGGCGCCATGCATTCTGGCTTTGAGCAGTTTCACGCCTTCGATCGGGACGCCATCGACAACAAGGCGTTTCTCGCCGAAGGCCCGCTGCCCATGCCGGTCTTGGCGATCGGCGGCGACAAATCCTTCGGCCCGACGATGGCGGTCGTGGCGCGCGCCGCGGCGTCGAACGTAACGGGCGTCGTCATTTCGGGCTCCGGCCATTGGCTGATGGAAGAGCAGCCCGAGGCGACGATGTCGGCGATCGTGGACTTCCTCAAGTGAGGCCAGCCGCCAGAGCGTCCTGCGCGGCCGCGAAGCTGGCCGACGGGGCGCGACGCTCCAGCCGTGACGCCACCATCGTCACGAGATCGACGCGGCGGCCTCGAAGATCAAATTGCAGGGAGCGCGATCGCCTGAAAATGCGCTGGTGATGACCGGGCGCTGAAAGGCCACAACAGATCATCGGCCCGATATCCGCTCGCGCCATCGTTCGAAGGATCTGCTAGGAGATCGGGCGCCGAGAGGAGCTGGGGCCTGACCGATCGTTGAGCGGCGCCAGGAGGTAAAAGCGTCACGCCGTTACGTCTGCAGGCTAATTCGCCGACTCTGCGATCCGATGGTGGACGGGGCGGCGGCTTCTCGATCCGATGGTGGGCAGGATGAGAGAGAGAAAGCTGATCCTGGCGATACTGGTCGCCATCTCGGCGGCGGGCTGCCGACAGGACAGGCTTTCTGCGCCTCCCCCGCAGATTGTCGCCGCCGCTCATCCGCTGCAACGCGACGTCGTCGACTGGGACGACTATGTCGGCCGATTCGAGGCGATCCAGGACGCCCAGGTCCGGCCACGCGTGTCCGGCCAGATCACGCGCATCGCCTTCCGCGAAGGGGTCGAGGTCAAGAAGGGGCAGTTCCTCTTCGAGATCGACCCCCGGCCCTATCGCGCCGCGCTCGCGCGGGCCCAGGGCGAGGCAGCGCGGGCGGCCGCCACCCTCGCCAACGCGCGCACCGAGTTCGCCCGCGCGAAAGAGCTGCTGGAGTCCCAGGCGGTCAGCCGCGAGGAATATGAGCAGAAGCTGGCCGCCGAGCGCGGCGCCCAGGCCGACCTCGAAGCGGCCCGCGCGGCGGTCCGATCAAGCGCGCTCGACCTCGAATTCACCAGCGTCCGATCGCCGATTGCGGGACGCATCTCCGACAAGCGGGTCTCGATCGGCGACTATGTGACCACCGGGCAGACCCTGCTCACCCGCGTCGTCACGGTCGACCCGATCTGGTTCAGCTTCGATGGGGCGGAGAGCTTCTACCTCAAATATATCCGCCAGGCGCAGAGCGGCGAGCGGCCCTCGTCCCGCTACGCGCCCAATCCCGTCGATATCCAGTTGGCCGACGAGAACAGCTATCGCTGGCACGGACGGATGGCGTTCGTCGACAATGCGATCGACCCGACTTCGGGCACGATCCGCGCGCACGCCACGGTCGCCAACCCGCAGGGCCTGCTCGTGCCGGGCATGTTCGGCCGCGCCCGATTGCTCGGCTCAGGCGCCTATCAGGCCATGCTGGCGCCGGACGAGGCGATCGTGACCGACCAGACCCGCCGCTTCGTCTATGTCGTCGGCCAGGACAACAAGGTCGCGGTCCGCAACGTGGAGACGGGCCCGCTGGTCGAGGGTCTCCGCGTCATCAAGACCGGGCTTACCCCGCGTGATCTCGTCGTGCTCGACGGCCTCGCCCGTCTGCAGCCGGGCGCGCCGGTGCAGCTACGGCTGACACAGATCAAGCCACGCGCCGCGGACGACGCTCCGGGCTCACCGGCGATCCAGGCGCCGCAATCCTTCGAAGCGACGACGCGGTAGACCGCCGTGCGCTTCCCGCATTTTTTCATCGATCGGCCGATCTTCGCGGCGGTGCTGTCGATCCTGATCCTGCTGGTCGGCTTGATCGCCTATCCGACGCTGCCCGTCGCCCAATATCCCGAGATCGCGCCGCCCACGGTGGTCGTCTCCGCCTCCTATCCCGGCGCTTCGGCTGAGACTCTGGCGCAGACCGTGGCTACGCCGCTCGAAGAGTCGATCAACGGCGTGGAGAACATGATCTATATGTCCTCGTCGTCGACCGGTGACGGCGCGGTCTCCATCACCGTCACCTTCCGGCAGGGGACCAATATCGATCAGGCGCAGGTCCTGGTGCAGAACCGCGTCTCCACGGCGGAGCCGCGCCTGCCCGACGACGTGCGGCAGGTCGGCGTCACCGTCCGCAAGAACTCGCCCGACCTGCTGATGGTCGCGACCTTGATCTCGCCCGACGGATCGTTGCCGCAGCAATACCTCTCCAACTACGCCACCCTCCAGCTGCTCGACCGGCTGAATCGCGTGCCGGGCGTCGGCGACGCGCGGCTGTTCGGCGGCCGAGACTACAATATGCGCATCTGGATTGATCCGGACCGGGCCACCGAGCTCGACCTGACGGTCAGCGAGATCATCGCGGCGGTGCGCGCGCAGAACGCCCAGGTCGCGGCCGGCGCTGTCGGGCAGCCGCCGTTCAACCAGGGGGGCACGGCGTTCCAGCTGAGCCTGCAAGCGAAAGGCCGGCTCACCACGCCGAAGGAGTTCGGCGACATCATCGTCAAGCGCCTCTCTGAGGGGCGGGTGATCCGGCTGCGCGACGTCGCGCGGGTGGAGCTCGGCGCGCAGGACTACAGCGTCAACGCCTACCTCAGCGGCAAGCCGACGATCGCAATCGCGATCTCGCAATTGCCCGGCTCAAACGCGCTCAGCACGGCTAAAGCGGTGCTGCACGAACTCGACGAGGCGGCGAAGGGCTTCCCGCCCGGCATGGCCTATCGCGTACCCTACAACCCGACCGAATACATCGCCGCCTCCATCGAAGCGGTGAAGCATACCCTGTTCGAGGCGGTGCTCCTCGTTGCGCTGGTCGTGCTCCTGTTCCTGCAGAGCTGGCGGGCGGCGATCATCCCGATCGTCGCGATTCCCGTCTCGCTGGTGGGCACCTTCGCGACGCTCGCGGCGTTCGGCTTCAGCCTCAACAACCTGTCGCTGTTCGGCCTGGTGCTCGCGATCGGCATCGTCGTGGACGACGCGATCGTCGTGGTCGAGAATGTCGAGCGGCTGATGGAGCAGGAGGGGCTGACCGCTCGGCAGGCCGCACACCGGACAATGGACGAGGTCTCCGGGGCGCTGATCGCGATCGCGCTGGTGCTGATCGGCGTGTTCCTGCCGACCAGCTTCATCCCCGGCATTTCCGGCCAGTTCTACAGGCAGTTCGCGCTGACGATCATGAGCGCGACGGCCATCTCCGCCTTCATCTCGCTCACGCTCTCGCCGGCGATGGCGGCGCTGGTGCTGAAGCCGAAGCGCGCGACCCAGCCGGCGCCCGGCTGGCGCGCCGCGCCCACCCGCTTCGCCCGCGCCTTCAACCGCGGCTTCGATCGCCTGTCCGAGCGCTACGGCCGCTATACGGCGCGCGCTGTGCGGGCGCTCGTCGTGGTCGGCGTCGCCTATGCCTGCCTGATCGGCCTGGCCGGCTGGCGCTTCTACGCCACCCCCACCGGATTTATTCCCGCGCAGGATCAGGGCTATCTGATCGGCGTGGTGCAGATGCCGCCCGGCGCTTCGCTCCAGCGGACGACCGAGGTGCTCGGCCAGGCGCAGGGCGTCGCGTTGCGCAATCCCGCCACCGCGGCGACGGTGGCCTTCGCCGGCTTCGACGGCGCGACCTTCACCAATGCGCCCAATGCGGCGGCGATGTTCGTCGCGCTCAAGCCCAAGGGCCAACGGGCCAACGCCGACGTGATCGCGAACCAGCTGCGCGGCGCGCTGGGCTCGATCACCGCCGGCAACATCCTGGTGGTCGCCCCGCCGCCGGTGCGCGGCATCGGCACCGGCGGCGGCTACAAGATGATGATCGAGGACCGCTCCGGCGCGGGGCTGAAGGCGCTTGAAACGGTCACCTTCGGCATGATGAGGAAGGCCAACGAGACGCCCGGCCTGACCAGCGTCTTCACCACCTTCAACACCCGCACGCCCCGCCTGTTCGCCGACATCGACCGCGAGCGAGCGGAGCAGCTGGGGGTGCCGGTCGAAGGCGTCTTCTCGGCGCTCAGCACCTATCTCGGCTCCACTTACATCAACGATTTCAATTTTCTCGGGCGGACCTTCCGGGTCACGGCCCAGGCCGACGCGCCCTATCGCGACGCTGTCTCGGATGTCAGCAGGCTGCGCACGCGATCGGATTCCGGGGCGATGGTCCCGCTGGCCTCGGTGATGAGCCTGCGCAACGACAGCGGCCCCTATCGCGTGGTGCGCTACAACCTCTACCCGGCGGCCGAGCTGCAGGGGGACACCGCGCCCGGCTATTCGAGCGGCCAGTCGCTCAACACAATGGAACGGCTGGCGGCGGAGATCCTTCCCCAAGGCTTCGCCTTCGACTGGACCGAGCTCGCCTTCCAGCAAAAGCAGGCCGGCGCCACGGGCGCGCTCGCCTTCGGCCTGGCCGTGGTATTCGTGTTCCTGCTGCTGGCCGCCCAGTACGAGAGCGTCGTGCTCCCGCTCGCGGTGATCCTGATCGTGCCCATGTGTCTGCTGGCCGCGATCCTCGGTGTGAACGCGATGCGGCTCGACAACAATATCCTGACCCAGATCGGCCTGGTCGTGCTGATCGGCCTCGCAGCCAAGAACGCCATCCTGATCGTCGAGTTCGCCAAGCAGAATGAGGAAAACGGCCAGGAACGGCGCGAGGCCGCGCGCCAGGCCGCAGCGACGCGCCTTCGGCCGATCCTTATGACCTCGATCGCCTTCATCCTGGGCACCCTGCCGCTGGTGATCGGCAACAGCCCGGGATCGGAAATGCGCCAGGCGCTGGGCGTCGCCGTGTTCTTCGGCATGATTGGGGTGACGCTTTTCGGGCTGCTCTTCACACCGGCCTTCTACGTCATCAGCCGCAATCTCGGGGACTGGGTGGCGGCGAAGCTGAGGCGGCGGGAGGCCCCCGCGGCCGATCAGCCGACATGAGGCGGGCGGCCCTCTTGAGCGTGGCGCTCGTGGCTGGCTGCGCTGTCGGCCCGAACTACCGCACACCCGATACGCTACCGGGTTCCGCGCTGAAGTTGCGCGAAGCGGACGTGGCGAGCGTCTCACCCTCGCCGTTGCCGCCGCGCTGGTGGGGGCTGTTCGACGACGCGGACCTCGATCGGCTGGTGGAGAAGGCGCTCGCGCACAACACCGATCTCCGCCAGGCCGCGGCCAACCTACAGCGGGCTCGCGCCGCCCTGTCCGAGGCGGGCGCGGGCCGGCTGCCGACAAGCGAAGCCAGCGCGCAATATAGCCGCGAGCGTGTGAACCCGCAGAGCCTGGGCGGCGCGAGCCCGGTGACCACCGATTTCTTCGCTGTCGGCTTCGACGCCTCCTACGAGATCGACCTGTTCGGCGGCGTCACGCGGTCGATCCAGGCTGCGCGCGCCGACTATCAGGCAGCCCAGGCTGAGGTCGACGCCTCGCGCGTCTCGGTGGCGGCGGAGACCGCCCGGGCCTATGCGGACGCCTGCTCCTTCGCCGCGCAGGCTGCGGTGGCGCGGGAGACGGCCGAGTTGCAGGCGCGCACGCTCGATCTGACCAATCGCCTGTTCCGCGGCGGCCGCGGCGCCGAGCGCGACGTGGCGCAGGCGCAGGTGCTGTTCGAGCAGGCGCGCGCCCAGGTCCCGACCTTCGAGGCGGAGCGCCGCGCCTCGCTCTATGCGCTCGCCGTGCTGACCGGCGATACGCCTGCGGCGGTGGACGCCGCGGCGGAGCGATGCACCGCGCCCCCCTCCATGAAGCAGCCCATCCCGGTCGGGGACGGACGGGCTTTGCTGGCGCGGCGGCCCGACGTCCGGGCGGCGGAGCGGACGCTCGCGGCGGGCGTCGCGCGGATCGGCGTGGCGACCGCCCAGCTCTATCCGACCATCGCCCTGCTCGGCCAGGCCACGCTCGGCGCGCCGAAGCTCGGCGATCTCGGCGCGACCCAGGCTTTCGGCTACTCGGCGGGACCGCGGATCAGCTGGAACTTCCCATTCAACGGTGCGGCGCGCGCGCGCGTGCACGAGAGCGAAGCGACGGCGCAGGCCTCCCTGGCGGCGTTCGACGGGACCGTGCTGCGCGCCCTGCAGGAGACCGAGCAGGCGCTGGCGCGGCTGGATGGGGCCGTCGGGCGAGAAGCGGCCCTGGCCCGCGCCACTGCTGCGAGCGAGCGGGCGGCGGAACTGTCCGGCGTCCGCTTCCGCGCCGGATCCGACAGCTTCCTGCAACTGCTTGAAGCCGAGCGCGACCGGGCCAACGCCCGGGCAGCGCTCGCCCAGGCCCAGGCGGACCGCGCCGCTGCGCAGATCAGCCTGTTCAAGGCCCTGGGCGGCGGATGGGAAGAGGCGCCGGCGGTCGCGACGCGTCCGTTGCTGGCGCAGTAAGCGATGCGCCAGAAACGGAAATTAGGGTGGCTCTAGAAAATTTCGTTGTTCGCGCCCTGCCTCACCAGCTCAACCGTTTCAGTCTTCGAGGGAGCCGTCCTGTGTCCGCTTCGGCAGAGGAGCTATCTGCACAGCTTGCCTCCGCTCATGACCGGTACTGGCGAAATTGCCTAAGAGTTCAATTTTCTGCCTTCATCCTGATGATTGTGGCAGAGGATCGGTCCAAGGCTGTAGAACCGGCGCGCCGGCTTTATCGTATTCGCTCCGGTCACGCGTTACGACTGTAAGACCGTGGTTCAACGCCGTTGCAGCAATAATGAGGTCCGGCTGTGAATAGGGATGGCCCGCCTTGCGTCCGGCCTCGATCAGCAGGCGCCACTTGAGCATCACATCTTCGCTGATCGGCAGCGTCCGCTGGGCGAACATCGGCCGGATCTTGTGGGTCAGCCAATCCAGAAGCTCCGCCCGCCGGGCCGGATCCTCGACCAACTCAATGCCGAAGCGGATTTCCGCAAAGGTCACGTCGCTGACGTATAGCAACTCGAGCGGCTGGCCTCCGACAAACTGTACGACCCTTGGCTCTGGTCGCGGACGGCGCAGCTCCGAGAAGATATTGGTGTCAAGCAGCCAGCCTTTCACAGGCTGACATCACGGACTGGCATCCGGTCTCGACCAGGCTCGAGATCAACGTCGCGATACGGCGAGGCCTGGAGCGCAGCGATCAGCTGTTCTCCGGTCCTCTGTCCCTTCAGACGATGAAACTCTTCCGCCGTGATCACCACGACCTCTTCACGTCCATGGACGGTCACGTGTTGCGGTCCCTCTTGCCGGGCACGCCGCACAAGCTCGCTGAAACGGGCCTTGGCATCCTGCAAGCGCCACCAGCCTGGAGGGCTAGCCGGGTTGCGAGACGATTTTTCATCGGAGGCCATTCTAGTCATGCTGACCAGAATGGCACAATCTGTGGCGTTCGCAAAGCCGCAGCGAGGCTGCTGGAATTGGGGTCGGCCGCGCGGATTTCTACCGTCAGGTTCGCCGCGGCGAACCCACCGCCGACATGTGATCAGGCTCGTGCGCATCAAGCAAATGGACCAGCTTTGAAGCCACGTCCGCCGGTCCAGCGCCGGCGACCTCCAGCGCGCGCAGGGTGGCCCGCGCCATGGCGATATAGTCAGGCAGGATCTCCGGCGCACTGCGGTCCATGGCGACCAAATGGTTTTCGATCGTCTCCAGGTCGCCCCGGAGAAGAGGGCCCGACAAAGCCTGCATGCCGCCTTTCAGCGTGTTCTCGACCGCAGAGCGCACGAGCTGCCCCAGGACGTCGAAGGGGCGCTCGACGCCCGCCGCCTGGAGCATCGAAGCGCCGCCGCTGACCAGTGTGACGAGGTGGTTGGCGGCGTGGCACAGCGCGGCGTGATAGAGGGCTCGAGCGGCTTCCTCGACGACGAACGCCTGGCCGCCCGCCGCTTTCACGACCTTGAGCGCCAGCGCACGCGAGCGATCGTCAGGCGCAGTGACGGCGAAGGGCGCGCCGTGCATTCGCTTCACCTCGATCGCCGGATCCCCGACAAAGGTCATGACCGGATGGATCGCGGCCACCGCGGCGCCAACGGCGTGAAGCGGGTCGAGTACTCCAGCCCCGCTTCGCCCGCTGACATGGAACACGAAAGGCGGATTCCCAGGCGGTAAATCAGACCCGAGCGCGGCGACTGCGGCGGTGATGGCGTCGTCGGACACCGCGATCGCGATCAGATCACAGGTCCTGGCCAGTCGGCCGAGTTCGCGCGTGGCTTCGGCGGCCGGGACGGCCGCAACGGCCCGCTCGAGTTGCGCCTCGATCAGGTCGTAGAACAGCGGAGGCGTTGCGCAGTGAGGCGCAAGGCTGCGTCCCAGGGCCTGGCCGGCGCGACCGGCGCCGACAAGGCCAAGCCTGTGGCAAAGCATCTCTCTCGTCATACCGGGTGCTCCATCGTCACGTCGGGAAGGCCCGAACGCCACGCAGCAATCGATTCATCAATGCGGTGCTTTTATCACCGATAGTGAAGGTTAGCGGACCGACGGCAGCCCGCCACCCTCCCCTGCGATCGGAATGACGGGTTTCGGGAAACTGGCGCTGTGCCATCCGCCTCGCGGTGACGGCAGGAATTGGCGATGGGCCGCTCGACCAAGCCAGCGGCGAATTGCAGCGCGAAGCTTGCCGGTGGCACGCGACACGAAGCAGACCTGACGTGTCGGCGCAGTCTGTCGGGCGAGTTGCGCGATTAGGCAGGAACGTACGTCAACCTGATCGCGTCCTCGCCGATTAAATCGCTGGCCACAAGGCGGAGCGGCGGCCGGGGGCCAGCGAAGAATGGCTTGCCGCGACCAAGCACGATGGGGCGAAAGTAGAGTCGATACTCATCAATAAGTCCAAGGTCGGTTAGGCTTCGCGCCAGGTCTGGTCCGCCAACTTGAATCTCCCCGACGAGCTGAGCCTTCAGCCCACCTATCACCGCCTCGATGTCACCCTCGACAAGTGTGGCGTTGGGGCCGACTGACTTCAACGAGCGCGACACAACCCACTTCGGTTGGCTCCGCCACGCCGCCGCAAAGTCGCGTTGCTCCGCGCTCCACTCAGGACGGTCTTCGTCCCAGTAACGCATTACCTCGTACATGCGGCGACCGTACACACTGCCAGTCAGGTCGCGCACTTGCTCGTAGAAGTGACGAAAGAGCGAGGGAACAGGCGCAAATTCCTGGTAGTCGACGTATCCGTCCAGGGATTGGTTCAATCCGAAGAAGAGCTTTGCCATGCTACAAATCTCCATCCCAGGTTTTTCGGAATAGCTTGAGCCGCCGTGACGTGGAAGTGAGGTTGGGCACAACTGCGCTGCTTTTGTCGACGTGACGATAACCAGAGATCCGCCAACCTTGAGGTTTCTTGGAGACCCGCCAGGCGCGACAAGATCGGCGGTCCCCGGAGGCGGGTGTCCGAGAAAGCTGGAAGGCTGAACCGCGGGGTAGCG
>FTFU01002422.1_pt1 | contig 17704 bp, 18 predicted proteins | sample 1640511 | NCBI WGS metagenome assembly FTFU01 (sample SAMEA3914789, study PRJEB12502) | metagenome | biome: forest; material: soil | place: Canada | collected 2011-07-03 | depth 0.3 m | reverse complement strand
TCCGGCGCAGAGCGGATCGCGGCTTGCAGCCGACCGACATCGCACACGCGTTGCGACAGTTCGCCCTCGCGATGCCGGGTTCGCCCCCCTTGATTCAGCGGGCGGCCGAGCTTACTTGCTCGGGTGTGAGGCGTCCCTGACGCTTCTGCCCTTCCTGGGCGTTTCCTCCCTATGAACTGGCCGCGCTGCGAGGCGCGGCCTTTTTTAGTCACGTGGGGCCTCCCGCCCTTAAGCGGCCGCCAGGCGCCTTTCCTTCAGCTTCTCGTTGACCCAGTAGAAGTAGTCGACCTCGATATTTTCCTGCAGGGCGACGAGGTCGGTGGCCTGGCCGCTGAGCAGTTGGCCGAGCTGGGCGCCGATGTTGCATTCGCGCTCGACCAGCTTGGACATGGTGTTGGCGCCCGCGATCTGGTCGGAATAGCGCAGCCAGGCAGTCCAGCCCTCAAGCCAGCCCTCCTGCAGCGTAAGCAGCCGCCGCCAGGCCGCCTGCTGCATCTGTAACAGCTCGCCCAGGGTGTCGGGGTCGACGCCGTGGGCGAACAGCTGGGCCGAGGCGGCGAGATTGCCCATCGCCCGGGTGGCGCTGTTGCGCTGCAGGGCTTGCGCCTTCACCGCGTGGTCCAGCATCGGCACATGGGTGCGCGGCGCGGCGGAGGCGGCGGCGGCCGGCGCCGTGAGCAGCGCCGGAAGGAAGGCTTGGGTCATGACTGGGTCGCCTCGGTTGTGGGCCGGCCGCTGCAGACCTGCTGCAGCATCCTGTGGATCGCCTGGATCTGGATCGCGTCCTTGGAATAGTAGTCCGGCGCCTTTGGGTCGGGGCTGGTATAGCCCCACCAGTCCCAGCACCCGTCGGGGTTCTGGGCGGCGTTGTCGTCGTCGCCGGTGGCCTGGGGGTAGAGCACGATCAGGTTGTTGCTCTCGGCCATGTGGTTGTAGCCGGTGGTGGTGATGTAGCGGTTGCCATAGGGCGCATTGTTGGCGGTGTCGGGCCGGCCGAAGATATAGTTCACATAACTGTAGCCCTGCTTGCAGCCGTGCAGGACGATGTGCACGCCGCGCGCCTTGGCCCCCTGCTTGACCGCGGCCGGCACATAGACATAGCCGAACTCGCCCATGCAGGCCCGGTCCGCGTCGTCGCCGACGAAGGCGGTCTGGTCGAACAGCATCAGCTCCCCGCTCAGCCCCGGAGCGGGCGGCTCCAGGTCGCCGTAGATATGGCGCAGGATGTCGTGGGACTGCATGAAGCCGCCGTTGTTGATGTAGGGCGGGCGGTTGGCGTCCAGCGGCAGGTCTTCCGGATTGCTGGTGACGATGGAGTGGCCGGCGGGCACGTCGTCGACGAACTTGATCTGGTCGGGCTTGACGCCGAGGTGCTCGTAGAAGGTCCGCGTACTCTTCACCACGTCCTGGTGCACCACCGTGTCCTTGCTGCCCGTGAACACGTACAGGCGATCGTCGGCCAGGTTGTCGATGGGATCGATCTTGCCAGCGGCCGCCGTTTCCCGGGCCAGGGCGGCGAGGCGCTGTGCATTCGGCCCCGTCTTGGGAATGAGGGGCGTCATGCAGATATAGAGCGCATTGACGGCATAGGCGTCCTCGGCCGTCGGCGCGGTGTCGGGAAACGACTCGACGCAGCGATAGGGGCCGCCGGCGATGACACCCGCGCCGATGAAGCTGGACGAATGCGCCAGATGCAGCTGCACGGTCATGAAGGCGCCGGAAGACAGGCCGGAAATGGAATTCTGGCCCTCTTCGACGTTGTAGCTTTCGAGCTTCGGGAATTCCGAGCTTGTCCCACCTGTCATCAGACTGTCCTCATGTGCTGACTTTCGGAGTTTTCGGTGAAGCCGTATCCATGGCTTCCCGCATCGACGAATAGGCTGCGACGAATAGGCTGGCTGACTATGCCCCCCTTTTATGACGCCGATTGCACGGCTCGCCCTTCCCGTGGCCAAGGACAACCACTCGGGTAGTAATTTCGTATCATGCTACCTCAAAGCGTTCGAGTGGTTTTCGCAGGCTCAGCGACGCTGGCGCACATCGCCTGTCCGACAGGCGCATCGGCGGCCCCGCTGACAGGATTCGAGCTCGTTTGGCCTGCGCTCAGTCGGCGAGGAATTCGCTGAGTATCACTAAGCGTTGATCGGGCACGTTCACCGCAGTTCTACCGGAGTTGCAGCTCGCCTCAACGCGCGGGACCCAAAACAAACCGACCGGACTGGTTTTTATCTTCACCCCCGGCTATCCTGTCCGGGTGATCACCGGCTCATCATGAGAAGAAGAGTGGACAACGCTTCCCGATCAGAGCGAACCCGCAACGCCGTCCTGCAAGCGGCGCTCATGATCATCGAACGCGACGGCGCCAGCCGGTTGACCCTCGATGCGATCGCGCGCGAGAGCGGGATCAGCAAGGGCGGGCTGATGCACCAGTTCCGCACCAAGGAGGCGGTGCTCAAGGCGCTGCTGGACCATCAGATCGCCTATTTCGAGGATTTTTATCGCGGCTACATGGACGAGCACGCGGCCTCGCAGTCGCAACCCCAGTTGGCGGCGCAGATCGCAACCTTGCGCGAATTCCTGGCCAGGCCGCACTCCGTAGACTTCGCTATCATCGGCGCCGCGGCCCATGAGCCCGGCCTCCTCTCCATGAGCCAGAAGATCGACGCCGCGCGGGCGGAGGCCATCAAGGCGGAAGCGGCCGATCCGGATCTGGCCATCCTGCGCTGGGCCGCGGCGCGCGGATTGGCCATCACGTCCCTGCTGGGGATGTGCCCGGTCTCACCGGAGGAGCGCGACAGGCTGTTCGACCGCCTGATGGACGATGCGCGGTGGACCGCCCTGGCCGACGCCGCGCCTGCGGGCCGGAAGGGCGAAGACCGCTAACACTCCGTCCACGTCTTCCCGGTCGCCGTTACAAATAAAAGATCCTTTCTCCATAAAAAAACCGTCCAGACGGTTTGCATGTTCGATCGCGGGTCGCTAGGCTACTGGCGATTGCAAGCAGGTTCGGATCTCCGACGGGCTGGCGGGGCCCCCCAACTGATCCAAACAGGAGATCGACATGTATCTGTCCAACAAGGCGAACTGGCTGAAGACCGTGGTGCTGTGCGCCGCCCTGGCGGGGTGCGCGAGCCCCAATCCGGTCGCCTATTCCGGCCTCGCCTCCTCCGCCCAGCTGGCGCCCAATCCACAGGACCATTCCGGGCGCATGCCGCTCCGCTATTGGACGCCGGTGGATTGGAAGAGCTACAACAGGCTCATCCTCGATCCGGTCGTGATCTATCGTGACCCGGACAACCAGTTCGGCGACATGTCCGAGGCCGACAAGGCTTCCCTCGCCAACTACATGCAGGCCCGGTTCGCGGAGAGGCTGAGGACGCGCTTCGCCCTGGCGAACGACGCGGCCCCCGACACCTTGCGCGTCCGGCTGACCCTGACAGGGGCGGCGACCAACAAGCCCGGGCTCAGCACCTTTACCCGCTTCGACGTCGCCGGCGGCCTTTACAACAGCGTGCAGGCTGTTCGTGGCCGCGAAGGCATGTTCACCGGCTCGGTGATCTATACCGTCGAGATCTACGACGCCGCCGACGATCACCTGCTCGGCGCGTTCGTCTCGAAGCAGTATCCCAACGCCTACAACATCAAGGCCGGCATGGGCTCGCTGGCCGCGGCGAAGGCCGGGATCGCCAAGGGCGCCGACGCCCTAGTGCAGCAGATGCGGTGATCGCGGAGTCTATGACCCCAGGCACGTTTCCGCCGTGCGCCTTTCGATCAAAATGATGATCGAGGCTCACGGCTCCCGCCTGCACGTCAGCCAAGGCGCCGCGTTCGCCTTGGCTGCGCTGGCAAGATCCTCAAGGAGGCAAGACTCCGCATGCGCATTTCAACCGTAGCCAGTCTGGTGTTCACGTTCGCGATGCTGATCTGGATGCTGTCGACCACTTTCAGATCCGGCGCCCTATAGGCGGCCTCGATCGCCGGGGCGTTGCGCCGCGCTATTTTTCCAGCCGCGTCGGCGGGATATGGTCTCTAAGCAAACCTGAACAGGTTTGCTTAGACCTAGGAGTCTTAGCAGCATTGATTTTGCTTCAAAAAAGCAAAATCAACCGTGGCTTTAGCCACGCAAGGCTGCTTAGGCGCCCATGGCGGACATAGCTCTGCAATAACAACAAGGAGGAGGATGCCCATGGCGGCAGTCAGCCAACGCGTCGCGGTGGTGACGGGCGCCAGCTCGGGAATTGGCAAGGCGACGGCCAAGGCGCTGGCGGCCCAGGGCTGGCGGGTGATCGCCATCGGCCGCGATCCGGAGCGGAGCGCCGCCGCGGAGGCGGAGATCCGCGCCGCCTCCAGCGGCGCCCAGGTGGACATGATCCGCGCCGACCTGGCGCTGATGGCCGATGCGGCGCGGGCGGCGCGCGAGATCGCCGCCCTGACCGATCGCGTCGACGTGCTGGTCAACAACGCCGGCGGCATGACCAAGCAGAAGGTGATCACCCCCGAGGGCTACGAAGAGAATTTCGCCGGCAATCATCTGGGTCCCTTCCTGCTGACCACCCGGCTGTTTCCGCTGCTCCGTCACGCCGCCGCCGACGCTCCGGCGGGGAGCGTGCGCATCATCAACACCTCGTCCGATGCGAGCGAGATGATCCCGGGGCTGGACTGGAACGACCTCCAGGGGCTCGAAAACTACCACCCCGGCCACGCCTATTGCCGAGGCAAGCTGGCGAACGTCCTCTTCGCGCGCGGCCTGGCCAAGCGCCTCGCGAAGGACGGCATCGTCGCCCACGCCATGCACCCCGGCGTGGTCGCCTCCAACTTCATCACCCACGCCGACGAGCGCGCGCAGGCCCATATGCGCACCTTGGAGGCGCAGTCGCCCGAGCAGGGCGCCGACACCCTTATCTGGCTCGCCACGGCGGAAGAGCCGGGCAAGAGCAACGGCGGCTATTTCCACCAGCGCAAACCGAGGGCGCCCAATCCGATCGTCGACGATGACGCCAATGTCGACCGGCTGTGGGAGGAGAGCGAAAAGCTCGTCGCGAAGGCGGGGGTCTGACACGCGCTTAGTGCGATGTGCGGGGAAGGACTGCGGGACGTCGCTCGCGGCAAAATCTCATCACCCCCCCGCGACGCTTCCCGCCAAAATCGTGCCGAAAACACGCGCCCATAGGGTAAAATCGACAAGAAAACCCGATTGAACCTGGGATAGGATGCGCGCCATGAACGCTCCCCTGCCCTCTCCTCTCCGCGCTAACGACGCCCACGACATCATCGCCGAGTTGGACGACAAGGTGCGCTGGCTCTCGGCCTGGACCATCCACAACGCCAACCACCTGCGCGAAAGCCGCGACGGGCTGAAGGTCGGCGGCCACCAGGCCAGCTCGGCCTCGATCGCGACCATCATGTCCGCGCTGTATTTTTCGGTGCTGGAGCCGCACGACCGGGTGGCGGTCAAGCCGCATGCGAGCCCGGTGTTCCACGCCATCCAGTACCTCTACGGCCGCCAGACCCTGGACCAGTTGCAAAGGTTCCGCAGCCTGGGCGGCGCCCAGTCCTATCCCTCGCGCACCAAGGACAGGGACGACGTCGACTTTTCCACCGGCTCGGTGGGCCTGGGGGTGGCCATGACCGCCTTCGCCTCGATCACCCAGGACTATATGCTGGCCCACGAGCGCCTGGCGCTGGAGAAGGCCGGGCGGATGATCTCGCTGCTGGGCGACGCCGAACTGGACGAAGGCAACATCTATGAATGCGTGATCGAGGGGGCCAAGCACGACCTTCGCAACTGCTGGTGGATCGTCGACTACAACCGCCAGAGCCTGGATGCGACCACCTGGGATTCCATGTTCCTGCGCTTTTCCGACATCTTCCACGCGGTCGGCTGGGACGTGATCACCCTGAAATACGGGCGAAAGCTGCAGGCGGCGTTCGCGCAGAAGGGCGGCCGGCGCCTGGAACGCTGGATCGACGAGACCCCCAACGACCTCTATTCGGCCCTGGCCTTTCAGGGCGGCTCGGCCTGGCGGACGCGGCTCCTGGCCGACATCGGCGAGGAGCCGGGGATCAAGGCGCTGTTGGCCTCCTATGACGACGAGGCCCTGGCCGGGCTGATGACCAATCTGGCCGGCCACGACCTGGGCCTCTTGCTCGACACCTTCCACGCCGTGGAAGACGAGCGGCCCAAGTTCTTCATCGTCTACACCATCAAGGGCTTCGGGCTGCCGTTCCAGGGGCACAAGGACAACCATTCGGGGCTGATGACCCCGACCCAGATGGAGACCTTCCGCGCCCGCATGGGGGTGCCGGAGGGCCAGGAATGGAACCTGTTCGCCGGCCTGCCGCGCGCGGCGGACGACTATCGCGCCTTCCTGGGCCAGGCGCCCTTCGCCGGCCGCGATCCTGCGCGGACGCCGGCGTCGCTGGTCGCCGTGCCAGATGCCGGCGCGTTCCCGCGGCCCACAGGGAGGCAATCCACCCAGGTGGCGTTCGGCAAGATCCTCAACGACTTGGCCCGCGCCGGCGGCCCCCTGGCCGACGCCATCGTCACCACCTCGCCGGACGTCACCGTCTCGACCAATCTCGGCGGCTGGGTCAACCAGCGCGGCCTGTTCGCCAGGGGCGACAAGCGCGACCAGTTCAAGGACGCCCATATCGCCTCGCCCCAGAAATGGATCATGGGGCCCAGGGGCCAGCACATCGAGCTCGGCATCGCCGAGAACAACCTGTTCCTGCTCTTGGCCGCCCTGGGCCTGGCGGGCGAGCTGTTCGGCCAGCGGGTGATCCCGGTGGGCACCCTCTATGACCCGTTCATCAACCGCGGCCTCGATGCCCTGAACTACGCCTGCTACCAGGACGCCAGGTTCCTGCTGGTGGCGACGCCGTCGGGCCTGACCCTGGCGCCCGAGGGCGGGGCGCACCAGTCGATTCACACGCCCCTGATCGGCATGGCCCAGGACAAGCTCAGCTATTTCGAGCCGGCCTATGTGGACGAGCTGTCGGCGATCATGCGCTGGGCGTTCGAGCACATGCAGCAGAGCGACGGCGGCTCGGTCTATCTGCGCCTGTCCACCCGCGCCCTAGACCAGCCGGACCGGACCCTCGACGAGGCGCTGACGGCGCAGCTGGTCGAGGGCGCCTATTGGGAGGTCGAGCCCCAGCCCGGCGCGGACCTCGCCGTCGTCTATACCGGCGCGGTGGCGCCCGAGGCGCGCGAGGCCTTCGATCTGATGCTGGAGGACGTTCCGGGCGCCGGCCTGCTGGCCGTTCCCAGCCCCGACCGCCTGCACCGCGGCTGGTCGGCGGGCCTCGGCGGCGACAGCTCGCATATCGAGCGGCTGCTGCGGCTGCTAGCCCCCCACGCGGCCCTGGTCACGGTGATCGACGGCCCGCCCGCGACCCTCTCCTGGCTCGGCGGCGTGCGCGGCCACAAGGTGCGCGCCCTGGGGCTGGAGCGCTTCGGCCAGTCCGGCGACGTGCCCGACCTCTACCGCGCCTATCGCCTGGACGCCGAAGCGATCCTGGATGCGGCCGCGGCGGCGCTGGCCTAACGTTCGCAACAAGAACGAGGGGGAAAGCGCATGCACAGGATCGCGCTGAGACTCAGCCTGGCCGCGGGCCTCGCCGCCTCCGCCCACGCCGCCTCCCCCGCCGAACAGGCGCGCTGGAAGCAGGAGGCCGCCGCCGTCTCCATCGTGCGCGACGACTGGGGCATCGCCCACATCCACGGCAGGACCGACGCGGATGCGGTGTTCGGCATGGCCTACGCCCAGGCCGAGGACGACTTCAACCGGGTGGAGACCAACTTCATCAACGCCATGGGCCGCCTGGCCGAGGCGGAGGGCGAGCCGGCCATCTACCGGGACCTGCGGATGAAACTGTTCATCGACCCAGCAGTCCTGAAGGCGAATTACGCTGCGAGTCCCGACTGGCTGAAATCCCTGACGGTCGCCTGGGCCGACGGGCTGAACGACTACCTGGCCACGCATCCGCACGTGCAGCCGCGGGTGATCCGCCATTTCGAGCCCTGGATGGCGCTGAGCTTCTCCGAAGGCAGCATCGGCGGCGACATCGAGCGGGTCGACGTGCCCAAGCTAGAGGCCTTCTATGGCAAGACGCAGCTGGCCCAGGCTTCTGGCCCCGTCTTCTACCAGGAGCCGACCGGCTCCAACGGCATCGCCATCGCCCCGTCCAACACCGTGGACCACCATGCCCTGCTGCTGATCAACCCGCACACCTCGTTCTTCTTCCGCTCCGAGGCGCAGGTGGCCAGCGATGAGGGCCTGAATGTCTATGGCGCCTCCACCTGGGGTCAGTTCTTCGTCTATCAGGGCTTCAACGCCCACGCCGGCTGGATGCACACCTCGAGCGGCGTCGACAATGTCGACGAGTTCGCCGAGACCATCGTCAAGAAGGACGGCAAGCTGTTCTATCGCTACGGCGACGCGCTGAAGCCGGTCACCGTCTCCAAGATCACCGTCCCCTACCGCGCGGACGACGGGGCGATGGCCATTAAGGCCTTCACCGTCTACCGCACCCACCACGGCCCGATCGTCCGCGCCGACGGCGGCAAGTGGATCGCTATGGCGCTGATGAACAAGCCGGCGGAGGCGCTGGAGCAGTCCTTCCTGCGCACCAAGGCGGTCGACTACGTCGCGTTCCTGAAGGTCGCCGAACTCAAGGCCAATTCCTCCAACAACACCCTGTTCGCCGACGACAAGGGCGAGATCGCCTATCTGCACCCGCAGTTCATCCCCGTCCGCGACGACCATTTCGACTACACCCGCCCGGTGGACGGCTCGAACCCGGCGACCGACTGGAAGGGGCTGCATGGGCTGGACGAGGCGCCGCACCTGCTTAATCCGCCCAATGGCTGGGTGTTCAACACCAATGACTGGCCCTATTCCGCGGCCGGCCCGGATAGTCCCAAGCGCGAGGCCTATCCGCGTTACATGGACCAGGCCGGCGAGAACCCGCGTGGGATCCATGCCGCCCGCGTGCTGACCGGCAAGATCGACTTCACCCTCAAAGGCCTGATCGCCGCGGCCTACGACCCCTACCTGCCCGCCTTCGCCAAGTTGATCCCGACCCTGGTCGACGCCTACGACAAGACCCCGGCTGATGATGCGCTGAAAGTAAAGCTGGCCGACCAAATCGCCGCCCTGCGCGCCTGGGACTATCGCTGGAGCGCCGACTCGACCGCGACCTCGCTGGCGGTGTTCTGGGGCGACGGCCTGTGGGCCGACAGCCACGAAGACGCCGAGCGCGAGGACCTGGACGTCTATGACTATATGGCGAACCACACGACGCCGGGCCAGAAGCTGAAGGCCCTGGCCTCAGCCTCCGACCGCCTGACCCGGGACTTCGGCTCGTGGAAGACCCCTTGGGGCGCGATCAACCGCTATCAGCGGCAGAACGGCGACATCGTCCAGACATTCACCGACGCGGGCCCCAGCATCCCCGTGCCCTTCACGTCGGCCCAGTGGGGTTCGCTGGCCTCCTTCGGCGCCCACCGCTACCCGGGGACCAAGAAATACTACGGGACCAAAGGCAACAGCTTCGTCGCCGTGGTCGAGTTCGGGCCTAGGGTCCGCGCCTACGCGGTCACCGCCGGCGGCGAGAGCGGCGATCCGAAATCACCGCACTTCGCGGACCAGGCGGCCCGGTACGCCCATGGCGACCTGCGCGAGGTCTATTTCTATCCCGAACAACTCGAGGGCCACGTGGAGCGGACCTATCATCCGAACATTGAGAGACCGTTTTGAATATCGAGGCGCCGCCGCTGCGTGGTTCGAGACGCGTCCCTGGCGGGCCGCTCCTCACCATGACTTGCTTTTGTGCAATCCACTCCATTTCGTCATGGTGAGGGCTCGCGCAAGCGAGCGTCTCGAACCACGCAAACCAAGCCATGCCGTCCATTTCCAAACTGGCGCCTAGGCCAACGGCACGTTCCTCATAAACAATCGTTTTCACACCGAGTTGGAAATTCCTACCGCGCCTTCAGGCCCGCGCGGAAGCGTTTCCAGTTGAGCACATAGCCAGCCGCGCCGTGAGCCATTATGGCGGCCTGCTCAGGGCTGACCTGGCGCACGACCTTGCCCGGCGAGCCCATCACCATGGAGTTGTCCGGGATCACCTTGCCCTCGGTGATCAAGCTATTGGCGCCGATCAGGCAGTTGCGGCCTATTTTGGCGCCATTGAGCACGATCGAGCCGATACCGATCAGACTATTGTCGCCGATCGTGCAGCCGTGCAGCATCACCATATGGCCGATGGTGACATTGGCGCCGACGGTCAGCGGACTGCCGGTGTCGGTGTGCAGCACCGAGCCGTCCTGGACGTTGCTGTTCTCGCCGATAATGATCGGGTCATTATCGCCGCGGAGGGTCGCGCCAAACCAGATACTGGTGTTCTTCTTGAGAATCACCCGGCCAAGCACGACCGCGTTGGGCGCAATCCAGTATTCGTCCGGGTTCGGCAGCTCGGGGCTGACACCGTCCAAGTCATAAACATTCATCCGATCACACCCTATATTGCAACTAAGGACTTGATTAACCGTTTCGAAAGACTGTTAGCATTAGTTTCGTCAGGCGATTCGGGCCGGCCAAGCTGGTTCGTTTCCCCGCCACGGGGCTTCCCCCTGTGGTCTCCTCTGGACGGAGTATCGGGTGTCGCGTTCTGTGTCCCGGCGGGTTTCAGGCCCGCCTCGCCGCCAAACCGCAGCAGGGCCGCCAGGCCCGACGCCAGATGCGTCCGTTTCATTGCCTACTTCATCCGAAGGGCGGTCCATCACGGACGCGCCCTTTTCTTTTGCCTCGACGGAGAGCTCCATGACCAAGCGTGCATTGAAGCGAATGGTGCGTGAAGGTGCGTTCGACGCCGACCAGTTCGACGACGGCAAGGTGCGCCGCCTGCCCGTCGAGCGCGGTTGGACGCCGGCCATGAACGCTTATGGGAGCCATCACCAAGAGGACCGTGAACAGGGGTATCTGAAGACAATAAAGCCAAAATCGCCGGGACAGGCGAAGCTGATCGAGGCCATCGACGCCCGCAACCTGATTATGGCGCTGGGTCCCGCAGGGACAGGCAAGACCTATCTGGCGATCGCCAAGGCGGTCGAGGCGCTGGAGGCGGGCAAGGTCGGCCGCATCGTGCTGTCGCGCCCGGCGATCGAGGCCGGCGAGTCGATCGGCTTCCTCCCCGGCGACATGGAGGACAAGCTGGCGCCCTACCTGCGGCCCCTTTACGACGCCCTGTCGGATCGCCTGTCGATGAAGCGGGTGCGGGCGCTGATGAGCGAGGGGGCCATCGAGATCGCGCCGGTGGGCTACATGCGCGGGCGCACCCTGAACAACGCCTTCGTGGTCATCGACGAGGCCCAGAACTGCACCTATGTGCAGCTGAAGATGCTGCTGACCCGCCTCGGCTGGAACTCGACCATGGTGGTCACGGGCGACCCCTGCCAGTCGGACCTTTTGCCCGGCGTCTCGGGCCTGGCCGACGTGGCCGAGCGGTTCGAGGCCCTGTCCAACATCGCCGTAGTCCGCCTGAGCGACGGTGACATCGTCCGCCATCCGCTGGTGGCCGAGATGCTTGGGGTTCTGTAAGCCCTGGGCGCCCTGCCGGCCGGAGCCTCAAGCCTCGGCCGGCAGCAGGCCTACCTGGGCGAAGATGTCCTTCACCCGCCGCTCGATCTCGATCCCTGGGGGCGCTTCCACGCCCTCGATGGTCACAGCGAAGCTGATGTCCTGCGCCGGCGCCTTGACCCGGCCGACCCACCAGCCGACCCGGCGCGAGCCGTCCGTGACCGATGAGCAGCTCGCGCCTCGGCCGCTGACGATGATCTGGCCGCCCTTGGGATCGGCGCGCGTCTCGTCCCAGGTCAGGGCCTGCACCGTCGCCAGGCTCTGCGGCTTGGCCGGCAGGTCGCCGGCATAGAACCGGCGGATGAAATCGGCCTGCTGCCCCGCGGTGATGGTCAGGAAACCCCCGGCCTGAGGCCCCTGCCAGAACGCGCCCGTCATGCCGGCCGGATCGTGCGAGCCGTAGTCGAAGGCCCTCAACCGCTCGACATAGCGGTCGTGCCCGACGGCCCCGGCCAGGTGCTGGAACCACCAGCCGTTCTGCATCTTGAAGGCCTGGCTGAAGTCGGCGTCGCGCTGCCAGAGGGTGAAGGGTTGGGGCGAGCCGTCCCATTTGTACACCGTCTGCGGCGTGATCACGCCCTGGTCCAGGCCGATCAGGCCATTGGCGATGTCAAAGGTGGCGCAAGGCGGCAGCTCGGCCAGGCAGATCCGCGCGTCGCCATAGTGATAGATCCCCCGTCCGCTTCGGGTGTCCAGCAGGACCACGCAGGTGCCGAGCCCGCCGATCTGGGTGTCTACCAAGGTATTCAGCTTATTGACGTCAAGGCCCGCCGTTGAGGGCGCCGGAGCCGGCCGGGCGGCGGATGGCGCCGGCTTCTGGTGACAGGCGGACAGCAGCGCCGCGGCGGACAGGGCCGCCAGGGTGATCTCAGGAAAACGCTTTCTCATGGTCTCATCATCGCACGCCACCCCCTGCCCTGCGAGCACGTCTAGCCCAGGTGGACCTTCAGGAACCCGCTCACCTCGTCGAGGATCGGGGCCTTGCCGCGGAACGGGCGTGAGAGGGCCAGGACCGTGTCCGAATGGTTCAGCGCCTGAAAGATCTTCACCTCGGCCTTGGCGCCGGCCGCTTCCAGGGCGCGCGCCATACGCACGCTCTGGCCGGCGCTGACGGCGGTGTCGCGGCCCCCGTGGACCAGCAACGCCGGTGGCGCGTCAGGCCTGGCGTAGTTGATCGGCTGGGTCGCCTCCAGGTCCCCGGCCGCGCCGAAGGCCGCCGACGCCGCCGGGGTTTTCAGGGGCAGAAAGCTGTAGGGGCCGGACAATCCCGTCACGGCCCGCACGTGCGAGGGCTCCACGCCAGCGGCGCTCAGATAGCGGGTGTCGAGGCCGAGCTGCAGGGCGATATAGGCGCCGGCGGAATGGCCGATGAAGCCGAGGCGTGCGGGATCTCCGCCGTGGGCCGCGGCGTTGCGGGCCGCCCATAGCGTGGCCGCCGCGGCGTCTTCCAGAAAGGCGGGGTATCTCACCTGCGGCACGAGGCGGTAACCGGCCACGATGGTGACGAACCCGCGCGAAGCCAGGGCCCGACCGACAAAGCCGTATTCCTGCCGCCGTCCGGTCCGCCAGCCGCCGCCGTGAAAGAACATCACCACCGGCGCGGGTGCCTCGGCCTCTACCGGCGCATAGACGTCCAGGGCTTGCATCCGGTCGGGGCCATAGGCGGCGCCGGTCACGATCCGCCTGGCCGGATCACGCGGCGCGACGGCGTTGAAGGCGCCGATTCGGGAAATGGGTTTGACCAAGGCGACGATCATCGGCTCTCCGGACGGCGCCAGCATTTGACAGAAGACTGTGGCGGGGCCAAGTCGCGCCCATGGTCCAGCTGCGCTCCCTGTTCGTCACCCAGCTCTATCAGGCCAGCCTCGCCGAGGAGCGTGGCTTTGACGCCTTCAACGCCGAACTGGAGCAGGCCTGCCTGATGCTGGCCGAGGAGGATGCGGCCGGCCGCGCCTGGTGCAAGGCCAACGCCTATGGCGGCTACACCTCCTACGCCTCGCTGGACGACCTGCCGACGCGGGTCAGCGCATTCGGGGCCTTGAAGAAGAAGCTCGACCGCCATGCCCGCCTATACGCAGACGCCCTGCATCTGGACCTGGGCCAAGGCCGCCTGCGGCTCGACAGCCTGTGGGTCAATGTGCTGAAGCCGGGCGCAGCGCATACGGGACACATCCATCCGCACAGCGTCCTCTCCGGCACGATCTATGTCGCCACGCCTCCGGGCGCCAGCGCCCTGAAGCTGGAGGACCCTCGCCTGCCCTTGATGATGGCGGCGCCCCCGCGAGCCTCGGATGCGCCGGAGGAGGCCAGGAGCTTCGTCTATCTGACGCCCGAACCGGGGACGATCCTGATCTGGGAAAGCTGGCTGCGCCATGAGGTGCCCGCCAACCAGGCCAGGAAGGCGCGGATCAGTATCAGCTTCAACTACGGCTGGGGATGACGTCGCCTTCCACTGCGCCATAGGCCCGGCCGAATTTCCAAGTTATCGTCGATCATAAACAGAAGGAACTCCCCATGGACGGCGGCGCGAGCATCAGCGGGCTTTCAAGCGAAGGCCTGGCCCAGATCGGACCGGCGCTGCAAGGGGTGGTCGACAATGGCCATCTGTCCGGCGCTGTCACCCTGGTCTGGCGCAACGGCGTCATCGCCGACGTGACCACGGTCGGAAAGCGGGACCTGTCGACCGGCGCGCCCATGGCTCGTGACACCCTGTTCCGCATCGCTTCGATGACCAAGCCCGTGACCACGGCGGTCGCGCTGATGTTGATGGAGGAGGGCAAGCTGACGCTGGACGACGCCATCACCCGATGGGCCCCCGAATTCGCCAGCATGCAGGTGCTGAAGGACGCCGAAGGGCCGCTGGACCAGACTTACACCGCCGCACGCGACATCACCATCGACGACCTGATGACCCACCGTTCAGGCCTCGCCTACGGCTTCACATCGCTGGGTCCGATCGCTCAGGCGCACCAGGCGGCGTTGGGCGATGTGTTGAACAGCCATCACCAGCCGGATGACTGGATGAAGGCCCTCGCCGGCCTTCCCCTGTCCTATGCGCCCGGCGAGCGGTTCCACTACAGCCACGCCACCGACGTCCTCGGTTTTCTGATCGAGCGCATCGAGGGCAAGCCGTTTCGTAAGGTGCTGTTCGAGCGGGTGTTCGATCCGCTGGGCATGGTCGACACCGACTTCTGGGTCCCGCCGGAAAAGCGCGAGCGGGCGGCGACCGTCTATCGCTTCGACGAGCGGGCCGGCGCGCTGAAGCCTGTTCGCTTCGCCGAGTGGACTGCGCCCCCGGCCTTCTGCGGCGGCGGCGGCGGTCTGATCTCGACCGCTGACGATTACCTGAAGTTCGCGCGCATGCTGCTCGGCAAGGGCGAGGTCGACGGCGTGCGCCTGCTGAAGCCCGAAACCGTCTCGTTGATGACCGCCAACCGCCTGACCGACGCCCAGCGCGAGATCCCCTTCCTGGGCATCCCCTTCTGGGCGGGCCAGGGCTTTGGCCTCGGCCTCTCGGTGATCACCGATGCGGAAAAGCAGGCCTGGATGGGCGTCGGGACCAACGGCGCCTTCGGCTGGCCGGGCGCCTTCGGCACCTGGTGGCGCGCCGATCCGGCCGAGAACATGGTCATGCTCTATCTGGTGCAGAACTCCGTGCCGCTGGAGCCGGGCTCGGCCAGCCAACTGGCCACCGGCCAGCGCCTGGCGGCCGCCGCCGCCCTGCCGATGTTCCAGAACCTGACCTATGCGGCGCTGGGGCGGTAGGGCGCGAGTCCCAGCCTCCCCGAGCCGAGCCTACTTGCCGCCGATCTGGGGCTTGAAGCCCACCTGAACCGCAGGCTTGGGCTTTTCCGCCTTGGGCTTGCGGACTTCCTTGTTGCTGCGCTTTTGACCCTTGGCCATCTGGCATATCTCCTCAGGGCCGGGCTTCGATGCGCCTGATGCTTGGATAGGAACTGTGCCGGAGCGGCAGCCCGCCACTCCCTGTCTGACCGCAGCTCGAGCGATGCCCGACGCAGCATTATACATGAGCTGAAGGGCTTCGGCGATCAGATCGGACGGGAGCGGGCGTTTGGCCTATAATGCCTCATGTCCCAATCCCCAGCACGGCATATCGCCCCGGTCCTGTTCACTTGCGAAGCCAAGGGCGGCCCTGTTCCGACGGGTCACCGCATGCGCGCTTTGGAGTTCGCAGCCATCGCCGGCCCGCGATCCTTTCGCTGCGCCGCCTGCGGTGAGATCCACACCTGGACCAACGCCACCGCCTGGCTGCAGGGCCAGACCGAGGTGGCGTAGGAGGTCAGCCCGCGGCCCTAACCCGGGAAGCGCTCGAACGTCTGTACGCCCTCGGGCACGTGATGGAAGGCCTGCTTGTCGATCAGGTTGATGGCCATCTGCGGCCCCTCGAACACGCTCGGATCATCCAAGGTTCCAACCTTGAGGATGACGAAGGGAAAGCCAGGCAGGCGTGTGGCGATATGCGTGCCGCAGTCGGCGCAGAACTCGCGGGTCACCGGCCGCTCCAGGTCGGGGCGCGTATAGGTCTTGGGCGCACCCTTCGCATAGGCGAAGCCGGCCGCCGGCATCCCGATCACCAGGTTCGGCCCGCCGCCGGATATGTACTGGCATTCCCGGAAGTGGCACTGGGCCTTCATCATCGGATCGCCTTCGGCCACGTAGCGCAGGGCCCGGCAATAGCATCCGCCTTCCAGTTTCATGTGATCCTCCCTCGCCTATCGCGAACCTAAGCAGCCTTGCGTGGCTAAAGCCACGATTGATTTTGCTTTTTGAAGCAAAATCAATGCTGCTAAAACGCTTAAGTGTAAGCAAACCTGTTCAGGTTTGCTTAGTCCGCGAAGGGCGAACTGGCCAAGTCCCGCAATCAAATGATACGCGTTCCCCCTCTCGTCATCACAGCGGGCTCCGCTCGGCCATGGCCTGGACAAAAGCGCCACAAGGCTTGATCGACCTCTTCACCGAGAGCCTGCCGCCGGATCCGCGCATCCAGACGCGCAAGATGTTCGGCTATCCGGCCGCGTTCGTGAACTGCCACATGTTCGCCGGCTTGTTCCAGGACCAGATGTTCGTGCGCCTGGCGGCCGATGACCGGGCGTCGCTCGAGGCGGCCTACGGCGCCGTGGACTTCGAGCCCATGCCGGGGCGGCCGATGAAGAAATACGCCTGCCTGCCCGAGGCGGTGCTCGAGGACGAAGCGCTCACAGCCGCCTATCTGGCCAAGGCCCTGGGCCACGTCGCGAGTCTGCCGCCCAAGGAGAAGAAGGCGAAGAACGTGAGGAGGGGCGGCTAGCGCCCACGATCATCAATCTGTGAGTTGACAATCAACTGATCGATTGATTGTTTGACCGCATGGTCGCCAACGCCCCTCTGCCGATCGAAGCCGCCAATGACGACGAAGCGGCTTTGGACCTCGTGTTCTTCGCCCTCAGCGACCCGGTGCGTCGGGCGATCCTGACGCGGCTGGATAGCGGCGCGCTCTTGGTCTCCGAGATCGCCGCGCCGTTCGGTATCAGCCTGCAGGCGGTCTCCAAGCACATCCAGGTGCTGGTCCGGGCGGGCCTGGTCAGCCAGGCGCGAACCGGGCGCATCAGCCGCTGCAGCCTGGAGGCCGAACCCCTGTCCACCGCCGCCGCCTGGATCAACCGCTACGCCAAGTATTGGCAGGCCCAGTTCGAAACCCTCGCCGCCCATCTCAACCGCCTGGAACAGGAGCATCAGACGCCATGACCGCCTATGTCGAAACCATGGAGACCCTGCGTGCCCATCGCCGCCGCATCGCCGAACTACAGGAGGAGATGCGCCAGGCGCAGAAGGCCGTCGAACCGCAACCGGTGGAGGACTACCTATTCATGGCCATGGGCGGCCCGGTGCGCCTGTCGAGCCTGTTCGGCGGCAAGACCGACCTGTTCGTGATCCACAACATGGGCCGTTCCTGCGCCTACTGCACCCTGTGGGCCGACGGCTTCAACGGGGTCTATCCGCACCTGGCCAACCGCGCCGCCTTCGTGGTCTCCAGCCCCGATAGTCCCGAGCAGCAACAGGCC
>FTFU01001973.1_pt1 | contig 17990 bp, 18 predicted proteins | sample 1640511 | NCBI WGS metagenome assembly FTFU01 (sample SAMEA3914789, study PRJEB12502) | metagenome | biome: forest; material: soil | place: Canada | collected 2011-07-03 | depth 0.3 m | reverse complement strand
GAAGAATGGCGCAGCGCGTTATCCCGGCCCGCCCACCCGCCGCCTACCCTGGATCAGCAGGCCTGCTCCAACAGGCGACAGGGAGTGACGATCATGCCACGCGACAGCGCAGCGCAGCCGCCGGGTGGCGGCGTCGGATCAGATCCGCCGGCGGCCGCCAGCGCCAGCCTCATGGGTCGCCTGCTGGGGCTTCTGCTTCAAGGCATGCCGTTCATTTTCGGGATCGGCTTCATCGCGCCGCTGATTACGCAACTCCTTGAGCGCGCGCTTCCGGCCGCGGCGCAGGCCCAGTGGCCTCTGCTTGTCGGCCTCGCGATCGGCGGGACGTGGGGCGCCGTCGCGAACGTGACGGGTCGGTGGCTATGAGCGTTTCCGCAACCGTGCAGGCCCGCGATCTCAGCGCGCTGTCGAGCCAGGAGCTGATGCGCCTGGAGCGTTCGATCGCCGAGGAATTCATGGGCGGCCTTCCGTGGGGCTCCATCGCCTGGGCGTTCACGAACCTGGCCGTCTGGCTGTCCCTCTGGCCCCTGACCCTTTCGGGTATGATTCCGCTCTGGGCGGCCGCGCCCATCGCCACCGTGAACGTGATCCTCTCCTACCTGCCCTCGCACGAGGCCCAGCACCGGATCATTGCGCGCGAGGGCGAGCGGCTCTTCTGGTTGAACGAGCTCGTCGGGCATCTCTCGCCCGTTCCCCTGGGGCTGTCCTACGAAGCCGCCCGTCTCACCCACTATGAGCACCACAAGCACGCCAACGACCCGGAGTTCGACCCGGACTTCAACACCAAGTCCGACAGCGGCTGGCATATGATCGTCAAGGACATCGGCAGCCAGCTGCGGACGGTCACGAAGATGAGCACCGCCTATGCCAAGGCCCTCGGGCGGCTTGGGACGGAGGAGGCCCGGCGCGCGGGCGCCGCGGCCCTGGTCTATGCGCTCGCCACCAACGCCCTGCTCTTCGGGTTCGCGTGGGCCGGCTACGCGCTGGAGGTGGCGGCGCTGGTGTGGCTGCCCCGCATCGTCGGCGGGGTCTACATCCGGTTCTTCCTGAGCTGGGCGCCGCACCATCCGGCCAAGGACCTGGGCCGCTACCGCGACACCCGCGGCTTCCGGAGCCGGCTCGGCAATATCCTGACGATGGGGATGCAGTACCACATCATCCACCATCTCTATCCGCGCATGCCCCTGTTCCGGCATCCCGCGGCGTTCCGGGCTCTGCGGCCCATTCTCGTGGCGCGCGGCTGTCGGCTGGACGGGATCTAGCGGCCCACAGGCCGTGGCCATCGAGCGGCGGCGCCAAAGGCTGGTGGGCCTTCAAGGATGCCCCGCCTCGGAGCGCTGAGGTTTCGCTTGCCCAAGCGCGGCGGTGATCCGCGCTCCGTCACCATTTCTCGGACCACGGCTGCAGCATGACTTCGAGCGCCCACGTCGAACGATGCTGGCGATGGCGCTGCAGACAGGTCTCCTCGATGCGGTCCGGGTAGGCCATGTCGCCATCGACGGTCGTGCCCGCCAGACGATGCACCCGCGCCTTTCGGCCCGCGCCGCGGCGGCCCGCAAGGCGATCGGCGACGGCCTTCCCCTCGCGACGGGCAGCCACAAAAGATCGGGCATAACGCCTGTTCACGGATGAGGAACGAACTGGCCCCTCGACGCCCTTGCGGCTGATTGACTCACAGGAAGTCGATCGACATTCTGATTTCCAGGCCAACTTCGAAACGCGCGGCCGGCGAGGCCGCGATGCGCCACGCAGGCCGCCTGGACCCGAGCGGATCGGCGCAGATTCCAACCCGGCGCAAAGGACGTCCTCCATGTCTGAAATCTCCCTCGAAGCCTACAAGGCGATGATTGGCCAGGAGGTCGGCGTCTCGCGCTGGTTCGAGGTCGGCCAGGACCGCATCGACAAGTTCGCCGACGTCACCGAGGACCACCAGTTCATCCATGTGAATCCCGAGCGCGCCAAGGCGACCCCGTTCGGTGGGACGGTCGCCCACGGCTTTCTGACCCTGTCGCTCCTGGCGCCGATGATGTTCGATGGCCGGCCCCGGATCGCCGGAACCCAACTGGCGGTGAACTATGGCTTCGACCGGGTACGGATGATGTCGCCGGTCCGAGCGGGGACCCGCGTTCGCGGCCGCTTCGTGCTGAAAGACGTGGTGGATCGAGGGCCGGGCGAGGTCCTGGTCAAGAGCCTGGTGACCGTCGAGATCGAGGGCGCCGAGAAGCCGGCGCTCGTCGCGGAGTCACTCGGCCTCACGCGCTTCGCCTGACCCCTGCCTCAGCACAGCACACCTGGAGCCCCCCATGAAGACCCGCATCACCGAGCTCCTCGGCATCGAACGCCCGATCATCCAGGGCGGCATGCACTACGTCGGCTTCGCAGAACTGGCGGCGGCGGTCGCCAACGCCGGAGGGCTGGGGCTGATCACCTCGCTGACCCAGCCCTCGCCGCAGCATCTGGCCGACGAGATCGCCAAGTGCCGAGGGATGACCCACAAGCCGTTCGGCGTTAACCTCACCTTCCTACCGTCCGTCACGCCGCCGGACTATCCCGGCTACATCCAGGCGATCATCGACGGCGGGGTGAAGATCGTCGAGACGGCCGGAAACAACCCGCAGAAGTGGATGCCGCTGCTCAAGGGGGCCGGGATCAAGGTCATCCACAAATGCACGTCCGTGCGCCACGCGTTGAAGGCCGAGGCCATCGGGGTGGACGCGCTTAGCATCGACGGCTTCGAGTGCGGCGGCCATCCGGGCGAGGACGACGTGCCAAACTTCATCCTGCTGCCGCGGGCGGCCGAGGAGCTGAAGATCCCGTTCGTGGCGTCCGGCGGCATGGCCGACGCCCGCAGCCTGGTGGCGGCGCTGGCGCTTGGCGCCGAGGGCATGAACATGGGCACCCGCTTCATCGCCACGAAGGACGCCCCGGTGCATGAGAACGTGAAGCAGGCGCTGGTGGCGGCCAGCGAGCTGGACACGCGGCTGATCATGCGGCCGCTGCGCAATACGGAGCGCGTGCTCGTCAACGCGGGAGTCGATCGGCTCCTGGAGAAGGAGCGGACCCTGGGGCCGGCGGTCACCTTCGCCGACATCGCGCCGGAAGTGGCCGGGGTCTATCCGCGGGTGATGAAGGGCGGCGAGATGGACGCCGGCGGCTGGAGCTGCGGCATGGTCGCGGGCCTGATCCACGACATTCCGACGGTCAAGGAGCTCCTCGACCGGATCATGGACGAAGCCGAGAGCCTAATCCGCCAACGCCTCGCCCGGACGCTGCCGCTCGTGCCGGCCTGAACCCGGACGGCCCACTTCACGGTCTGCATCGTCCCAGGCCGGCATCCGCGCTCGGCCTGGGATCGGAGTTTCGCCAGCAGCCTGTCTTTGAAGAGTTCTGCATGTTATGCCTCATGCATCGAGGTCAACATGATATGCATCATGTAGATCGTCAGACACGACTTGGAGCAGATCGCGTGGGCCATTCACAAGCGGAAAAGGCAGACAGCCGCGAACGCATCCTCGACGTCGCGGCGCGGCAGATTCGGCAGGGCGGGCTCGACAGCGTCAGCATCGCGGAGATCATGAAGGCGGCCAACCTGACCCACGGAGGCTTCTACGGCCATTTCCCGTCCCGCGCGGCGCTGATCGCCGCCGCCGTCGAGCGGGCGATGGACCGTGGCGAGGCTTCGTTCGTCGCCAGCCAGACTCCCAACGCGCCCGTCACGGTGAAATCCATCGTCAACAGATACCTGGCTCCAGCGCATCGCGACGACACCCGCGACGGCTGCGCGATCGCCGCTTTGTCGGGCGATGTCGGGCGCGCCAAGGATGACGAGGTCCGAGCGCAGATGGCTCGGCGCGTCGAGCAGAGTTTCGAGGACATGGCCAGGACGATGGGGGGCGGCGCAAAGGCGGAAGCCGCCGCCGTCACCGCGTGGTGCGCCATGGTCGGCGCCATCAGCCTGTCCAGGGTCATGCGCGGTACGCGGCGGTCCGACGAGATCCTGCGCACCGTGCGCCAGTCCATCCTGGACTTGGACGCGGCCGCCCGCGACGACGGCTGACGCCGCCTGCTACAGGCGTGGGCATTCATGGTCGAGGCACTAGAACATCTGCCGATGCCCCTGGGCTACTTCCGGCTGATCTTGCGTTGCTTCGGCGACACGCCAGAGCGTCGGGACGCGATCCTGGCCGGCACGGGCGTCACCGATGACATGCTTCGGGACCACACCGCCGATATCAGCCTGTTCCAGCAGGCCCGGCAGATCGAGAATGTGGCTACCCTGTTCGGGGAGGGGTGGCCGTTGCGAGCGCCCGAGCTATGGAGCCCCACGTCTCATGGCCCGCTAGGCGTCGCGGGCGTCGCGGCGCCCGATGTCGCGACGATGATCGAGGTGATCACCCGCTACGGCTTTGTCCGCGCACCCTTCTACAGCGCATCGCTGCGGCGCGGACCGCACTGGACCCAACTCGATTTCGAGCTGACGGCAGGCCTCGACGAACGGCATTGGCGTCCCATGATGGAGGTTTCCTTCATCGGGATCAGGGCGGGAATCGCCGCGATCCTGGCCCGCCCGCCCGTGGAAACCCGGTTCTTCTTCGCCTGTCCCGAACCCGCCCATGCGCCACAGGTCAGGGCCATACTCGGGGAGGACGTCGTCTACGGCGCCCCCCGGAACGCGATCCGCCTGCCTTCGGCGTGGCTCGCCGTGCAGTCCCCCTTGGCCGACGCAACGCTATACGACGTTGCGCTCGGCGAACTGCAGGCCGCTCGGGCGCGCCTGGCCGGGTCCATGGGCCTGCAGAGCCGGATCGAGCGGCTGCTGAGATCCCTGCCCGCCAGCCGCCTGACCGCTGACGAGGTTGCGCTCCTCACCGGCGTGTCGCGACGAACCCTCGTGCGGCGACTGTCGGAGGCCGGCACCGGCTACCGCGAACTCGTGGACGCCGAACTGCGGGGCCGCGCCGAGCGGCTCATGCGAGCTGGCGACCTGTCCCACGCACAGATCGCCGAACAGCTGGGCTACACGGCGTCCTCCAGTTTTAGCCGCGCCTGGCGCCGATGGTTCGGACGCGGGTCGCCCCCTCCGAATTGAACCGCCGCGTCAGACAGGAGCGTACGATGAGCCACCGCGAGCTGGACACCGGCACAGATGAACTGCTTGGGGAGGTACACGACGGTGTCGCCGTCTTCACGCTAAACCGCCCCCAGGCGCGCAACGCCCTGTCCAACCGGCTGTCGCCAGCGCTGCGTGCGGGGATCGCCGCCTGCGACCGCGACCCGGAGGTCGGCGCGTTCCTGATCACCGGGGCCGGCGGTGCCTTCTGCGCGGGCGGCGACGTAAAGGACATGGCAGCGTCCGCGCCGGCGAGCGGCCCGTCCCAGGGCGCGCGCGTGGCGGAACTGATGCGGCGCCGGCGGATGCTCACGGGGGCGCTGGTCCTGAGCCGAAAGCCCAGCATCGCCGCCCTGCCCGGCCCTGCAGCCGGCGCCGGCCTCTCCCTGGCGCTGGCCTGCGATCTGCGCGTGGCCGCCGCCAGCGCATTCGTGCGCACGGCTTACGCCCGCATGGGCCTGCCCGGCGACTACGGCGTCAACTGGCTGCTCACGCGCGCGGTCGGGCCAGCCCGCGCCCGCGAACTCATGCTGCTGTCCGAAGATGTTCCCGCCGAACGCTGCCTGCAGCTCGGACTGGTGAACCGCGTCGTGCCGGACGACGCGCTCGCGAACGCCGCGTTCGAGCTCGCCGCCAGCTTGGCGGCCGGCCCTCGCCAGGCGATCGGGCTCATCAAGGACAATTTGGATGACGCCATGAGGCTCGACTTCCTGGGGTCCCTCGATGGCGAAGCGGCCCGCATGGTGGCCCATAGCGGCTCGGCGGAGACCCGCGAGGCGATCCGCGCCTTCGTGGAACGACGGCGATCGGATTTCAATGGGGTGCGCCACAACGCAGACGCCTAGCGCGCCCCGCGTATCATCGTGATCCTCAAGTGCATCTCGCGATGTTCACCCGAGGGAGGATCACCCGCCGCCGCGAGCCAAATTCACATTCGATGGGGAGGGCGAGGCCCTCCCCCAAGAGATCGCGGCGCAGCTCAGCCGGATAGAGCTCCTGTTTTCGACATACCCTGGTCGGTCGCGCGCCAATCCGCACCAGTCCCTTGTTCTGGGCTGGTGCGACAGCTGAGAACGGCGCGTCCAAAGAAGCGCCTCAAAAACTTGGAGGGTGAACGAAGTCATCTCCTATGCCCCATCGGCGCAAGCGGGCAACCACAACCGGACCTTCCCAAGTTCGCCCAAGAGTCAATTTCGCCCTCCCCGCTCGCCTCTCAATGTCAGCAATGCGGAAACAAGCGCAGGCTTAGAATGGACCTCGGTTAAGATCGGAATTGGCGATGCCGGGGCCATTCGAGCCCGAATTTGCAGATGGGATAGCCAGACAGTTTGCGCGCCCTTGTGCGCTCGCGGCGAAGCGGTATCAACATTTCGAACGGAGAGCGGCTCCGCATCGACCAGGGCCTTGAGAGCGTCCCACCGTGTGGTCAATTTCAGGAGCTCACGCCCGCATCAATAGGACGGAACGAAGGCCGCTGGGGCGCCATTTGCAGATCAAGAAAATGCGTTACGAGCTGCACCTGTTCCTGCCTTTCTCGCAGGGGCCAGCTGGCGCTCAGATCGCCGTTGGAAATTCGCGTCCAGTTGGAACAACACGACGTCGTTGACGCGCATGGGCAGATCCCGGGACAGACTCCCGTTGCGACCGACATGGACGATTTGGTTCCGCTCCGGCAGGTCTTGCGTGAGCGCCTGCAAGCGCTCGAGTTCGGCCGGTCGCGACGCCTTGGGGAGCCCATCTCGAGATAGGCGCTGTAGGCGTCGTTGGCCCGGTAGCCGGTTCAACGCACCCGTAGCCGATATTGGCCGGGCATTAGATGCGCAAAGCGCAGGCGTACTTGAGCGCCGTGCTCACTAGATACAATTCGGCGCCTCGATCTATGGAGATGCCCGGGGGGCGTATTATTGGGTCGCAGCCAACGTTCGGCGGTTCTGCGGCCACGAGACCAATCTTCCCATGGATGGGCACAGCTTCTCGCTCTGATCGCACCTGGACCGGTGCTGCTACAGGCTGGCAAATGCGACTACGCCGCCGGTCCGAACGGTGATCCCCGCCGGGCCCCGAAGGAGCGACCCCAATGAATGAACTCACCAAGCGCGGCTTCATCGCCGCCGCTGGCGCAGCCGCCGCCGTCGCAGCCGGGCCGAGCGCGGCGAAATCGCCAGCCCAAGCATTCCCGAAAGGCTTTCTTTGGGGGGCGGCGACAGCCGGCCACCAGGTCGAAGGCAACAACGTCGCCAGCGACATCTGGCTGCTCGAAAACGTCAAGCCAACCATGTTCGCCGAGCGCTCTGGAGACGCCTGCAACAGCTTCGAGCTTTGGCCTAGCGACCTCGACTTGGTGCGTGGCCTGGGCCTCAACACCTACCGCTTCTCACTGGAATGGGCGCGCATCGAACCTGAGCCTGGGCTGTGGTCAATCGCCATGCTCGATCACTACAAGCAGATAATCGAAGGCTGTCGCGCGCGGGGTCTCCAGCCCATGGTGACCTTCAACCACTTTACCACGCCACGCTGGTTCTCGGCCCGAGGGGGCTGGAACAATCCCGAGTCGCCGGACTTGTTCGCCCGCTTCTGCGACCGGGCGGCGCGCCACCTGGCGCAAGACATGGCCTATGCGACCACGCTCAACGAGCCCAACACGGTCGCGATCCTGGGCGAAGTCTTCCCGCCGGCCTTTATGACCGCCCTGCAGAGCATGAACGCGGCGGCGGCGAAAGCCTGCCAGTCGCAGCGCTTCTCCAACGCCATGGTCCCGGATCCGGCCGACATTTCGACCATGCAGCCGAATCTGATCGCCGCCCACAAGGCGGGAAAGGCGGCGATCAAGGCCGTCCGGAGCGACCTTCCGGTTGGCGTCAACCTTGCCATCAGCGACGACCAAGCCGCAGGCGAGAACAGTCGGCGCGACGCCATACGCCAGGCGTTCTACGGGGCCTGGTTCGAGAGTGTGAAAGGCGACGATTTCCTCGGCTTGCAGAACTATGCGCGCGCCCGCTGGAGCGACAAGGGCGCCCTGCCGCCACCGCCGGGCGCGACCTTGAATGCGCTCGGCCAGGAGATCTACGCCCCGTCCCTCGCCGGCGCGGTTCGCTATGCCCATGCGGCCACCGGCGTTCCGATCATGGTCACCGAGCATGGCGTGAACACGGACGACGACGCCGTGCGCGCCGCCTACATCCCCGCGGCCCTGTTCGAACTGCAAAAGGTCGTCGCCGAGGGCGTGCCGGTCAAAGGCTACATCCACTGGAGCCTGCTCGACAATTTCGAGTGGATCTTCGGCTACAAGCCGCATTTCGGCCTATGCAGCGTCGATCGGACGACCTTCAAGCGCACCCCCAAGCCAAGCGCGCACGTCCTTGCCGAGATCGCCCGGCGCAACGGGCTCGGGCGCGCGGTTCAGTGACTGCGATATCGGTCCAATGCGTCGACCTCCGATCGCATCCACGCCCTTGACCTTGCGCTGAAGCCGTGGATGACTCACCAGCGCTCGGCGGGCGTCTCGTCCAGGGTCAGCGGGCGCTGATAGGCGAGATCCCGCTTGTCCTGCATGCCCTTGATATAGCCTTGCTCGCGGAAGATCGGCGCCGTGAGGATCGAAGCGTCGCCGGCGATCAGGACATCCACGGTCGAGCGGCGGAGCGCGATCTTCCAGGTTCCCTGCCGGCGCTCCAACCGGTCGATATAGCGGCCGCTAATCAGACGGGCCGTGGTCCCGCCGGTGTCGAGCAAGGCCACCATGACATAGCTCTCGCAGTGGGCGACATCTCCGTCTATGTCACACAGGTGGGTAGTGATGTTGTGGGTGTGCAGTTTCGAGCCTGCTGAATGGATGGCGTTCGACCACTCGGCGTATTTCGGGCCGGGATTGATCGCGTAACCATGCTCATCCGTTCCGTCGTGATGGTAGGCGTCGGTCAAAAGATCGATGTCATGGCGGTCGTGGCCGCGGGCGTGCCGGGCGATACAATCGTAGATCGCCTGACGATCCTTCAAGTATTGAACGTCCAGCCGCAACTGTTCGAATTCAGCCTCATTCATGTTCCGCTCCCAAGACGTGACTCGCCCATGCGTTGCTTCACGGCGCTGCTCAACGGATGACGTTTGGGTACTGCACCCGCGGCTCGACCTTGTGGGTATCGCGGTAGGAGCTGGGCTGCCGGCCGCCCTCGTCCTTGATGCCGTACTTGACCGCCATCTCGGCGCCGATGACGGTCTGACCACTGATCTCCAGCAGCTGGGGATCGTTGTAGATCTCCCAGATCACATGGCCCGTGAACTCCGGCGTCTCGACCATGTTTTCGAGATGCCCGAACTTCTCCCGATCAGAAGCGATAACCGCCTTCAGCCGGTCCGTCAGCAAGGTGCCCATCCAGATGGACAGGGCCGCGACGCCAAAGTCTTTGAAATCCACGGCCATGTCGGCGGCGAACTTGTCCATCCCCGCCTTGTGGGCCCCGTAAGCCGGCCCGAACACATAGTGCACCGCGCCGGAGGCCGATGTGAAGACCACTAGGCCGCGCCGCTGCTGCACCAGGAGCGGCGCAGCGTAGTAGGTCGCGACATAGCCGCTGCGAAGACCGACATCGATCATGTCGACGAGCTTGAGCGGCTTTTCCCAGAAATTCCCTGGTGCGGTGAGTTCGTCGCAAAGCGCTGCTGCATTGTTCACGAGTATGTCGAGGCGGCCCTGTTCGCGGCTGACCTGATCGATGAGCGCCTTTACCTGCACATCGTCAGCGTGGTCGCACCGAACCGCGATCCCATGTCCGCCGGCCGCCGTCACCGCCTCGGCGGTCTCGTAGATTGTGCCCGGCAGCGGATGATCACCGGCCTTTTCCGAACGCCCCGTCACGTAGACGGTGCAGCCGTGGCTTCCCAACGCGACTGCGATGCCCCGACCCGCCCCGCGGCTGGCGCCGGTGACAACAGCGACAAATGCATCGCCAGGCATCTCAGACTCCAACTTTCTCGACCGCTTTCGTTAGCGCGCTCGACGTTTTGCTCCGGCGTGAGGCGGACCGCATCCGGTGGGGCCCTCCTAATGCCTCAATAAGCCCTGTCATCCGACGGCCAGTTTTGTAGATTTCAGCGCCGCTGAACTCGGGCCGGCCGAGATCGTGAAGGTTCCGGGTTCGACGACCCACTTCATCTCAATATTCCAGAACGCCAGCGCGTCCGGGGTAAGCTCAAAGCGCAGCGTGCGCGTCTCGCCGGGCGTAAGGGTGACCCTCTGGAAGCCACGAAGTTCAAGCACTGGGCGGGGTACTGAGCTGACGTCGTCGCGAATGTAGAGTTGGACCACCTCGTCGCCCGCGCGTTTGCCGGAATTGGCCACATCGACTTCGACCACGGCCGTTTCGGTCGGGTCGATCCGGGCCTTCGCCAGCCGTGGCGCCGAAATATCAAAGCTGGTGTAGCTGAGCCCGTGACCAAAGGGGAACAGCGGCTCCCGCTTGCCTTCGACGTACTTGTTGAAGTCGGCCGACGGATGGCGGTCGTAGTAGACTGGCAGCTCTCCAACCGAGTGTGGGAAGGATACCGGAAGTTTGCCGCCTGGGTTCACCTTCCCAAACAGGATATCGGCGAAGGCGGAGCCGCCCTCTTGACCAAGATACCATCCCTCCACCAGCGCGTTGGCTTTCTCCGCCAACCGGTTCACCGCAAGTGGCCGACCGTTGATCAGCAGGGAGATGATCGGTTTGCCCGTGGCGATCATGGCTTCCACAAGGGCGTTCTGGTCGCCGAAGAGTTCAAGCGTACTGCGATCGCCGGGCGCCATCATTGAAACGGCTTCCCTGGTGATCTCCGGCCGATCGCCCAGGACGAGCAGTACGATGTCGGAGCGGCGCGCAACCTCGACAGCCTCCGCGATCCGCGCCGCGTTTTGCGCCTGCGGCGCCAAGCTTATGGGCGCATTGCGATGCTCGCTGATCGGGGACGGGGCGATGATCCAAACGCCGTCCGCTTGCTCGATGCTGATATCGGCCCCCGCGGCCGCCTTGACGCCAGCCAGGATGCCGACGGCCTTGTCGTTCACGCCGGAATAACCGCCGAACAACGGTTCGACGGCGTTGGGCCCGATCACGGCGAGCCGCAGCTTCGCCTTGGGGTCGATCGGCAGGACGCCGTCGTTCTTCAGCAGGACGAGCGCCTTCTGCGCCACGGTGCGGGCGAGCCGGATATCGGCCGGCGTGTTCGTCTGGGCCACGGCGCGATTTGCATCGACATAGGGATTTTCGAAAAGGCCGGCCTCAAATTTCATCGCCAGAATGCGCGCCACCGCGGCGTCAACCCTGGCTTCGGGAACCCGTCCTGAACGCACAAGTCCAGCGAGGCCCTTGTAGGCGTTGCCATCGGGCAGATCGGCGTCGACCCCGGCGCTGAGCGCCATGATCGCGGCCTCGTCGAGGTCGGCGGCGATGTGATGCTGCGACACCAAGCCCGATATGCCATCGTAGTCGCTGAAATACGCGCCCTGGAATCCGAGCCGTTCACGCCCTGCGGCCTGTAGGAGTTCGCGGTTGGCATGCGAGGGCACGCCCTCGACCTCGTTGTAGGACGGCATCACAACCGCAGGATTGGTCGCCTTGATGGTGGCGGCGAAGGGAACCAGGAATGCTTCGCGCAGCGTGCGCTCGCTGATGTCGGCCGGAGAAATGTTCAGCCCGCCCTGGGGCGCGGCATGGACAAAATGCTTGAGGGTGACGAACACTCGATCCTGCGCGAGCGGGCGCGTGCGGCCTTGCTGCCCTCGCACCGAAGCGATCCCCATCTGGCTGACGAGGTAAGGGTCTTCGCCGTAAAACTCTTCGACGCGGCCGTAGCGGGGGTCTCGCGCCAGGTCTAGAACCGGACTGAGAGCGACGGTCGCGCCGCCCACGCGCGCCTCGCGACCGGCGACCGTGAAGGCCTCCTCGATCAGGTCCGGGTCCCATGTGCTCGCCAACGCGGGCGGGATCGGGAAGATGGTCGCGCCGCGCCCCATGTAGCCATGCGCGGTCTCCACGTGGAACAGCGCGGGGATACCGAGCCGGGTGCGCTCCACGAGGAAACGCTGGACCGCGTTGACGAAGGCGACCGTTTCTTCGATCCCTCGAAAACCGGTCTTCATGAAGTGCGATGTGCCAGCGGTATCGTTTGGCCGGGCGATCTGCCCGATGCCGTCAGGTATCGCCTTGCTGGCCTTGTCCGGCGAGAAGGCCCCATCGGGGCTGAGGAGCGCCGCTTTGGAAATCCACATCGAGCGAACCTGCGCCACCTTTTCGTTCAGCGTCATGCGAGAGAGCAGGTCGCGCACGCGGGCGTCGATCGGAGCCTTTGGGTCACGGTAGAGGACGTCGCTTTGGGCGGCCAAGCTCGCGCCCGGAAGCGCGATGACGGTCGAAGCGAGCAATGCGCGTCGTGTCAGCGCGAGGCGATTGTTCAACGTGGTTTCCTCCGGCCGATGGCATCGGGATCTGGAGCGTCTAGGGAAGGCCGGCCTTCGTTCTTTCGCCTCTGTGCCGAAAGGTCGCCGCCGAAACACAGGCAAGGCGTTTGCCCATAGGTCGATGGAAAAGGAGGGGGCCGATCAATTCAGGAAAACGGCTCGTCCCCCTGAATGGTCGTTCGATGCATCAGCCGCCCGCTGTCGAGCGGATAGGCGATCGCACGGTGCATCGTGCCGGTGTTGTCCCACATCACCAGATCGCCCACCGTCCATTCGTGGCGGTAGACGAATTGCGGCTGGGTTGCGTAGTCGCGCAACCGGGTCAGCAACGCCAAGCTCTCTTGCGCTCCCATCCCCTCGACATGCGAGGCCGTGGACCCCAACACCAGCGATTTACGACCTGACCGGTGCGTCCATACCAGCGGCAGGCTATTGGGCGGGAAGCGCTGCCAATCCTTCACCTCCGCATAGCTTGGTTCCGGGTTCACATAGCGCTGCGATGTCTCGAACATGTGCACCACGCGGAGCTTGTCGAGCGCGGTCTTCTCGGATTGCGGCAGATCTTCATACGCCGCATAGGTATTGGAGAATTCGGTCTGACCGCCAGTATCCGACAACTTCCGCCCGCTCATGATCGAGGCGAAGATCGGCACCTCTGAGGTCGTTCCGTCGATATGCCAAAAGAACGCGCCTTTAGTGTATTCGGCCAGCGGGTTGATCCGCTTGTCCATCGTGATTTTGAACACGTCCTGCGCCATGGGGCCCAGGTTCTTGGTGAAGGCGACCTGCTGTTCGTCGTCCAGGTTGAGTTCGCGGATCACCACGACACCGCGCTGTTCGAGCATCGAGCGGATTTCGGCGCCCGCCGCTTCGCTGAGCAGCGTGGGGATGTCAGCCTTGAGCGCGCTACCGATCTTCGGCGCGAGTTCGGTCCATTTCAGCCTGGGCTTCTCGGTCGCCAGCATAACCCGTCCTCTCCCCGCGCATCGTAGAGTGCGCCATGCCATACAAGTGTATGGTCTTTCGAGAGTCGAAGTCAATCCGAGGCGGAGTTGGGCGCAGCGTCGGCGAAAGGCGGCGGCGCAACCGGACCCCGATGCACCGCCGCTACCCATCGCTCGATGATCCCGCGGGCTTCGAAGTGACCAAGGGCGATGCCGAGACCGCCTTCCATGATGAGTGCGCGCGCGGCGCCGGCCAGCAGAAGCGCGATGCCGGCGGGCGGGAATGGTGAGGTCATTTCGGCCGATTCCGGTAGCAGTCGGGCTATCGCCTCAGCCTGCTCCTTGCGCGCGCGCTCCACGTACTTGACCATCTCAGCGCCGATGACCTTGCGGTGATTGGCCAAGGCCATGAATTCAACCGCCAAGCCGGCGCGCGCGTCGTCGGCGTTCAGTTCCCACAAGGCCTGGAGGGGCCGATCGGAGGCCAAGGCCTCTGCCTGGCGCACCGCGACCTGATCGGCGGCGCGCCTATACAGCGCCAGAAACAGGTCATCCATCGTCGGGAAATAGTATTGCACGAGCGCTGGCTTCACGCCGGCCTCGGCGGCCACGCTCCGCGTGCTGACCGAGGCGTAGCCGGCTTTGACCATGAGGTTCTGGGTGGCGTCGAGGATGGCCGTCCGCGTTACGGAATGCTCGCCGCCAACTCTGCGCTTCGGCTTCATGCGCTTTGGACGCTCCGGGATTTCACGCGCTCGGCTGTAAAGTTATCTCGGCCTATTTTCTACCCAACCCGCCCGTCCGATCTTATTTGAGATCGGCGACCATCTGGTCGGCGGGCTTGGAGAATTCCGCGAAATCGGGTTCGAGCGGCACGCCCATGGCGCCGACGGCCCAAATGTTCATCGTGAAGAAGCCGATCGAATAGACCAGATCCATCAGGGCTTGCCGGTCCATCGTCTCGGCGAGAATGTTCCACGTCTGCGACTGAATCCGCCCCGTTCCGCACAACTGGTCGATGGCGTCGAGCAGCGACTGCTCTTCGCGGGTCCAGACGGGCGATGGATCGGTCGAGCGCAGCGCAGAGAACTCGTCGTCCGTCATGCCGATCTGGCGCGCGGAGTGAACGTGGTGGGCCCACTCGTATTCGACGGCGTTGCGCCAGGCGATGCGCAACACCACCATTTCCTTCTGGCGCTTGCTGAGCGTCGACCCGACCAGCATGTACTTGCCAAGGTCGAGCACTGCGATCGCCAGCCTTGGGTGCTGGGCCATCGTCATCATGGTGTTTGATCGAGAGCCCTTCTCGCGAGCCTCCGGACCTTCCCAATAGGCAAACACGTCCCTTGCCGCGCCTGTCCATTGTTCGCGCGGCAGCATGGGCACGAGGGTGGTCGGTGTGGAGGTCATGTCGCTCACCAGCGGTTGGCGGGAAGGTTAAGTGAAGGCGTGCGTCGGGCGGCCGCGAATGTGAGCGTTGCGCTCATGCCGGTTCCGCCTGCGCAAGAAAGCTCTCGATGGCGGAGGCGAGTTCGGCGTGACCTGTGGGTATGCCCAGTTCCGCTTCGCGATTCAGCAGCAAAGCGGCGCTAGTCGCCAGCAGCACGAGCCCGACGGGCGCGATGGCCGGGACCACGCCACTGCGTTTTAGCGAGGCTTGCAGCGCCTTGACCTGCAGGCGGCGTGCTTCCTCGATATAATCGATCACCTGCACGCGCAGTCCGGGGAGGCGGTTGGCGAGCGCCATGAATTCGGTGATCAGGCGCGCGTCGGTGGAGTGGACGCACAGATCCCAGACCTCGCGCAGAGGGCGCTCGGACCGGGACGCAGCCTGCAGCCTTTCCAATTCACGCTCGGCAAGGCGGCTGAACGCCTCGACGATCAACGCGTCCATCGTTTGGAAATAGTAGTAGACGAGCCGTTGTTTGACGCCGATCTGCTCGGCCACCGCGCGCGAGGTGAGGAAGGCATAGCCCTGCTCGCGCAGAATATGCTCCGCGCCGTCGAGCATGGCGTGCCAGTTGGCCGATCCAGCCGGCCCCATCCTGCGTCCCTTGGTCTTGGCTTCCTTGTCCATTCCGTCCCGTTCCGGCCACGGCCTGCGTATCTGCCGCGTCCGCCAGCGTAAAGCGCCCGCAAGAGGGCAAATTGACAGGTCGATTCAATGCTAACAAGATGACGAACAAATTTTTCAGGAGGGTCCGGTGCCGGGTTTGCCGCTCGGCGGTTTTCGGAAGATCGCTGCGGGCCTCTATCTGGAAGGGCTCGCTTTCGACCACGCGCGAAATGTCGTGTGGTACAGCGATGTCATCGGCGGAGGCGTTCACGGCGTGTCGCCAGATGGCGCCGAGATCACCAGCTTCAACCCTGAGCGCAGGTGGACCGGCGGCATCCTGATCAACGCGGATGGCCGCGTGCTGTCCTCCGGCGCTGGCGGCATAAAGTGGAACGATCCAGTAACGGGCGCTGGCGGATGGTTGCTCCGCGAAATCGATGGCGCGCCGATCAACGGCGTGAACGAGATGATCCCCGATGGGACCGGCGGCCTCTATTTCGGCACTGTGGACCTGGAACAGATACAAAAGGCCCAGCCCACTCGGCCGGTTGCTCTCTATCGCCTTACAACCGACGGCGATGTCATTCTGGCCGCCGATGAGTTGGGCTTTGCCAACGGCGTCATGCTCAGCAAGGACCGCAAGCAGCTCTACTGCAACGAAACATTCGACGCGACCTACGCCTACGATGTCCTGCCCGACCTCTCCCTTGCCAACCGGCGGCGGCTGATCGCCAAGGAAGATTGCGACGGTATGGCGCTGGACGCCGAAGGGCGCTTGTGGATCACGGGCTACCGCTCAAGTGAACTGACGCACGTTCAGCCCGATGGCGCCCTGCTTTGCTCAGTAGCGACGCCGGCTGGCGCCATCACCCAGGTCCGGTTTGGTGGTGCGGACATGCGCGATTGCTACATCACCAGCGTCCCGGCGGACAGCGGGGACAATCTAGCCGTTGGGGCTCTACCCGGCGAAAAGGGTTCCTTCCTTTATCGTGGACGCAGCGCCGTTCCGGGCCTGCCCATCGCGCCGACGCGATTCGCGCTGGGCTAGCTGCTCCGGCGACACTGGCGGGTTGATCCTTGGGGTCGCCGCCGCTAACAAAGTGACGAACATGGCGGAATGTTCAACGGGAGTGCGTCGTGGGTGCAGCAGACAGGCGGCTTGAAGGCCGCGTCGCGATTGTCACGGGGGCGGGACAGGGCATCGGCGAAGCGATCGCAGGCGCCTATGCGCGCGAAGGCGCCAAGGTCGTCATCACCGGGCGCACCATAAGCAAGCTTGACGCCGTGGCGTGCAGGATCGCAGCCGAAGGCGGTGAAGTGCTGGCCCTGGAAGCGCTCGCAGGCGACCGCGGTCACGGGGAAAAGACGGTGGGCGAAGCCATCGCTCGCTGGGGCCGTGTGGATGTGCTGGTCAACAACGCCCACACCTTCACCGACTATCTGCCGCTTGAAGATCCCCGGATGGAGGAGCACGCCCGCATCGATATGGACTCCGCCTTCTTTGGCTCATTGCAGCTGATGCAGATGGTCTTTCCGCACATGTGCGAGAACGGCGGCGGCTCGGTCATAAACATGGGATCCAGCTATGGCGTCCGCTGCGAGCCTGGCTTCCTGGCCTATGCCGCGAGCAAGGAGGCGATCCGCACGCTGACTCGCACGGCGGCGCGCGAATGGGGCAAGCACAAGATCCGGGTCAACACGATCCTGCCGGCTGCATTATCGCCCAAGGCGCGCTGGTATCTTGAGGAAACCGGGACCTTTGACCTGGAACTGGCCAAGGTTTCGCTCGGTAGGTTCGGCAGCCCAGATGACATCGCGCCACTCGCGCTGTTCCTGGCAAGCGATGAGTCCAACTACATCACCGGCCAGACCATCGGCGCGGATGGCGGCAGCACGATGCTCTGAAAACCGTGGCGCCCGGCCCAATCTCCTTGAGAGGATCCCCGAGACTATGACTCAAACCATCAGGACGGCTTTAGTCACCGGCGGCGGCGCGGGCATGGGCCGGGCGACGTGTCTGCGCCTTGCCCGCGACGGACGCGCGGTTGGCGTGCTGGACAGAGACGGCGGTGCGGCGATTGCGGTCGCTCGCGAAATCAATGCTTCCGGCGGAAGCGCCGTGGCGGTTGCCGCCGATATCGCCAGCCGCCCCGAGATCGAAGCCGCCCTGACCATTGTCCGCGCGGTGCTCGGGCCAATCACGATCTTGGTCAATAACGCCGGGGTGGAGAACTTCTCCGCCTTCGAGGATATCGGCGAGGAGATCTGGGACCGGCTGATGGCGGTGAACCTAAAGGGGACTTATCACGTGACCCAACTGGTGCTGCCCGACATGGTGGCGGCAGGTTGGGGCCGGATCGTGAATCTGTCCGCCCTGGGCGCACAGGCCGGTGCACCGAACATGGTTCACTACACAGCCACCAAAGGCGGCGTGATCGCCATGACCCG
>FTFU01001357.1_pt1 | contig 18003 bp, 16 predicted proteins | sample 1640511 | NCBI WGS metagenome assembly FTFU01 (sample SAMEA3914789, study PRJEB12502) | metagenome | biome: forest; material: soil | place: Canada | collected 2011-07-03 | depth 0.3 m | reverse complement strand
CGGTGCTGATGAACGCGTTGCCGGCCCAGGTCGCCGGCGTTGGCCGTATCGCCATGGTCACCCCGCCCGGCAAGTTGCAGCCGGCGGTGCTGGCGGCGGCCAAGACGGCGGGGGTGACCGAGGTCTGGCGCGTCGGCGGAGCCCAGGCCGCGGCGGCCCTGGCCTATGGCGCGGGGCCGATCCGTCCCGTGGACAAGATCGTGGGACCGGGCAACGCCTTCGTCACTGCGGCCAAGCGCCGGCTCTATGGAGTCGTCGGCATAGACGCCCTGGCCGGGCCGTCCGAGATCGTGGTGGTGGCCGACGCGGCCAACAATCCCGACTGGATCGCCGCCGATCTCCTCTCGCAGGCCGAGCACGACCCCGCGGCCCAGTCGATCCTGATCACCGATGACGCGGCCTTCGCCGCCGAGGTCGAGGCGGCGCTCGAGCGCCAGTTGCAGGTGTTGGCCACCGCCGAGGACGCGCGCCAGTCCTGGGCCAACCATGGCGCGGTGATTCTCGCGCCGCTGGACGACGCTCCAGGCCTGGTGGACCGCATCGCCCCCGAGCACGTCGAGTTCGCGATCGATGCGCCCGAGCGCCTGGCCGACCGTGTGCGGCACGCGGGCGCCATCTTCCTCGGCCGCCATACGCCGGAGGCGATCGGCGACTACGTGGCCGGCTCCAACCACGTCCTGCCGACCAGCCGGGCCGCGCGGTTTTCCTCGGGGCTGTCGGTCTACGACTTCCTCAAGCGCACCTCGATCGTGAAGTGCGATCCAGCCTCGTTCTCGATCCTGGGGCCGCCGACCGTGGTCCTGGCCGAGGCGGAGGGACTGCCGGCGCACGCGAGGTCCGCTTCGATCCGGCTCAATCCCAGGGCCTAGATGTGTGTCCCTGAGCGCACGACTCCGCCCCAATTCATTCCTGCGGATGACGAACCCTGCCGGAATGCTCTAAACCAGGGCCAACAGTCGCGCTGGCCGACCATCACCCCAAACACGGCGTTGGATGACCGAGGACCGATCCAAGCATTTCCTGCAGAGCGTCGTGCTGGACGAGGCCTCGCTGGCTTCGGTCTCGCGCGACCAGGAGCACGAGCGCCAGGTCGCCATCTTCGATCTGCTGGAGGCCAACTATTTCAAGCCGGACGGGGCGGACGGCGGCCCCTATGACCTGAATATCGCCTTGATCGACAACCGGCTGGCCCTGGATATCACCGGCCCCGGCTACCAGCACCGGCATCTTCTGTCGCTGTCGCCGTTCCGCAGTGTGATCAAGGACTATTTCCTGGTCTGCGAGAGCTACTACGACGCCATCCGCAACGCCACGCCGGCCCAGATCGAAGCCTTGGACATGGGCCGCCGCGGTTTGCACAACGAAGGCTCGACGCTCCTGCGCACGCGGCTCGAAGGCAAGCTGAGCACCGACATCGACACGGCGCGGCGGCTGTTCACGCTCATCTGCGCATTGCATTGGCGAGGATGAGCGTGGGCGAGGGCGTAGCCGGCGAACTTCCAGGGGCGGTCCTCTTCGCCTGCAACTTCAACCGCGTGCGCTCGCCCATGGCGGAGGGGCTGATGCGCCTGATCTACGGCCACCGGATCTATGTGGACAGTTGTGGCCTGAGGCCCGAAGGCGAGATCGACCCCTTTGTCCTGATCGTGATGGACGAGGTGGGCGCAGATCTCAACGGCCACCAGGGCAAGAGCTTCGACGATCTGGCCGACGGCTCGTTCGATGTCGTGGTGTCCCTGACGCCGGAGGCTCAGCACCGGGCGGTGGAGCTTGCCCGGGGCCGGGCCGTCGAGATCGAATACTGGACGACAGGCGATCCGACCCTGGCAGAAGGCTCACGCGAGTCGCGGCTGCAGGCTTACCGGTCGGTCCGCGACGGACTTCGAGAGCAGATCCTTCGTCGATTTGGCAGGCCATCGACGTTCGGGGGCTGAATAAGGTATGCTCTGATTTGCCGGAGTGGGATGAAGCGAAGCGGGAACCGGTTTTCCGCGCTTATTCCGCTCTGAAATTGTAGAGGCGATCACGGTGATTTTGGATCGATCCGATCCTAAATGATCGTGATCTAGCGGCTCGCGCACCGGCTCCGGTCCGGCGCGGGCCGTCTTGCTTTAGGATCACTGCTGAGAGGCTGTATGGCGAAAGAAGAACTTCTGGAATTCCCGGGCACGGTCAGCGAACTGCTGCCCAATGCGACCTTCCGTGTGAAGCTTGAAAACGAACACGAAATCATCGCCCACACCGCGGGCAAGATGCGCAAGAACCGCATCCGGGTGCTGGCTGGCGACAAGGTGCTGGTCGAGATGACCCCCTACGACCTGACCAAGGGTCGCATCACCTACCGGTTCAAATAGCTGGCGCGCCCCGCCGCCAGCCCCCCTCCGGCCCCTGGCCGGGCGCGAACAGGCTCTTTGAGCGACCGATTCGCCCCCTGGCCTGGCCGCCGCCCTCATTGACCTGGCGTTCATGACCTCATCGCCATCCGCCCTGATGCTGGCGAGCGCGAGCCCGCGCCGCCTCGACCTGCTGCGCCAGGTGGGCCTGGAGCCGGCGCGCATCGCGCCGGCGCACCTGGACGAGACGCCGCTGCCCAAGGAGACGCCGCGCCTGCTGGCCGTGCGGCTGGCCAGGGCCAAGGCCGAAGCGGTCCGACCGGCGGCCGACGGCGCCTTCGTCCTCGCCGCTGACACCGTGGTGGCCGTGGGACGGCGCATCCTGCCCAAGGCCGAAACGGAGGCCGAGGCGCGCGCGTGCCTCGAACTTCTCTCCGGGCGGGCTCACAAGGTGCTGACCGGGGTGGCGGTGATCGCGCCGGACGGGCGCTGCGCGGCGCGCCTCAGCGAAACGCGGGTCCATTTCAAACGACTGACCCATGGCGAACTCGAACGCTACGTCGCCGGGGGCGAATGGCATGGCAAGGCCGGCGGCTATGCGGTGCAGGGGGCCGCGGCCGGCTTCGTCATCGACCTGCTAGGCTCCTACAGCGGCGTCGTCGGCCTTCCGCTCTACGAGACCCTCTGCCTGCTGGAGGGGCTCGGATTCCGGCGGCCATGAGCCGGCGCCGGCTCTATCTCGATGACGCCCCTGGCGAGCGCCGCGGCGTGGTCACTCTGGGCGGAAGGCCGGAGCGCCTGTTCCTCGAACGCCAGGATGATCTGGACGAGCCCTGGCTCGGCCGCCGCTATGTCGCCCGCGTCGCCCGGGTCGAGCGCGTTCTTTCCAGCGCCTTTCTCGACCTCGGCGGCGGCCAGGAGGCGATGCTCGGCCTGACCGGCGCGGCCCAGACCCTGGCCGAAGGCTCCGCCATCGATATCGAGATCGCCGCCGAGGCTCGCCGAGGCAAGCTGGCCCAGGCGCGGTTCCTGGGGCCGGGGGAGGGGGGCGCCAGGCCGCTCACGCAGCAGCCGGACCTGGCTGCGCGCCTGCGCGCCTGCGCGCCCGACCGTCCGCCGGTCCTGGGCGGAGAGGCGCGCGAGGCGGCCGACGAAGCCGAGGCCCAGGTGTTGGCCGTGGAGCACCCGCTGCCGGACGGCGGGTCGCTGGCCATCGAGCCGACGCGGGCCCTGGTCGCCATCGATGTGGATCTCGGCGGTCGCCTGGGCGACGCTCGCCGCGCCGCACGCCAAGCCAATCTCGCCGCCATCGGCGAGGCGGCGCGGCTGTTGCGGCTGAAGGGCCTTGCGGGTCTCGTCGTCATGGATCTCGTGGGCTCGGGGCATGACGGTTCGGCCTTGGCCGCCGCCGCACGAGAGGCCTTCGGTCCCGACGAACCTGGAGTAGCCCTCGGGCCGATCAGCCGTTTCGGCGCCCTGCAACTCGCGCTTCCCTGGCGGGTCCGGCCGCGCCGGGAGTTGCTTTGTGAGGCGTCGGGCGAACTTTCGCACGCCACGGTCGCCCTGCGCCTCTTGCGAGCTTTGGAGCGGGAAGGCGAGGCGGATCGCGGCGGGCGCCTTTTGGCTCGCTGCGCGCCGGCCGTCGCCGCCCGGGCGAAGGCCTATGCCGGCGCCTTGACGGAGCGTATCGGTCCCCGATTCGAAATCCGGCCCGATCCGGCCATGACGGCGGACGAGATGGAGGTGAAGGTTCAATGAGCGCGCGTTGTCCGACCTGCGGGCGGCCCCCGACGCCTGAATTCCGTCCGTTCTGCTCCAAACGCTGTGCGGACGTGGACCTGCAGCGCTGGCTCTCCGGGCGCTACGTCATCCCCGGCGGGCGCGAGGACGAGGATGAGGAAGCGCCCGGCTCCCGGCCGTCGGACGACGAATAGGCGAGGTCCTTTCAAAACCAGAAAGCGCCGCTGGACAGCCGCCAGGGCCTCCCTTATAGACGGCGCTCCCGCGACCAGACGGCTAGGCCTTGAGCCCCGGACAGCGCCGCGGACAGGGCCTGGGTAGCTCAGTTGGTAGAGCAGCGGATTGAAAATCCGCGTGTCGGTGGTTCGAATCCGCCCCCAGGCACCATTCCCCCTCAAAGATCGCCCTGATTTTGCGCTTCAGGCTGCTGAGGTCGTAGGCGTTTCTAGCGCAACAGTTGTGGCGCACTGTCGCGGACCGTCGCAGACGGCCTTGTTCTGACCGTCAAAGCAAAGCTTGGAGCGCGTTAATCAATTTCATCCAGGTTCCGATCTGGGGCCTGAAACAGTCCTTCCCGCGTCGCATCGCCATTTCAGCGCGCAGGCGGGTCCGGGCCCTTTCGGGGCGGGCCGGGCGGCTCGCGGCATCGGATCTGAAAGTAGGCGAAATCAATAGTTTATTCAAACTGAGAGCCGGGGCGCCGTAATTTTCGAATTTCGGAGCGGCTCGATGGCCCGTATTGCCGCCCCGTTCGTCGGAAATCGGGCGGGCGGAGCGGGCAGGACCAGGACCCGTTAACGGCTCGGCGAACGGCCCGGCGCGTGTTTGCGGCGCCTTCAGGGTGTAACAGCCTTGAGCGCGGCAACCTGCCGCCGCCAAAGGTTCGCGCGACTCAGCTGAGGTTCCGGCCGCGAAATTCGAATCGCCTCGTTGCGGCGGCAGAAGCCGGCTGGTGAGGCGCTCCAAAACATGAGGGCCTGTTGATGCCGAACGTCTTGCGCCACCTGGCCAGGGCGGTGACGGTCAGCCTTTGCCTGCTGGCCGCCCCCGCCTTCGCGTCCGTCCCCCTGAAGTGGGCGCCGCCCGTCCTGGTCAATCCCGTGGTGATCACCATCGGGGCGGGTTTCTTCCATGCCCGCGTTCCCACCAACCAGGACTGCATCCTGCGCTGGCCGGCGACCAAGCATGTGGGCACGGTCTGGATCGAGGGTTGCCGCAACCTGGTCTCGATGGGCGGCTGGAACACCATTCCGGCGAGCTCCGACCTCTCCAACAACGCCAATTCGCGCATCCTCTATCTCAGCGGCACGGCGGGCAGGGCCCACATCGAAGGTTTGCTCGGCGACGCTAGCGGCGGCGCCATGTCGGACGGCATCGACATCAACGCCCCCCTGGCGACGGTCGAGATCGAAAACGTCCGTATCGACGGCATCTTTGGCTACAACGACCGCTTCCATGCGGACTGCGTTCAGCCGTTCGGCGGGGTGAAGGCGCTTCGGATCTACAACTTCACCTGCAACACCGGCTATCAGGGCCTGTCCATCTGGCCGGTGGACGGCAGTCCTGCCGGCTGGACCGCCGATATCGAGCGGACCAACATCACCTCGATCGGCGCGCAGATCTGGGGCTCGCACAATAGCGGCGGCTACCTCTACTGGCCCTGCGCGGACAACGCCTGCACTGGCGGCGCCCTGACCGCGCTCAGCGAGGTCTATCTCAAGGCGCGGCCCGTGAACCCTTTCAAAATGACGGTCTATTCGCCGTCCTTGACGCTCAATCCTTGGCTGGCTTCGGCGCAAACCATCACCTTCCCGGGACTGAAGGTCGTCGGCCACGTCACCCAGGGGCCGCCCCCCGGCGGTGACTTCGTCCCGGCCGGCGTCGCGGGCGTCCACTACGTGTCGCCGGGCTATCTGTCGTGAGCCCCCAAGCTGCGCAGTGGGTTGATTGTGCGCGCCTTTTCAACCTTGGCGGATGCGTCAATCCACCACGCCCATATTACCGCAACTCGCGGCTGAATCCCGCGTTTCCGACCCTGGTCGACTACCTTCACCGTATCGGCAGGCCGTCGCGGGCGAAGTCTCCAAAACTTGAAAGGCAGGACTTGATGCCGTCAGCTCTCAGCCGCTCGCTTTGGGCGGCGATCGCAGGCCTCTGCATGCTCGCCAGCCCCGCGTTCGCAGGGACGCTGAAATGGGCGCCGCCGACCCTGGTCAATCCGGTGGTGATCCCGATCGCCGCCGGAAATTTCCTCGCCTCGCCGATGAACCATCCCGACTGCATCCTGTCCTGGCCCAGGACCAAGCACGTCGGCCGGGTGCAGATCTTCAACTGCCACAACGTCGTTTCGATCGGCGGCTATACCACGGTCCCGCCGACCTATCTGTCGACCGGGGCGGTCGACACATCGAACAATCCGGCGAGCCGGATCCTGGAGGTGAGCGGCGCGACCGGGGTGGTGCACATCGAAGGCCTTCTGGCCGACGCCTCGGGCGGCGCCATGTCGGACGGGCTGGTGTTCAACTCGCCGGCGGCCACGGTCCAGATCGAGAATGTCCGCATCGACGGCATCTACGGCTATTCGGATCAGTTTCATGCCGACTGCCTGCAGCCGTTCGGCGGCGTGAAGGCGCTCAGGATCTACAACTTCACTTGCCGCACCGGCTATCAGGGCATGTCCATCTGGCCGGTTTCGACGAGCCCCAGCGGCTGGACCGCCGATATCGAGCGCACGAATATCACGTCCATCGGACCGATCATCTGGGGAACGCATAATGACGGCGGCTATCTCTACTGGCCATGCCGCGACACCGCCTGCACCAACATGGCCCTGACCTCGTTCTCCTATGTCTATCTGCAGCCGCGCTCGGGAGCGTCCTTCGCCAGCACGGTCTATTCGACCGTATCCGGCATTCTCGCCTACCAGCCGCTCGTCGCATCGACCGCGATCAGCTTCCCGGGGCTGAAGGTCGTCGGCCACGTGACCCTGGGGCCGCCGCCGGCGGGAGATTTCGTCCCGACCGGAGTGGCCGGCCTGAACTACGTCTCGCCTGGATACATGTAAGCTGCGGCGACGGCCCGGCCGTTTGATCTGGATCACGGCATCCGGCCCCGCCATCCAGGCAGGGCCGGACCCGGTTGAACCGGATCGGAGCGGGCGGAGACGTATTTGGACACCAATATCATCGCTGCGCCCGCCGCTGCTGCGCTCGGTTGGTGCAATGCGCGGTCTCGGTTGTTGCTCGATCTTGACGCTCAGCTCGAAAAGGCCGGCACGGACGCCGAGCGCGCCGGCCTGCTCGCCTGCCGGAAGCTGACAGCGCGCAACGATTCGGCGAGCGCCGCCGCACGGGTTTTCTCGCTCCTCGATCGCTGAGCGGAGATCATTATTCTCCAATACTCGTCATGCGGGCGCCGGGCGGCGGCTTTGCCGAGTGCGACCTGTCGTTGCCTGGACGCTACCTCTAGACCGGCTTCGATGGGTCCAAATTGATCATTAGGCGCCTCTGTGACGGCGCCAGGACGCTTCACAGCTCAATTTTTATGCGCCTTGACGCGGTCAGACTGTAAGCGTCTGATTTTTTTGACGCCGAACCGGAAGGGGGGAGCCCCACGTGTTTGCTCCGGCGCCTTGGTTCGGCGCAATTTTGTGATATCAGATAGCGCTGCAATGCAACGAACTTCGGTCCTTAGGGACCGAAAGTGGCAAAAATGATCGGAAACACCCCTCTTGTGCACTGCAACATGAAATTTTGTGCGCTCGGTGCGCCTATTCGGAAATGAATCCTTCGCCCTTGACGATGCCTGACGGGGTTGCCAAAGGAGCGCGGTCCGCAAGTCTAACCTTGCGGTAATGTCCCGGTGGTTCAGGCCACCGGGGGTTTGATGCGCTTTCGCGGCCGCTTTCGCGTCTCCTCAGATAGGGTGGGGACGTGGACGCGCAACGGGGGGCGGATCGGCGGCGAACCGAAACCGGCTCCGCAGGGGTCCGGTTTCGGACAAGAAATTCACGGGAAGACGCTCTCGCGCGACGACCCTTAGGTCCAAATGTGCTAGACCAAGCAGGAACTGGCGACAGATGCTCGACAACAAACGAACGACCCCCATCATTGCTATCCTCGGCGCCGCGGCGTTGATGATGAGCACGCCAGCCCTCGCTCAGACGGCGGCGCAACCGGCGTCTTCCGCGGCGTCCGCCGCCGGCGCCCCTGCGGTGTCCGGCGCTGCGCCCGACGCCACCGCGGCCGCTTCGTCGGCGCCGGCCGAGGCTTCCGCCGAAGCCGCCAAGGGCCCGCAAAAGCTGACCATCCCGGTGATGTTCGGCAACGCGACCTTGGTCGTGAAGATCGTGATCAGCGGGCTGCTGCTCTGCTCGCTCTTCTCGTGGGTGATGCTGGTCACCAAGCTGTTCGAATTCGCCGGTCTGAACCGTGAGTCCGACAAGTTCCTGGAATCGTTCCGCACCGCCCGCTCGGTCGGCGACATCAACCGCGTCGCGACCTCGGAAGAGTTCGAAGGCAACCCGATGGCCGACATGGCCGCCGCCGCCGCCACCGAAGTCGAACTCTCCCGTCAGGCCGGCCTGAGCGTCACCGGCGAGCATCGCGACACCACCCTGACCCGCGCCTCTTCGGCGGTCGTGGCCGTGCAGGCCTCGCTGGCCAAGCGCCTGTCGGGCGGGATGCAGTTCCTGGCCTCGGTCGGTTCGACCGGCCCGTTCGTGGGTCTGTTCGGCACCGTGTTCGGGATCATGAACTCGTTCATCGGCATCGCGAACACCAACACCACCAACCTGGCCGTCGTGGCGCCCGGTATCGCCGAAGCGCTTCTGGCCACCGGCGTCGGCCTGTTCGCCGCCATTCCGGCGGTGGTGATGTACAACTTCTTCCAGACCCGCATCTCCGCCTATGGCACCCGGTCGGAAGGTTTCGTGGCTGAAGTTCTGAATGTGATCTCGCGTCAGCTCGACAAGGGGGCTTAATAGCGATGGCCGCCAAACTCGCAGGAGCTGGCGGGGGTAAGTTTAATATTGAGTCGAACCACGAAATTAACGTCACTCCCTTCGTGGACGTTATGCTGGTTCTCCTCATCATCTTCATGGTGGCCGCGCCAATGGCCACCGTGTCGGTGAAAGTCGACTTACCCCCCGCGGTGGCGCAAGCCTCAAAAAACCCGCCAAAGCCCGTCTACATTACGATCCAGAAGGACGGCTCGATTCACATCTACGACTCGACCACTGACCTGGATGCTTTGGGCGGCGATCTGCGGAAGCTGATCGGTAAGCGGGATCCCACCAAGGAGCGGATCTACATTCGCGCCGACAAGGAAACCCTCTACGGCGACTTCATGGGCGTGATGAACAAGCTCCAGGACAACGGCTTCTACAGCGTCGCACTGATCGGCACCGATCAGCGCGGTAACAAGCCTACGTAGGAGCTCGCGGAAAAGCATGGCTGATCAACAGCAACCCGAGCCACATCACTACGACCCGTTGACGGCGGACCGACGTCCGCGGCGGAAGAACCGAGGCTTTTATGTGGGCCTGGGTTTCGCTGCGGTGCTCCACGCCATCATCGGCGTCTACATCTACAAGGCCAGGTTCGAGCCGAAGTACCAGGAGTTCTCCGACGAGGCGGTGAAGGTCAACCTTCTGCATCCGCCGCCGCCGCCTCCGCCTCCGCCTCCTCCTCCGCCGCCGCCTAAGAACGCGCCGCCGCCGCCGCCGCCGAAGGTCGCTCCGCGACCGCCGGTGCCGCCGCCGCCGGGGCTACCGCCGCCGCCGCCGCTGGAACTGCCGCCAGCGCCCAAGGCTCCGCCACCGCCACCGGCTCAGGCTCCGCCGGCGCCGCCTCACCAGGCAGTGATCACGCAGCCGGACTTCGCCCGTCGTCCCGACGACGACGACATGGCGCGGTATTATCCGGACCGCGCTCAGCGGAACAACGTCGAGGGCAGCACTACGGTGAAGTGCACCGTTACAGCCAAAGGGCAGTTGGTGGATTGCCAGGTGATCTCAGTGACCCCCGCGGACATGGGGTTCGACACTGCGACCCTGGCCCTGGCCAAGATCTTCCGGCTGAAGCCGATGACCAAGGACGGTGTCGCGGTCGACGGCGCCAGCTACACCTTCAAGATCACTTGGCGCCTGCCGAAGGAGTAATCGGCGGACGGCAGGATCGGATGATCGATCGCCTCGGAGCCTCCGCTCCGGGGCGATTTTTTATGGACCACATGGAGGGGCCAGGCCCTGTTCGCCCAGCCAGGCCGTCAGCCGCCGATTGACCCCTTCGGGGTCGTCCTGCTGCACCCAGTGGGAAGCGTCAGGCAGGCGCTCCAGTGTCAGGTCCCGGACATAGGGCTCGTAGCCCTGGCTCAACTCCACCCCGAGGAACGGATCCTGCTCGCCCCAGATCATCAGGGTCGGCGTGTCGATCCGGCGCGCCCGCCCGGGCCCCCACTGGGGCAGGCTGAGGGTATTGGCGCGGTAGTAGTTGACCATGGCCGTCATCGCGCCGGGCCTTATGGCGTTCTGTCGGTAGCGCCCCAGGACCTCCGGCGTAAAGGCGGCCGGATTGCAGCTCGTGTCCTTGAAGGTCCTGGCGACCTGCAGCGCTCGGCCGGCGGTCATCATCGCCTCGGGCAGCCAGGGAAGCTGGAACATCCCGACATACCAGGAGCGGGCGCGCTGACGCCAGGAGCGGCGCACGTGCTCGATATAGACCGCCGGGTGGGGCACGTTCATGATCACCAGACCGTCCAGCGGCCGGGCCCGCTCGATGGCGAAGACCCAGGCGATCAGTGCGCCCCAATCGTGGCCGATCAGCAGCCGCCGCCGCGCGCCCAGGGCGTCAAACATAGCCGCCACGTCCTCGACCAGCCGCTCTATCCGGTAAGCGGCCTTGCCCAGCGGCCGGCTCGAATCGCCATAACCCCTGAGGTCGGGCGCCACCGCCCGCCAACCCAGATCCGCCAGCGGCCCCAACTGATGACGCCACGAATAGCGGCTCTCGGGAAAGCCGTGCAGCAGGAGCGCGACCGCGTCTCCTTCTCCGGCCTCATCGACGGCGAAGGACAATCCGTTGGCCGAAATCCGGCCGGAGGTGATGGCGCTCATGCGCAGGACCATGCCGGCGCCGTATCTCAGCGGCAAGGCCTCGCTCGGCGCTTGATCCCAGCGCCGCCTCGGACTAGAGAGATCCCCCTTGCGATGCGCCGCCTTAGCTCAGTTGGTTAGAGCGCCAGATTGTGGCTCTGGAGGTCTCCCGTTCGAACCGGGAAGGCGGTACCATCGGCGAGGTCATTCGGTCCCTCCGCCATTCGCTTGTTCACTCAGGCCATGAGCTTGGCGTCGAGGCCCGGATACCCCCTGACCATTGATTGCGTTGCGCCGCGAGAGGCTTGATGGTGCGCCCAGTCTCTGGGGACAAGGCATGACGTCGATGACGGCCGCGAGCGCGGAAGACAGACGATTCCTAGGCCATCCGCTGGGGCTCGGTTTCCTGGTGTTCGCCGAGGCCTGGGAGCGGTTCTCCTATTACGGCATGCAGTCACTGTTGGTGCTCTATATGGGCCAGCAGTTGCTGTTGCCTGGCCACGTGGAGCATGTGGCGGCCTTCGATGGCTTCAAGAGCCTGATCACCCACGTCTACGGGCCGCTGTCGCCAGCGGCCCTGGCCTCGGTGATCTTCGGCCTCTATGCCGGCGGGGTCTATCTGACGCCGATCATGGGCGGCTTCATCGCCGACCGCCTTCTCGGCCGCACTGCGACCATCACCATCGGCGCCTGTTTGATGGCGCTCGGGCATTTCCTGATGGCCTTCGAGGCCTCGTTCCTGCCAGCCCTGGGCTGCCTGCTGATCGGCGTGGGCTGCTTCAAGGGCAATATCGCGAGCCAGGTGGGCGAACTCTATGGCCCCGATGACCTGAGGCGAGCGGACGCGTTTCAGATCTACCTGCTGGGTGTCAACGTCGCAGTGATCATATCGCCTTTGGTCTGCGGCACCCTGGGGCAGAAGGTAGCCTGGCACTGGGGCTTCGGCGCGGCGGGCGTCGGCATGCTGGTGGGCCTTGCGGTCTATCTGTCGGGCCGCCGCTGGCTGCCGGCCGAACGGCATGTGCGCGGCGAGGTGAGCGTCCAGGCGCCGCCCCTGACCCTGTCCGACATCAAGGCCGTGGCGGTGCTGGTCGCGGTCATCCCGGCCTTGGCGGTCACGGCCCTCGGCAACCAGGAGATCTTCAACGCCTATCTGGTCTGGGGCGACGCTCACTACGACCTGGTCTATTTCGGCAAGAGCATGCCGGTGACCTGGCTGATCTCGCTGGACGCCATCATCTCGTCGGGCACGATCGTCGCCGCCGTCGCCTTCTGGCGCTGGTGGGCCACCTTCCGCAAGGAGCCGAACGAGATCACCAAGCTGGTGGTGGGCGGGCTGATCTCGGCGTTCGCGCCGTTGCTCCTGGCCGCCGCCAGCGCCCAGGAGGCGGCGTCCGGGCATAAGGTGGGGCTGGGCTGGGGCATCGCCTTCCACGTGGTCAATGACATCGGCTACGCCAACGTCTTCCCGGTGGGCCTGGCCCTGTTCTCCAGAGCCGCGCCCAAGGCGCTCGCCGGGGTGATGATCGGGGTCTACTACCTGCACCTGTTCGTCGCCAATATGAGCGTCGGGTGGCTGGGCGGGCTTCTGGAGAAGATCGGGCCGATCCGGTTCTGGCTGCTGCACGCCGGGCTGGTGGCCGCCGGGTCAGTCGCCCTGCTCATGGTGGGCCTGGCCTTCGGACGGCTTCTCACCCATGCGGATGCTTCGGAGCCGGTCGGCGCGCCGCAGGAAGCTTGAGGGGTCTCAGGCCACCCCCGCCTCGATCGCCAGGCGCACCAGGTCGGCGGTGCGGGCGACGCCGAGCTTGGTCTTGATCTGGCTGCAGATATTGGCGGCGGTCTTGTAGGCCACGCCCAGTTCGCCGGCGATCTCCGACAAGCTCTTGCCACTGGCCAGAAGCCGCATGATCTCGATCTCGCGCGGGGTCAGCTGGCCCATGGATTGGTCCGGGCCGCCGCGCCAGGCCAGGGCCTGGGCGATCTCGGCCTCGACATAGCGCCCGCCAGCCAGGACCCGGCGCACGGCGGTCAGCAGTTCGTCTGGATCGGCGTTCTTGCTGACATAGCCGCTGGCGCCGGCCTCCAGGGCCCTGGCGGCGTAAAGCGGCTCGGCGTGCATGCTGAGCACCAGGACTCGCGTGCGCGCTGTTTGCAGGATGCGGCGCAAGAGTTCGACACCGCCGAGACCCGGCAGGTTGAGGTCCAGGATCACGAGGTCGATGCCGCGCCTGGAGACCTGCGCGATCGCCTCGGCGCCGTCCTGGGCCTCGAACACCTGATCGCTGGAGGAGGCTTCGAGAAGCCGCCTCAGGCCGTCGCGGACGATGGCATGGTCGTCGACCAGCAGGATATTCATGCGGGCAAGCTGTCCTTGGCGTGGGCGGGGAGGGGGGCGACGGCGAGGACGGTCCAGCCGCGATCGGCGCCTCGGCTGATCGTCATGGACCCGCCGACCGCTTCCAACCGCTCGCGCATGCCCACGAGCCCGAAGCGGGGCCGGCCGTCGTCGGTGGTCCGAGCCTTGCCGTCGTCAGAGATGCGCAGGCGGAGCGCTTCGTCGGCCTGCAGAGCGATCTCGACCTCGATCCGGCTCGGCTGGCCGTGGCGTACGGCGTTGCTTAGCGCTTCCTGCACCACGCGGTAGGCGACCTCCTGGATGGCTTCGGGCAGATCGCCGTCGTCGGCGTTCAGCGAGACAGCGAAATCCAGGTCCGGCCGGCGGCTGCGCCAGAAGTCGACCAGGTCTTCGATGGCCGCGGCGAAGCCCAGCTCGGTCAAGCGGGCCGGCCGCAGGCGTCCCAATATGTCGCGCACCTGGCGCTGCATCCGCGCCACCGCGGCCTGGATCGACTTGGCGTGGCGCAGGGCTTCCGCAGGTTTTCCTGCGTTCAGCGCCTGGCCGATCATGGCCGCATCGATATTGGCGGCGAACAGGTGCGGGCCGAACTCGTCGTGCAGGTCGCGGGCGAGGTCGGCCCGCTCCTCGTCCTGCAGCTTCAGGACCTGCTCCTCCAGCAACCGCGTGCGGCGGCGCATGGCGGACAGATCCTCGGCCATGCTGTTGAAGCTGCGGCCGAGCCGGTCCAGCTCCATGGGACCTTTCAGCTCCACCCGCGCCGCATAGTCGCCAGACCCGACCTGGGCCAGGGCGGCGGCCAGGGTGTCGAGCGGCCTCAGCGCCCGCCCGATCATCACATGGACCAGGCCCATGCCGGCGATGCACACCGCGCCCAGCACCGTCGCTACGCCCAGGAACTGGCGCCAGCTGTCGGCGACGTCGCTGTCCGGGGCGGCGCGCAGGGTGATGGAAGCGCCGCCTGCCGCCGGCGTGCTCAAGGTCACATCGGGCAGGTGAGGGTCCAGCAAGGCGCGATACGCCGCCGGCGCAGCCAGCGATCGCCGGTAGGGCGTGGAGGCGATCGGCCCGCCGGCGCCGGCGTCGAGCAGAACCGCGACCACGTGACGGTTGCCGTCGAAGGTCCCAACCAGTTGGCGCAGGTCGCGCTGGGGATGGCCGGACCTGGGCAGGTCTTCGAAGGCGCTCTGCACCGTCTGGCGGCCGCCCAGCAAGGCGGCCTGCAGCTCTTCGTGCAGCACGCGGCGGGCGTCCCAGGTGGACAGGGCCAGGCCGAGGCCGGCGCCGAGCAGCAGCACCAGGGCTATGGCGGTCAGGACCCGCAGGCGCAGGGACATGGCGGTCTCATCGGTTTCGGCGCCACATCTAGCAGGAACCGGCCCCTCGGGAAAAATTCCCGATCCGATCGGGAACGGGACCCATCGCAGGTCTGCCCGCCAGCCGCTAAAGCCCCCAAGCTAGAGTTCACAGTAGGGGATTATCCTTTGAGTTGCGGGATTTCGAAAGCGGCGTTGATCGTTGGTGCGTTTGGTTTGGGCCTTGCCGCTTTGACTTCACCGACCTGGGCTGCGGAGGCCGCCGCGGCTGGTGATGCGGCGGACGGCGGGCCGGTCACGGACATCGTGGTCACCGCCCGGCACTTGTCCGAGGCCCGGGCCGCTATCCAGCCCTCGATCGGCGCCTCGACCTACACCATCGACGCCCAGGCCATCCAAGCCCTGCCGAGCGGCGACAATGTCTCGATGAACCAGGTGATCCTGCAGGCGCCGGGCGTAGCGCAGGATTCCTATGGCCAACTGCATGTGCGCGGCGAACACAACGGCCTGCAGTTCCGCCTGAACGGGGTGATCCTACCCGAGGGCCTCAGCGTGTTCAGCCAGGCGCTGAGCCCGCGCCTGGCGGAAAAGGTTCAACTGCTGACCGGCGCCCTGCCAGCGGAATACGGCCTGCGCACGGCGGGGGTGGTCGACATCACGTCGAAGGACGTGTTCGAAAATAAGGGCGAGGTCTCGATCTACGGCGGCAGCCACGACCAGGTTCAGCCCAGCCTGGAATATGCCGGCCACAGCGGGAACCTGAACTATTTCACCTCGCTGAGCTACCTGCACAGCGGCCTCGGCGTCGAATCCCCGGACGGTCGCTCCGACCCGCTGCACGACAAGACCGACCAGTTCCAGGGCTTCGGCTATCTGGAGGACATCCTCGACGCCAACAGCAAGCTGTCGCTGATTGTGGGTTCGTCGGTCCAGCGGTTCCAGATACCCGACGTGTCCGGCCAGACCAACGGCGGTTTGATGTTCGGCCCCAACGGCGACCAGCCTCTAACCGTCAACGGCCAGACCGACTATCCCAGCGAAAAGCTGAACGAAAATCAGCGTGAGGTCACCCACTACGTGATCGGCAGTTATCTCTACGTGGCCGAGCGTTTCACGGGACAGGTCTCGCTGTTCGCCCGCTACTCGACCCTGGACTTCTCGCCGGACCGGCTGGGCGACATCCTCTACAATGGGATAGCCCAGACCGCGAGCAAGGCCGACACTGCTGGCGGCATGCAGGCCGAGGGCGTCTATCACCTGACCGGCGCCCATACCCTGCGCGGAGGGGTGGTCATCGAGGTCGACCGCTCGACCAGCCAAACGGCTTCCCAGGTGATGGCGATCGATCCGACCACCAACATCGAAATTCTGCCAGACCAGCCGATCACCGTCGTCGACAACGGCGCCAAGACCTCGAAGACCTATACCGCCTATGTCCAGGACGAGTGGAAGCTGCTGTCGGATCTGACCTTGAACTACGGGGTTCGTTTTGACGATTTCGAGGGCTATCGCATCGAAAACCAGGTCAGCCCCCGCGCCAACCTGGTCTGGACGCCGCTCAAGGGCACGACGGTGCACGTCGGCTATGCGCGCTATTTCACACCGCCGCCGTTCGAGCTGATCGCCAGCGCCAGCATCGCCAAGTTCGCCAACACGACCGCGGCCGCGATCAGCGACACCGATACGACCCCCTTCGCGGAGCGCGCCAACTATTACGACGTCGGGGTGGAGCAGGTGGTGGTCCCGGGCCTCACTGTCGGCCTGGACAGCTATTATAAGACGTCAAAGCACCTGATCGACGAGGGCCAGTTCGGCGCGCCGATCATCCTGACGCCGTTCAACTACCAGGATGGGGTGCAGTATGGCATCGAGTTATCGACCACCTATCAGCGCGGGCCGCTGTCGGCCTATGTGAACTTCGCCTTCGAGCACGCCCAGGGCCGGCATATCGTCTCCAGCGAGTTCAATTTCGACCCGATCGACCTGCTCTATATCCGCGACCACTACATCTATCTCGATCACGACCAGAAGTTCAGCGGATCGGCCGGGGTGTCGTACCTGTGGCGCGGCACGCGCGTCAGCGCCGACCTGATCTATGGCAGCGGGCTTCGCGCAGACCTGGCTCTACCGACCCCGATCGTGCTGCCGGGCGGCCAACTGGAGGGCGGCATTCCCAACGGCCGCGAGCTTGCGCCCTACACCCAGGTCAACCTCGGCTTGTCGCACCGCTTCGAGACGGCGCCGTTCGGGCCCTATACGGTCCGCGTGGATGTGATCAACCTGTTCGACAACAAGTACGAGATCCGTGACGGCACCGGCGTCGGGGTCGGCGCGCCCCAGTTCGGCGCGCGGCGCGGGGTGTTCGGGGGCGTGACGAAGGAGTTTTAGGAGCAAAATGGTTTGGGTTGAACCGCAACCCCACCATACCGCTCGTTCCCGTGAAGGCGGGAACCCAGATTCATCTACCGGCCCCCCGTGGGTTTCATCTGGATCCCCGCCTTCGCGGGGATGAGCGGTTGCTCAATCAAGCTCGACTTCGAACTACAGCGTCCCAAACGCTCATGTCCGAAAACCGCGAGACAGGCGGACGTAGGGCGGCGATCATGGGCGCATGGACCTCGACCACGACGCCTGTTACCGCGCGATCTCGACCCGCGACGCCCGTTTCGACGGGCGGCTGTTCACGGGGGTCAAGACCACCGGCATCTATTGCCGGCCGATCTGCCCGGCGCGCACGCCCAAAAGCGAGAACGTCACCTTCTTTCCTACCGCGGCGGCGGCTCAGGCGGCGGGGTTTCGGCCTTGCCTGCGCTGCCGGCCGGAGACCTCGCCGGACCTCGGCGCCTGGCGCGGCGTGGCCAACACCGTCTCGCGCGCCCTGGCCCTGATCGAGACCGGGGCGCTGGACGCCGCCGACGTCGAGGCCCTGGCGGGCCGCCTGGGCGTCGGCCAGCGGCAACTGCGCCGGCTGTTCCAGCAGCACCTGGGCGCCTCGCCGATCGCCGTCGCCCAGACCCGCAGGGTGCTGCTGGCCAAGCAGCTGATCCATGAGACCCGCCTGCCTATGGCGGAAGTCGCCATGGCCGCCGGCTTCGGCAGCATCCGCCGCTTCAACGAGACCTTTCAGGTCCTGTTCGCCCGCCCGCCCGGGGCCCTGCGCCG
>FTFU01001217.1_pt1 | contig 18993 bp, 15 predicted proteins | sample 1640511 | NCBI WGS metagenome assembly FTFU01 (sample SAMEA3914789, study PRJEB12502) | metagenome | biome: forest; material: soil | place: Canada | collected 2011-07-03 | depth 0.3 m | reverse complement strand
GGCGGGTGGAGCGTCGGCATTGGCGTCGGCGGGGGCGGCGGCGAGGCCATGGGCTGGGTGCCGCTGGCGCCCGACGAGGTCTATCGGCCGACCTATCAAGTCAGCAACACCTACATCCGCCAGGTCAACGTCACCAATGTGAACCAGACCATCATCAACAACATCAACGTCAACAACACGACGGTGAACAGGGTCACCATCAACCAGTACCGCAACGCGCCCTCGGCCACGGTGGTGCGCGCGGACGCCTTCGCTCACGGCGCGCCGGTGCAGCGGGCGGTGGTGCCGGTTTCCGCCCAGGCCCTGGCGGCGGCGCCGCTGACGACGGTCGCCAGCCGGCCGGTCCCGAGCCCGGAGGCGCGCGCAGGCTTCATGGCTCGCGCGGTGACCGCGCCAGCGCCTGGCCGGCCCGTCGCCGCCGCCGGCGTCGTTGCTGCCCCGCCCCCGCCGCCGCGGCTGCAGGCCATCCGGGCGGCGGTGACCGCCCAGCCGGCGGGCGTGGTGAAGCCGCCGGTGATCGCGGGGGCCACCCTGGCGCCGCCGCGGCCCCGGCCGAATGGCGTCCCGCCTGCGGCCCTCATTGCGCCGGCCCAGGTCCACAATCCTGGGGCCCAGGCGATCCGGCCGGCCCCGGTTCCCGGTGCGCGCGCAGCCGTTCTGGCTCCCCCAGCGGCTCCGCCTGGCGCGCCGCCGGTCCGGGAAGCGCCGGCCCGGGTTTTCAACCGGCCACAGGCTCCGCCGCCGATGGCGCCGCCGGCCTCCCGCGCCGCCGCGCCGAACGCCGCCGCCCCCACCACGTCTGCGCCAGCGCCCCAGCAGGCGGCCAGCCCCTTCAACCGGCCGCCGATCAGGCCCGTGCAACCGCCGCCGACAGCCGTGGACGCCGAGGCTCAGGCGGCCGCGCGGGCGCAGGCCGACGCCCGGGCCCGCGCCGCGGCTCAAGCTCAGGCCCAGCGGGACGCCCAGGCTGAGGCCGCCGCCAGGGCCGCCTCAGCCCAGCGGCAGGGTGAAGCCGATCGGCGCGCGCAGGCCGCCGAACAGCAGCAGCAGATGCGCATCGAGCAGCAACAGCGAGCCGCAGGGGCGCGCGACGCCCAGGCTGCCGCCCAAGCCCGTGCCCAAGCCCGTGTTGAGGCCGAGGCTCAAGCCCGGGCTCACGCCCAGGACCAGGCCGTCAGGCGCGCCGAACCCCCGCCGCCGCAGGCACGACCGGCCGGCCCGGCCAAGCCAGAGGCTCAGACGGACGAGGCGGGGAAGAAGCGCAAGCCGAAGGACAATGAGCGCCCGCAGCGTTAGCTCGATTCCTCTGCCGGACAGATATGCGTCAACGCTGTCCGCCACTCAGGGTGGTTTTGCGCCCGCCCTGAATTTCAGCGGAGACCCGCCTGCGACCATTTGCCTACCCTGATGGGCCTTTCGATATTTCGTGATTTTATGGCCAGGTATTGCGAAAGGCGGGTCGAATTGGCCTTAAATTGTAGATAATTACCGCTTTTCGGCCGCGCGCGCCGCTCACTACGGCCGTGTCGCATGGCTCTGCACCTTGCTCCGTTTGTCGCAGCGGACGTATCCAGGCGCCTGACCGATCCGCACGGACGAGCCAATGCCTAGGCGAACTGCTTCCGCCGCCGTGGCGGCCAAGGCCGAAAAGCGCCCCGCCCGCCGAACCGCGCCGCGTCAGCCGCTGCAGGAGCGGGGCCGGGCGCGGTTCGAGGCCCTGCTCGACACCGTCGAAGCCATGCTGGCCGAGCAGGAGCCGGACCAGATCGGCTTCTACCAGATCGCCCAGCAGGCCGGCATGCCGGCGGCCTCGGTCTACCACTTCTTTCCGACCAAGAGCGCGGCCTTCCTGGCCCTGGCCGAGCGCTATCTGAACCATTTCCGCCAGGGCGCTCAGCATCCGGTCGACGCAGCGGATATCGGGTGCTGGCAGGACGTCATCCGCATCCGCAACGAACGGGCGGTCGCCTACTACAACGCCCATCCGCCGGCCATGAAACTGATCCTGGGCGCCCAGCCGTTCCTGGAGATCCGCTCGGCCGACACCACGGCCAACGAGGACATCTCCAAGCAGCTGCTGGAGCAGTTGAGGCAGGCCTTTCACTTTCCCTTCCTCGCCGAGCCGGAGCAGAAGTTCCTCATCTGCCTGTCGATCGCCGACGCCATCTGGAGGATCTCGTTCACCGCCCATGGGCGCATCACACCCGACTACGCCCGCGAGGCCACCCAGGCGACCCTGGCCTATATGCGCACCTTTCTGCCCGAGGTGATCGAGCCGCGGGCGCCGCAAATGGCTATGTGACCACGGCCTTCAAGGCCAGTTTCCGCGCGGCCATGTACAGGTGGGGAAATCGGAAACCAAGTTCGCGAACCAACTGGTTGTTCCACTTCGCCTGGTCGTGCAGCACGGCGACCGGTAACCCCCTGTAGTCGGTCAGGTCCTGGCGCCGGACCCGCGAATGGAACTGCAACATGGGGTCGCTCCGTCGCAGGTAGTGCGCCGTGAGGGAGGTTCGCGACACGCCTCGCCGGCTGGCCGGCAGGCTGCCGTGCAAGGTCAGGGAATTCCAGAACAGGATATCGCCCGCGGCGAGAAACGGCGCCTTGCAGGTCAATTGGAGGTTATGGGCGATCTCCAGGACCTCGTGCTTGTAGTGGTCGTGGTGGTCGGAAAAGCGGTTCTCTCCGGAATTGCGAACCACGGGCATGAGGCGGTGACTGCCTGGTGAAACCCAGAAGCGGCCGGCGCCGGCGTCGATATCTTCAAGCGCGAACCAGCCGGCGACGCATTTGCCAAGCTCGCGAGCGCTGTCCTGGTAATAGCTGTCCTGATGCGCCCAGGTGGCCGCCGGCGCCTCGAAAAACATGCTTTCGATCAGCTTGATCTCATCGTAGGCCAGCAGGGCGCTGGCGATACGCCGGACGGAAGGATGGGTCAGGATGTCCAGGGCGGCGGTTCTGAACTGTTCAAATTCTCCGGACCTAAGATCCTGGATGTTGAAGATCGGGTTGTCGACGAAGCCATCCTCGGAAATGCTGTTGCGCTCATAGCGCATGTTGTTCTGCCGCAGGATCGGCGTCGGCGAGCGGCGGACTTCAGCGTCGAACGCTTGCCTGACGCTTTGGCAAAGCGCGGGGTCCAGCACGTCGCGAACGACCGCATAACCATTGGCGTCAAGAAATTGGGCCGCGTCAGGAAGGTCGTTGAGCGTGAAGTTCAGAGGTTCTTCCTCGACATTCTCGGGAATGTCGATGTCGTAGCCAAATGGACCCGCCGCCGTATACATGGACGACCCAACCCCCGCAGTCTCGACGTAGCTGTAAGGTTCGCGGTGCTTAACAGGAAATTACCAATCATAATTGTGTGAGGCGGCAGGGTGGCGCAATCAAATCATCACGTTAGGAATTGTAATGATTGGCGCCTGATGATCCTGATGAACGTGTGATCAAAGTACGATCACCTCTGCGGCGGGCTGTGGCCGTGCGGCGTGTGGTGTTCGAATAGTACGGCCGCCTCCATAGAACTCTCTGTAAGCTGGATCGATTACCTTCTACCAAAGATTGTATACTCGTCCCGATTGAATTCTGATGACCAATAGCGGGCTATCGCGCCGCAGGATGGAATGTCCCCAGCGCGCCGAACGGGTCCGGCGGCTCACATCACCAATCGGAACACGGCCCCATGCCCAGGGGGCGTGGGAACCAAGGTCAGATCGCCGCCGTGGCTCAGCGCGATCTGGCGCGCCAGGTTGAGGCCCACGCCGGCGCCCTGAGGCTTGGTGGTGAAGAAGGGCTGAAAGAGGCTCTCCGCGACCTCGGCCGAAACGCCGGGGCCGTTGTCCTCAATGCGGATTTCCGTTTGGCCGGCGGACTGGCGGGCTGACAGCCAGACCTCGGGCTTGGCGGCGGCCGGCTGTCGCGAATATCGGCGCCGGGGGTGGTGTGTTCGCCCAAAAAACGTGCGCCAGGCCGCCATGGTCTGTGTTCCGGCTATTTGTGCAACGAACCCCGTTGCGCGGCGCGCCGCGGCCTGGCTATCGATGGCAATCGTTTTCCATAACGGCTTTCTGGCGATCGATGGCGGGGTCAGTGCGGCCCAAAATGGAAAACGATTGCCGTTGATGGTCGACGGCTTTCGGACCGATTTGCGAGGGGGTTACACGATGCATCACCAGTATGGCGTCCATGACGAAAAGTCGGCGCGCAGATCTGCTCAAGCACGACGTCAACCGTCGATCAGTCGGCGAGCGGAACTGCTCTGCGCGGGCGCTATCTTGAGCAGTTGCATCTTGGCCGCGACTCCGCACGAAGCCGCCGCACAATCCGCGCCGGGACCGCAAGATACCAAGACGTTGGAAGAAATCGTCGTCACCGCACAGCATAAAGCAGAAAACGCGCAGAAGACGCCGATCGCCATGTCGGTCTATAGCGCCAGCCAGTTGAAAGACAATGCGATCACCGACGTCCAGAGCTTGTCGGCCGTGGCGCCGGACGTGAACTTCGCAAACACTCAAGGCCAACCGATCATCACCGTCCGCGGCATCTCCAGCCGCGACATCAACGAGAACGGCGATCCCGCCGTCACGGTGAACGTGGACGGCTTCTATATGAACAGGCCCTATTCGCTCAACGCGACCATCTATGACCTTGAGCGCGTCGAGGTGCTGCGGGGGCCGCAAGGCACCTTGAATGGGCGAAACTCCGTTGGCGGCGCCGTCAACATCATCACCGCCAAGCCCGCGCGCGACTTCGCCGCCTATACCAGCCTGGAATACGGCAATTACAATGACCTGAATCTCCAGGGCATGGTGAACTTGCCCGTCACCGATACGGTTCAGGTCCGGGCTGCATTTCTCTCCGCCAGCCATGACGGCTATCGCAAAAATCCGCCCCAGACGGACGGGGACAGCGAGGACAATAAGTCTGGTCGGCTTGAGATCGCATTCGAGCCGGTCGCCAACTTCAAAGGCCTCATCACACTGCAGTATACTTCGCAGGGGGGCACCGGAGACGTAACTCAGGACATTCCGTATGTCTATACGGCGACGGGCGCTCTCGACAAATCAAAGCCGTCCGGCATCAATAGTGAAAGGTTCAGCATGGCGACGCCGCCGTCGCTGGATTCCACCGAAAAACTTGTCCGCTATAATTTTGTCTATGATCTCGAGGGCGTCGAGTTCACTGTCCTTGGCGGTTACGATCAATATGACTGGCAGCATGTGAAGGATTCATCGAATCCTTCAAGCGATCCCAGTGTTTACGAATTCCGCCAGAACGAAAAGCTCGACACCTATAACGCGGAATTCCGCATGGCGTCCCGGGGCGGCGGTCGCCTGCAGTGGCAGGCCGGCGCGTTCTTCTATGGGCATGAGTCCAGCATATTTGCGGCTGACGCGGCCCCGCTGACCAATGGGACCTTCAACGAATTCTTTGGTTTCGTCTATTCGACAAAAGCTCGATCGAGCGCGGGATACGGCCAGGCGTCGTATCAGATCACCGATAAGCTGAAATTCACCGCCGGAGTCAGATATACATCTGACTATAAGGAAGAGCACGGCTATTTCGGTAACCTGAGCGCGAACATCGTCTATGCCAACCAGAGCGGCAGCGCCTCATCATCGAAGCCTACGTTTCATGGGGCGTTGGATTATGCGTTGACGCCCGCGAACCTGATCTATGGGAAGGTGGACACCGGCTACAAGGCCGGCGGGTTCAACTTCGGCGGCGCGGCCTATCACCCGGAGACGGTCACGGCTTATGAAATCGGATCGAAAAACCGGTTCCTGAACGATACGATACAGTTGAACCTTTCCGCATTCTACAATGACTACACGAATCAGCAGGTGAGCACCTTCGCCTTCGTCACGGGCGGCAATCCGGTCGCCCTGACGTTGAATGCAGGCGCCAGCACCATCTACGGGGCCGAGGCTGACCTTGTCGCCAAGATCCCGACCCTCGGTACGCTCAGCGCCTCGTTGGACTACCTGCACGCCCGCTATACCAATTTCTTGTCGGTCGCCGACCCCAGCGATCCCAAGGCCAGCGGCAATGTGCAGTTGGCCGGGAACACGCCGCCCCAGGCGCCCACTTGGAGCGTCCATCTTGGCCTGGAACACGCCTGGGAATTTGCAGGCGGGGTATTGACCGGGCGCATACAATCAAAGATGCAGACCGCGACCAATTTCTCTTTCTATAACTATCAGGATACAAGGCAGGACGGCTATACGATGTCGGATGCGTTCCTGACTTACGCCCCTGCCGGCGGTCACTGGAAGGTTACAGGGTTTGTAAAGAACTTCGAAAATTCGGTGGTCTTCACCAACGCTGAAGAAAATCAGTACGCCGTCTCCTACTCATACGAATTCTTTCCGCCCCGGACATATGGAGTCCGGATGGAATATTCGTGGTAAGCGAAAAATTGAGTAGAGGGCCACCAGGCCAATCGAACCGCTGTGGTGAGGTTTATCCCAGTCAGGAGGTGCGCCGACTGTGCGCATCTTCTGATGCCGCGGCGACGGAATCCTCGTGTTGATAGACTGGGGCGATGAACTCAAATCCCGTCTTAAAAGGTCTCGCGCCTGACCAGCACGCTGGGGACGATCACCGGTTCCAGGCCGACAGGCGGGGTCCCGCGGATACGTTGCAGCAACAGCCGTGCTCCACTGGCCCCGAGCAGTTCGATCGATTGATGGATGGTCGTCAACGACGGCTGGCAGAAACGCGCGCCGTCGATGTCGTCGAAACCTGCGACCGCCACGTCTTCGGGAATGCGCACGCCTGCGCGCCGCACGCCGTCGACGAAGGCGATGGCCATCCGGTCGTTGCAGCACACGACGGCGTCACGCCTTTGCTTTTCCTTCAGGTAGACTTCCGCCGCCTTCGCGCCCGCTTCGTAGGACCAGTCGCCCTCAAAGCGGAGCGGCCGGACCAGCCCCGGGACCTCGGCCAGGGCGTCCTGGAAGCCTTCGAACCGCTCGACGTCGTGATAGCCGCCCCGCGGGCCCGAGACGTACATGAACCGGCGCCGGCCGGCCGCGAGCAGGGCCTTGGTCAGTTGGAACACCGCATGGCGATCGTCGCTCACGACGCTCGGAACACCGTGACGGCTGAGATCGATCATCAGGCCGACCGCCGGCAGCCGGGCCGAAAGGATCGACAATTTTCCGCTCAGCGGCGGTTCGTTGGCGATCGCCAGGAGGCCGTCGACAAAGCCGCCCCGGGCGATTTCGAGCATCCGCGGATCCGCCTTCAGGTCCTCGCCAAGGTCGCCGACAATCATGCTGTAGCCCGACCGGAGCAGTTCCGCATCAACGGCCCTCAAGGTCGCTTCGAGGATGTCGGAAGAGTGCCAGGGCGGCACCACCACCAGAACGATCCGCGACAGGCCCGTCCGCAGATTGCGCGCCGCAAGGTTCATCGAGTAGCCGAGCTTTTGAGCGGCTTCGATAACCCGCTCGCGCGTAATGGCGTTGACCCGGTTTGGATTGCTGAGCGCGCGGCTGGCCGTGGCCAGCGCGACGCCGGCCGCATTGGCCACATCGGCCAGCTTCACCGGCTCGAGGGTCGCGCCCGCTGCAACCTTCTTGGGTCTGGGATTCAACTTGGCCACTCCGAACAGGTTTCAATCCTCGCGAAGGCGCAAAGGCCTTGCAAGCCGCGATTGGGCGGATATCTAAGGAATATGGCAATCGTTTTCCATCGACGCCTTTCAGGGCCGTTGCGCCGGTGGAGCGCCATTTTTCTCTGTCTTGGCGGCATGGCGGCCTGTCACCGGGGCGATCCCGACGGCGGCCGTACGGTCGAGGTGGCTCATTCCTGGACCTCCGGAGGTGAAGCGCGCGCGGTAGGATCCCTTGCGCAGTCCTTCGACGCGGCCGGGGGACACTGGAAGAATTTCTCGGTCGCCGGCTTTCAAAATACTTACGCCCTGGTGCTGAACCGTTTCGCCGGCGGCGTTCCGCCAGGCGCCGCGCAGTTCATCGCGGGGCCCGAGGCCCGAGACCTGGCGACCCACGGCATGCTGCTGGACCTGGATCAACTCGCCCTGCGCGATCGCTGGCGGGCCCGGCTTTCGCCTGATCTCATGGACGCCATCAGCGCCGACGGCCATGTCTATGAAGTCCCGCTGAACATCCACGTGAACAACTGGCTGTATGTGTCGAGGAAGGCGCTGAACGCCGTCGGCATGAAGCAGGCTCCCGCGGACTGGCCGGGCTTCTTCGCCATGCTGGACAGGTTCCGATCCGCCGGCATCGTGCCCCTGGCCCAGGGCGGTCAGGTTTGGCAGGAACAGATTCTGTTCGATACGGTGCTTCTGTCGAAAGGCGGGCGCGATCTCTATTTGCGCATCTACCGGGACCGCGACGCCAATGCGGTGAGGTCGCCGGCGTTCCGGGAGGTCGCCCGCACCTTCGCCCGGCTCAGGCGCTATGCCGATCCAGGCTCGCCCGGACGCAATTGGAACGATGCGACGGCGATGGTCATCGATGGGCGCGCCGGCGTGCAGATCATCGGGGACTGGGCCGCTTCCGAACTCAGGCGCTCCGGTCTCAATGCGCCCGACGATTACCTGTGTGTGATGGGGCCGCAGGATGCTGGGGCGATCGTCAGCAGCGACGTGTTCGTTTTTCCGAAGTCGCGCCGGGTCGACGCCGGACAACAGCGCCTCTTGGCGGACGTGGTGACCCGGCCCGCGGCGCAGACGGCCTTCAGCGGCTATCTCGGCTCGCTGCCCGCCTTCGCGCCATCGCCGGCTGGGGAGGGGCTGTCCTGGTGCGATCAGGCCGCCTGGCGAGCCGCAACGACGCCGGGCCGCAGCGTGCCCTATGTCACCAGCCTGTTGCCGCCGGACGTCCTCGGCGACCTCAATGATGTGGTCGGCAACTTCTGGAGCGGGAACGAGCTCGATCCCGACAAGTTCGTCGAGCGCTTCGCCTCCGCCCTGGAGACGGCCACATGAAGCGCGCCGATCGTTCCTCCCTGATCATATCGGCGCCGATCTGGCTGCTGGTGGCGATCGTCTATGTCGGCCCGCTGGTCTGGACCATCGCGCTCTCGTTCACCGCGTCCCGCACCCTGCCGACCGCCCAGTTCGTCGGCCTGGCGCAGTACCGTCGCCTGTGGGCCAGCGAGCGGTGGCTTGAAGCGCTCGCCCATCTTACAGTCTACGGCGTGATGTTCGTGGGCGTTTCGGTGGGACTGGGTCTCGCCCTGGCGATCCTCATCGACCAGCGGGTTCGGGGGGAGGCCGCTCTGCGCGCGGCTTTCCTGTTTCCGTCCGCCGCCTCCCTGGTGGTCACCGGCCTGGTCTGGCAGTGGATCATGAATCCCATGCTCGGGTTGCAGCACGCCGTTCGGGCCTGGGGCTGGAGCGGGTTCACCTTCGACTGGGCCACCCGCCCGGCCACGGCCATCTTCGCCTTGGTCATCGCCGGGGTGTGGCAAGCGTCCGGGATCGTCATGGCCATTCTGCTGGCGAGCCTGAGGCGGATCGATCCCGAAATCTGGAGCGCGGCCCGGATCGACGGCGTTCCGACCCACCGGGTCTATGCCTCGATCATCGTTCCCCAGCTCATTCCCGCCCTCTTGAGCGTGACGGTGCTGCTGCTGGTGGCGGTGATCAAGGTCTACGAACTGGTCGTCGCCCTTACCCGCGGGGGGCCCGGCACGGCCAGCGACATGCCGGCGCTGTTCGTCATGGACTATCTGTTCCTGCGCCAGAACGTCGGCCTGGCCTGCGCCGCCTCCGTGGTCCTGCTGGCGATCGTGTGCGCCACGGCGGCGCCGATCCACTATCTGCGCCTCCGCCGGGCCGCGATCAGAAATGGACGGAGTTCGGCTTGACGGTTCCCGTGGACAGCCTGTCGCTGGTCCGCGCCTGGTTCCAGCGCGCGTTCATCTACGTCCTCCTGCTCGGGAGCGCGGCGTTCTTCCTTGCGCCCTTCTGGGTCATGCTGGTCACGTCGCTGAAGCCGCTCGATCAGCTGAGCGTGAGCAGCATCTTCGCCTGGCCGGCGCATCCTTCGATCCGCGCCTGGGCCACCGCCTGGTCGGGCGCCTGCAATGGGCTGATCTGCAGCGGCGTAGCGGGCGGCTTCGTCAACTCGGTCGCCATCCTGGTTCCGAGCCTGGTCCTGTCGATCCTGATCGGCAGCCTCAGCGGCTATTCCTTGACCTTCTTTCCGTCAGCCTCGACGCGGAGCCTGAGCGCCATCTTGGTGCTGTGCGCCTTTCTTCCCTATCAGGTGTTCACCTATCCGCTGGTGCGGCTGTTCTCGTTTCTGGGCATCTACGACACGCTGCTCTGCATCATCCTGGTCCACTCCGTCCTCGGCTTGCCGCTGACGACTTTGCTGTTCCGCGGCTATTTCGCCGAAATACCGGCCGACATTGTCAGGGCGGCGCAGATCGACGGGGCTGGCTACTGGACGACCTACACCAGGGTGGTCGCGCCCGCCGCCCTTCCCGCCTTTGCGGTTGTGGCCATCCTGCAGGCGACCGGCATCTGGAACGACTTCTACTTCGGCCTGGTCTTCGCCGGCCCGGATAACCTTCCCATGACCGTGCAGCTCAACAATATCGTCAACACCACCACCGGCTATCGCGACTATCCCGTCGACATGGCGGCGACGCTGCTGACCAGCCTCGTCCCCCTGACGATCTGCGTCCTGTCGGGAAAATGGTTCGTCCGCGCCCTGACCGCCGGCGCTGTGAAGGGATAGCAATGACCGCCGCCATTTCCCTCAGCGGGATCGACATCGACTATCATGGGACCCGCGTCCTGAAGGGCCTCTCGATGGAGGTCGAGCCGGGCGAATTCGTGGTGCTGCTGGGTCCCTCCGGATGCGGCAAGTCGACCTTGCTCGGGGCCATCGCCGGTCTGACGGACATCTGCGGGGGCGAGATCCGCCTGCACGGCGCGGATGTGACGGATCTTGCGCCCAAGGACCGCGGGATCGGCATGGTGTTCCAGTCCTACGCCCTCTATCCGACCCTGTCGGTGAAGGAGAACCTCGCCTTCGGGCTGCGTTGCGCCAGGCGGCCGAAGGCTGAGATCGAGGCGCGGGTGGCGCAGATCTCGACCATGCTTCAGCTCGACGGCCTGCTGCAACGCAAGCCGTCGGCGCTGTCGGGCGGCCAGCGCCAGCGCGTGGCCATCGGCAGGGCCCTGGCGCGGGAAGCGCGGGTCCTGCTCTGCGACGAGCCCCTGTCGAACCTGGATGCGAAGCTCCGCTCCGAACTCAGGATGGAGCTGAAACAGCTTCACCGGCGCCTGCGCAACACCATCGTCTATGTGACCCACGACCAGGTGGAGGCGATGACCCTGGCCGATCGGATTGCAGTCATGAACGGGGGCGTCATCGAGCAGTTCGGCACGCCGGACGAACTCTACGAGACGCCGGCCTCCGCCTTTGTCGCCTCGTTTCTCGGCTCGCCGACCACCAATGTCATTTCCGGGGGATTGTCCTGGGAGGGGGGCGATGCGCGGTTCGAGGCGGAGGAATTCGCCCTGGACGTCAGCGGCTATGGCTTCAAGGCCGCGGCTCGCCCCGCCGGCGCCGCCATGCTCTCGATCAGGCCGGAGCATCTGTCGCTGATCGCCGGCGATGGGGACGGGCCAGGTCTGGCGGGTCAGGTCGAGATGGTCGAGCGGACCGGGGCGGATTGCCACCTGTGGGTCCGCTCCAAGGCCGGTTTGCTGGCCGTCCGGTCGCACGGGACATCGACGCTTCCCCAAATCGGCGAGACCGTCCGGCTCGGCGTGAACCTGCAGAAAATCTCCCTGTTCGCCGACGGCGATGGTCGCCGCCTGTGAATGCTGAACCTTAGGTAGCCCCATGCGCGACGACATCGGTCCCCTGTCCATTCAGCTGTGGTCGACCCGGGGCGAGGATCCGCTGCCGGTCCAGCTTCGATACCTGGCCGGCCTCGGCTACACCGACGTTCAGCCGTTCCATGACCAGTACGACGATGTGCCGGCGCTGAAGGCCGGCCTCGCCGAGGTTGGCCTGACCAGCGTCAGCGGCCATTTCAAGCTTTCCATGTTCGAGGGCGACGCTGCTCCGGTCATCCAGGCGGCGCAGGCGCTCGACATGAAGCTGGTGGTCGCGCCCTGGCTCGACGAGGCGATGCGGCCGACCGACAAGGACGGATGGCGTCAGCTGAACAAGATGCTGGTCGCCATCAAGCAGCGCATGGTCGACGCCGGCCTCGGCTTCGCCTGGCACAACCACGATTTCGAGTTCGCCCGGTTCGAGGACGGATCTTTCGCCATCGAATACCTGCTCGGAGAGGAGATCGATTTCGCCGCGGATCTGGGGTGGATCTTTCGCGCCGGCCAGGATCCGGGCGAATGGCTGCGCCGCTATGAGGGGCGCGTTCCGGCCGTCCACATCAAGGACGTGGCGCCGGCGGGAGAAAAGCTCGACGAGGCGGGGTTCGCGGACGTGGGCGAGGGCGTGATGAACTGGCGCCCGCTCTGGGATCTGCTCACTCGGCTACAGGTCCCGTTGCGCATCGCCGAACACGACCAGCCGAACGACTGGCGCCGGTTCGCGGCGACCAGCGCCGCGGCGATCATCCAACTGCGTAAAGATCCGGCCGCCGGGTCTTCGAGGTAGGGCGCCAGCCGAAACTAGAGCGGGATGCGAAAAAGTGGATGCCGGTTTTTCGCGTCAATCCCGCTCTAAACTATTAGAATCGATCACGTTTTATGAATTTGGATTAGTTCAATCCAAATTCATCGTGATCTAGACATCCGCCGCGGCCAGGGGCCATCCGCAGCATCGGGTGGAAATCGATTGCCGGCCAGGCGGGCTTTGACCGTCAGGAGTGAATTGTGACCGAGTTCGACTATGTGATCGTGGGTGCAGGCTCCGCCGGCTGCGTGCTCGCCGACCGGCTTTCGGCCGACGGCAAGAGCCAGGTGCTTCTGGTCGAGGCCGGCTCGCGCAACAGCTCGCCCCTGCTCTCCATGCCCAGGGGCTACGCCAAGCTCTGGCAAGACCCGCGCTACTACTGGCTCTTTCCGATCGAGGAAGAGAGTTGGCGGCCGAAGGGCGAGACCTGGGTCTATGGCAAGGGGCTGGGCGGCTCCAGCGCGGTCAACGGCACCTGGTATTATCGCGGACAGCCCGAGGACTACGACGCCTGGAAGACGGTGGGCGAGGGGCTGTGGGACTGGAGCCAGATCCAGCGCTGCTTCCGGGAGATGGAGGACTACCGGGAGGAGGGGGCTCATGCATCCCGCGGCCGAGGCGGCCCCCTTCAGGTCACGACGGTCAAGATGCGCTCGCCGCTCACCGAGGCCGTGCTGGCGGCGGGACGGGAAATGGGCGTTCCCACCGTCACGGACGTCAACGCCCCCGCGCAGCCGGGCTTCGGCTATACGCAGATGACCGTCGATCGCGACGGGCGCCGTGTGACCTCCTATACCGCATTCCTCAAGTCCGCCCGGACGCGGCCCAACCTGACCGTGCTGACCGGGGTCCGCACCCGGCGCATCCTGTTCGACGGCAAGCGCGCGGCGGGCCTGCTATGTGACAGCGATCGCGGTCAGATCCGCCTTGCTGCGCGCTCGGAAGTGATCGTCTGCGCGGGCGTGCTGCAGTCGCCCAAGCTGCTGCAACTGTCCGGTGTCGGTCCCAAGGCCCTGCTCGATCGCCACGCCGTTCCCGTGGTTCACGACCTGCCGGCGGTCGGCCGGAACATGGCGGAGCATATGATGCTGTCCGTGTCGTTCCGCCTGAAGGGGATGGCGGGTTTGAACCGGGAGTTTCGCGGCTGGCGGCTGTGGAAGAACGCGCTCCAGTATTTCCTCTTCCGCAAGGGCCTGATGGCCTATGGACTGCCGGAAATCAGCGCCATGATCGCCTCGGGCGCCGCCAATCCGTCCTGGCCCGACATTCAGCTGGGCGTTTCGCCCTATTCCTACGCCGCCAGCGCCGAGAGCAAGGCCGAGCCGGGCCGCGGCCAGACCGAGGAGGAGCCGGGCGTTACGGTCACCGGCTTTTGCCTGCGGCCGGCCAGCCGCGGTTCGGTCGAGATACGGTCCGCCAATATCGACGACCCGCCCCTGGTCAGGGCCAACTGGCTTTCCGAAGCCGAGGATCGGCAGGCGCTGATCGGCCTGGTGAAGCTTATCCGCAGGCTCATGGCCCAGCCGGCCCTGAAACCCTTCGTCGGCGAAGAGACCGTTCCCGGCGCCGCGATCCGCACCGACGAGGACATCGAGCAAGCGACCCGCTGGATGCTGAGCACCGGCCTTCACGGCACCGGCGCCTGCCGCATGGGTGGGCCGACGGACGGGGTCGTGGACGCCCGGCTTCGCGTCCATGGCGTCGATCGGCTAAGAGTGGTGGACTGTTCCGCCATGCCGACGGCGATCTCCGGCAATACCAGCGGTCCGGCCATGGCGATGGCCTGGCGGGCCGCCGAGTTGATCCTGGAAGACCGTGATCGGGTTCTAGACGGAACAACGGAGGGCGCGACGCCATGAGCCAGGAAAGGCCAATCCGCTTGGCGCTGATCGGGGGCGGACCGGACTCGTTCATCGGGCCGGTCCACTGCATGGCCGCCTTGCTCGATCGGCGCTTTGTGCTTGTCGCCGGCGCCTTCAGCCGCGACCTGGGCCGCTCCCGCGAGCGGGGGCTGGCCTGGGGCGTAGACGCCGGGCGGATCCATGCCGATCACCGCGAGCTGATCGCCGCCGAGGCGAAGCGGACGGATGGGGTGGAGGCCATCGCCATCGCGACGCCGAACCACAGCCACTTCGCCATCGCCTCCGCCGCCTTGCAAGCCGGCCTGCACGTTATCTGCGACAAACCGATGACCGCAACGCTCGAGCAGGCCCGCGAGCTGGCGGCGATCGCCAACGCCGCGCCGGGCGTGTTCGCCTTGACCTACACCTATGCCGGCTACCCCATGGTCCGTGAGGCGCGCGAGCGCGTCGCCGCCGGCTCGATCGGCCGGGTGCGCAAGGTCGTGGTGGAATACCCCCAGGGCTGGCTCGCCCAGCCGGTCGAGGCGGACAACCCGCAGGCGCGCTGGCGGACCGATCCTGGCCAGGCCGGCGCCGGCGGCTGCATCGGCGACATCGGCGTCCACGCCCTTCACCTGCTCGAATATGTCAGCGGCCTGCGCGTCGAGGAACTCTGCGCCGACCTGGCCAGGGTCGTGCCAGGCCGCCGCCTCGACGACGACTGCAATGTGCTTCTTCGCCTTGCCGATGGGGTCCCCGGCGTACTGACCGCCTCGCAGATCGCGACGGGCGAGCGCAACGGGCTGCGCCTGCGGGTCTATGGCGAACGTGCGGCCTTGGACTGGTCCCACGACGCGGCCGATGCGCTGCACGTCCTTCATGCCGACGGACGGCGCGAGACGATTTTCGCCGGAGCCGCCGCGGCCGGGGGCGCCGCGCGCGGCGCCACCCGACTGCCGGCCGGTCATCCCGAGGGCTTCATCGAGGCGTTCGCCAACCTCTACCGCGATTTCGCCGACGCCATCGGCGGACGGCAAGAGCTGTCGGGCAGCCTCTTGCCGGGCGCCAGCGACGGGCTTCGATCCTTGCGGTTTATCGAAACGGCCGTCGCCTCCCACGCCGCGCGCACGTGGTTGAGCTTCGAGGGAGAGACGCTGTGAGGACGATCAAAGGCCCCGCCCTATTTCTCGCCCAGTTCCTTGGCGCCGAGGCGCCGTTCGACACGCTCGACCATCTCGCCGAATGGGCGGGCGGCCTCGGCTACCAGGGTGTTCAGATCCCGTGCGATCCGAGGCTGATCGACCTGGAACTCGCCGCCCAGAGCAAGGCCTACTGCGACGACCTGCGCGAGCGCATGGCGCGCCACGGCGTCGAACCCACCGAGCTGTCGACGCACCTGCAAGGCCAACTCGTCGCTGTGCATCCCGCCTATGACACGCTCTTCGACGGCTTTGCGCCCCCGGCGTTGAGGGGCCGGCCCGACCAGCGCCAGGCCTGGGCGGTGGAGCAAGTCAAGCTCGCCGCCAAGGCCAGCCGCAATCTGGGCCTGGCCGCCCACGCCACCTTCTCCGGCGCCCTGGCCTGGCCCTATCTCTATCCCTGGCCGCAGCGGCCGGCCGGGCTGGTCGAGGAGGCTTTCACCGAACTGGCGAGGCGTTGGAGGCCCATTCTGGACGTCTTCGACGATCAGGGCGTCGATTGCGCCTTCGAAATCCATCCGGGCGAGGATCTGCACGACGGCGCGACGTTCGAGCGTTTCCTGGATGCGGTGGACGGCCATCCCCGCGCAGCCATCCTCTACGACCCGAGCCACCTTCTGCTTCAGCAGCTCGACTATCTGGCCTTCCTCGACCTCTACCAGGCGCGGGTGAAATGCTTTCACGTCAAGGACGCCGAGTTCCGGCCCACCGGCCGCGCCGGGCTCTATGGGGGTTATCAGGACTGGGTGAACCGGCCGGGCCGGTTTCGGTCCTTGGGCGACGGCCAGATCGATTTCAAGGCGATCTTCTCGAAACTGGCCGCCTGCGACTTTCCCGGCTGGGCCGTCGTGGAATGGGAATGCGCGCTCAAACACCCGGAAGATGGCGCGCGAGAGGGGGCGAGCTTTGTCCGGGACCACATCATCCGAGTGACGCCGCACGCTTTCGACGACTTCGCCGCCGCCGGTGCGGACCGCGGCGGCAATCGGCGCCTGCTCGGACTGGATGAGCGATAGCAAGAGGCGTCGATGACTTCGGCTCTCCCCTCAAGCCGCCAAGAGGCGCCCCAATAAGCCAGGCCATTCTAGCCACCGCCTATCACACCCCGCGCCGCGGCGCGCTGGAGGTGCTGGAGCGTCATGTGTTCGTCGTGGATGGCGAGGGGATGATCACTCATCTCCACCCCGAGGCGTCAGCCGAGGGCCAGGCCGCCCTGGGCGGTTTCCGCGCCGCTGGGCGGTTGACCGAACTGGCCGCGGATCAGATCCTGCTGCCAGGACTGGTCGATCTGCACGTCCACGCGCCGCAGTGGCCGCAAATGGGCAAGCACCTTGACGTTCCTCTGGAGGACTGGCTGCAGCGGCACACCTTTCCGCTGGAGGCGCGCTACGCCGACATCGACTTCGCCCGCAGCGTCTATGCGGACCTTGTCAGCGCCCTGCTGGCCAACGGGACGACCACGGCGGTGTATTTCGCCACTATTCACCGCCCGGCGTCACTGGCGCTGGCCGAGACCTGCCTGGCCCTGGGCCAGCGGGCCCTGGTGGGGCGGGTGGCCATGGACGATCCGGAACAGTGCCCGCCCTGGTATCGCGACGCCGACGCCGCCGAGGCCATAGCCGAGATGCGGGCCTTCATCGAGGCGGTTCGGGTCCTGCCCGGCAATGAACGGGGGCTGGTGCGGCCGGTGATCACCCCGCGCTTCATCCCGGCTTGCAGCGAAGCCGCCCTGCGCGGCCTCGGCGCCTTGGCCGCCGAGACCGGCTGCCACGTGCAGACCCACGCCAGCGAGAGCGACTGGGAGCACGGCTTTGTGCTGGAGCGCTATGGCTCCAGCGACGCCGCGTGCCTGGAGGCCATGGGTCTTCTGACCCGGCGCACGATCCTGGCCCACGGCAATTTCCTCGGCGCGGAGGATTTCGAGCGGCTTGGGCGCACGGGGGCGGGCGTGGCCCACTGTCCGCTGTCCAACGCCTATTTCGCCAATGCGGTCTTCCCGTTGCGAGCCGCCTTGGACTTAGGAACGCATGTGGGCTTGGGCACCGACATCTCGGGCGGGCCCAGTCCGTCGATCCTGGACAGCGCCCGCCAGGCCTTGGTCGCCTCGAGGATGCTGGAGGGCGGGGTCGATCCCGACCTGGCGCCCGAGCAGCGCGGGCGGCAGGGGCGCGGACGCATCGGGGCGCTGGAGGCGTTCTGGCTGGCGACGGCCGGCGGCGGCGTGGTGTTGGACCTTCCGCTGGGCCAGTTCGCGCCCGGCTACGCCTTCGACGCGATCCTGGTCGACCCCAGCGCGCCCAGCGGCGATCTGAGGCTGTTCCCCGACGATCGGCCTGAACAGGTGCTGGAGAAGATCCTTTACAACGCTCGAAGGCCGAATATCGCCGGTGCATGGGTGGCTGGCGTGCGCATCGTGCTCTAAGGCCCACGGCTTGCTTCGGTTTCGCTCACGGGGGGCCTGAGCGGCGTAGTTTCCCGTCTGGCCACGACCGTCAGAAAGGGGCATTATCGTCAGAAGGCGGACCAAAAATGGCTCGCTGTCGGCTATCCATCCCGTAGTGGCTCGGCCCCCCCTGGGCTGGTCGGCGGGGAGAGTGTGAGCAAAATTATGAGCGATCCGCAAAATGCAACCGTACTGGCGCTCCTGTCCGTGCTCGAGCAGCGCGCGAAGAAGAAAGGTCGGAAGTCTCTGGTGAAGGACGTGCTCCGAGTGCTGTCCGAAAAGGGGGCGAGCGATGACCTTATTGCGGAAATCGTGACGCTGAGCCCGGCCAAGAACACTAACGGGCAAGCGGAGCCGAAGAAGGCCGCGTCGGAACACCGCCGTAATGGCAAGACGCCCGCGAAAGCCGCGAGGCAGGCCGGGCCCAAGACCGGCGCCAAGAAGAAGGCCAAGGCCGACGCTGGGCTCGCCGCCTAAGTCCAACGGCCATTGATTTTGGTCTGCAACGCTTTCTCCTCTCCTGTTTCGCGAAGCGATACGGGGGAGGTGGCGCGGGGCGCAGCCCCGTGACGGAGGGGGCTTCACCGTCGCCGGCGCTGGCCCCCTCAGTCGCCGACCTGGCGGCCATCGACAGCTCCCCCGTTCTTCGAACAGGGGAGCTGGGATTTGCTAGCGGTTAAACTCAACGGACGTTGGTCTCAGTGTGAACACCATCTTGGTCGAGGCGCTGTTTCGCAGGGGGCGGCGCACCGCTTGCTTCAGAGGCGTGCCCGAAGCGGCTCAATCACAGTGGCGCCGAAGCTGGCCACGGTCTCCGGCGGGGCGAAGTCGCAGAACCAAGTGTAAACACGCTCCACGCCGCGCTCCGCCAG